>Ga0207116_10128_pt1 | contig 21717 bp, 23 predicted proteins | sample Alteio_BWMinHeat_44_FD_153550 | JGI IMG/M metagenome (GOLD analysis project Ga0207116, IMG submission 153550) | Enriched cells from forest soil in Barre Woods Harvard Forest LTER site, Petersham, Massachusetts, United States -... | ecosystem: Environmental > Terrestrial > Soil > Temperate forest >... | reverse complement strand
AAGAGCTAATCGCGCAAGCGGTCCACAATGTCAGTCCACGTTGCAATCGACGGTTCGTAAAGGTTAACTGTGCCGCAATCCCCCACGATCTTCTCGAGAGCGAGCTGTTTGGACATGAGAGGGGCGCTTTTACCGGTGCCATCGCGCAAAGAGTTGGGCGATTCGAAATGGCGCACCAGGGCACGCTTTTCCTAGATGAAATAGGCGACATTCCGCTTGCTTTGCAGCCGAAGCTGCTGCGAGTGCTACAGGAACAAGAGTTTGAGAGACTAGGAAGTGGCCAGACCCACAAAGTCGATGTTCGTGTTATCGCCGCGACCCATCGCAACCTGACGGAAATGGCCGCACGAAATGAATTTCGCAGCGATCTGTACTATCGCTTGAATGTATTTCCGATCCAAGTACCCCCTTTGCGCGAGCGCCGTGAGGATATTCCAGCCCTCGTCACCCATTTCGTTAAGTTCTTCGGCGGTCGAATGGAAAAGCAGATCGAGCAGATTCCGCCGGAAACAATGGCAGCGCTCACGTCCTACTCATGGCCGGGAAACATCCGCGAACTTCAAAACCTGGTTCAACGGGCCGTAATCCTATCGGACCATGGAGTGCTTCCGAATCCCCTTCCGACAGCCATGATAAGGGGGCTTACCGCATGGGAACAGCCTCGAAATATTCGTGAGCTGGAGAATTTCATTGAACCAGCGGTGATCGTGACCGGCAGCAAATCACTGGAGTCGCCACTCGGGGAACTCGGCAAAACGAATACCGTCGAGTCAACGAATGCCAATTGGGCAAAATTTCAGGCGATCTCGGGAGAAAAAACAAATTCGGGAAGCGACAAAATTAGCGTTGCCGACGAATATGAGAGAAAACAGCGCGATGAGATCATACGGGCGCTGACTGCATGCAGGGGGCGCGTCGGTGGTGCCGATGGTGCTGCCCTACACCTGGGAGTGAACCGCACGACTTTGCTCTTTCGCATGAAGAAATACGGAATCTATGCGAAGCAATATGCTTATCCGCAGCGCGCGTCGTCATCCAGCCCTCACGCGTAGCCTCGGGGCGTGTTGGCAGTGAGTTGGGCGAGCAAATCCGGCGGCACGGTCGCGTTGTGCTCAAAGTGATGGAGGAGGATCACAAGAATGCAAATCTTATTCGCGAATAGATTTACTCGGGGTCAGGAAACCGATGGAGCCGACTCTTGCCGTGTGCCGGGTCGCCGCCGAGTACTGAAGCTTGGCGCAACATCTTTGGCAATGCCGTTCCTACTTGGCCGGTTGTCACGAGCCCAAGGATCCACGCAGTCATGTGTCCCGCCGATCCCCGTTGACCGCTCGCCGTCAAATGGCGGTTCATGCCCCTATCCCATTCCTTGGCTCGACAAGAACGGCAATCACAATGAATTGGTGGAGGTTTAGGTTGGTTGCGGGGGGTGGATTTGAACCACCGACCTTTGGGTTATGAGATTCATCTTCGATTTTCTCCTCTGCAGTAACTCGCATTCACCAGCGTTCAAAATCTAACACTTCCAGTTCTGCTTGTCTCCGCTGGCATTCATGAACACTAGGGAGTGCACGTGATTCCTTGCGCCTTTGTGGAAGTTTCTGTGGAAGGAGTCGGCTGCGGTCCATGACCCGACTCAATTTTGGGGAATCAGGTCATCAGCTAGCTCTGCTCCATGCATAAAGCAAAGTCGCGCCATGTTCTTCGGTAACCAACTTTCTCTGTTTCGGGCATCACGTTCGACGAAAATCAGTATCATGAAGTCATGCCCTCTTCCTATCGGATCGGTCGTCTCAGCTCACTGCTGGTCATGCTCTTGCTCCTGCCCGGGTGCAATGCGCTAAATCCCCTCTGCGGGAGCGCCCGCCCCGTACCGATGCTCAACTCGATCTCTCCAACAACCATGGTCTTTTCACAGTTGCCGCCCAGTTTCGTACTCACAGCGACCGGCGGCCAGTTCGTTTCCTCCTCCGTGGTGCTCCTCAACGGCGCCACTCTCGCCACCGCCGTGAAGAGCAGTTCGCAGCTCACGGTCACCATTCACTCCTCCATGATCCCCGCTCCCGCAAGTTTCAACATCACGGTGCTGACACCAGCCGGCAATACCGGCAACCTCGGCTGCTCCAGCGGTGGCACCAGTAGCGTACGCGTCCTGACCGTCAACTAACCCACCTGCCACCCAATCACACCCAGCGCTGACCACTCAGTCTGAAGCTAGCAGTCCCGGCGGAGAGAGTAGGTCACACTCCCTTGTGTGAAATTGCCGTCTCGCAGTCTGGGTTTGCCTGCGGCCGAGTTCCCGACCGATCTTGGGGGTACCACTAGTCCGGTTTTTCGTTCCCTCCTTATGAATTTCCAAATCCGGGACTGGACTTTTGGATAGTGTCCTTGTCATTACTCGATAGTCTTAAAACCTATGAGTTCGGAAACGCCCCTCCTAGCCCTACGATCCCGGCCGAAGACGGTTCACAATTCATGTCCATGTCGTTCCCCCGTCGTATTTCCCGACTCCCGTTTGCGATTTCACTCTTTCTGGTATTGGCGGGGAGCGTTGCAACTTCGGCCTCTACCAGCGGAAAACGTCTCACAGCCAATCCGCTGAGCTTCAGCTTTGGCAATATCCAAGTGGGTAACAGCCTGACCCAGCATGAAACATTGACCAACTCTGGTAATTCGACGGTGACGATTTCGCAGACCACCGTAACAGGCGCCGGATTCAGTTTGTACGGCCTCAGCTTGCCCCTGAGCCTGAATAGGGGACAGAGCATCACTTTCAGCATCCTCTTTTCTCCCAGAATCGGGGGGAGCACGAGCGGCGGAATCGTTATAGTTTCGAATGCTTCGAATCCACACTTAACTATTGCCCTGTCCGGCAACGGTATCCCTGCCGGCCAACTAACTTCCAGTGCGCCCGCCTTGAATTTCGGCAGCGTGACCGTAGGCACGAGTAAGACCCTGACCGCCACTCTAACCGCCACAGGCTCGAGCGCGATCCTGTCTTCGGCGACTTCTAACAGTCCCGAGTTCATGCTGGGTGGAATATCTTTGCCCAAGACCATCGCCGCCGGGCAGAGCCTATCGCTCACCTTGACCTTCACCCCTCGGGCAAGCGGCACAGCATCCGGGATCATTTCCCTCGCCAGCAACGCCGCCAATACCCCGACGATCGAGACCCTGACGGGATCGGGCGCGGCAACTCCCGCTCACAGCGTCAGCCTTTCTTGGACGTCTAGCCCTTCCGCGGTTGTGGGATACAACTTGTACCGCGGTGCAAAATCGGGTGGTCCATACGCCAGGGTCAACCCGGTTCTGAATGCCAGCACGAGCTACACCGACAACTCGGTTCAGGCAGGCACGACCTACTACTACGTGAGTACCGCCGTAAATGGCAGCGGCACAGAAAGTACGTACTCAAATCAGCTACAAGCTGTCATTCCCAGCCCTTGAGAATGGTAGGTGACCACTCCAGCCCCTGTCCCCACACCACTACTCGATCTGGTCACGCTTAGCAATGTTATGGTGACCACACGAAATCTGAATATTCTTTGAATCTTTCGATGAACCGCCCTTCGAGTAGGGGATGATGTGGTCGAAATGAAGACCGGCATTCGCTCCACACTTCGTGCAGCGCCCCTTGTCCCGCTTCCAGACCTCCAACTTGACCCAACTCGGAATGAGACGATCATCTTCTTCTTCACGTGGAATGATCGCTGTCCGGTGATCGCCACCCATATCGGCAACCTCAAGCTTGAATTTGAAAACCTTACGGTTGCCTGAAACTTCCGTCCAGCAGTCCACCAATTTGAAAAGACCGTTGTAGACCCAGATGCCGGGACGTATTTTCTCGTAGACACTGACTACTCCGGCGCCTGCCCCAGCTTGTATTTCCGGGCGGCTTCCGCAAACATTCCATTTTGGGTCAGCGATCCATTCGGGTTAAGATCCGGTTGATCTACTTGCTTTGGTTGTGGGCCATTCGGAGTCTTCGCGACATCGTGTCCTTCGTAGATCAACACCTTGCCGTCTTCTTCCACACGATCCTCATACGGAGCACCAGGACGAAGGCTCATTAGAATGACGCTGCATCCATCCCGAAGGTGGAAGTTCATCCCTCGCTGGAGATTTACTCCAATCGCGGAGCACATTTCCATGTACGAAATGACATCTCCGGCTTTGTGGTGCTCAGTTCCCATCGCACCTGACCTCGGGCTATCGTCTTCTACCTTTGAACAGGAGCCCTCGTAGAATTGCCACGGCGCCATCTGGCTTGCCTGTGGCGGGGTTTCGGAACCATCGTAGGGGTTACCCACTAGCCCCCAATATTTTGTTCCAATCTGAGGAATCGCCATGGTCTGTAGCGATCCGCATCTGGCTGTGAAATTCCGATTTTAGCCCCCGGTGCGACAACCTCACGTTCACCCAGAACGCGCTTATTCAGCCACCACTGATCAAGCGCCCAGACGGCGGCGTTCTCTTTCTCCTTTGCTATCTCTGACGGCAAAGTCGAGGGCGATAAGCGCTCCCTCAGTCCAATCGAGTAGCCTCGTTGGCGCAGCCGAATGTTGCATGATGAAGTACCACTCCCACGAATTCTGGGGCCCACTATCCGTCAGACCGGGAGCTCTCATCATGAACTCTTGCCGTAATCCCCTACCACCATCGCGGATCGAAACAGAGCTCCGTAGTTCACAATTTCCTACACCTCCAACTTCTGCAGAATCCCAAGCGTTCAACGCACAAATCCCGCTTCTACCCCTCCACCTTCTTTCAATCTTCGGGCGCATACACCAGAATCGCTGCCTGCTCCTTGCTTGTCATTGGAGAAGCCACGTAATAGCGATTGAGCTCGGGAGACCAGAAAGAAGTTCCAGAACCTTCACGTGTGGGAATCTTGCCTATAGTCTCGCAGCGGTCAGCATTCTTCTGTTGATAGACGTATACAAAACCAACCGGCAAATCTCGTCCGCCCGAAACATATACCCGCTTTCGCGCCGCATCAAAGTAGACGCCGTCCATACCCTCAGCCGTTGGGAGATGAGCAACTTCCTTGCCTGACTTCGAGTCCATGGCAATCATTTCAGCGGGGGTATGGGTTCCAATGAACAACCGAGAGGTGGACTCGTCAAACGCTGCATCGCCTGGGTGCTGACTTGTTACGGCCCAAGTCGAAAGAACCTCCCGTTTGTTGGTATCAATTACCTGGAGTTTATTGGCGATGGACACGAAGACAAATAGCGTCTTGCCAGCTTTGTCTAACAAAAGCTCAGAGGGATGAGCCACGACCTTTACGTCGCCGACGAGCTTGTCGTTCTGGGCATCGATGATTCCGACTTCTCCGTAGTCTTTTCCAGCGTCCTTGCCGCCATAGCCGACGTATACGAGCTTGGACTTCGGTTCGTAGACCACGCGGTTCGGTCCGGATTCAAGGTGGATCGAATCGAGAAGTTCCAGCGTGTCCCCTCGAAATACACGGAGCATCCCGTCATCGCCACTTGCCAGAAAGAGTTTATTTAGTTCGGGGACAAACAATGCTCCCTGCGCTTTCTTAAATCCGGGGATGCTGCGTACCCACTTGCCAGCTTGCAGGTCCACCACCTCAAAGGTGCCATTTTCCAGACCCGCAACGAACAGGCGCTGACCTTTGACATCCACATCCATGTGGTCAAGGCGGCCCTTAACGTTTGGTAGTGGAATAGTCTGAACGAGCCGAAGCGGCTGCTTCCTACCCTCTTGCGGAAATGCAAGCCCGCTGTATGCAATTAGCAAGCTGGCAGCAACTACCCGGATCATCCTAGACCCCATGTTCATGGTCTCTCCTAATCCTCGGGCGCGTAGACCCATAGGGCTGCTCCTTCTTTCGAACTTGCGGGCACAGCCAAGTAGAACCGGTCTCGTTTCTCATACCACAAGCCCGTCCGCGCCCCGATTGTTGTTTGAATTCTTGCCAGTGCCTCGTAATGATCTGCATCCGTTTGCTGGATGACGGTGATGAAGCCCTCTCCTCCTGGAATATAAATCCGTTTTCGCCCGGCGTCATAGTACACATCGTCCGCGTCATTGACGCACGGAACACTCGCAACCGTCGCACCGTTGTCTGTGTCGATTGCTACTAGCTGTGCCGGCCTTCGCGTCACGACAAAGATTCGGTGATCAGCTTCATCCAGTGCCATGGGGTAGTTGGACTTCCCATTTTTCAACGGCCAATCTGTGACCTTATGTGTATTCCGATCAATCAGCACAACTTTCGCTTTGGTTGCGATATTGGCGTAGATCACGGGCCTTGAAGTAGCAATCTGAAACGATTCAGGGTGGGCATCGAGCTTAGCGACATCCTCCAACCGCTTGCCACTCGCGGCATCCAGCACGGCAATACCGCCACCTTCATCTCCACCAAAGGCTACATAGACTTTCTTTTCGGACGGATCATATCGCACATTGTCGGCGTCCTCTCCGATGTCCACAGTATTCAGAGGTTTGAACGAATCCCCATCGTAGATTCTGAGCTTTCCGTCCGCGCCATTCGCTACGAAGAGCTTATTGAACTCGCTCACGTAAACCACGCCCTGAGGGTTGGCAGCCCCTGTAATGCTGTGTATGTCGCGACCTGCAAATGTGTCTACGATTTCGACGGTATTGTTGCCGAGAGCGGCTCCAATAACGCGTTTCCGCTTTCCGTCGAACGTGAAATGATCGATACGACCTCCTACGTTCGGTAATGGAATTTGTTGGACCAAGAGCAAGGGAGCCCGGTCAGGCGCGCTGGGTTGATCCTGTGAAAGTGCAATAGAACCGAAAATCAATACGGTCACACAAAACGCTGCCAATACTTTCATGTCCCGTTCCTCGTCGTGTCCTTCGAAAGCATTTTCTCTTACGGTATCGCTTTATAGACTTTGGCCAATGGCGATTAGTAGCAGGAGTGCCAAGCCATTTCGTCGTAGTCACGTCCAACCACATGCTCCGATGAAATCTTCTCAGCGTGAAGAACCTTTTCGTCCCGAGCTTGGGTCCAAACGTAATCAGTAATCACCCGTTTGCTGGTGGGGTTGGGCAGTGTGAAGCTGCTCAAGACGCTCTTCACCGGGATCGGAGGGATCGTGTGTTCGACCTTCCTGTTCTTCCTGCCTCGTGGATTCTTCCCACGACTTTTCTTCAATGCGAAGCCGTCCTCAATTTCTGATAAACAGTTCAGTGCATTACAGCCGCCAGTTTTTCCGGAATTTCTCCTGCCACCGGCACCTTGAACCTTACGCCCTGATACGCTTTGACGATGCAATTGGTAGCGACACTTCTTTTCTTCATTTCAGAAATCTGACTGTCGCGACGATTCTTACCCTGCAAATGCGCAATCTTCCCGCCCAGCAACAGCCTCAATTAACGGACGGTTTCGGACTACCAGCGGGATCGTTATCGTTCACAGCTTTTGCTTCCGGACCGTCTGACTCCGCCCACAAGTCCGATCGCTTTCCCCTTGCAGGTTCCGTCCGTGACCCGCACTCCTAACTTCCTCAGCCTTTCGATTGCTGCGGCCAACTTCGACGATTCGACTTCATTCTTTGGCATATTCCCACCTTGACTCAATGGCGACTTATCTTCACCGATCGGTGTGGTTGGTGCCCTGGGCAAATTCATCCGACTGGGACCAGACGCAACAGTGTTACACTCTCGTCACTTGGGGTGCCTGTGAAGTGTTCAGGGTTAGTTCCGCCGACCCTCCGTTTTGGCGTGCTCGAGTTCCCTCCTCGAGCTGGGGAATTTTGTGAAACCGGGCTGAAGATCGGGCTGCGGCGGGCGGAGCGTAACCCTCTGGTGGAAACACAGGGAACTCGCGGCTCAACAGTGCAGCGGCCTCGTAGCTTCTGGACGCTAATCCTCTTTGTAGCGATAGTCTTTCTTTCGTGCCCATTCGTGCAGTGCCAAAGCACGTATGGTTCGGTCGCCGGGTTCGTTACGGATCCCTCCGGCGCTGCGTTACTCGATGCCCAAGTGATGTTAACCAACCTGGGCACATCGGAACAGCACACCCAATCGACAGTTGCGGATGGGCTCTACTCATTCGTGACCGTGATTCCGGGCCAATATCGCATCGAAGTTGAGAAGCAGGGTTTCAAACGCGTAACTCGCGAGCCGGTTGTAGTGGAGGTGCAGCAAAGCATCCGTATTGACGTCGCTATGCAGGTAGGGATGGTTAGCGAAGTATTGACCGTGACCGCCGCAACCCCGCTGCTGCAGTCTGAAACTTCGTCATTGGGTCAGGTCGTCGAGCAGCGGAAAGCCAACGAGCTGCCCCTCAACGGACGCAACATTTACAACCTGGCTGCGCTTTCCCCGGGCGTGGTTCCGCAGGGCGAATCCAATGACACGCCGGTGGGCAAGAACATCTTCGCCTGGGCCAATTATCAGATCGGCGGTTCATTCGCGAATCAGAGCGCGGAGTACTTGGACGGCCAGCCTCTGAACACCGCCTACATTAACTTGCCGATTGTTGTACCGACTCAGGATTCAATTCAGGAATTCAAAGTTCAGACGAATAGCTTAGGGCCGGAATGGGGCAAGTTCTCCGGCGGGGTGATCAACCTGAGCACGAAGTCCGGGACCAACGGGATCCACGGCGAACTTCATGAATACCTCCGCAACAAGGTCTTCAATTCGAATGAGTATTTTCTTAAGGCTTCTCAAATCGCGGGAGGCACTCCGAACCAGCCTCCTCCGTTTACGCAGAACCAGTTTGGCGCGTCAGCCGGCGGGAGCCTGATCAAGGACAGGACATTCTGGTTCGTCAGCTGGGAGAGTTTTCGGCTCCGCCAGGGACAGGTGTTCACCACCAACGTTCCGACTGCCGGAGAGAGGAACGGGGACTTTACCGCGCTCACCGACCAGGCCGGGAATCCAATTACCATCTACGACCCGGCAACAACGGATCCCACCACCGGGATCCGGCAGGAATTTCCCACTCATAACGTTATTCCGTTGAGCGAACAAGACGCGACATCTCGAGCCCTCTTGAATCTCTTTCCCCAGCCCACCGGACCGGGTATATACAACAATTATGTTGTAGCTACCAGTGCTGGCGGAAATCACAACCAGGCGGTTTTCCGCATCGACCAGAATGTTACCCAGAACCAGCGCCTGTTTTTCCGCTTCAGCTACTGGAACCTGCTCAATCTTGCCATCGATCCTCTGGGGACTGGCCTGTGCCTCGGCCAATGCACCGAGGCAATCCACACCAAGGCGGGCGTTTTTGACTACAACGCTAACCTCAGCCCCACTACGATCGCTGATCTGAACTTCAGCGTCGGCCGCTTCACTTACGATCGCTCGCCGAAGAATGCAGGATTTGATCTGACCACGATTGGCTGGCCGGCGTCCTTTAACAGCGTGATACCCGCCATCATGCGTACCCCGCCTACTCCGTGCATCGAGAATATGACTACCGCCATCACGTGTTCGCAAGGACAAAGCTTCATCACCGATCACAACACCCAGTGGAACTTCTCTCCCAGCATCAACATGATCAGAGGACGGCACACGCTGGTTTTCGGCGGCCAAATCGAAGTCGACCGGGACAATTACGCGCAGGCCAACATCGCCAGCGGATTTTTCGCCTTCGATCATACCTACACCGCCAACGCCGCGCTGAATCCTGCGTCAAATACCGGGTTTGGGTTTGCAAGTTTCTTGATCGGATACGCCCTTCCGCCCGGCGCCCTGGGTGGCTCGCCTTCCGGCATAGCTCTGGTTCCAGCCCTCACGGCAGGACAACAGATTTATCGCGCCGTGTATCTCGGCGATACCTGGCACGTCACCAGCAGACTAACTCTGAACCTCGGCCTCCGCTACGAACAGCAAGGGCCGTGGTCCGAGCGCTTCGACAGGCTGAGCTACTTCGATCCGAGCGCGATTAATCTGGCCTCCCAGGCATCTGGACGTTCCGACAGGGGAGAGATGTTCCTGGTAAAGACCGGAAGGAACGACAGCCGGAACAACATACCGCTGGACAAGACCAACTTCGCGCCTCGCGTGGGCATGGCTTACAGCATTAATCCCAAGACCGTCATTCGCTCGGGATACGGAATCTTCTGGATTCCTAATCTTGTATCTTTCAATAGCAATCCCGGCAATGACACCGTCAATCTCGGTATCACCGTCTATACGGGTTCGATCGATGGGGGCACAACTTTTATCAACAAGATCAGCAACCCCTTCCCGGCGACTGGGATTATTCCGCCACCGGGGCGTAATTTTCCGCCCGGTCACAGCGTTCAGACATTTACCGCTGGCAACGGGGTTTTTGCGAGCAATTATTTCGGCCATCGTACTGGCTACGTGCAGCAGTGGAATTTGGACCTTCAGCGGGAACTGCCGGCGGGTTTCTTCGTCGATGTGGCATACGCCGGCTCCAAGGGAACCCACCTGAGTGCCGGGAGCACGCAGGTCGATCAGTTGCCCGACCAGTATTTTGCGCAAGCCGCTGCCGGGACATTAAATCTCTTCCAGCAGGTGCCGAATCCCTTTACCGCGATGGCCGGCAACGGAACCGCGCTTGGAGGGCCCACCATCCCTCAAGGCCAGCTGCTCTTGCCCTATCCCCAGTACAGCGGCGTCAATTTCGATGGCCAGGGAGCTTACGACAGCATCTACCACTCGCTCCAGGTCTCGGCGCAGAAGCGTTTTGCGGGCGGAGGCACATTGCTGGTGGCATACACGAACGTCAAACTTATCAGTAATACCGACACCCTCACTTCCTGGCTGGAAGGTGGTTTCGGAGGCGTAGGGCTAATTCAGGACAACTACAACCTTCGAGGGGAACGCTCGCTCTCCTCCCAGGACGTACCGCAACGTTTGGTGGTCAGCTATGTCCTTGATCTGCCGTTCGGCCGGGGCAAGAAATTCCTCGCCGGGTTAGGCGGACCCGTGGGTAAGATCGTGTCCGGATGGGGTTTGGACGGAATCACTACGCTGCAGCGAGGCTTCCCCCTAAAGTTCGGCACCTCGAATCCAACCCAGGCGTTTGGCGCCGGCGCACGACCAAATCGCGTCCCAGGATGCAAAGCAGAAATCTCGGGCAGTGCTGAATCCAGGCTGCATGAATGGTTCAACACCTCCTGTTTCTCTCAACCTAATGCTTTTGTCTTTGGCGACGAACCGCGCGTGGATTCCAGCTTGCGCCAGGAAGGTATCGTTAATTTCGATTTCGCGGTATTCAAGAGAACCACCTTCGGGCCGTCTGAAAGGATGGGCCTCGAGTTCCGAACTGAGTTCTTCAACCTCTTCAACCATCCGCAGTTTGGCGCGCCCGATACAGGCCTTCCGGACGCAACCTTTGGAAGCATAAACTATACGGTCAACAATCCTCGGCTGGTTCAGTTCGCTCTGAAATTTGTATTCTAAACTGTTGATCCGGTTGAAAAGATTCCGCGCTCTACAATAGGCCCATACCACTAGACCGCAGAGATAATCTGTCGAGCAAGGCGGCATGGCTCTCGAACGACATCCTTTTTCTCCAGTCAGCCTACGAAAAACAAGCCACGGGGATGAGTTTGGCCGACGCACTAAAAGAAACCGCGCGCATCATCCCTGACTATCGCCTCCCGACCCGGATCCTTGACAGCCGCTTTCTGGCTAAGGCGATGGGAGAGCGCAAAGCTTTCATCTTCGGGCCATACCACTACGGTTTGCTGAAAGCGTTTCCTGAGATGGCGAAGTCTGCGTTCGGATTGCATCAGCCTCCGCCTGGCAGCAGTAAAGCGGGCGATGTAGCGCACGGATGGAACATGCTGGCTCTCCTGGGACTGGTCGCCTTCGGTCTCTATCCAATTCTGGACGAGGCAGCCAAAAAGGTCACTGGAGACGAGCACGCGAAGTACCGACGCTCTGGACCGTTCGGAGTCATCGAGAATCTTCGATTGCTGGCAGCGAAGGAAAAGACACCTACGCAAGTCGCAACCAGCATATTCACGCCTAACCCATTGACCAAAGCTGTCGTCGAAGGCGTCGCCAACCACGAGCTAGAAACCGGCCATCAGATTTACGATCCGCAGGCCGACTGGAAAACAAAACTGGAACAAGTCGAGCGCTACCTGAAAGGCTCAATCTCCACTTTCGGCCAGATTCAGCAGGCTAGCGAACAGAACAACGGGTGGAAGAAGTTCGGATTCGGTCAGGTCGGCGTCTCATTCCCGCGCTCTGGCGCCGAGAAGGTGGCGCAGAATATCGCTGCCGCGAAGTCAGATACGAAGGCGTGGACTGAGAAACAGCGCCATCACTACTACGCCGAACAGCGAGCGCTGGAAGGATTACGCAAAGGCGATCGTGGGCCGCTCGATGAGGCTTTGAAAACGGGCGCAATCTCACGCGAGGATGCTCATCACCTAATGCAGAGATCGAAGCGCACCTGGCTTCAGGACAAGGTCCACAACTTCTCGTACCAGGAAGTGATGCAGGTCTACAACGCCTCAGGCGCCACGGAACAGCAAAGGGCCGAGCTGCGACCGGTCATCCGGCAGAAGCGCGACAACCTGCTATTGAAACACCGCGGCGATGAAGTGCAGGCAGTCGAGGCTCAGTAAGCGTCCGCAGACTGGTGCCGAGCCAAAGGCAGGGGTTGAGATTAAACGTCGCGTGAAGGGGTAGTTCAAATGGTAGGACACGAGCTGCATTGCGTGTGGGATGCCAGGGAAATACCCGACGACCGGGCGCGCAAGGGAGCCATTACGTGCTGCGATGAGTGCAAGAGGCAATACGCCAACTATCGCCGCAGGGTCCGCTCCCGGGCAAAGTGTCGCCTCTGTGGTAGGGGAAGACGGCAAAACGTGAAATTAGACCCTGTGCTCATGGAGCACAGGGGTGTTTATGGGAGTGTTAACTCAGAAAATCCTTACGAAGGTCCGACATCGGATTTCGGTTCATAGATGGAGAGACGCCCAGCAGGAGCGCAATTGCAACCGCAGATGATTGTTCCGGCAATGTTCGACAATGCGACCAAACTCTTAAGTGTGAAGAGTCAGTTGCACGTTGGAGCGATCACATACGGCACAGCTGCTATCGGACAGCAGGCCCCCCGAACCGTCAGCAGTTTCCTTCCTGAATTTGACACGGAGATTGGTACTGCGCGATTGACGGTGGAAGAGTTCGCTCGTCGATTGGGCGACTTCTTCACGCGTCAATGGACGAATGCGGGAATGCCTGCAAACCCGCCGATAGAGCAGGACATATTCTTTTTTGTTGGTGGTTATGACGACGCTGCGGCATATGGACGGCTTTTCCAGCTTCACATCCCAGGCGCTCCTCAACCACAAGAAATCTTTGCGAATCCAGGAGAGTTTGGCGCAACCTGGGGAGGGCAGAGGGAGATAACGGATCGCTTGTTAGTAGGTTTTGATCCGGCGGTCCCTAATCTGGTACAGGATTTACTTAACATTCCGGCGAACCAAAGACGGCCGAATTTGGAGCAGGAGCTTAAGAGTCGGCTTATTACGCCGATTCCGTGGCCATTTCTGCCATTGCAGGATTGCGTTGATTTGTCGATCTTTGTTGTACGAACGACAATCACGCTTCAAAAGTGGTTGGTCGGTATCCGGGGCGTTGGCGGAGCTGTAGACGTTGCGACAATCACCCGAACTGAGGGATTCCGTGCGATCCAAGTCAAGGCAATCAGTGGCGAGAAAACACACTGATAAAATATTTAGAGAAAAGGAAAACGCTATGACCTCTACATTTGGAACAAATTCCGCGGGTACGAAGGAATGGCTAGCTGCAACGAAAGACATGCATTTCTCCGCGGCGGAGCCAGTGTTTTCACGTACCCAGACCACGATCGTTGAATCGTCTGACTTTACGAAGCAAGATGTTGAGCTAAAGAAGGCACCGACTCAGACCGCTAGTTCCGGTGCAAAAACGAAGTGAACGCTGGCTGCGTGTTCGTCAAAAACTTGACCTTGCCCTTCCCTAGCCCCTAAAGCACCCGAGTCTCGAGCAGGTCAGATCGAGCAGGTCTGTGTGCACCATCGCAAGGATTATCCCCTAAGACTAAAGGCCGCCTTCTCACCGCGCCGATTCCGCTCCCGCGTGTTCCTAAAACAAATGTTTGTTGACACTGGGAAACGCTGGCTGCGCGCGCTGTGGAACTGTGGACTTAGGGGTGCTCTTGCAGCAGGGGTTTTGGTACGCGGATTTTTGGGAACAATTTACGCACATCGGATTTAGCAAAACAGATTCCGAGCAATTGCTTTGACTTTATTGCAGCTTCGCGTACTCCGCCTTGGCTTCCTTCAGGGTGGGAACGTCCGGCGGCAGTCCGAGTTAAAAAGAGAGTGCCTTAGGGGAACTGCGTTTCGAAGGCATAGATTTCCTGGATTCCTGCGTCGCGCATTACCAGAGGTGACCCATCGTAGGCCGGCGCGCTCCAGTACCCGGACATATCATTTGGGCGCCGAAGCTCTTTCAGGTCGGCTATCCGTTCGAATTTCTGTCCGGGGATCTCTATCCGGCGTATCTCACCTTGGGTAAAATCTTCAAAATAGAGATATTTCCCATCGTGCGACCAGTTGGGAAAACCAAAGCCTCCTTTTGCCAATTCCGACCATTTTTTCGTCGTAAAGTCGAAAAGCATCAGTTTGTTTGAGTCGGGAGGCATCGCGGCGAGGTAGCGGCCCTCCGGCGACCATCGGGGACTGTACAATCCGTCGGAACCTGGCAAGGTCGAGATCTGGCTGGTTTTCAAATCCAGCACCTGTATTGCCACTGGCCCGGAAGATCCAAACTCCTGAAACGGCTCGCGTCCGAAGCATAGCGAGTTCCCGTCCGGCGACCACGCAGGATCAGTTTCGATGCGCTCCTCTGGCAATAGCTCCTGGGCGTTACCCCCTGCGGATGAAACCAGAAAGATTTTCTGGGGCTTCCCCGGCCGCGAGGCCGTAAACGCAATTCGGCTCCCATCAGGTGACCAACGCGGCAGGCTGGCTTGCAGCGGAGAATAGCTGAGTTGCAGCCGTTCAGTTCCATCCACCTTGCTCCGCCACAGAACATTTTCCGGAAAAGTAACGTACGTGACCCATTGTCCGTCCCGTGAAAAATCCACCTGAGCGGCGGAGATCCCCGCGAGATAGGGTACGAACTGTCGAGAACTAGCGTCATAGCGCACTAACTCACCACGAGTCTGTTGCCCGATCACAAACAGCTTCTTTCCGTCTTTGCTTGGCACCGGATCCGAAAACGACAACGGACCGGTTGTAAGCTGGATCGGTTCAGACGAAATTTTTCGGAAGAGATCAGCTCTTTCTAGTCGAACCCAGATGCTGGAGATATTCTGGCGCGCGCTCTGGAACGCGAAGTATTGCCCATTAGAAGTCCAACTGCCGCAACATTCACGTGATGGTTTGTTCCAACCCTCCAAGAGGGGATGAAGGCCAGTTCCATCCACCGCAACTTCCCAGAGCGACAGAGAGGCTGTCTTAAGATCATTGACGGTAAATCGCAAGCGCTTGCCGTCGGGCGAAAATACCGGTCGGAAAGGTACTCCGAATACCGTTGTCAGCTTGCGCGCGTCGCTTCCATCGCTCTTGGCTAAGTACAAATTGGACCCATTCGCGTAGACAATCTGCTGTCCATCCGGCGACCAACCGGCATCGTGGGCATTCACCTCACCCAGCCGCCGCGGGGAGCCTGAAGGTAACGGCAGCAGCCACACCGGCAGTTCTGTTTGGGTGCCGGTAACAAAGCTGCCCAGCAGAAGTTCGGAATGATTTGGCGCAATATCGAAGACTGAAATATTGGGAAATGGTGTGGGAATTTGCGAGGTTTCCCCGCCTTCGGTCGACACTTGGCTTAGAACACCATGGCCAGCCAGGGTTTCTGCCACGTAGAGGCGAGCACCGTCGGTTACGAAATTATATTTCGGCAGCTGATCATTGGTGATCTGAACCGAACCCGCCACCTTTGGCGGCGAGAGTGTCGGTCTAAACACCCAAGCCAGAACTCCGGCCAAAACCAGCACAGCCGTCGCAGCAATTCCCCACTTCAGTGACATCATGCTTGTGGGAGTTACTGGCTCCTTTGACGGTGCCGCGAGCATGGACTCGTTACCAGACGCAGCCCTCTTTGTTGCTGTTGCAGCCGAACCCACTTCTGCAGCCAGCTCCGTGCTGCTTATAACGGAACGGCCGGAATCGGAGTCACGCTTTAGTCGTTGCAGGTCGGTACGCATCTCCGCTGCGACCTGGTAACGCAGGTTCCGGTCTTTCTCGAGAGCCTTATTGATGATGTCGTCCAACTTGGGCGTAAGGTCCGGGTTCAGACGCACTGCAGGCACCGGGACCCGTTCCAGAATGGCGTGGAAGATCACACCAGAGCTTTCCCCTCGGAATGGCAACGCCCCGGTCGCCATCTCGTAGAGCACCGCTCCGAATGAAAACAAGTCGGTTCGGGCGTCCAATTCCTTTGCCCGCACCTGCTCCGGCGACATATACGCGACAGTTCCGATCGCTGCGCCAGGGCTGGTTAGATTCTCGTCGCCCATTGTGCCCGAGTTCGTGTTCAGGACAGCTACCTGACTAGCCGAGCTTCTCGCTGTTGTGACCTTCGCCAACCCGAAATCCAGAATCTTGGCGTGGCCCCGCTCCGTTACGAAGATGTTTGCAGGCTTAATGTCACGGTGGACGATGCCCTTCGAGTGTGCTGCATCGAGCGCGTCCGCGATCTCGATGGCAAGCAACAGCAGAGTTTCCAACTCCAGCGGACGGTTGCCGATCATGTGTTTCAGGGTCTGGCCATCGAGGAACTCCATGGCGATGAAACGCTTGCCCTCATGCTCGCCAATTTCGTGAATGGTGCAGATGTTGGGATGGTTTAGTGACGAGGCAGCACGCGCCTCGCGACGGAAGCGCTCCAGAGTCTGAGGATCTTGCGCCACATCTTCGGGAAGGAATTTAAGAGCGACAAAGCGACCGAGAGATGTGTCCTCGGCCTTATACACCACCCCCATACCACCACCGCCTAGCTTCTCGACGATGCGGTAATGCGAGATGGTTTGGCCGATCAATTCGAGAGGGACTCCACACCCGTGGGATGAGTATGGTAGGACGGTCTTACACACAAATCAACTAAAGCTTGGCATAGCTATCCCGGCCCGCTGAGAGCCAGTCCTTCATCTACTGCTCCCACAACCTGGCGCCCCGGCCAGGGGGCTCAGGCGAGGTTATCTATTAACGTTTGGATTCAGCATGCGGGTGCGTTCGGCAATCAGTACCTTAGCGAGCTGGTCCTGTTCGTACAGCGTGGCTCTCAGTTCCGACAAGATTGGGATCAGCTCTTCTGAGTCCTTCGCTGCGACGGCGTTGGCGCATAATTCGCGGATTCGTTTTTCCAAACCAGTTGGCATGACTCGAAGAGTATGTCACGAGGTAAATGATCGTCCCATACAGCGTTTCGGGTAGCAAAGTAACGCTGTGAGGTCAGAAGGCGCACTTTTCATTGCTGATCGCGGTGACAGGAGAAGGGGCATGACGTGCAGTCGTTAGGCGAAAGGTACCGGCCAAGAAGAAATTCGCGACCTTTTCTTCAGGCTAGCGTTCTCCTCTTCCCGCAGCAATCACGTCACTCTCCGGCTTTGGCCCGCAGTAAGCTCAAAATGTACAGGGCCCGACTGATAGCTTCCTGCTCTTTCCCACTGTTGGCTGGCGACTTTGATAAACTTCGTGACCGCTCGAGAATCGCAGCCTCTGCGTCCTCGACCCGCAGCAGCAGCTTGCTCCGGTCAGACTCGATGATGGCCGCGCGGTAAAGCTTCTCCCAATCTTGCTTGACCTCATGCTTTGTTCCCGGGCTTTTGGCTCTCGGGTGCTTGGCGCAAACATGCGATGCAAACTCTTTGTCGCGCTGCAATTCAAAGTTGCGCACCGATTCATTGAAAGACTTGCCAGTGGGCGCGCCAGAAGGGTTAAAGACCCAAGCACATTCCGAGCAACCCCAACCCCGAAAACTTGGTTGTTCAACCCATACCAGCTTCCGACTCATGGCTGCCATTGTCACTGCGCCAAATAGGCCGATGAGTTTACATATGCTGACTTGGACAGTCTGTTCGATATCCTACAGATGCAGAAAATTCTGTTCGTGTCGCGCTCCCGACTTTCCGGGCCTCTTGTGAGGTAGCGTAGTCGTTGAGTTGGCGATCACGTTTCGGGCATAGCGTGCTTGCGCGTAGCAGTGGATGAAACCAATGTCGCATACCCTACGGAAGCGTCGTGTTTGCGGGAGCCCTGTATACTTTTCCGGCAGTAGCGCGAATCAGCGGGGTTGCTGTTCCCTGGATCTGGGCGGCTTTCGCCTGTGATCCTAATTTCTTCAAGGATTGATTGTGGAAAGCAAAGGACTCCAAATCGTACAGTCTGGCGAGCGGACGAATAGCGATGGAAAACCAGTTGGCAACAAAATACTTCTATCGATCTCTGATGGCGACTACAGATCTCTTCGTCCTCATCTCGAATACGTCAGCTTGCCAAACCACTTGGTCCTTCACGAGGGGGGTGCAAGGCTGGAATTTGCGCATTTTCCCAACCGAGGTTTGATTTCTCTTGTAGTTGTAATGAAAGATGGAAAAACCGCCGAAGCGGGCATAGTTGGGAATGAGGGTTTTACAGGAACACCGGCAGCGGTTGGTCTGAGCAGGAGCCCGCTTCAAGCGGTGGTGCAGATCACCGGGGATGGATTTCGGGTAGAGACCGCAGCTTTGCAAAACACTCTGAAATCCACTCCAGACCTTCAATTGATGCTGAGCCGCTATGCTGTAGTTCAGGGAATGCAGGTTGCACAAACCGCCGCGTGTAACCGGCTGCACGATACTAAGCAGCGTCTTGCACGATGGTTGCTAATGACTCAGGACCGAGTGGATTCAGAGTCGCTGCCGATTACTCATGATTTTCTCGCTACGATGCTGGGGACAGATAGGCCTACTGTGAGCTTGGCCGCGGGTATTTTGCAGCGTAAGAAGCTCATCGAGTACACCCGTGGCGCAGTGAAGATCGTGAACCGCAAGAAGCTTGAAGACTCCGCTTGCGAGTGCTACGGGATTACCCAACAGTACAATGGCGAGCTCGGCTTGAAGTAGAGTCTGCAAGTTGAAAATTCCGCCGCGAATAAGGGGTACACAATTCAGCCTAGCTTTTCACAACTAGGAAGACGCAGTTTCAATTCCGCCAGAGTGCGCAACCCGTCACCAGTGATACAAACCTCCGCAGGGGTCGGGTCAGGCTAGCAGGTTTTCAATGGTTTCCGGGTAGCGCCTTAAGCACTGTGCTAAGGTCGCGGGTCTTGGTCCAATTCTGCTGCGATCAATCGCCGGTCGCGATGCGGCTTTGTGCGGGGTTGACCAGTACAAAGGGAGCACTTCTCTCCCGGAGCAGCACCGCAGGTTGGACAAGGAACAGCAAGGGCTTGCTTTGGGTCTCGTTCTCCCACCCTGGCGGGAAATAATGCCACACCCTGATTCATAGGGATGTTCAATACCAGCCTTAGCACACTCTCGACCCACCCCGAATTGGACGACTTGCTCGCCCCCTGTCGGAGCCGACCGGGCTTCCGCCCAGCCGACGGGGACTTTTACCTCCGGGCTTTCGACGGTTTGGTCACCCGCATCGGCGCCGGATATAACTACAGAGACAACTGGGCAATTTCCTCTGGCGGGTCTTTCCCCGCTAGAACGCCAACTAGCATCGCTGTAACGGCTCACCGAACCGGACTGGCAGAACGAGCGTTCTCAGCTTTGCTAGACTGGGCTGGCCATGAGCGTGATCGACGAAGTTCTGGAAGCAAACGAAATCTACTCGCGCACGCACGAGTTGCGCCGCCTTACTCCGCGCCCGGCGCGCAAGCTTGCCATTCTGACTTGCATGGACACCCGGCTTTCCATCCGCACCTTAGGGTTGATGACCGGAGACGCGCACATCATTCGCAACGCGGGCGGCATTGTGACGGACGATAGCTTGCGCTCGCTGCTAATATCACACTACCTGCTGGACACCGAGGAAATCATGGTCATTAACCACACCGATTGCGGTCTGATGCATACTAGCGAGCAGGAGTTACGCACGAGAATCCAGAACCGTACAGGGACCGCAGCCATCGCTCCGGCATTCTTCTTTGCCTTCCAGAATATCGAGGAGAACGTGCGTTGCCAACTCGATGGCGTCGCAACCATCTTGAACTGAATTGCCCAAGGACCGGGTAGACCGGCTTACGATCACATCCCCGTCCTTGTTGAACACGGCAATCTTGTTCCTTCTGAGCAGATATCCTTTCCCGCCTTCATGATCGAGGACAACGACGTAGTCGGCCTTCTCCTGCTTGTTGTTGACGATGACTTGCTCGCAACGTTCACCAAACGTCTTGATGATTTCCGCGGTTTGAGGCCGGGCGCCGCCCTGCGTGCGGCTGGCAAAGGTTCCACCTGATCCTGCGGCGGAACCAGCAACCTCCCATGACTCGCTGTTGGTGATGAATACTCTCGGTCGGTACTCTTCCGCCAGAGTGATGAGTAGCCCTCGAACCGCTGCGCCTAAAAGGACATCTCGGCCGCTGTTCATAGCGTCCCTCCAAAAGCAAATTTTCCGTGGGATCCTAGGATGGGCCTGCTCTAGACAATCTGAGGAGGATCGTCGCAAGTACGAGCGGGCCAAGTCTGCGCTACCCGGGGTTGATTGTCAATCGGCTATGTAACGCCCGCGATGTACACCTCGTTGTACAACGAAATCAAAAGCTTCTCCCGGTGAACACGACGATTGTCAAGACCCGCGACGCAGCTTTGGGTTGGCTAACGGCTGATTGGCTGGATGCCTGAGCCGACTCTGACATTCTGGCGAAGAGCTTACGACAAAGCGAGAAGGCCGGAGGAAGCAGGGCGATAACAGATGCGCAACAGAGCACAGAATCGAAAATGCATCCATGGTTGTGGGGACCAACCGGCTTATATTAAGCGAACCTTAAGGCGGAGCGGTTTACGACCTAGCGTAGTCTTTCCATCACCCGATTTCTTCTTGACAGTTTAGTCTTATCTTCGTAAGACTTAAATTGCACTTTATCGATGAACCGCATGTTTGGAGTTTGGTTGCGGGCCTTCGTTAGCACATTCAGATTCAGAACCCTGCGCTCTTCCACTGTTGGCATCGGCCACGTATATGCCTGACGAACCAAAACGGCTGCCGAAACTGATTGCCACACTTCGGGTTGGCTCCGTGATTCCCGGCGAATGCTCCGCATGGAATGGAGCGGCGTCGAAAAAGCAGGAGAGTCGAGTTACATGATTAAGCAAGCATTCTTGGAACATCTTCGGAGGGAACACTCTCCAGACTCGCAAAACAATTGATGACGGAGCGCCGTCGACGAATCGAGATGACGCTACGCAATCACGTTTGACCCTTCGCCCTCGTAAGCCCGGCACGGTGCGAAATATTGGCATTTGTGCGGAGGAACTATGAAAACAGTCGCCTCTTCTCTCTGCGCTCTCGCAGTCCTGTTGTGCGCGCTTGTCTCTTGCGGCGGCGCGGATGCTGAGATTGCGGATCCCAGGGTTCTGGTCGGCGATCAAAACACTCGCGTGTTACACGGCAAATATATCTGGAAAAGCCAGGGATTTTCCGTTCCCGACCACCTGCCATTTGTTGAGGCCGGGCAAATGTATTTCGATGGCGCCGGACATCAGTGGGGATCCTCGACGATGAACGTTGA
>Ga0207116_10127_pt1 | contig 21826 bp, 21 predicted proteins | sample Alteio_BWMinHeat_44_FD_153550 | JGI IMG/M metagenome (GOLD analysis project Ga0207116, IMG submission 153550) | Enriched cells from forest soil in Barre Woods Harvard Forest LTER site, Petersham, Massachusetts, United States -... | ecosystem: Environmental > Terrestrial > Soil > Temperate forest >... | reverse complement strand
CGAAGCCGCTGTTTTGGTAGCCAACTCCACCGACTGGTGGCGGAACGCCGCCGGCACCTTGATTCACTTGATTGAGCGGATTGTAGCCAGAAGGCTGTGAAAGACCGCGGCGAGCTAACAGCCGGTAAATGGCGAAGCCGCCAAAACCAAGAAGGATCAAGGGCCACCAACTAAAACTTCGTTGCATTGAAAGATCATCAGCCGGCGCATTGGCTGAACGTTCGCCATAGGGCGCGGCGGTCGTTGCTTGGTGCGTCGCAGGAAATGCTGCAATCAACCCTTGCTTGAGCGACCGGAGTCCTTGGAGCAAACCCGCGTCATAATCATTGGCTTTAAAGTGCGCGAGCATCATGTCGCGCAGCCCGTCCTTGCCCGAGTAGCGCTCTTCCGTATGACGCGACGTAATGACCACCAGCTTGTGCGGTTGCTTCATCATAAAGAGTAAGACGCCGTTGACCCGGTCCTGACGGAAACGTTCTTCGGCGGCCCTTTCGGCCGAAGTGCCGGGGGCAAGGGTATTCGTGGTCACAACGAGCACGTCTTTGTGAGGCTGCGTCTGGCCGTAGATTTCCTCGATGATCTGATTGCCTTCGTGCACGGCGGCGGCTGAAAAGAATCCCGCCGTGTCTTCAATCTTTGGCGCCGCGGCAAGGACCGATGCAGCGCGCAGACTCAGCAACGAGGCTGCCAGCAAAACCTGAAAACGCATAGCAAATCCCTCCAGGGGTTAGCCGTTAAGTGGCTTTAACATAGTCAGCTTGGCGGCTCTGTCAAGGGCTGTAGGCGGTATATCTTTAATTTGGTTAGATTTTCAGCCCATTGAGGGCGTCGTCCGACCGCTCCAGTCCGCGCCGCGGACCCTGTTTGCCGAGAATATCCCGGCTAAGTGAGGACGGTATGAGATTTTACGATTGGCTGCCGGCAAATAACATTTGGCCGCATTTGGTCAACTTGGCGTAAAGTTGTGGTTTGTACCGCCAACCCGGTCTTGGAAAGGCCTTTTTGATGAAACCAATGTCTTTGGAATCAATCTTGGCGGCGTTTGATCCCATTGATCGAGAGGGTGTTGCACCGCCAGATCTGCGTGGGACGAACTGGACAGAGATCGATTTTTTAGCTTGGAAGGGTCCACACGATCCCACCAAGGGTTATATGGTTGTTGACCTCCCTGAGCGGCCCGTGGGACTGCTGCTGCGCCTCCACCCCTCTGGTCGTCCTGGTCTTTGCGATTTGTGTCACAGCATCGACCGAAGCTCCGGCGCCAGCTTGGCCGTGGTCGAAAGCTGGGCAACTCCCAGGATGAGTTGCGGCATTCATATTTGTGGTGACCTCGATTGTAGTGCCGCGGTGCGCGGCCTAAAATGCGTCTACCAACTCGGCGAGACGACGCCGGTCGGACGCCGAATCGAGCGGCTGCAGGAGCATGTGGAACGCTTTGCGCGCTGTGCCACAGGCCTCGTGACTTTGACGAAATGAATAAGGGCGTGGGTGTCTTCGACTGGCGGGACCTGCCTAGTCATCCCGAGCTCAGCGCCATCGTCGCTCGGCTCGCTGCCGGTGACGAGGTGAATGATCGGGACTTTGACCGACTGCTACCCAAGTCCGTCCAAAAGCTGTCGCGGCTGCACTGGTCGCCGGTCTCGGTGGCGCGGCGCGCGGCCGAGTTGCTTGCCCAAGTCCCTGGCGCGCGGATCCTTGATGTTGGCTCTGGAGCGGGTAAGTTCTGCTTGATTGGTGCATTGACCACCTCGGGTCACTTCACCGGCATTGAGGAGCATGCGCCCCTAGTCAGGTTAGCCAAGGAACTTAGTCGGCGGTACGGGATCGCTCATGCCCAATTTCACACCGGTGACGCCACAGCGGTCGATTGGGCTGGCTACGACGGCATCTATTTGTACAATCCCTTCGCCGAAGAAATCCACTTGACCCGCCACGGTCTCTTATCGATGGGCTCCCAGCCAGACCGATATTCCCGCCTCATTGGCGGTGCCCAGGCGCAATTTGATCGCCTCAAGTCTGGGGCACGCGTGGCGCTCTTTTACGGCTTCGGCGGCCAGCGTCCGGCTGGATTTGAAGTCTTATTGTCCGAACCGCAACGCGCCGGGACACTGGAGTTCTGGGTCAAGCGCTGATCGGCGTCCTCGAGCACAGGCTGTGCTCACGTTTTGCCCTCAGCATCGCTTCTCGATACCGCGGTTTGGAAAATCCACGTTAGCTACTCCCAAGGCATTTTTTGACGTGGATTTTCCAGGCTCGGGAGGGCGATATGTCGATTTGGGTGACCGGTCGAAAGCTGTGTTTTTGGGGACTAAGTTTAGCGGCGCCAGCCTGTGGCCACGCGGGCGCGCCGCTGTCAAGCGTCGCCGCCATCGCGACTGATTTGCCGGACGACGGGTCGCCAAACAAAACCGTCAATCTGTATTGGGTGACGGACGACCACATCTTCCGCGGTGGTTGTCCCAATCGAGACGTCCTGCTGCGGTCGCAGTGCACCGTCGGCATTCAGTCGATGATGTATGCGGACTTCAAGCAACAGTTGGACGGCGGCCTCTCCGATACCATTCGTCAGCTGCAAGACGAGGCTCGCAAGATTCAGGACGCCATGGTGGCAATCGATGCTCAAGTTCAAGAAACACTGGCGCAAATTAATAAAATTGAACAACAAAATGGCGGCTTGTCGCAAGAGCTGCAAGACCTGCGCGTTAAGATGCAGAATTTTGAGACGATTGTCGCGGAGTACCGTCAGCAGTTAACGCTGATCGAGCAGGCGCTGCAACAGGCGGTCGATCAGGATATGGTGCAACTGCACGCCTATGTCGTCGCCCAGCTCAGCAAATATCAGGAGCAGTTAACCGGCATCTCACAAGAGGTGGCCGACCTCATGCAGCAACTTCACGATGCTGAGGGTCAGCTTTTGCAGCTGCGCGAACAAGCTGACAAACTGAACGCGCGCCTCGCCAACCTCAAGATCGATCTAGCCGTTGTCCAAGAGAAATTGCAGCACGCCTATGACGATTTCTCGGTTTATCAGTTGACCCTTGACCGCCTCAATAATGGCATCATTTTTCCGATTCTTGCCGACAACGTTTGGTTTCAAAGAGAGCGGCAGTTCGTTAAACGTTTCGATCAAGTGTTTCACGTGAGTCCTTGATTACGCGCCCGGAGTGCGTGGGTACCCACTAGCTTACCAACCATGAGACGAGGAGCAGGACGCCGATGATTATTCGTGGAATAAATTTCTTAATGATGGCCGCGCTGGCAACCGGATGCGGCAATACCGGTGGCAAAAAATCGGACGATAGCAAACCGGGTCAACCGGCGGATCAGCCAGCGCCAGGGCCAACGGTCCCGCCTAACTATGATCTACTGACCGACGTCAAAGGTTTAACCGCCAAGGACGGCGTCGTGCACACCGGCTCACTGTCCTTGCAGTTCAACCTCATAGGGAATGATAAAGATAGTGCGCTGCTCAAGCTCGAAGGCTTTGAGTGTCGATTCAATTTGGCTGGCAACTGGGCGCCGTGTGACGGCTCGCCCCTCCCAATCTCCAATCTGCAAACGGGCATGGTCCTGGACTTTTCCGTGCGGGCCAGAGTCCGGGACATCAAGCAAAACTTGGTGATTTTCGCCAAAGAGGCCGACCTCCACTTCAGAGTTGATCTCACGGACAACGTCCCAACTCCAGGTCAGACCGGCCTCCCGCCCGACGTCAACAACGTCCGCGCTATTTCCTCCAAACTGCAGATTGGCAATGCCTACCTGGTGACGGTGCCGGTTGGTGAGCATGTTACCGAATACTCGACCTCGAAGACGACAGGCGTGCTGAGCTTCTTCCGCATTCTTCCGGAATCGGACCCCTATTATCTGGGCAATCACAGCTGCGTGCGTGATTGGGATCGCGTGGTGGCCAGCGCCTCACCAGCCGGTGAGCCTTTGATGTATTGCCATTCGACGCCGACGCGCGAGGCCTATAAGGCGGAAAACGAAGACCGCTTGGCCAACAATCATGTCGAGATTGCTACCGACACCAAGTTGGTTGCCAACGACATGCAAGAGCGACTTTCCGTGTCCATTTTCGATGACGACTATGAGTTCATGGCGGCGCGCAGTCGCTTTGGCAATATTTGCCAAAACAGCGTCAAGCGCTATATCACGGTGCCGATGATTCCGAATTTCTTCATCGCCAAGGCGCCTGAGCAGGTTGATTTTTGGATCTGCGACGTGTCAATTCCAAACATGGACGGATCGGCGGGCGCCTGGCGGGTCGGTGCCTTCTATGACATCGATCATATGGATTGGAACTGCCCGGACTGTAAGTATAACCGGGCCGTCGAGATGGTCTATATGGCCCGCGTCACGCTCGACAATCATCTTGATGCGAATTTCGCCAAGACAGCGCAGCAGCGGTTTCTTGACGTGATGACGAAGTTGACCCCGTGAACTCGCCGGTACCAACATTGATGCTGATGGGATTTTTGGCTGCCTGTCGCGGCGGCAACCACAGCACGAGTAGCGCGGGCGGCGGCCCGGTGCCTATCGCCCCGTCGCCGCCGTCACCGGTGCCTATGGGTGAAGGGCAGCCCCATGGTGCTGATCTCACCGGCCAGTATGACAACGTCATGGCGATGCAGTTCGCTGACAAGTCCGAAGACGGGACCCTCTCTGGCGAGCAATCTTTCGCCGTCAATCTGCCCGGTCCAGGAACACTGCTACTCCTTGGTACGAGGCTCCTCTCCGAGAGCTGCGACGGCGCCTTTGGCCAAGAACGATTGGTACTGAGGGAAATCGGCAAGGGCGGTCAGACCACCGCGTTGCATGCATTGGAAACGTATGTGCCGCTAAGGTTTCAGGGACCCAAAACCTTCGTGCTCGAAGTCTTCGCCACGGCGCAAGCAGCGTGTGCGGCGCGCAGCCCGGTGACTTTGAAATTTGCCTTGCGGTTCTTTCCAATAGAAATCACCTCGATTTCTCAAACTGGCGCCGCCGACGATCAGCCGAGGGGTCCCGGCGGCCCAGTGGTTCCTGGCAGTCCTGGGAACACTGAACCTCCCGGTACAACGCCGCCGAATCCGCCACCTTTGCCGGTGCCGGCGCCATGTTTGCCTCTCGCCACCTCGTCACCTGCCGATTTGCCCGTGGCGCTGCGCGGCGGCGTAGTATTTTACGGCACAAACTCACGCCGGGATGGCTGTCAGGAACTCTTTCGGTGGAAAGTCGCGGAGATCATCCAACTCGAGCCGTTTGAGCACTGTGCGGTGCCTACCGTGAGCGTTGAGCGCACCGGGCGCGCGGGGCAGGAAACGCTGGTCAAAATCTCGGAAAAGCATGCGGACTATGCCTTGAACCTCAGCTGGTTGCTTGGCCCAGATCCGAAGGCGGCAACGTGGCTTGCGGGAGAGGTGGCAGCGGGCCATTTTGCCGCGGTGACCGCGACCGGCGACGGTTGTGCCAAGGGGGTGCCGGGGCAGTCAGGCGCGGCGCCGGTGATGCCCTTGAGCTTAAACAACGACAGCGACTGGACCATCTTTCGCGGGGATGCCCGGGAAAAATGCGTGGGCGATCCGACGTCAGCAACCACGGTTGACGAGGCTCTCGATCCTCAAGGCGCAGCAGCCGGATTGAGCGTCGACTATCGCTACTCCAAAGGCCTGCCCGCCGAGTATTACTGGCACCTCAACTACACCTTTCGTAATTCCACGGAACTTGTGGCCGCGGCCAAGGGTACTGATCAGAAAGCGCAATTGAACCTCTACAACCACCGAACCCACAGTTATATTGGGCATTGGCAAGATCTGGCGCTCAGTTCGCTCGCCAAAGGTGATGTCACCATAACCGACCCGCCCACGCTCGTCCGCCTCTTGCCTTATCAAGGGGATATGGACGTCGTTCTGAGGGTTGTGCCGACCGCGACAGTTGGCGACCAGATCGCTGTGTGCGGCCCCCTTTTCGTCTATGGTTACGGTCGGGAGTTCCTCGACGTCAATCGAGTGACGGCAATACGCGATTTGACCAGCCCAGAGCGGAGTAGGTTTCTCCTTAAGGAACAGGATCTACCGGCGCCTCCATAAGAACATTGCAAGCGCAGTTGACTTTGGCTAGCGTCCACGATAATTGGGGAAATCTTTGACGGGGGGTCGGCGATGCTCAGGCGGTTGCAGCTCGTGCTTTTTCTGGTGATCGGCGCCGGACTGGCGGCATGCCATCCGGGCCCCGCAGATCTTGCCAGCGAAGTGCAAGGCCATGGCGGCGGCACGATTATCGACAACGGTGGCAACATGATCACCTGCGCACCGGTAGCTGGCCACGACGACCCCACGACGACCAAGTTTGTTGGCGATTACACCCTTGACTACGTCGTCACCTACGACCCCCGCCTGGGGGCGGTGGATGATGCTGACGGCAGCTCGTGGGAGGCGCACCGCGCTCGGATCGAAGCGTTTCTAGCCGCCAAACTGCCGGCGGCCCTGGCGAGTTTTAAGAATTACGCCGATTTGCTCGAGAGCGGCGATGACAGCAAGGATCGCGTTTGGAAGGCGTCGCCACTCGACTTGGTGACGCTTGATGACCAAGGCCTGATCGAGCAGTTGCCAGCTAACTGCATGCGCCCTGGACCAGATGGCCACCCGGTGCCCGATCTCACCCAAATGGTTCGACGCCGTGAAATGACGACGGATACCACCCGACGGATCTTCTACTATTATGATTATGAGCGCTTTGAAACGCTGCGGCGTACTCAGCCTTTGCAGTTCGCCTACTTGGTGGTGCACGAATGGCTGTGGGATTTCACGGACTCGCCTTGGATCAACCGCCTCATCAATCACCTGATCCACTCAAAACAGGGCGCCGCCATGTCGCCCGCGGCCTTTGCGCAATATCTAAAGTCGCTTGGCATCAGTGTCGACGATGCTGGGCGCATTGGGCCGCAAGGTCCGCAGGAAGATGCCCTCCGTCACCTCTTCACCGCCGAGCCGCTCTGCGACTATAGCCAAAGGTTCTCCGTTGAACTCATGCGCTACGATCGTGTCAATCGTGTCGTCTTGGCTCCTGGTGAGTCACGCGACTTTAATGTCAAAGTGCCTGATGACCTGCTGCCGAGTGCGGATTGGGCTGCTTGCGGCTTCGCTCTGATGCTGACCTATGGGGGCACGGCAGCCGCGGCACCTTTCCACCTGTCATTGCAAAGGGGCGTGGCCAGCTTTGACCGTGACCTAACCGCGGTGGTCAGCGACGAGCCGCAGCAAAAGTATTACGCCGGCCTTTGTCACGGAGACTTCGGTCAATTGTGCATCGACCGCGTCGGTGATTTGAGCCAGGTTTTGACGCCGCGGAATTTTCAAGGGTCGCACTGGACGATGCATGTAGAAAATACCGGCGGTGGTGATGCCGGCAATGTCGAGTTACTGGCACCCTATTTCGTCTTTGTCAAATTAAGGGATCCGTGACAGCAGCGAAGCGCGGTGAAATTTACTCGTTCAGTAGTTTTGGGGCCTTCTTCGCCGACTACGTCAAGACGCGCAAGGGGCGTGACAAATTGACCTACGGCACGTTGGCGCGTCGGCTCAAGCTCAAGTCTCCGTCGCTCCTGGCGATGATCGCCCGGGGTGAGCGCCAGCCAACTCCTACCATGCTGCATCGCCTCGCCGAATTCATGGCGTTGACCCCCGCCGAGCGGCTCTATGCGGATGCCTTGGTTGGCTTTGAGCGCGCTAAAGATATCGACGAGCAACTGCGCTGCGCCCGTGAGCTCAAGCGGCTCAAGCCGATGAGCAGTGAGCTCGTTCTCGAGCTCGATGCGCTTGAGATGATCGCCAAATGGTATGCCGTGGTCATCTTGGAAATGACCAAGCTCCCCGGGTTTCGCGCCGATCCCGCCTGGATCAGCCAGCGGCTCGGGACGACTGTCAGCGCCGACATGGTGCGCGATGCACTGAGCACGTTAGAGCGCGGTCAATTGACGCAAACGGCGCCAGGTGGCCGCCTGCGCAAGGTGGCGGATATTGTTCGTTCGACGGTCAATATTCCCGCGACTGCTATCCGCAGCTTCCACAAACAGGTGCTCTTGCGCGCCCACCAGGCCATTGACCGGCAAGAAGTGAGCGAACGCTATTTCACCACCTTGACGCTGGCGGTGCCACGCGCCAAGATCCCTTTGGCGGGCAGCCTCATTGGTCAGTTTCGCGATGACTTCATGACGTCCATGGGCGATGTGAATGAGACCGCCGACGAGATTTATCATTTGGCGGTGCAATTCTTCCGGGCAACCGATCAAGCCGTCTCGCCGCCTCGGAAAGACCCGGATTTGACAGGAGATTGATGACGAAGAAACCACGCTTTTTCTGCACCAAAGTCGAGGTGAGAAAGTCGGGTCGACAAGGCCGCGGTATGTTTGCCACCCAAAAGATCAAATCTGGAGAATGGATAGAGGTCGCGCCGACGCTCCTCATTCCGCCAAGCGAGGCCGACGAACTCTTGACGACGTTTCTGGCACACTATATTTTTCGCACTGACCGAGGTCGGCGCTACGTGGTAGGACTGGGCTCAACATCCTTGTTTAATCACTCTGCAAGACCCAATGCCGAGTTTTTCGTGTCCCAACATATGGTGAAGATCAAGGCCACGCGTGCCATTCGAGTGGGTGAGGAGGTTTTGGTTGCCTATGGCTGGACGGATCGGGAGTGGCAGGGTGTTGGCGGCTATGTTGGGTAGGGGGTGACGCGTGGATCAGGAACCAATGGACAAGGAACGCTTTAAAGAACTGCTGGATGCCGAATATTCGTGGCCAAGTTCCTATACCTTCAAATTCATCGTTAAGCAGTCGGCGCTTAGTTCCGTACTTGAGCTTTTCCCACTAGAGCAGCCGAGTGTTCGCCAATCATCGCGAGCCAATTTCGTTGCCGTTACGTTCACCGTGACGATGACGGCTAGTGCTGAAGTTATTTTGGTCTATGAACGCGCGGCACAGATGGAAGACGTCATCGCGCTTTAGGAGCGGGCCAGCGTCCAACTGGTCGCTCAGCCTGGAGGGCCATGGAAAATACTGTGGCTGCTACATTATTTTTTTGGACCCTTGCTTAATATTTGCCAGTTCTTGGAGAAACCTCTAAGCCAAGCATGGTTTCACCATTTTTGGCCTGGAGGTGCCTGACCGATGTATCTGAGCGACGACGAATGCGAGAACGGACGCCGGCAGCTCTGTGAAGAGGAACATAAAACGCGCGCCTTGGCACAAAAGCTTCGACGCAACCTGTTTCGCGAGCCGGAGATCGATCGCGCCTTGAAAGATCGGCTCGCCTGTCAAAGGCGTTTAACCCATGAAATCGATCAGTACGAGCGCCTTAAGAAAGGTGATCTGACCGCCATTGCCGCTGACGCGAGCCTCGGCAAAAAGCTCGTCGCGATGCGGATCCTGCGGGGACTGTCGCAGGAACAGATGGCGGCGGTTTTTGGCGTGAGCGAGGCGCAGATCGTTCGACAGGAACGCAGCAATTACCGAGCATTGACGGCGGAGGCGGCGCGAAAGTTCCTCGGGCTGTTAGATAACTTGGACCAATCGGCGATGAGCCATGGGCTGCCGCGCTCGGCCCGCTTGGCGGCGGACTGGACGCGAACTTTATCCTAAATAACCGTCGCCTTGGAACAGCCGTCACCTTAAGGCTCGTTGTCAGCTTCGTCAGTTGCAACAGGAGGGCGGTGCCAGATTATTGATTTCTTTCCCGGCCAACATGCCGCAAGCGCCATGAATGTCTTTGCCGCCGCTGTATCTACGGACGATAGGACAACCCAAATCCGCGCGCAAGATATCGAGAAATTCGTTCAATTCATGATCATTGGGCGGTCGAAAGCGCAGCGTCGGATCATTGACGGGGATGAGGTTGAGAAGAATCCGCATGCCGGCCGTCAGTCGAGCAAGTTCAAGAACATGTTCCCGGCCCATGTTGACTCCGGCCATCATGGTCCATGCCAGGGAAACCCGCTTGCCACCGGTTGCAGCTTGATACTCTTTGAGCGCCTCGAGCACCCCGGGAAGTGGGTACATTTGGTTCATCGGCAGGAGCTCGTTGCGTTGCTCAGCGAAAGCGGCCGAGACCGAGACGATTAACCGGTAGGGGCGCTTCTCCTGAGTGAAGCGCCGAATCATCGGCGTGATGCCGACGGTCGAAATTGTGATCGCCTTGGCATCGATCGCCATGCCGCTCGGGTCGGAGAGAATCTGTGCCGCGCGCATGACGCGCGCATAGTTCAAGAGCGGCTCTCCCATGCCCATGAACACGACGCCCCGGACCGGGAAATCCGAATCCGCTTGCACCTTGACGATTTGATCGACAATCTCCCATGTGGCGAGGTGCCGACGAAAGCCCAAGCGCCCCGTGGCACAAAAGGCGCATTGAGCCACGCACCCAACTTGCGAGCTCACGCAGACAACATATTTTTCATCGCCTGGGCGGTGCATCAAAGGGATGCGCACAGCTTCAAAAACATCGTCGCCGTCGCCCTTGAACAGGTACTTGGCGAACCCGTCAACCGCGGACACCGCCTTTTCGACGAGCGTCAGGTGGGGAATCGTGACTTGCTCACAGATTTGTCCCCAAGTCCGGCGGGCGACGCCGTTTAACTCCGTGGGCAGCACCGTGGCTCGGCGCTTGACGACGAGCGACTGGAGCTGGCGCGCAATGCGGGGTGTTACACCCCATGGAGCCGCGAGCTCATGAAGCTCCTCGGTTGAGTGGTCTTTGAGGCGCATGAATCTCCTTTTTGAAGCCGCACGAACCTAACATCGAACCAAGAGCTTATGCACCCATTAACACAAGGCGGACAGCTCTCTGTGGCACGGATCTTGTATTTAGCTGTCTCCGGGCAAAAGGCCTGAAGGTCACGGCTGGTTAACGGGGAGGAATGGCGATGAGCAACTTCACGCTGGATATTGAGCGCATCCGCAAGGACGCTCGTGAAGCGATCGAAACCGGTGCAGTTACGGCCAATTATCGGGCCGATCGGCAGACCATCATCGAACTCTTGGATGGTGCCCTAGCGACTGAATGGCTATGCATTCTTCGCTACACTCAACACGCCCTGACGGCGCAGGGTATTCATGCCGAAGCTGTCGCCCAGCATTTCGCCGAGCATGCCAAGGACGAGGCGGAACATGCTCACCTCCTTGGCGAACGCATCAAACAGCTTGGGGGGAGTCCAAACCTTGATCCCCAGACATTTGCGACTCGCGGTCAAACGCAATACACCGAATGCGACAGCCTCTTGGCGATGATCAAGGAAAACCTGGTGGCTGAACGCATCGCGATCGAAGCTTATAGCGACACGATTCGGTACATTGGCGATACCGACCCGACAACAAGGCGGATCTTGGAGCACATCCTTGAAGTCGAGGAGGAGCACGCCGATGACATGGCGGATTTGCTAGTCACCCATGATGGAGTGCGGCGGCCCAACTGAGCCGACCGTCAGTCCCGTAGAAAATGGCAGGAGTAACCACCCGGATTTTTCTGCAGGTAATCTTGGTGATATTCTTCGGCGCTGTAAAAGGTCGTTGCCGGCACAATTTGGGTCACGAGGGGCTTTGGCCACTTACCGGAACGGTCGACCTCTGCCTTCACGGCCGTGGCCATCTGGCGTTGGCTCTCGTCATGATAGAAAATGGCCGATCGGTACTGGCTGCCCTGATCATTACCTTGCCGATTCATCGTCGTCGGATCGTGCAGTCGGAAAAAGAATCTTAGCAAATCGTCATAACTCAACCGCGCCGGATCAAAGACCACCTGCAAAGCCTCGGCGTGACCAGTGGTGCCAGTCTTGACTTGCGGGTATGTTGGGTTCTCCAGGTGACCACCAGTGTAACCGACGCGTGTTTTCGTCACTCCCGGCAGGTCTCGAAAGAGCTCTTCTACGCCCCAGAAACAGCCCCCAGCAAGGGTTGCGGTCGAGTTCGAGTTTGCCATGCCAACTCCTAGTCTTCTGATCAAAAGCCGTTTTCTAGCAGGAAAACTGGGCGATCACCGCCGGTGCACACTGAGCGCTCCGACCACGCCGCCCCCCATTAGCGGTGGACTCAACCACGACCTGGCGCGGCCGACCCATCTTACTCTTGCCGCGGTTTAGGGGCAATTTTACGTGTTTGTGAGCTTGCCTCGGGCCGTCGCCCTCAGGTATGATCTGACGAAATTCCCGAAAACAGCTGAGAATATAGCGGGGTTATAGTTGTGCAAAGGACTTCGCGGACGTATCTGATGGCGACAGCGCTCATCGTCCTGTTGTTGAACGCATGTGGAAAGTCAAAGGGCAGCAGCTCCCAGGACTCGACTCAGCCTGGTAGTGGCTGCATTCAAGGGGTCGTCGTCGATGGCCTGACATCGCAGCGGGTAGCGGTGCCGGGTGGCGCCGGAGACAAAGGCGTCTTCGCCTTGGTGAGGAATACTCTGCTGCCGGCGTCGCCAGCGGTGACCGGCGGTACGGATCCCCTCCTGGTTGGTGAATATAATCTGTGCGGCATCCCGCTAGACGAGGATTTTCCGCTTCTCGTCTGGCTCGATGGGTACCAACCCTTTGAAAGCATCGTCCGCGTGCACTCGACCGTCGCCTCAAGATCGTCGTCGGCAAAGTCAGATTTACTGCGTCCGACGCCGATCGAACTGGCGAATATTCGGATTTATCCGATCAATCAGCAAGTGAAAGACCTCCAAGTATTGGTGACCCATGATGGGGCGCCGCTCGCCGGCGTCATCGTCCAATTGCGTGCGGCGGGGAGCAATTTTCTTGATCCCAGCGGTCAAAATTTCCTGCCGCCGGTGGATACTCGGCAGACTGCTCTCACGGGGACAACGGATGCCACCGGGGCGGCGGTTTTCCATGCCGATAGCCTCGTCCTTGGCGGGCATTATACATACACGATCATTCCGCCAAACGGCGGTCAGGCGCAAACCGCGGTGGCTGCCGGTCTTTATGTTTTGGGTTTGCGCGACGACAAAGATAAAACGGAACCCTACCGTATCACCGTTGACCTGGCCCATTCCATTGGGCCGCTGGTCGCCCTGTCCAAATCGACGGACACTCAAGAGCCAGACGCTAGTGGCAAGCTGACAATCTATTTCAATCGAGAGATTGAGATCGTACCCGGAACGATCGACAATGCGGTCGCCTCCCTGAGTGGGAATGTCACGGCACAAATAGCCGACAACGTGCCCGCCAATAATCTATCCGAACAGGTGAAGTTGACGGTCAACGTCAATGTGCTGACGCTTGAGCCGGTTTTCAAAGCCAAGCCAGATGGCGACATCGCGAAGGAGCCGGGTCTACAAATCACCTACAATGGTGTGCAGCTGCGGCCTAAAGCTTCTCCCGATCAAGTGGTGCCAGTCACTCTCAATGAGACAGTGCATTTCTACAGGTGATCTCATGCAACGTCAGGTCCTCATCATTTCAATGTTGTTTAGCCTCCTGTCTTGTGGTGGGGGTGGCCGACTCTGGCCAAAGAGCACGGGCGATATTTCTCCGGCGGAAGCCTTGACTCAAACGACCGGCTGCCTTGCTGGTGTGCTTATGGATGGCGTGACGGGCGCGAGGATTGATGTGGCCGGCGCCGGGGTCAGCGACAATATCTTCGTCCTCGCCGGCAATAACAAGTTTAAGGCGGCGCCGGTGTTGGCGGACGGCCAGGCCGCGGCACGCCCCAATTTGGTTGGCGAATATACTTTGTGCGACGTACCTCTTGAAGCGGCGTTGCCCCTCTATGTCGCACTGAGTGGCTATCAGCCAATGCATGCAGATATCTATATCGCCTCGACCGATGCATCGTTAGGTCATGGAGCGGATAGCGACCTGCCGTCGTCCTTGCCAACCGCGCAGGCGAATATCCAGCTTTTCCCCGTGGCACCGGCAGCGCAAAATTTCACCGTCGTTGTCTCTTACGCGGGTGCGGTGTTGCCAGGCGCAACAGTCTTTCTCGTGCCAACCGGTGAGCATGTGTTGGCGCAAGGCGTCAATTTCGTCACCCCTGACGTGACCGGGTTCAAGACATTGCAGGCGGCGACGGACGCGAGCGGAGTCGCTACCTTTAATGCCGCCGATTTGTCCCTTGGCAGCGTTTACAATTATTCGGTTCTGCCAGCGGACAGTAGCATTCAAAAGTCGGCCACCGGAACTTTATCAATTGGCTACATTACGGCACCTGGGGAACCCTATAACTTTCATGTCGCCTTGGGCCCCGTAAAATCCGAGCTGGTCGTCGTCTCCAGCTCTCTAGATGGCAAGAACTATTCCCTCGACGGTAGTGTTACTTATTATTTCAACCGCCCGGTTGAGGTTGTGCCCGGGGGACTTGATGGTATTACCGCAACCCTTGATCATCAAAAAAACGCCAAACTCGTCCCCGATGTTCCTGGCAATAAGGTGAGCGAGCAGGTCAATGTCCAGATTTCAGGCCAATCAATGACGCTCAAGCCGAACTTTGCGACGGCTCCAGACCCCGCCACCGAACAGGGGGTCGGCATCACCTATAATAACGTCCAAGTGCGGCCGACGACCGGCCAGCAGCAAGTTGCCATTTTAACCCTAGCTCCCAACGTGAAAGTCTTTGGCGGCGAGGGCGTTCCCAGTGTCGTCACGACTCTTAACATCGTGAGCGGCAATAATCAGACGGCTAGTCCGAGCAGCCCTTTGTTGACGCCGCTCGTCGCTCAGGTCCTGGACCAGTATGGTGCGCCGATGGCGGGGGTTCTCGTGACTTTTGCGGTGACCGCCGGGAATGGCTCAATCCAGCCGTTGGCACCCGTATCGACCAAAGCCAATGGTCAAGCGCAAATTAACTGGCAGCTCGGTCCAGCGGGCGCTCAACAGGTGATCGCAACTGTTGATGGGATTGTCCAGCCAGTGACGTTTAACGCGACATTCCTCCCGGCGACGAGCCTGGCTCAAGCGGCCGGTAACAATCAGTCGGTGCTGATCGGCACGGTCTTGCCGCTCGCTCTGCAGATTCATGCACTGGACAAAAACTTTGTCGCGGCGCAGGGATCGCCCATTACCTTTACCGTCGATGACCAAACTAATGGCGGCACATTGTCCGTCTTGGGCGGTGCACCTGCGGGGACGCAAACAGTCATAACCGATGCCTCTGGCAACGCTTCCTTGAACTGGACGCTTGGCACCCATGGCGGTCCGTTCACTGTAACGGTCACCTCGGGTACATCTGCGGCGGTGAAATTCACGGCGACTGCACAGGCGCCGACGACTCTCGCCAAAGTTTCCGGCGATGCTCAGTCAGCATCGGCAAATACCCAGTTGAGTAATCCGATCGTCGTCGTGGTGAGAGATCAAAATAATAACCTACTGCCTGGCGTGATCGTTCAATTCAGCACAGCTACGACTGGTGGCACATTGACCACTAATGCCGGCGCGGCCGCGACCGTTACGATAACCACGGGAGCGAATGGCCAGGCCCAGGCAACGTGGAAGGTGGGCACGACCGGTGGTGCGACAGCCAATTCGGCGACGGTCAGTATACCGTCGGCCGCCGGAGTGGCACCTCTGACTTTTACGGCAACGGCTAATTGAATCCGAGTATGGGCGGCACGAATGAGCCGTCTCATTATTGACCGACGGCTCACTAAGGGCCGCTTCGTTCGACGTTCAAGGTCGACTGCCGCAATTTTCAGGGAAGCGGCGCCAGGCGCTGACCTCTTTTTTTTATTATTGACGGACGGCTAATTTGGGGCCTACTCCGTTCGCCCTTCAAGCTCGGCTTCGCCCGCGAAACGCGGCCTTTGCCTCACTTTACGGGCTCCCGGAGCAGGCCCCAAATTAGCACACGAGCAATAAGTCGCTTGGTTCAGCGCGAGTTCCATATTAAAGACACTACGGTATAGTGGTCTTTTCTCGGGTACTACAGGAAGGCCTAGTGCAGACAACCGGCCAATCGCCAATTTCGATCCCTTTTGAACCGCCGTCCCGGACCAGCCAAAGGATGGGTCGGGCCCGATCGATTCTCAGCACTACCTTTGGGTTTGACCAGTTCCGTGGGCATCAGGCCGCGGCGATTGAGCATGTGATGGGCGGTGGCGACGCCTTGGTGCTCATGCCGACGGGAGGTGGCAAGTCGTTGTGCTACCAAGTTCCAGCGCTGGTGCTTAACGGCACCGGTGTCGTCATCTCACCGCTGATCGCGCTGATGCAGAATCAAGTCGATCGACTTCGCGAGCTTGGCGTGCGTGCCGAGTTTCTCAACTCGACCCTAACTGGGCGTCAAACCGCTGCCGTTCAGGCGCGGTTGCTGGCGGGGGCGGTTGACCTTTTATACCTCGCTCCAGAGCGCCTCTTGATGCCCGAGACGATCGCGTTGCTCCACCAACTCAACTTGGTGCTTTTTGCCGTTGACGAGGCGCATTGCATCTCGCAATGGGGCCATGATTTTCGTAAAGATTATCTTGAATTGTCGAAGTTGGTGCAGGAGTTTCCGCAAGTGCCGCGCCTCGCGCTGACGGCGACCGCGGATGAGCGCACGCGCGCCGAAATCGTGGCCCGGCTGGGTCTGAAGAATTGCCGAGTCTTCGTCAGCAGTTTCAACCGCCCCAATATTCAATACCGAATCGCTGAGAAGATCAAAGCCAAGGAGCAGCTGCTGACTTTCCTTGAGGAAGAACACCCTCAGGACGCCGGTATTGTCTATTGCCTCAGCCGCGCCAACGTCGAAGGTGTCGCGGCCTGGCTCACCCAAAAGGGGCGCATCGCGTTGCCGTATCACGCTGGTTTGCCAGCAGCGACGCGCGCGGCGCATTTGAACAGTTTTTTGCGCGACGACGGTGTCATAGTCGTGGCCACCATCGCCTTTGGCATGGGAATCGATAAGCCGGATGTGCGTTTTGTCGCTCACCTGGATTTGCCGCGCAACCTGGAAGCCTATTATCAGGAGACGGGACGGGCTGGAAGGGACGGTCAGGCGGCTGACGCCTGGATGGTCTATGGCATGCGGGACGTCGTGATGCTGCGCCAGATGCTCTCAGATTCATCGGCGGCGGATGCCTACAAACGCATCGAATATCAGAAGATTCAGGCAATGCTTGGCTTCTGCGAAGGGACCGCATGCCGCCGCCAGATGCTCCTGCAGTATTTTGGTGAGTCGTTGACGCAGCCATGTGGAAACTGTGACACGTGCCTCGCGCCGGTGGCATCTTGGGACGCGACAATTGCGACGCAAATGGCGTTGTCGTGTATTTATCGAACAGGGCAAAGGTTCGGCGTCGGTCACCTGATCGACGTTTTGGTCGGTCGGAGCAGTGAACGGATTCAAGCTTTGCGGCACGATCAAGTGACCACGTTTGGGATCGGCAAGGAGCACGGCGAGGCGACCTGGCGTTCCGTTTTCCGTCAGATCATCGCTCTGGGTCTCGTGCGGGTCGATGACTATGGTTCGCTGCAGCTCCATGCCTCGGCCAGTGATCTCCTGAGAGGCGGGAAGAGTCTGCAGCTCAGGCGCGAACGCCCGGTCACGCCAGCCAAGCGTCGGAAGCGACGACCGGCGTCCACCTTGCCAGCCGGTCCGCGGCCGCGTCTCGACCAAGGTTTGCGGGAGGACTTGGGAAGGCATCGCCTACAACTGGCTCGGAGCCAAAATTTGCCGCCATACTGTATCTTCCAAAACGCCACTTTGGATGAAATCGCCCGGCTGCGTCCGGATTCGCTCGCTGCCTTGCGCCGCGTCAGCGGTGTCGGCGATGTCAAGTTAGCGAAGTATGGCGAAGGATTTCTAAATATTATCCGAAGGCATGCCGATTGATGTCCAAGTTGCGGACCACGCCTCAAATTCAGAATTTAGGTTGGACCTTCGCTGGGATGCTCATTCTTGCCGCCGTAACTGGCAAGATGCACGATTATGTCAGCTACGGTGAGCAGTGGGCGTCCATTGCCCGAGGTGAGATACCTTGGCGACCCTTCGTCGTGGGAGTGGATCCGCAGTGGAACTCCTATGGACCACTTTTTCTGTTATTCTCGCCGCTTTATCAACTGGATCAGTTGCTCCCCAAAATCATGTTTGTCGGCGCTTGGCTCGGAGGCTTCTTGCTTCTGAAGTCACGTGGGGACAGAGCTCGTTGGACGAAGCAGCAACGCTTCTTGACGATTTATTGGCTGCTGTCACCGTTTTTTTGGATCGACGTCGTGCTCTATGGGCACTTTGACGTGCTGGTTGCACTCCTCACCGTGGGAGCTGGTTTAGCGCTCAAGCGGCGAAGGGACGTCCTGGCCGGGTTCTTGTTTGCGGCTGGGGTATTGCTTAAGTTTGTGCCGCTGGCGCTGCTGCCGGTCTTCATTTTTGTCGACGGCCGCCTTCGCTGGCGTTTTCTTGCCGTGACACTAGGCTTGATCGGCATTGGGATGCTGATTCCTTACTCAATTTGGGGCGAGGCGACCTTTTATCCGCTGGTGATGTCGGCCCAACGGGGTGCCAAACTTTTATCCATCTTTGCCTATTTGGAAGGCGATTACTCGGTGCTTCCGTGGCTCGGCGTGAATGGTCAAGTGCCGACCGCTTACAGCGTGCCGCTCATCGCGATTTTTAGCCTGGCGATGGCACTCCTGAATTGGCTGATCGGCCTCGATGTATTGCTGGGCGGCCTCCTGGTGTCGTTAACGACAGTCGCCTTTTACAAGGTGGGACACCTCCAGTTCTACGCGATGCCGCTCGTTTTTCTGCTCTTTTGGCTGGCCGAGACAGGGTTAGTTCCTCTCGCTGATCAACGCTTGGCGCGCGCGGCCATGTCTTTCCTATGGTGGTTTGCCTGGGTCAGCCTTTTCTACATTTGGACGGGAGGATTTCGCGCCGGGCATTGGGTGATCGCTCGTGAGTTGATTGGTCTGCCGACCTTTTTCATCGTGGCGTCGCTCGTTTGGCAATTGGTCCGCTATAGCCTCGCCAATCCTCATCTCCGAACAAAGGTGCCGCGGCGCAGCCAAGATCTGACGGGATTGGCGCTCAAAGTACGGACATGACTGCTCGTCCCAAGTTTTTTACTGCGACGAAATCTGATGTTTTATGGAAAATGAGGCGGTGGCGAGGGCCGTGTCGGCATTTTGCATTAAACAATAATAATTACGGTATATTGAACGCGACCCAGAGGGGCGATGAGCCAGGCGACTTCATTTTTTTCTTTATGCATTTTAAATTCGAAGCATACTGATTCCGGGGCAGCCTTGCGGGGCTGAGCAATACCAAAGCCAAGAAAAATTTAGGACAAGGAGTTCTCACTGTGAAACCGACTGCCTTCTTTGCTGCCATGACGCTGACTCTCGCCACTCCTGTATTGGCCAGCAATTGGGAACTTGATTCGGCCCATACCAGTGCCGAGTTTAAGGTCCGCCATTTGATGATATCGAACGTCCCAGGCAAGTTTTCTGGGGTGAAGGGATTCGTCAATCTGGACGACGCGAATCCCGCCAAGTCGAAGGTCGAAGCAACGATCGATACAAGTACCGTCAACACTGACAATCAGAAGCGAGATGAGCACTTGCGTAGCGGCGATTTTTTCGACGTCAAAAAATTCCCGACAATGAAATTCGTCTCTAGGAGTGTCAAGAAGACCGGTGACGGTACCTTTGAAGTCGCCGGCGACCTGACGATGCACGGCGTCAGCAAGCCCGTCGTTCTCCAGGCTAGCCTAACGCCAGAGATGAAGGACCCGTTTGGCGGCACTCGTCGAGGAATGACGGCAACCACGAAAATCAATCGGAAGGATTTCGGACTCAATTGGAACAAGGCGCTTGAAGCCGGCGGTGTCATGGTCAGCGACGATGTCAATATCGAGATCAATAGCGAGATGACCAAGAAATAGCGGCCTTCCTGAAACTATTTCCCGGATCCTACTGGGCCCTGGCAGCGGTCTCACCTTCCAGGGTTCAGTGTCATTGATTAAGATGCCTCCACTCGCATCGTCTCACCGCGCAGGGCCACTGGCAGCGCTCATTTTCTTGGCCTCTCATGACAGAAAAGACGGATATTTCCGATGGCCGACCAATACTGCCGGTATTTTGACCGCCGCCAATGCACGGGCTGCACGCGTTTGCATGAGCCCTATGCTCAGCAGTTGGTGAGTAAAGGTGCAGCTGTCAGGGCCGAGTTGGCGAGCGTTTTGGGAGATGTCGTACCGCTCCCGGTCGTCGCCTCGCCAGAGCCCATGGGCTATCGCGCCTCAGTCAAATTGTGCTTGCACGAGGACCGCGACAGGAAGCGCGCCATTGGACTCTACCGATTTGGCTCGAAAGAGGTCGTCAACATCGCCGGATGCCCAGCCCAGACCCCGGGCGTCAATCGGCTCATCGCGCAGCTCTTTGCGCGCGACGTTCGCTTGCCAGCGCCGTTCTTCAACCATCGCGGCCGGTCGTTTCAGCGCGGTCGTTTGAAGTTTGTCGTCATTCGATGCGCGCCCGGACCATCCCTGCGCAGCGATGCGCACGGCATCATCCTATCGCATACAGGAGTAAGCCGAGAGGCTTTAGTGAAATGGCTGCATCAGGCAAAACTCGCTCATCTATGCGCGTATGAGTCAAAACTGTCGCCACGGGACGGTGACTTACCGGTCGGCTATCACATTGAGCATCTGAGCGGCCCGCCGCACTTCGCGTTTGCTTTGGCGGGACACGTTCATCAATTGTCGCCCGCCGCATTTTTCCAGGCAAATAATAGCTTAGCAGCCAAACTGGTCGCGGCGGCGACCGGTTTTGAGACAGATGGGGATGGGCTCCTTGACCTTTATGGAGGCTTTGGCGCCTATGCGGTTGTCGTGGCCCGACGCTTCCGGCAGCTGACGGTAGTCGATGGCAATGGCGCGGCAATTGCCGCGGCTCGACGCATGGCAGCCACCCAGAGCTTGGGGCATCTACAAGCCGTGGAAGCACTGTGCGAGACTTTTCTTGAGGAACGGTTAAAATTCGAAGATGCCGCTCGCGTTACCCACGTCATCGTGAACCCGCCGCGCAACGGCCTGTCGCCGCGCGTCGTGTGTCGACTTGGGCCAGCATATTTGCCAAATCTACGCGAACTTCACTATGTGTCATGCAATCCAGTGACGCTTGCCCGGGATCTTGCCGCTCTCAAACCTTTGGGTCTAACGGTGCGTCAAATTCAGCCGTTTGACATGTTTGCGCAAACTGATCACGTGGAAGTCGTGGCGCGCCTGCGCAGCGGCGGGGCGTCATGAGGTGGCCCTATATATTTAAGATGCTGGAATCAAAGTCCAATATTAGCTCTTGCGCCACCTCTCGTGCCCCGTTAGGCTCCGCCTCCACGCCCAAAGACCGGCGGTGATAGAGCGAGGATTGAGTCATGGAAAGAAAAGGCACGCCCCGGGGCAGAGTCGTCAACCTGCGCTCGATTAAGCAGGATGGCCGCGGGGAGAAGACCGAGGGACCGAGTCAGGAACTGATCGGTATCGCTTTGGGGTTTCGGCTTGTTTATGCCGAGCAGGCAGAAATTTGGACGGTTCGCGGTATCTTGCGCGACGGCAATGCGTCGCGGGATGATATTGGCGAGCTAAGCTTCATCATGATTCCGGGGGAAATGGAGCCTGCGACAGCCGTCACCGGTTTTATATCCCCAGCAGCACCCTATGTCTTGGCACTCAGCGAAGACGCCCTTTGGGGCCAACTGCGCGGTATTATCGTGCAGCTCGGCTACGATCAGGAGGGTTTTTATGTTTCGCTGAGCGTCGGCGGCAAGCCACGCTATTATGAAGATTATCGCAGCGAGCGGTGACTTTTGTGCGCGTGCTTTGAGCGGCCGCCTCATCGGGGGCCAACTCCTGTCGCGGTTCAAGTTCGGCTTCGTCTGTGCGGC
>Ga0207116_10125_pt1 | contig 21854 bp, 21 predicted proteins | sample Alteio_BWMinHeat_44_FD_153550 | JGI IMG/M metagenome (GOLD analysis project Ga0207116, IMG submission 153550) | Enriched cells from forest soil in Barre Woods Harvard Forest LTER site, Petersham, Massachusetts, United States -... | ecosystem: Environmental > Terrestrial > Soil > Temperate forest >... | reverse complement strand
GTCCGGCCGGCACGGTTCGCTTCTTCGATCCATTCTGTTACCGCTGCGATTTCGGCCTCGAGTATCCGGCGTGCTCGATTCACTGCCTTGATGCCCTGGAAAGGCAGCTTCAACTCGAAAACCCAGCCACGGTGGCGGCCATCGTCGTCGAGCCGGTCACGGGCGCGGCCGGCGGGTTTCCGCTACCCGACGGTTATCTGCCACGCTTACGCCAGCTTTGCGACAAGTACGGCATCCTCTTGATCGCCGACGAGGTCATTACCGGCTTCGGCCGGACCGGCAAGATGTTCGCTGTCGAGCACGAGAATGTTGTTCCCGACATGCTGATACTTGCCAAGGGGTTGACCTCCGGTTACGTGCCGATGGGCGCAGTCATAGTCCGCGAGCACATTGCCCGTCAATTTGAAAGTCGGATGTTGCCTCTGGGCAGCACCTATGCCGCCCATCCGCTCGCTTGCGCGGCGGCGCTCGCCTGCCTGGAGGAGTACACGCCTGAACTGATCGAGCACGCCCGTCGCATGGGAGAGCTCCTGTTTGAGGCACTGCGCGACCTGGCACGCCGTCATGACCTGATCGGTGACGTTCGCGGCAAGGGGTTGCTCGCATGTCTCGAACTCGTGCGCGATCGAAGGACCAAGGCCCCGTTGATCCCGCCGAATACCGATTCCCTTCTGCCGCTGCAGGTTCGCCGCCGGGCCTGGCAAGAAGGGCTTCACATGCTCGTGCGCGGCGGCCTTATCATTCTGGCGCCGCCGCTTGTCACAGAGCGGGAACACATCCTGGAGGCAGTCGAGAAGCTCGATGGAGTTCTGAAGTGGTTGCGCTCTCAAACGTGATCAGTTGAGAGAAGACCAACGATTTCGTTCCAGAATCCGGGACTTACATCGAAGGGATGGCTTTTCGTCAAATACTCCAACCACTTCTCGGGAGCTTCGCTATGAGACAAGGCCATTGCGGTGGCCGCGACGGCGGGTGTGCGACTCATTCCAGCTCCGCAGCAAACAAGCGTCGGAACTCTTAACTTGTAACAATATGCCACGCTGCGAACGGCGAGTTCGATCAGTTTCGGGTCATTGCCAGTGCCGTCCACTAGAGGGATGCGAAAGTAGACGATCTCTCTCGGTAGCTGCAGCACTGGCTCTTCGGCGGCGAGTTGAACCACCGCCCCAATGCCGGCGTCGAGGAGCAACCGGAAATTACGGCCGTCACCGGCGTTGCCGAGCCACAAGGGAAACGGTTGAATCTGATTCATTCCCAGTGCCCACTGGATGCTAGGGCGTGAAGACCATCCTATCACTTGTCCGCAAGTGAATCGAACACTCGAACCTTCTTCCAGTTGCTCTTGTTCTCCTCGATGAACTTCACATGCGATTCGTGAACTTGGTAGGCATCATGCGCCGCCTTGTTTTGGAAGATGATGTGCAGGCCGACGTCGAATTCCAGGTCATTGACCGGACGGGTCAGGTCGGTAGCGCGGGTTCCCACGGCAAAGAAGACCGTTCCGGGATGCTTGGTCAGATATTTGCGGCAGGCGGCCAGCAGCCGGTCCTGTGCCGGTGCGGAACTGTCATTCAGCGTGAAGTAGACGTTGTGGACCAAAAGCGGTTCGGCCATCGCGCGATCCTCCATTGGTTATTCGAGGGTCAATCCTATTGCGTTCAACTCTTCTTTGGAGTGTTTTAGGAAGTGTTGGAGGACGTAGTCCCGTCCCCAGTCCTCGTTTTCGACCGCATCCAGAGGCGGCAGTTCGTGCCCCAGGGTTTCGTGGACCACGCGATAGGCTTCTTCGGTGGTCAGGTCGTAAATGCTGCGCATCGCCTTTACTGCCGATAAAGAGCTTTGTCGTGAATGTAGGCCTCGACGGCACGTGGCACCTGGTAACGCAGGCTTCGCCCTTCGGCGGTCCGCTTTCGCAAATCGCTGCTGGAAATTCCGATGGTGGGCATTTGGATGACTTGCAATCGAAGTGCAACTCCTGCGGCTAAATGCAGTTTCTTCCGCAATTCGTCTGCGGACAGCGTCGTCCAGTCCAGGCGAGGAACCACAAGGATCTCGGCGAGTTCGGCCACTCGCATGGGCTGGTACCATTGGGGCAGATCGTGCAGGCTGTCCGCGCCAAGCACCAGGGACACCTCCGCGTCAGGCTGACGGGATTTGATCTGCTCCAGCGTGTCGGCCGTGTAGCTGGGGCCGGGGCGATCTTTTTCCAACTCGTCGATCGCGAATGCAGGTTGGCCGGCAATCGCCAGGGATAGCATCTCAGCGCGCTGGGCAAAAGGCGTGAGCTCGCGTTCCTGCTTGTGAGGAGGGCGGGCGGCGGGAATGAACCGCACCTGATCGAGTCGGGCCTGTTCGCGGCACTGCTCGGCAATAATCAGGTGCCCTAGATGGACAGGATCAAATGTGCCGCCGAAGACGCCGATACGCATGTCATCCCCGAAACGGAGTTTCGAGAGCAGGCGTTCCCAAACAGAGTTTGGGAACCAGATCGCTAACGAGATCGCTACGAATCATACGCTTGCCATGACCCGCTTTTCCGCTCGCGACATATCCAGCTTGAGCGACAAAGTGACTTCCCAGCGGCTGCGGCTGTCCGGCTCGACTAGCCAGTGGGGCATGACCGCCGTGCTCTGGTGCACCAGCTCGAAACCGCCCTCGGACTGGCTGACGGTCTGAATCGGAAAAGCCCAGATGCCGCCGTGTCGAGAAAGATGCACGGACGCATCCAGGCCGAGCCATTCGTCTACCAAGCCGATGGTATCGGTGTCGGCCAGATCTTGCATGGTCTGAAGCTGTCCGGCGCGTTCTTTGCCGGGAAAATAGAAATAGCGATCGTCGGCACCGGCCGCCATTCCCGCAAAGTTGAATTCGACCGCAAAATGCAGCTTGCGATCGCGCGGCAGGTTCTCCAAAACATAGACAATTTCAAACATGCTCGCGCGGGCATGCAACGTGATTGTTTTCATAACTTTCACACGAGTGTCTGACGCCTGTCCGATGCGCTGCAGGCTGAGAGTTACTTCACCCGTCCCTCGTCGAACGCGATGCTCGTAAGGCCCATTGATGAAATCTCCAAGCTCCTTCGCCTGCAGACCTGAGACTTGTTCGAGACTAACCTCGTGCTCGAAGAAATGATCGATCAAGCTTTTCCGTGGATAAGTGTCATACTGGATCTGCTGCTCCAGATGTTCCTGTTTGAAGATCATGGGGCCGGGGACCACCGGACCCGAGTCATCCTTTTCACCGCGCAGGTGTTTGAGGATCGTCTGGTGATAGGCCTCGGGCCGGCGTGAGAGAGTCGCGAGCAGGTTGTGCCGGATCGGTCGCAAATCGAGCTCATAAAGCATGCCGCCGGCAGCGGGGGAAAAATACGCTGCCAACCGGTCGTTCCGCAGGCAGACCTCGGGACAGCCATCCAGGTTCAGATCCGCGATGTCGGCCGTCACCCAGTCCTCCGTGCGTTGACCAATTTCCAAAAGAGCATTGTCCGCGGCAATGAGATGTTGATAGACCGCGTCCCGCAAATGCGGCAGGTAGAGACCGCCGAAGGCTCCGTGCCACCAGGAGCAGTTGCACTGGCCGCGATAAAGCTCCTGCCGGGCCCGCTCTACAGCGGATTCGTCGGCGCTCTCAGGAACGGCGGCCAGCTTCTTGCTGATCTCTATCATGCGGGCATACATTTCTCGTGTTTCGGGATACTTGACCTTGAAGTTCCGCCAGAACCCTCCCCGGAGAAAGCGTTTGATCTCTGGCCCGTGCGGGTCGTGTTCGAGACTGTGGACCAGCCGATTGTAGGCCTCCAGGCGCGGCAGGGGCAAAGCCCACTCGGTCATTTCGCGATAACTGCTGTCCGGCAGATAAATGGTGCCCCGCGGCGGGGTTTCATCCAGAGCTTGCGAGAACGTGCACAGGCGGATCCACGATCGTGCGTCCCGCAAAGCGTCAAAGAAGCGCCGAAGCCAGCCGTTGGTAAAGCAGTGCTCGTGAGTGGTCGGCCAACCGCCGAACTTCTCACCGTCGTCCGCGCACACCACCACGGCATCCGGAGAATGTCCGGCCACTTCGCGGAGGTAGGCAACTGTGTCTTGCGGGTCCTTCCAGGGCACCAAGTACCGCAAAGGCTCGCTGTTGGGAAAGATTCGCAACAGCCGGCCTTCATCTTCACTCAAGTAATAACCCGTCAGGTCTTCCTGCTCCAGGCCGGCTTGTTTGAAGTGATGATCGTCAAGAACGGTGTATTCAATTCCGGCATCGGCAATGTCCGAGACCAGGTTCTGTTCCCAGACCCGTTCTGGAACCCACATGCCCCGAATGTGAGCCGGGCACAACTTTTCCAGGTACTTTGTGAACGTACTGATCTGGCCGACACGATCGCGGCGGGGAATCATGGGCAGAATTGGCTCATAGAATCCACCTCCCAAGATCTCGATCTGCCCGCGTTCCACCATATGCCGAACTCGGTCTACGTAGTCCGGCCGATGCTCCACGAGCCATTCGAGCAATGGACCGCTGGTGTGGAGCGATAACGGCAACTCCGGGTACTGATCCAAAAGATCCAGAAACGGCCCATACGCGTCCCGGTACGCTTGTTCGAAGACGTTGCCGAAGTTACCGACAGGTTGATGGTTGTGCAAAGCGAGCACGAAGCGTACGGGCATGAAAGATCCTCCTGAATCAGCCGCTGTTCTTCGCGCTCAGATCGACTTCGGTCTCGCGCAGATAACCCGCCGCTTGCTCTGGCGGAACGGGGTTGATGTAAAAACCGGTGCCCCATTCGAATCCCGCCACCCGTGTCAAACGCGGAATTACCTCCAGGTGCCAGTGGTAGTGCGGCAGAGCCTGCGTGTCAAACGGCGAGGTGTGAATGATGTAGTTATAGGCAGGCTTGTCCAGGGCCGTCTCCAGTTTGAGCAGAATGGTTTTGAGCACCGTGCCGAGCTCGTCCACTTCTGTCTTCTGGATGTTCTCGTAGTGGCTGGTATGGTTTTTGGGCAATATCCAGGTCTCAAAAGGAAAACGGCTGGCGAAGGGGGCGAACGCCAGGAAATTGGCGGTGTCGAGCACGATGCGTTTCTCGCTGGATAATTCCTGGTGAATCATATCACAGTAAATGCACCGGCCGCGGTAATTGAAGAACTCCAGCGAGCCCGTCATTTCTTCCCACACGCTGATAGGTACAATCGGTGTGACAATCAACTGCGAGTGACTGTGCTCGAGCGAGGCGCCCGCCAGGGCGCCGACGTTCTTGAAGAGCATACCGTATACCAAACGCGGATCCTTCTTCAGATCCACCAACCGGTCCCGGTATACCCAGAGGATTTCACGGATATTCTCCTCGCTCAGGTTGGCAATCGAGATCTCGTGGAAGGGGCACTCGATGATCACTTCATGAGCACCGATGCCGTTCATCTTGTCGTAAATACCCTCCCCGCGCTTGTGCAGGTCGCCTTCCACTTGAAGGGCGGGAAACTTGTTGGGCACAACACGCACGCGCCAGCCGCGGTCGTTGGAACGCGTGCTCCGATCGCGATAGGCGAGGATCTCATGCGGCGTCTTGTCCTCGTGACCTTCGCAAAACGGGCAAAACTCGCTGGTGGAGATGGGGTCCGGCTTGGGTGCCGCCGGCCGGTTGGCACGCTCCGTGGCAATAATCACCCATCGTCCCACAATGGGGTCCTTACGCAGCTCCGGCATCGAAAGTCCTCGCAACCGAGAAGCGAATCCGTAAAGTTAGATCCAAACCACCGCGCTCCCTGATTCTTTATACATCCCACATGATCTGTTCGAAATCCGGCGATGGGCATGTCAGGTTAATCGTGCCTTCCCGCGGCGCCCGATCACGGCTTTGCCCACCCTCCACAAGCTCAATGTGAAATTGGATCGGCTGATCCACTTTGATTCCCAATAGCTCGAACGGTACGGATAACTCCAAGATTCTGTCGATGCCAAGGCGAATCTCTGGCGTAGTGGAGACGTTCCTGTCACCCCCAGGGCTCCAAGACTCGCCCTGGGGCTTAGGGTGAACGACACGGATCTCCTGCCGTGGGCTTGCGGGGTGCTCGATCGAGATTTGCCAGCCCGGAGGCTCGACAAAGCCGATCCGTATGGCCTCAAAGCGGGTCAGGACGGTTTTTGCCGGCGCATCGAAATCGATCCGCACCAGAAGCTCACGCAAGTTGAAGCCAAACAGAACTTCACGGAGCGGGCCTTGTGCGGCCATGGCCATGGTGCCGCGCTCATTCTGGCAGATGTAACGCCCGGCGCTGATCCACTCGAAAAAAGTCTCACGCCCGTCCACCTTCACTTCCAAGAAACGATGTGGCAGGGTGTGGACGGCACGTTGACCTCGGCGGCTGATGGGCCGGCTCAACTCGGGGGGCGGCGTGTCGCCCAGTATCAGATAGACGTTCTGCACGTGCTTGCGAAATAGATAGTCGAAAAGAGCATCCTGGCTGCTGGAATGCTCGTCACCGTACCACCAGAACCAGTCGCTGCCCTCGGCGATATAGATTTCCTCCCAGGCTCGCCGGATGCGCTCGGGAGGAATGTGCGCTTGTTGCGCCCGGCCGCGCAAGTGCTCGCGGGCGCGATGAATGGCATCCCAGGCGGTGTTATCTTCCTCATGGCCCACCCAGATGCTGAAATTATGGTTGATCCAGCTGCCGGCAAATAGCCGGGGCAGGGTATCCCGCGGCGGATTCTGTTCCAGGTATTCTCCCAACCGCACTGGACGAATCTCGGGAATCCGCAAGCAGCGCTCGTACAAGGCACGGAGAAAGGGTACACCGCCCTCGGGGTAATGCTCCCAACAATTCTCGCCGTCCAGGATGACACTGACCAGAGCGGGCTGATCGTGATTTACTGCCGCCTGAATGCCGTGGAGGTGCTTCATGAAATCGTCCGCCGCCTCTGGGCCGGGGCTGCGCTGATAATGAAAGCCGATCATGTCGCTCAGGGCATGATCTCGAAAGACAATGGACAGCTCGTGTTCGCCTTCACGCACCCGGTACGGCCGGTAGAGCAGCTCCGGATTGCGTACCAGGCCCTGGGCATCGCGGCTGACGAAGCCCTGGGTGGCCTGGCCGAGGATTTCCTCATCTGTCGCAATCCACTTGATGCCGTGCTGGGCGAGCAGAGGAATCATGGATTGGCAAACGCTTCCCTCGGCCGGCCACATACCGCGCGGCGGGGTGCCGAAAATCGCGGCATGCTGCTCGACCGCTCGGCGGACGTGCACCGCCGCATCTTCAGGATAGCCGCCGGTATAGCGGGGCAGCTTTACCTGCGGCAATGCCTCGCGGGCCAACTTCTTGTCCAACAGTAGCGGCAAGATGGGGTGAAAATAAGGCGTGGTAGTGAGCTCAATTTGGCCGCTGTCTGCAAGCTTCTTGTGGATCGGGATGACGGCTTTGAGGATCTCCAGGTGCTTGTCCAGCACCTGTTTCTTGTCTTGTTCGCTGAAGTTTCTGCCTCTCTTCCTTAGCTCACGGAGGTCGGTGTCACGCTCGAAAACGAGCGGATGAATCCAGGCGAGATTGAACCAAACTTGCAGGTCGCGAAAGTCCCTGTCGTTGAAACGGCGAAGTGCTTCCGGTGCCGTATTGCGTCCGGGCGCCCGCCGCTGATAAAGCTCGAAATAGCGCGAGAATGGCCGGATCATAGTCTGCGCGTTGGCCATGAAGAAGTGATTCAGCAGGAACAGGCAATCGCTTTCGTTGAGACCGGCGGCATCGATCCGAGACACATCAAGAAACCGATCGCTCGCGCCTCTCTCTGTATAGGTTTGCAGTTGCAGGACCAGGCTGGGCACGAGGTTGATGGTGCAGCGCATCTCCGGGAATTCCTGGAGATGCAAGGCCATGCCGTAGTAGTCCTTGACTCCGTGCAGGCGCACCCAAGGCATCGGATTTTCCCCGGCGACGTCGTCGGGGTAATAAGGCTGGTGCTGGTGCCAGAGGAAGGCGAGATCAACCATCGATTGCTTCTCGTGTGGGGTGCGTTTCCAACGTGCCTCGCGTCAAGAGGGACTCGTACAACCTTGCGTATTCCTTGGCGCTGCGGTCCCAGGACCAGTCTTGATTCATGCCCGTGCGCTGCAGGCTCAGCCAGCGATCGGGATGGTCATGGTAAACATGGATCGCCCGATGGACGGTTTCGAGGAGCGCTGCAGGCGTATAGGGCAAAAAAACAAAGCCGGTCGCTTTCCCGGATTGGAGGTTCTCCAGAGCGGCGTCGACCACAGTGTCGGCCAGTCCTCCAGTGGCACGCACCACCGGCACGGTCCCATACTTTAAACTATACATCTGGCTGAGGCCACAGGGCTCGAACTGGCTGGGCATGAGGAAGATATCGGCGCCGGCTTCGATTTGGTGAGCCAGCTCTTCGTCCTGGGCCAGGGTCACGCCCATCCGGTCCGGGAAGCGGCCACGAAGCTCAAGGAGGACCTTGTGATAAGCGGGATCTCCTTCGCCGAGCACCACCAATTGGACATCGTGCCGAAGGAGCGCAGCGGCGCATTGGGTGAGCAGATCCAGTCCTTTCTGGTCCACCAGCCGCGAAACCATGCTCAACAGAGGCGTGCGTGGCTTCGCCGGCAAGCCGTAATGTTTCTGGAGCGCGTTCTTGCAGATTGCCTTACCCTGTTCGACGGATTCCGGCGTGTACCGGGCGGCAAGATTCAAATCGATTGCCGGATTCCAAACGCGATAGTCAACGCCGTTGACAATGCCGCGCAAATCCCGGCTTCGTTGCGCTAACACGCCGTGCAAGCCACAGCCAAAGTACGGTGTCTGGATCTCGCGAGCATACATCGGACTGACCGTGGTGATCACGTCGGCAAAGACAATTCCTCCTTTGAGAAAGTTGATATGCCCATGGAACTCGAGTTGCTCATAGTTGAACAGTCTCCAGGGTAATCCGGTCAAAGGCATGTCCAGGTGCCAGAATACGCCTTGATAAGCGAGATTGTGAATCGTCAGCATAGATCGCGCGGAGAGCAGAGAGTCGCGCGGCTGCGGGCTTCGGGTCTGATAGGTTTCGCGCAGGTAGGCGGGAATGAGAGCTGTCTGCCAATCATTGCAGTGAATGACGTCCGGCCGGAGTTCCATGGCATGGATGGCCTCCAGCACCGCCCGGGAGAAGAAGATGAACCGTGCGGCATTGTCGGGATAGTTATGCCGGCCGCCGTCTTTCCCCGTGAACTGATAAAGCCCGGTGCCCTGCGCTGGATCATCGCGGTCGAAGTACCCCGCCTGGTCAATGAAGTAGATGGGAACATTGGATTGCGGCAGCGTCGAGCGGAAAACCTGGCCCGAAACGCGACGATCGCCGATCGGGACGGTCACGTTCAACCCAGTGTTCTCCAGCGATTGATTTGCCGCGCGGACACAGCGATAGAGAGGCATGAAAACAGCGCAGACGATGCCCTGGTCGGCCAGGGCGCGGGGAAGCGAGCCGGCAACATCCGCCAGACCGCCTGTCTTGGCGAACCCGGCCACCTCACTGGCGACATAGACCGTCCGCACCGGCTTGGTTCCTCGCGCACACGAGGTTCACGGGTATTCCGTTCCCGAGATCAGCAAGGTCAACACTACGAGCCGGTGGAAATGGCGGCAACCGGGAGGAGTTGAATGCTTCGTCAGCGATGGGAGGGGAGTACCCTCCGCAGGCCGGAGGGTACTCCCCAATGAAGCTTCTAGGGTTGCATGGGCGCGATTCGCAAGATTGCGGATTGCGGAGGAACCGCTTCGGATTTGAAGAACCCGACCGGCACGACAGGGCGACTCTGCGGACTGGCTGGAGCAATCTCCATCGTGCCGTCCACGACATCGATTTCGATTCGTTCCGCCGAGATCTTCCCGGCGTCCTTTCCTTGAAGCCTCACACGAACCTTGCCTTCAAGAACGACACAATTCGCGCCCGGCAGATAACTGATGCGATCGCAGCGGGCGTTGAACTGCGGGCAGGACAGGCTGATACGCTTGCCGGTGGCCCGGACCTGGAGCCCGTTACCACCGGTCCCGACGCTAACCTTGCTCATCGGCATCGCAGGCACCGCAGTCGGAAAACCAACCATCTCCATTGACTGAGGCGCGAACGGGGTCGGGATTGTCATCGGCGGCCTGACGACCGGCATCATGACCTGCCCTTCCACATAGCGCGTCATGCTCGGCATCGGCGGCACCATCATTGGTGCACCCGGCTGGGCCCCATCCATGCCCGGATGGCCTGGAGGCAGCGGGAATGGAAACACTCCGTTCGGCACGGGGTTCATGATTACCAGTGAATGAGCCTGGCCGTGAAGCTGCGGGACGCTGTGAAGCATTTGCAAAAAGGTGCAGATGTTTCCGTCAGCCGGCGGCGCGCTCACGTTGGAAGGTTTGCTGCAAGAGCAGGTCGTGCAGCATGAGCATGACACCGGGGCACAACAACAGGACGCAGAACACGACGTTTTGGGCGCGGGGCAACACGATGCCTTGGGGGCAGTGCAGCATGATGTTTTGGACGCGCTGCAGCCAGATTTGTTGGTAGCGCTGCGGCATCCGCTGTCGCAAGCGCAGGTTTTTTTCGTTTCACAGCAACAGGGCGCGTCCGGCGGACATTCGCTGCACTCCTCTTGAGATAGCAGCACTGAGACGACACCGCTGGGCTTGAAGGAATTGTTGATCGGCTTACAAACGCGTACCTCTCCACAACCCGTGGTGCAAGCGCCGCAAGCGCTCGATGTTCTCGCCTTGCAAGGCACGTCATAACGGCTGACTTGGGCAGCCGGTACCGCGACGGCGGTACACGAATGCGGGCAGCCTGCGGCGGGGTGGACAAAACGAGTAGTGTTGGCAAGCTGGGAGAGCACGCGAGCGCACTCGGCGGCACTATTGCCGGGATCCAGCCGGCAGGCCTCGCCGGCCATGGTTCCCGCCTCCGGGTACTGACCGTGCTCCCACAGAAGGGCCCACATCTGCAGGCATTCGTCAACCAAAAGCGACACGATGTCATCAGCATTATTTTGGGCAGAAAAGGAAGCTTGCGACGGCTCCTGCGGACAGGACGCCGGCTGCTTCTGAGCCCACGTCAGGCCGGCGGTCACCATCAGGGCGAGAATGGCTGCCGGTAATGAACGACAACGGACCATATGCTTATCCTCCTTTGTTCCGTTCCCGATACGGGTCGGGGCAGGGGGATAGCAAAGCGGTCTTTCATTGTCTGCGCCAAATGTTGGAGTTCCGCCTTCAGGCGGTGAAAGCGGCTGTAGCCGGAACACTCATCTCTGTTCATGTTTTTTGAGCAGGACATGCTCGATTAGCCACATGAGAGTGGCCAGGCTGCGGTCGTCCCGGTCGCGGGCAGGATCGAATTCGGAGATGGCCAGGCCGACGAGGCGGTCCGACCAGGCAGCCTCGAACAGGCGCAGAATGAAATGCGGACTCAAGCCGAAAGCTACCGGGTGTGCCTGGGCGGGGAAAAATGCGGAATCGAATGCGTCGCAATCCAGATCGAGCAAAACCCGGCTTGCGGATGCGACGGCCTTTTGAACCGCCGTCAACGCCGGCTCTGGATCGATGGCCAGCTCAGCCGCCGAAAAGGTCTCGTGATAATACTTCTGGAAGTAGTCAGGGCGCAGGAGCAGTTCCCGGTGCCCCACATTGATGATCCGCGGCAAAGCCGTTTCGGTGTGGAGGAGAAAATTACCGTGCGATAGCTCCGTCGTACAGTCGCTCAGATTATAGATGTCCAGGTGCGCATCAAGTTGTACGATCAGGCTGGTTCCCTTCCTCCGGCCCAGCTCTTCGTAAACCGGCAGCGCGCCAAGGTGGTTGCCGGACACCCAGAGGAGGAAATCCCCTTCGTCCAATGCCTGGCGCACCGCTCGCCGGGCGTCCTGCCGCCACCCTTCATACGCGGTGAGCGTGTCAAACGAGAACTCCTGGTGACGAACCTTGCCGGCATAAGCTCGGGCCCGCGTGGGAACCTTCTCCCGGCGATTGTCCTCGAGCATCTCGCGGAAAGCATCGGCCAGCAACTGGGCGCCGGCAGCGGTCCCAGGGCTTCCGAACAGATCGAAAGGGAAAAACAGGGCTCTGGTTTTGCCGGACATGCTGATTTTCCCTATTTTTTGGTGAACGGGCCATCGTTCGTACCCAAGGGCAGGTGTTTTATTAAGCACATGCAGCCCGTACAATGAGTGCTTGAGGAAAGCACCATGCAAGCCATCAAGGACTACTACGTCGCGCATAATGCCGTGGTGACCGGCAATGTGGTGCTGGACACCGGCGTGAACATCTGGTTCAACTCGGTCGTGCGTGGCGACCTGGCCCAGATCAGCTTTGGCCGGCGCGTGAATCTTCAGGACGGCTGCATTGTGCATACCGACAGCGATGCCCCCCAGGTGCTCGAAGAGGGGGTGGTGGTCGGGCATGGCGCCATTTTGCACGGGAGACGGATCGGCCGCGATTCGCTCGTGGGCATCGGCGCCCGTCTGCTATCCGGTTCGGAGGTAGGCGAGGAGTGTCTGATTGCTGCCGGCGCGGTGGTCACGGAAGGCCGGCGCATTCCGGCACGATCCGTGGTCATGGGCATACCGGGCAAAGTTGTGCGGGCCATCACATCGGAAGAACTGGAACGCACCCGTCTGATCTGTGCCCACTATCTGGAGATGGCCCAGCGCTATGCCCTGGGTGCTTATGCGCCTCCGTGGCGAAGATAATCATCGATGAGCCTCACCGGTGAAATTCAGGTCAGCGTGCCAGCCAGCACGCCGGGGACAGGACTGACGGCGGTTGCCGATCGCCGTGCCGACATTGAATCCAAGCAAGCCCTGGTGGCGGGCCTGCTTCGTGAGGTCGGTTGCGACGGCCTTTTGATTCTCGAGCCCGAGAACTTTGCCTGGCTGTCCAGCGGCGCGGCAGCCCGCGGCACTCCCGATCCAGCCGCACTTCCGGCTCTGTATTTCACAGCGGAAGGACGCTGGGCGATCTGCGCCAATGTCGATTCACAACGCTTGTTTGACGAAGAGTTGGACGGACTCGGATTTCAGCTCAAGGAATGGCCCTGGCACTGGGGACGCGCGCAGATCCTCGCCGATCTTTGCCAGGGGCGTCAGGTCGCGTGTGATCAGCCGCTCGGATCTTGTAAAGTCATCACTGACCAGTTGACGAGATTTCGGCGGCTGCTAAGCGACTACGATCGCGCCTGTTGCCTGGCCATGGGACAGGTAGTAAGTCACGCACTCGAAGCGACCGGGCGCACCATCAATGCCGGAGAAACGGAACGGGAGGTGGCCGGCCAGCTCAGCCACCGCTTGCTCCACCGTGGCGTTCAGCCGCTGGTAATCTCGGTGGCCGCGGACGGCCGATCGCGCCGCTACCGGCAGTGCGGCTTCACCAGTGTGCCCATCAAGTCTTATTGCGTGCTCACGGCAGCGGCGCGGAAATATGGGCTGTGCGTGATGGCCAGCCGTTCCGTTTGTTTTGGCCAGGCCGATCCGGTTTTTCGCAAGGAGCACGATGCCGCCTGTCGGGTCAGTGCCACCTACATTGCCAGCACTTGGCCGGACGCCATGCCGCGTCAGATTTTGGCTTCGGGCCGGCGTGTCTACCAGGTCGCCGGTGTCGAGCACGAATGGTTGGAGGCTCCCCAGGGTCACATCACGGGGCACTCCCTGGTCGAGCTGATGCTCACGCCGACAACCGAAGATTTGCTGCAAACCGGCTGGGCGGTCACCTGGAATGCCACCGTCGGTGCCGCCTCCAGTTGCGATACGGTTCTGGTCACAGAGGAGGGCCCCCGTTCGCTGACCCCCTCGGAGAATTGGCCGCTCAAGCTTATTCGTGTTCAAGGAGCGGAGTTCGTGCGGCCGGATATTCTTGTCCGCTGATTGCAGATTGCAAATTGCAGATTGCAAATTGGCCGATCCTCAAATCTGCAATCTTAAATCTGCCATGGTTCATTCCGGCGGAAACTTCCACGCCAGCAGTCGATTGCCGATCCACGATCCCAGAGCCCGATCCAGCGTCAAGAGCGGCCCGGTGAACCACGGCATCAGCGCCTCGCGCCGGCGCTTGACGATCAAATGGATGATGCGATCCACGCACTTCTCCACGGGCCAGATGCGAAAGGGGGGAGGCGGCGGTTCGGTCCACGGCTTGCCGTCAGCGCCGATGACGTTGTCCCGCAAGGGCGTATCGACGAAAGCCGGCGACACCACGCCGACGTGGACACCGTCCCTGCGCAGCTCCAGGTGCAGGCTCTCATAGAGCCCCTGGATGGCAAACTTGCTGGCGCCGTAAATCGAATACGAGGGTATTCCACGCTTACCGGTGAGGCTGCTGACGGCCACCAGCGAGCCGCGGCTGCGCTTGACGTGCGGCAGGGCGAAGTGCGTGGCGTAGAGCGTGCCGAAGAAGTTCACACGCATCACTCGTTCCAGCGCTTCCAGGTTGGAGCCTTCGAAGTACGAGCGCATGGACAATCCGGCACAGCAGAGCAGGATGTCGAGCCGGCCGAAACGGCCAACCGTCGCATCGACCGCTGTCCGGCACTGGTCCGAGCTAGTGACATCCGTGGCGCAGACAAGGGCCGGCGGACCGATCTTGCTGATTTCATCCGCAACGCCTTGGAGTGCTTCCAGGTTTCGTGCCGCCAGACTCACGTGAGCGCCATACTTCGCCAGGCGCAACCCGGTCGCCCGGCCGATGCCCGATGAACCGCCTGTTATCAGCACAACTTTTTCTTGCAGCGAATGCTTCATCGGCCTGAACCGTGGTCCGGCACTGTCGTTCCATCTAGCATGCGGTTCAACGGGCCGGACTCGATTCCACCAGACGGGGAGGGGTTGGCCAGGCCAAGCATCGAAGTTTGGCCACCCCCCCGACCGGACATAGACCCAAGTGCCTGAAGGACTTGGGAATCGCATGGCAGGGGGGGTGGCCAGGTGGCCATCACACACCCCCCTGGCCGCCGCCTCGCCCTTGAACCAGCGCCTGGCCCATGGCGCCTTTGACCTATCATATGGTCATTGCCAGTAAGATCGCCATAATGCAGAGTTCGCGCGTTGTGGGGGCCGCATCTCTTTGGTAGGCTCGTGGGGATGGGAGAGGGCTTTGAACTGATCGGCGAGATCAGGGATGTCGAGATTATCGCTGTCAATCTTTCCATTCGAAAACACAAGGAGTTGAAGTCCTTATTCGGCGGCCGGCGCTGGCGAAAACTGAAAGGCGTGGCGCACGTTCGTTTTCCGAACGGAGAGGTGCATAAGGCCGAGTTACACTGGTATGAAGCCCACGGAATCGGACGCCGCAAAATGAAGGTCAAGAGAAGGCTGGATTGAATACGATGCCGTCAAATTCAAATACTTCTCGTTTCGCTATCTGTTTGAAAGCCAAGCCGGAGGACGATCTTCAGGTTGGCAAGGTCTATCGCGTCTTGCGGGATGCAAAGGCTGCCGAAGTTGGTTGTCTGCGCGTGATCGATGAATCCGGAGAAGACTATCTCTACCCAGCCAATCGGTTCGTTCTTGTAAATGTTCCCGACAAGGCTCGCGGTCGGCTTCTGAAAGCAGTCAAGATGGAAGCCAGCCAGACAAAACAATAGCCCGATGCCGCCGTACGGCTACAAACATCAGGGTCTCCCTACATGCCACCAACCTCCGAGAACTCGTCGGTGCTGGCCGGCAAAATCGCCCGGCTGGTCCAGGAGCGCGGCTGGAACATGGAGGAGTTCGCGCGACTTGCCGGGCTCAATCGGTTGACGGTCCGGGACATTCTGCAACAGGGCCATCGCCGGCTGCGGAATGCGACGGTGAGCGCTTGCGCACGGGCCCTGGGACTTACAGTCGGCGAATTGCATGACCTGCCCATTGAAATCCTTGTGACTCGAATCCACAATCCGTCCGTGCCGACCACCGACGATGCCCTCCGCCGGCTCTACGAGCAAGCGACCCAGCCGGAGCTTCGGGCCTGGCTTGAACGTAATCCGGAGCGCGCCGGCCGCCTGACACCGGCCGAGCTGGACGAGCTTCTGTCCTTGCAGGGCACCGGCGGCCCCATGACCGCCTTCGGCGTCGAGCACTTCGTCGATCTGATCGAACGCAAGCGCAAGCTCAAGGAGAAGGTCGATGCCATCGCGGGGACCGAGTACCTCGATCTGCTCGAGCAGATGGTCACATTGATGTACGAGAAAGTGCGGCCCTATCGCGACCGAGGGAAATCGCAGTGACGGTCTCAATTCCATGTGGCTCAAGTAAGATAGTTGTGGTCCGCAAGGGGTAAGCAAGTGGAACGCTTCAAGACCTGGCTCGATTCTGTTGAAAAGCTCGAGGCAGGGGTTCGGGAGTCTCTTTTATGCGAGGTCGCCGCCCATACATCGTTCCAGGTGCCATTGCCGCCCGAGCTTTCTTTTCTGGCGGGGCGGTTTGTGGACCTCGGCTTCGAGAATCTTGGATTGGGAGCACAGAAGTTTAACGATTTTCTCCGGGCGTTCTCCGGGACCGGCATTGCTGTTCCGCATACAACCTGGCGCTTGCGTTTTGCTTATCCTTATGCAGTCGTTGAACTTGCGGACGGCAGCGAAAAGGAAACCTTGCCGGATTGCTGGAAAGAGGCCGTGCTGGTCACCGACGATCATTTCATTCCAACGTGGGTAGGCAAGAGGGTTCGCCCCGACCAAACCTCCGGTTTCAATCTCCAGACGTATCGAGACGCCGGAGAGGGCTTGGTACCGCCGTGATCGTTCGCCACGCTGCCGGAGTAGGAGTGACCCACGATGTGCAAGCTGGTTCGTCTGACATCGGCGTTCGTCGCTCTCATGACGCATCCTGCCGTTGCGCAACAATCCCCTTCAGACGTTCCGGTCGCGCGGAACACCCAGGCTCAGGCAATCGACCGCTATGGGGACTCCCTGCCGAAAGGTGCGATGTTACGGCTAGGTACCCTCCGATTACGCCATCGACAAGAGGTTGAAGCCGTTGCGTTTTCGCCCGACGGCAAAATGCTGGCCTCCGCGGGATGGGATGAGGCAGTTCGACTCTGGGATGTCACAGACGGCAAGCCGATTGGGGCCCTCGCCAACTCGTTTAGCGAAGGAGCATTAGGGATCGCTTTCTCTCCCGATGGTACAAAGCTGGCGTCGACCGGGGTCGCGGGAAACGTGCGCCTTTGGGAAGTCGCAAGCCGAAAGCTGATTTTCGAAAAGAAGGGACACGAGGGCCGCGCCCAGGGCATCGCCTTCAGCCCCGACGGCCAACGCCTTGCCTCGGCCGGAAATAATCTCTGCGTCTGGGACGCGACCACGGGCGCCGAAGTTTTCAACTTCAAGGCGCCGGGAGCAGTTCGCGATTCCCAGGGCATCGCTTTTTCGCCGGATGGAAAACTTCTGGCGTGCAGCTTCGGACCGGCAGTCCAGATCTGGAACGCGCAGAGCGGGACTTCGTCGCTCGTGATCCCGAAAGCGCACGCGGCCGATTCGACTTCCTTGTCTTTCCTCGACGATCACACCCTGGTCTCGGGCGGATACCATTACATCAGTATCAAGGTGGACGGCAGGCCGGTGCTCCACAGCATCGGCGAGGTTCGTCTCTGGGACGTCGCCACCGGCAAGCAGTTGGGTGAATTGACGCCCGGGGACTCCAAGGATGCAAATTGCAGCATCGCCGTATCGAAAGACGGCCGCTTGGTGGCCGCTGCTTTTCGCGAGAAGATTCGAATATGGGATGCGAAGTCAAGGAAGCAGGTGCGGGTACTTGCCGATTATCGCAACGCTTGGTTTCGGCGAGCACATGCGCTGTGCTTCTCCCCGGATGGGAAACTGCTGGCTGTCACGTCAGGACGCAGCACCATCTTGCTCTGGGACCTTACCACGGGAAAGCGGTTCCTGGATTTCCCCGAAAGCCATAGCCACCGAATCGACAGCATCAGCTATTCTCCTGACAGCAACCGATTGCTCACGGGCAGTACCGACGGGACCGTGCGTTTGTGGGATGCCCATTCCGCGACACAGAGCCGAGCGTTCAAGTTTGGCTCGGGCCTGGTCTCGGGAGTGACTTCGGCGGCCATTTCGCCGGACGGCAAAACGATTGCCGCGGGTGGTTATGACGACACCGGCCCCGGCTTGACCGGCTTATGGAAAACCTGGGATTTGGCCACCGGCAAGGAACGACGCGCGCAAGAGGTTCCTGATCGTGTCCAGGCGGTAGCTTTTTCTCCAGATGGAAAGACGTTGGCAGTTGGGACCGGCACACCGGATTTTCTAAAACCGCAATTCCAACTCCAAGGCAAAACGGCTCCTGCGGATGCCATTCACCTCTGGAACGCCGAAACCGGTGCCAAGGGCGCCGCCTTGACGGGGCACTCAGGGTTCCAAGGTTGGCTGGCGTTCTCGCAGGACGGCAAGATCCTGGCATCCACCGGCGAGGATGGAAAAGTTGCGGTCTGGAAATTCCCCTCCGGCCAGAAAGCAAGCCAGTTCAAAATCCGTGGCCGGCGCCCGCAATCTGCTGCCTTTTCCGGAGATGGGAAAATCATGGTCGCCAGCCCTTTTGGCGACACGCTTTCGGTGTGGGACCTGGCCGGCGGTGAGGAGCTTCGCACCATGCACACGGCAGGGAGCAAAGGCAGCATTCTGGCATTGTCGCCTGATGACAGGCTCCTCGCTGCCGGCTCGATCGCACTCACGGAACATGCCGAGAATTTGGATGGTCGGATTCATCTTTGGGAGATGGCGACGGCCCGCGAAGTTCTCCAGCTCGCGCCGGACAGCAGCACGGTCTCTCTTGCCTTTTCACCTGATGGAAGAACGCTGGTTTCCGGCCTGGGCAATGGCACCGCGCTCACGTGGAACGTGAAGCCGGCGCGGCCGGTCAAGGCGCTTGATACGAGGGAACTGGAGCGGTTGTGGTCGGAGCTGGCCGGTGGTGATGCGGCACGTGCCTACTCAGCGGTCTGTATTCTCGCCGCATCTCAGGCCACGGTATCCTTTCTGCAGGCGCACCTCGCGCCGGCGCCGGCGGTGACAAAGACGGATGCCGAGGCACTTATCGCCAATCTCGGCAGCGACAAGTTCTCTGTTCGACAGGCGGCATATGCCAAACTGGAGAAGCTTGCGGAGAACGTCACGCCTTTCTTGAGGGAGGCGCTATTGAACAATCCGTCGCTGGAAGTGCGCCTGCGGATCGAGTCCCTCCTCGTCGCCGCCCGCGTTGTTCATTCACCGGAGACTCTCCGGCGTTTGCGGGCGATACAGGTGCTGGAAGGCATCGGCTCAAAAGAAGCCCGCGCGGTTCTGACGACCATCGCCGGCGGCTTCCCCGCTGGCCGCGAGACCCAGGATGCTCGCGCCTCCTTGCATCGTCTCCGTAAGCGCACCCAATAGTCGCGAGGGTCTGTTACACTGGATGGCTTTTGCGGACTATCGGCATCGTCGACATCTTTTATCCATACCTGAGATTTACGGGCGGACGGGGAAATCTTACGGAGTTTGCAATCTTGGCCCGTCTGGCTGGCGGGGAAATTCATTGACCCAAGCCGACAAACCGGGCAGAATCTCAGCGGGTCCTTCAACAGCAACTTGCGCCGAAACTCAGCCGATGAGCGATGGAACTAATTCTCCAGTGTGAATGTGGAAAGCAGGTCTTTGCCACGGAAGGGATGGCGGGCTTATCGATAAGCTGCCCCTGCGGCCGCACGCTTCAGGTGCCGGGTTTGACCGAGATGCGCGGCAGCGCCGGTACGGCTGAAGCTGCGCATGAGACCTCCGCCGAGGCGCTCGCCCGGTTTCAGCACACGCTTGCTGAACTTACCCCGCGGTCCTACGTGACCCCTGCGATCATCGCCTGCAATGTGGCCGTGTTCGCGGTCATGGTTCTGTCGGGGGTGAGTCCGCTACAGCCGACAGTCGAGGATCTCATTACCTGGGGGGCGGATTTCGGGCCCAAGACCCTTAACGGTCAATGGTGGCGCTTGCTCAGCTCCACGTTTATTCACATCGGCCTGATCCACCTTCTGTGCAACCTGTGGGCCTTTCTCGTGGTTGGACACTTGGTGGAGCGGCTGGTTGGCAACGTGGGGTTTCTCACGCTCTACTTGATCAGCGGGCTGTTCGGCAGCCTGGCCAGTGTCTTTTTTCAGCCGTTTGTGGTGAGCGCCGGCGCCTCGGGGGCGATCTTCGGCGTTTACGGGGCCCTGGTCGGCATCATGATCCGCCGACGGGACACGGTTCCGGGCAAGGCGCTACAAGAGCTGCGCGCCAGCGGGACGGCATTTGTCGGCTACAATCTCATCTACGGGTTTTTCATGCCGCAGGTGGATGTGGCGGCTCACCTGGGCGGACTGGCGGCGGGATTCTTCTGCGGTTTGGCGCTGAGTCAGCCGATCTCCCGGACAGCGCTCGCCCTTCGTCCAGCTCGAAACCTTCGTGTGGCGGCCGTAGGCAGCCTGCTTCTCCTTTTGGCGATTCTGCTCCTGCCGAAGGAAGCCACCGACTTGCAAGCCGAACTCCTGGCCTTTGATCGCATCGAGAAAAGGGCGGTTGAGACTTACAACGCCATCCTCGCCCGGACCGTGCAAGGCGAGGCCTCCGAAGCTGAGCTGGCTTCCGTGCTGGAGCGCGACGTGCTTCCCGATTGGCGAGCCGCCACGGAACATTTCCGCAAGCTGGCCGGCGTGCCTGACGGCCAAAAACCTCTCGTCCCATTGATTGTCGATTACCTCGAGGCGCGGCAGAAGAGCTGGGAATTGCTCGCCGACAGCATTCGCAACAATGATCGGCAGAAAGCTGAGCAAGTCCAGGCACAGACAGCTCTCGCAGAACAGGCCCTGCAAAGACTCAACAACTGGAAGCCCGGAAAAGCCGGATCGCCGAGGTGATCTTGATCGGACTGGGAACTCATGGACGCTTGGTAACACGCGGGGCCAAACGCAGGCAGCAATCATGTTGAGGAAGAGTCAGCCGGACCCCATGGGAAGCCCATGAGCACAAGCGGCGCAGGCTTCAGTTCTCTCCGAAGCGGGTCGAGCATCAAGCCCAGGGCCTCCAATGTGGTTGCTCCCAGCAAGTACACCCCCTTCTCCCCGAACACCACCGGGGCGGCCCGAACCTTCTTGTGAAATTCGAAGAGAGCGTTACCCACAGGCTTTCGCACGGTCTTGCCGTCGGCCAGCAGAAAATCCTCGAATGAGTCGGACTTGATTCCCATCGCTTGCAGGTCGTCCGCTGGCATGACAGAGTAGTAGGCTCCCGAATCGACGAGAAACGCAAGGGCTTTGACCTTTTTCGGCCGCGCCGGATTGGAAACTTTCACTTTCACAAAAGTGATGGCCATGCCGTCTTCCTCCGTTAGCCGCTGTCATCTTACAGCGTGTCCAGCGGCTTTGCCACGGCGAACCCCAATCAACAACGCTGCGATAATCCATCCCGCGGGTAACCAGAAAAGGTTGCGACGCCAAGAGGCCGCTGGTGGCGGGGGCAACGGCGCGTCTTTTATGTCGGTTTCCTGGACGCCGAAGGCTTTCAGGGTGAAATCGTCCTCGGGTACGGGGCCGAAACGCGGGTGCCACACCTCCATCTGGAATTCGCTCAGCAGGCGGCCGTCGTCTGCCGCCGTTTTTCCTTTTTGCGGCGCTGTTGGGCATCAGCCTGGCAACTTTGCGAAATTGGGAACAAGGCCGTCGGCGGCCCGAAGGCCCGGCCCGCGTCCTTCTGCAAGTAGTCGCCAAACATCCCGAAGCGGTATGGGATTCGGTCCGGCCGCAACTCCGAGCAAAGCGAATCACGAAGAAAAAGCAAAAGGCTTTGATGGCCAAGTAGCGCCCCGCGTCAAGAAGGAAACCGGAGGCTAATCATGCCGCGTACTTCTCTCTCCAAAT
>Ga0207116_10123_pt1 | contig 21905 bp, 25 predicted proteins | sample Alteio_BWMinHeat_44_FD_153550 | JGI IMG/M metagenome (GOLD analysis project Ga0207116, IMG submission 153550) | Enriched cells from forest soil in Barre Woods Harvard Forest LTER site, Petersham, Massachusetts, United States -... | ecosystem: Environmental > Terrestrial > Soil > Temperate forest >... | reverse complement strand
GTGAAGTCCCTGGCATTAAAAATCAAAAAGGGAAAGGTCAATAGCGAGGCTGCGACGGGCTTTCTTTATAAATATTTACCTATGACGGCCAAACATCATTGGGATACGTTGGAACAGAGCTATTGGTATTTCTCGCATCGTGACCAGTTCAATGACCCCTTCGATTTTTCTGTGCGTTGGACGTTTGACGAGAAAATGTATGTGAAGGCGAGAAATAGGCTTATTTCAAAGTTGTCTGGTGACTACGGTAAAATTCTCGCCAGTATACCTCCTGGAACAAATATTCGATCCAAGCTAGCGATATCTGACTTGGTGGCGTTGATACGCTTTCACAGATTGCTATCCGACAACGAGATATTTGATGCTTTGGGGAATGGGGAAATTGCTAAGGGGATACAGTCGTTTGTTGATGAAATTGGGATCTTATGTCTAACGGAACGACCTGACGATCCGCTTATGTGGGCGCACTACTCAAATAGCCATCAGGGTATTTGCGTCGGCTATGATCTAGAGCTTTTATCAAATAGGGAGCAGCCCCCTAACCCTATAGGGCAGGGCAAAGTGCGCTATTCACGATGGCCTGTTGGCGCAATCGACGCATACAAAGCGGCGGAGAAACTAATTGATATGAACAAGAAGGTTGAGGAGTGTCTGACTACAAAAAATATCTGTTGGTCATATGAAAAGGAAGTTCGGCTGATTCTGTGGAACGGTTCTAAGCAGAAAATCCAGGTTGATAAAGACGGCGTAAAGGAAATTGTCTTTGGCCTTCGGACGACCGAGAGCGATAAAAGCCGGATTAAGGGTATTTACGGCTCCACTGTCAGGTATAAGCAGTCTTGGGTTTGTTTGAATCAGCATAAGCTATTGCTAGCTGATATCTAGATCGCCTTTGGCGAAAACAGAGGTGGTGATCGAGAGAAGGCCCCGAAATGCCGCCGTGCGACCTGGAATGCCACTTGGCTTGCCTATGGGATGCATGGGATCCCCATTAAGCTCATGGTCAAATCATGTTCAAATGGGGTAAAAGATGGGTGGTCAACCAGATCGGGTCTCCGTAAAAGGGGAAATAACAAGAGGTCAATTCGTGCAGATCGACGTTGCTGGCAGAATTAAAAATATAAGACTTTCATCGGCTCAATGTCTGCAGCCGCTGTATGAATTAATTGTCAATTCACTACAGGCTGTTGAAGGTGTGCAAGGAGAATCGGCACATAGTATTCATATAAAGGTCCAACGTGCGGGAGAAAACACTAACGAAGGTGTCAATGACAACGCCCCAATAGTGTCGTTTTCGGTGACAGATGACGGCATAGGGTTTACCGATGAAAACATGAGGTCGTTTGAGACCTCAGATTCGACTTATAAAGCTTCAAAAGGCTGTAAGGGTATTGGTCGATTTTCTTGGTTGAAGGTTTTTGAGAGAGCACACATCACCAGCACCTTCCTGCACCACGATGGATCGTTTAAGAAAAGGGATTTTAAATTTTCTCCAGAATTTCTTGACGGCATCTCCGATGCAACCGCTACTGCGTCCCAATCACAGAAGCGCCAAACACATATAAGACTGGAAAATATCAAAAAATCATTTTCAAAAAGCTGCCCACGAAAACTAGCTGCATTGGGATATAGAATTACCGACCACTGCTTGCAGTATTTTCTACTTCCAAATTGTCCGTCAATTCATCTTTCGGATGGGTTTAGTGACATAAATCTTCTCGCAGAATTCAGGCAAAATGTAACAGGAACTGCCTTGACCTCGTCTTTTGAAGTCAAGGGAAAGAGCTTCGATATAGTGGGCATAAAACTGTTTTCATCGGATCAGTCAACAAATGAGATGCACTACTGCGCTAATTATCGCAGTGTCGAAGTTCAGAAAATGTCATCGATAATTCCAAATCTGAAAGGCAAATTGACCGATGCAGACGGACGAACTTTTCGATTTGTTGCCTGCGTGTCATCTGAATATCTCGACACCAATATCAACAGCGAGAGAACCCAAGTTGAGATCCCCGAAATGCCAGATGATGAAGATGGCACGTTTGTTTCAATGGGCGAGATACGAAATGCCGTGGCCCGTGAAGTGACTACGATGCTCGGAAATTATTTGGAACCGATAAAGCAGCAAAAGCGAGAACGAATTGAAAAGGCCCTGACTCTGTACCCACGCTATCGCCCACTAAAATCGTATATCGACGGGTTTGAAGACCAGATCCCAGCCGATGCCTCAGAAGACAAGTTGGAGGCCGAATTTCACAAGGTCTATCACAATCTCGAAGTTCAGGTGATGGACCGAGCTAAGCACTTCTTAAGTGAGAACGTAACTAATGAAAGTGAAATAGACGAGTACGAAAAAAAATTTGAAGAATTCTATTCGATTGTTTCTGATCTTGGTCGTTCCGACCTTGCTCAACACATTACACATCGAAAGTTAATACTGGACCTGTTGGAAAAGAAACTATCTCTGAATGATAGTGGCTCTTATGAAAAAGAAAGAGCTATTCATAAATTGATTTTCCCTATGGGGAAGACCTCGGAAGAGGTGAAGCACGAGCAACAAAATCTGTGGCTATTGGATGAAAAGCTGACATATCACGATTATCTTGCTAGCGATAAAAAGATGGCTGACTTGGAGGATATAGATTCACCGAGTGCAGATCGACCTGACATCGTAATCTACAATACACCGTTCGCTTTAGCGGAGGGTGAATCGCCTCATTCGTCAATTACGATTGTCGAATTCAAGAGACCTGGAAGACCGTATCTTCGGGAGAAGACCAAAAATCCCATCACGCAGACATTCGACTATATTCGGCAGATAAGAGCTGGAAAAACGAAGGACTATCGAGGGCGACAGCTTATAGGTCATCAGAATACTCCATTCTATATCTACATAGTCTGCGATTTTTCGGAAGACCTCATACTTGATGCCCAGAATGCCGGACTGCACAAAACTCCGTGTGGTACCGGATTCTTCGGCTATAATCCAATTCCAGACCTGAATTGCTACGTAGAGGTGACATCCTATAACAAGATGTTGGCGGACGCTAAAAAGAGAAATCGAGTACTGTTTGATAAATTAATAGCAATTACTGCTTTGAAAGAAGTCCTAGAAACCCTATTTGTGTCATATCCTTCCCCAAGATCATTTAGGAACGTTCCACTAAACGTTTCATTCCCGTTTCGGCACTTTTCCCAGGCTGGGATAAGTTTTCAAGAATCCTTCTATTTTAGACCTTAACTCTTTATTAATACTCCAGTTTTTCATATCTACTAAATAGTGATAGACCTGCGTAGAACGCTTGCCGCCTACATTACCATCAAATTCATCAATAAATTTAACAAGATCAGTACAATTTTCTTCTGGAATAGCCTTCTTCTTCTTGTTTGCGTCGTAGGCACTAGCAATACGCTTCCCCAGGCTGTTGAGGTTCCGGCCCTCAGATTCACGATTTGATCCTTTAGAGCCTATTCCCTTGGCTGAGGATGCTTTTCCATCCATCGCCAACAGCCTCAGCAATTCTGATTTACTAAGAGACCTGACCTTCCCTTCGTAAGTAACTGCAATGATTGCGTCCTCCCTTTCATCCAGATCTATTAGTTCCTTTTCTCTCATAATATCAATGCCTTTCCGTCAATTTGCCCATTCAAACCTTCACTTCTGCTTTCGGCATAACTTGAGTTTACCTTAGAACATTCTACTACGTTCTAAAGATTGTTCTCAAGTTATTTTTAAAACGTTCCGAGAACGTATTTGTAAGTTGTGAGAGTACCAAACCTCAATTCAGGAGCTTACCATGAGGACCATATCAATCGTGTACGGCTGGATTTGCGACTACGAGCATATGACAGCTTACCGCCGACAGAAAGGTCGCTACGTCCGACGTGATGCTGACGGCATTCTTGAAGTCATTAGTTCGTTACCAAATCACATCCAAGAATTCATAAATGAGTTACTGAGCGATAAACCAGCATAGGCGACATCCGACGCCATGGACGGCTCAAAACCTCTGCCATAACCGGCAACATAAACTCAGGAGGTATTGAGTATGAAGTTTTATCCAAGAAGCAATCTCTACAAAGCCAGCAATGTCACCTTTAATCCCGAAACCTGTGAGGCCTATTCTTACGGCTGGTGGCGGTTCATTCAACGTATTAACGGACAAATCGTATTCAACTGGTACAGCTACTCCAATTCAACTCGCAAGCACCAAGGGAAGGTTATGGGCCTGCTACGGGAGCTTGGCGTTGCCATTGACCTAGAAATCGAAGCTCCGAAGGGCCTGCAAGATCTGCAGTCAGCCATTGACCTCTACGACCGCCATATAGCCGAGTTGCAAGCGGCAATTGCTAAGCCAAAGACTTGGGCCACTAAGAACGTCCAGCGCCAAGAACAAATCATTAACTACCAACAAAAGATGCGTCTTGTGCGTTCGCTTATTAAACAACAACAAAATCAAGCAGCATAAGGAGCTACCGATGGACTACGATTTAATTAAAGAAGCTATATTGCTTCACCAATTTGCACGCAGGTCATATAGCGGCGAGAGCGTTGCCGCCTACATCAAACGCATTCACGGTCTTGCTGACTATCAGCGTGAGCTATTAACGAAGATTCTCAAACAAATTGACGCCAAAGAAAATGGGAGAGCTGCATGAGCAAGCAAAATAAAATCATTGGCTATGTCAGGGTCAGTTCTATGGCTCAGGTTGTTGATAATGAAAGTCTTCCGAGGCAAATCGAGCAAATCAAGAATTATTGCCGCCTTAAGGAACTGGCTGAACCTGAAATTATTGCCGATGAAGGCGTATCAGGATTCAAATCCAACCGGCCTGGCTTCCAGAAGATTGTGACCCTATGCAAGTCCAAGCAAGTGAAGGTGCTCATTGCCTATGATTTGTCCAGACTCAGCAGATCCGTAAGAGCGACGCTGGAGTTCATAGACGAGGCGATTACTAAAAACGACGTTGAACTTGTTTGCCTGAAGCAATCCATCGACACGTCAACGGCCAGCGGCAAAGCGTTCCTTGCTATCAGTAGCGTGTTTGCTCAACTCTACCGAGACGAGATCAGCGAGAAAATGAAGAACGCCTGGAAGTATAAGCGCCAGCACAACGAGAAATGCAGCGGCTATCTGCCCTATGGCTATGATGTTCACGGTAAGCAATTGGTCCTCAACGCTCAGGAACAGGCCGTTATCCAGCTTATTCTAAGCTTGAAGGATTCTGGAAGAACGTATTACCAAATAGCGAAGGCGCTCGAAGAGCAGGATATCAAATCCAAGACCGGCAAGAGCCACTGGAATACGAACACTATCGCCAATATCGTTCAGCGTCACAGCCAACAACTCAAGGCATCATAAGGAGAAACTCATGCTTAATATACTCGTGGTCTTGTGCAGATTCGTAACCATAATGGCAATCTTCAGCCTATTTGCCATGGGCGGACCATTTGGCGTATTGCTCTATTTTTGCAGCGCCGGTATGTGGCAATACACTGATGGTTTTGGTGATAAGCCGAATAAACGTGGAGAGCATGGAAGCCCTTGGCGCTTGTAATCCGCAACCGCAACGGCTTGGTGCTTTGCTGAGCCGTCCTCAATACTCTCTCCTGCCAAATTCCAATCACAAAATGAACTGCAAAAGACCTCCGTTTTATTCGTTTGCCGCCAGCGTTTGCACCGCCGTAGTCCAACACATGCAAAACCCATCTTAGTCCTAAATAATCGAAGAAAAATATCCATATAAATAAGGGGTATACCACCTAGCAGCAAATCAGTTTCGCAGACTGGTTGTGCATCGACCTTAACGAATTTTTTGAGATTGAATTTTTAGCGGAGTGTCGGCTCAGATAAATCGAAAATCTACTGAGGTCGTAATTAAAATTTTAAAAAAATTTTGAAAATAGACTTGCTGCTTGACGGTAAGATCTGTCGCAGGTAAAGCTGGAACAGCTTTAGTTTAAAAGACTCACGAGGTCCATGCTCGTATCCCTAAAAGCAAGAGTTAGTCGATAGACTCGCCCGATCTTCAATTTAGCTCGGTCATTTAAAGCATGCATTGCTAGTGCTATGGACGAGGATCTTACAGCGTCTATTGTCGATTATCTTGCCAGGCAATTGATCGGCTCTCTTGCCATCTTTTTCAGCTATAATTTGTCCCAGTGCCGACTTCCGATGAAGCTTAGTTGATGGACTACTTTTACCTACAGCTGCAGTCGAAGCGATGACCCATGTAAAAATGGCCGTCGCTACCACTTGATATAGTTTCACGGACACCTCAATTCAGTGAGAACTTGATGATGGCGTTGCCTTCGCTTTAGCCGCCGCATAGGCAGCCTCTATTTTTGTACGAGCAACCTTACATGCTTCGTCAACCTTGCTGCGAACTTTCTGACGTTCTTTGGCAATTGTCTTCTCGCAATCGGCTTGCTGCTTCGTAGTTCCAGAGCACTTGCCCCAGTGATCTTGCCTTTTAGCCTGGTCTTGATATTCATCGCATTTAGATTTGACTGCCCATTCCACGTATTTATTAAATTCATCGGACTTCAGTATCGCAAACGAGTTGTCATTGTTGACAAGGACAATGCCGCTCAATGTTTGTGGCCCACTAGAAACTAGCGATTTTGATAGCTGTTGATCAAACGTAGCAAATTGAACCTGACCTTGATCCTGGAGCTGACACATGAAGTTAAAGACCTCAGTGCCTGCAGTCGAGTCGCTATTTCCGAAGGCACACGACTTTACTCCAACTGACACCTCAGAAAGCTTCTCTGGATTAGCTATCCTCAGAAGGTCTAGCCGTTTGTACACCTCTGTCGCAAATGACGTAGTTCCGTGTAACAGCATCGTGATTGTAATTATTAACGACCTCATAGTGACGCTCCCTTGGATGGCTGTCTTGATTTATCAATCAGCTCTTGAAGGTTTTTTCGTACTTGCTGGACGTACAGGTCACATGCTTGCGATGAGCCACTATTGTTCTTGCAGGCTGTCATGCCCTTCATTTTAGCAAATCCATCTATATCATCAGCGTCGAAAAATGATGTTTCACTACCTGGCCCTTCCCGAAACACATAAGCTGTGATGGTTTTTGGCTGATTCTTGATAATTTGATCAGCATTTGATTTCTTGAAGACAGTGTAATTATAAATAACAAAATTTGAATCGTCCTCGCACGCAAACGTGTAGAAGTCGGTTGCATACTTGCCGTGTTGGTCGCTTCCTAGCTTTGCCAGAGAGCAGCTTTTGATATTGAGAACGCATTTCGTCATAGGCGGAAGATCATATGGATTCTGTCGTTGTGTCGTAGCCTTTTTGTTTTCTTGTTTGACGTTTGCAGGTGTCGGATCATTGCGCTGCACGATAAGGTCTCGAACGCAACCAAATAGGCATATTACCGATAGAAGAGCAAACGGAATGACTTTGTCTCGCATATTTAACTCCTCTGTCCGTTGATCTCAGCGACACATTATGCAGCCTCTTTTTGAGCGACTTCTTTCCATCCACAATGCTTGCACTTGATGGCCTCAGCATTGATGGCTTCAGCGCATTCTGGACACTTCTTCGTCTTGCCTTCAACGTCACCCTTGAACTCACGTCCCATAAAATAGGAGATGGCGAAGCCCAAGAGACAGAGGATCACCATGAAGATGCTGACTCCGCCGGTTAGGAAAGCGAATAATCCGCCACCGACGCTGGCACCGACCACCTCAGCCGTCGATTTAGTGCCTTGAGCGATATGGTTTACATCCTTGGCGGAGAAGACCATGCCGACGAAAATCATCAGAAACCATTCCATTGCACCTATCAGACAGCCACGAGAGAATACCTTCGAGAGTCGTGTGGCATTCTTGACCATTAAGTAATGGGTCAATATCCAGCCGCCAAAGAAACCAACCCAGGCAATGGCTGGCGTTCCTCGACTACCAAAATCCGCCGCCGCCATCGCTGCTTCCATGTAAAGTAGGAAGCCCGAAGCAAAGCCGCAAATTGTTGCAAGTACATGTTTCATTTTCAAATCCCCTAATGCGCTATGGTTTTTAACTTATTGCTAATAAGTCGTGCCGCCGTAGATTCCATATCACCAGTAGATGCAATACCACTGACGCTCATAGGCTCTATGCCGGTGTCAGCGCCGCTTAAAGAACATTCTGCTGCAAATCTAATGCTGGACCCCATAGCAGCGCCTTGATCTATGTTGCAGGCCCACGTTAATAAAATAGATCCACTGACCTCAGTGGAAACTTCTATACCTCGTTCACGTAATTTATTAAGGACCGTGCTAAGTGATTTTTCTGCAATAACGCCGTCAGCTTTAATCTGATACCGCTGGGTACTTGGCTGCAGTACCAACATTTTCTGTTTGATGGGGTCAGGAATTGCTTTGAATGCAGTCGTTGGCTGCTGGAGCAATATCCACGCTTCAAGATCTGTTTTCTCATCCTCAAATAATTGCTTGGCGGCAGCCCTGATGGCGCTCATATTCTTGGCCGCAATATTGTTGCTTATCCATGTCAAACGGTGTTCGGCTTGTTGGTCCAGAAGCGCCCTGATTGTGGTCTTTTTCAAACCTATGATAATTGTGGTCGTGGCATTTTCCTGACACTGGGAAAGAACCTCAGCACCTTTGACGATCTTATCAACTTTGGTTTTGATGCTACCCGACAAATAGACTGCATCAGAGCCATTGCCGTCTTCAGCGACCTCTGCCGTGGAATCAAGGCGGACGCCAAAGAAACCTGCTGCATCGACTAAGGCTGCGCTCTTGGCTTCCTCATAGCTGGTGCCTTCTCCGTGGCCAGTTATGTAGGCTGGATATTGCTGTTGCTTGGCAGTGCATTCGGCCATTGCCGCAGTCCCATGCGTAGCCAAACCTAAAAACATTGTTAAGCGCAAGAGTTTCACGCCCACCTCATTGTGGCACTGCTTGAGTTGAATACGACACATAGCCGCTACCGTCTTTGTCATAGGCAACATAGATTTTGTTCTGGATTGACTTGATCTCCCAGCTATTAAGCGAAGTAGAATAGCCAGCGACGGAGTTCTCGGAGTAAATGGCTGATCCGTTTATGTCGTAAGTTGTCACAATCAAGCTGTTTGTAGTCTTGTATGCTGCTGCAGCTATTGTCGAAGAAAGAGCTAGGGCGCTCTGAATATACGTAGAGTCCTTTATGTTATTAGTTGGATCTAGCGTATTAAAGTCAGAAGTTGCCGTGCAGTCAGAAACGGACAGCGAATGGTCAGATATCCCCCGGTATGAATCAACAACCTTTAGGGAAGACGCTCCATTTAAAAATGAATACACCTCTGAAAAGGCGTACCCCCCTGAACCTATCTGAACTTGGTTGCATTGCAATGTTCCTGAAGAGTTAATTTTGCTGCAGTAGGAGTAGTTGTTTTCGGGATCGGCAGCAATGATCATCCAGTATCCGCCGCTAACGATAGCTGCGCCTATAGTTCCGTTATTCACCGTGCCAAGAGAAATTGGTCCACCCAGTTGACTTCCAGTAGACGAATAGCGCTGGAATTGGCCGTATCTTGTTACTCCAAAAGCAGCGGCACTGGAATTCCAAGTTACCGAGTAGCTGTATGAACTATTCGTGGATTCATAAAGAGTTGGCGTTCCAACGGTTCCGTCACTGGCTATCGTGACAGTTTTGGCAACGTATGATCCTGAAGTTTGATTACATTTATAGATTAGAAGAAAGCCTGACGATCCCTGATCCACTGAGTACTGCATAACTCCTGTGGTTCCGGAATTGCAATCAAGTGTGGCGGATGCAGGGTTTGTTGGACTTGTCCCGTTATACGCCGTATTGAAGAAATAGACGGCATTGCGTTGGCCGCAATTGGCCAAAATAAAGATCGTTAGGCCAGAGCCGTTGTCAAAGATATGTGGTTCGTTGGCGCCAGTGCAGCCACTTGGAGTGATGGTAAACGAGTTGGCAAAATCGTACACACTGCCTACAGGGGGATTGCAGGTACCCAGCAAACAAGAGCTGGTTGAAGACTCAGTACTTGATGTTGAGGTCTTATCGGTAGCTGGACTTGGTGATCCTTTGTCGTCCTTGTTAGGATCAACAGGATTATTGAAGCTTCTGGTCGTAGGCTGGCAACTACTGAGACCAAACATCAGGAAAACAAGTAAAGCTTTAATCGAGATCATAGCGCTCCTCACCAACTTGTCCTGACCACTAGACCGAGCATGTTTCTTGAAAGCATTGGCTCCACGTGCCAATCACGATCAGGTGCATGTTGTTGCGTGCTTGCTGTAGTGATTTTGTAGGACAGCGATTGCTCTTTGTTCGTCATGTAATAATAAAGTCCATATAAGCCCACTACTCCGCCCACGATAGCAACGTCCTGATACAAGGAAACTAGCTTGTCATCTTGACTAACTTTATCTCTCGCAGAGGTTGCTGCATCAGGAGTTGTAGCTTTATTATATGATGCGTAATCATCATTGGACTTCTGCTGGCTTTTGTTGGCCTGATAAAGACCGGCACCGGTAACTGCTAATCCACCGCCCATTAGCATCCAGCCCTTGAACACTACTCCCCATGGTCGAACAGTCTCTTGCTGCAACTTGAGGTTTGCATTTTCGCTAATTGAAACAGTTCCATCCTTAATATTGACGGAATTAGCGGATAGTCTGATGTTGCCCTTTCCGTCTCCGCTGACAGCTATAGTAACGAAGGCATTGAATGCTTTTTGTTGGCCAAGAGCTACAGCTTTACTAGTGTCAACCTGCATTGAGTTTTGTTGATAAACCTGCTCTTGAGCAATCTTTTGCCGAATGTCGTCTTTGGTTGCCTCAGGCAGAAATCGGAAGCCTTGGTGTATTAGATAAGTCTCCAGCGAATTTTGGAAATTTGGACACCAATTATTTGTATCCGTCAGACCAGGATCGCATTGAGCGATATTTAAAAAAATTATTTTGGAACCCTCTGCCTTGAGGTGCTTTCCCAATGGTTGACCCAAAGCTTCTGCGGCTGGAGTAGTGGTTTCGCTGGCAGCATCAACCTCAATCCATTTATCCAATTCTACGTCAGCATATGCCGGTAAAGGCATGGCTAACGTTGCCAGTGCTATTATAATTTTTTGTTGCAGCCTATCCACAGGCTACTCCTGATAAAGGTTAGTGGGCCTGAGCACCTTGCTGTTCACTGAGACCGTCAAAAAATGACTTCTGTGCGTTTAGCAGAGATTCCCTGATTTGCGGATTGCCTCCCTGTGCCATTGTCGCTTCACGCAATTGACGTTGAAGTTCGGTTTTTTTGATCGCAAGTTTTACCACGCAGCGGAGTTTTAAGACTCTGTCACCATTCTCGTCGCTTTGCTCAACCTTCTCCCAATAACGGTCGCTTGGCCGGACACCACTAAGTTTTGATTGTGACAGAAAAGCAGTCAGGGCTTCATAACCAGGATCGCTGGCGGCGTCGGTTTCGTTTACTTGGCCGCTGGAGGAGATGTTTTCTTTGATATAGCGAAGCATGGCGGAGCGTCCATCAAGCTCTGCGGCTTTGATACATGCTTCGCTTCTTGAATTGGCTCCCATAGTCATTTGAGAGAAGAAGACAACATCGGCGGATTCCTCGCCCATAGCTTTGGTTCCATCGGCCCATTGAGGAGTCTCATCTTTGTTGGCGATACGCTCAAGAACCTTGCTTTCCGCAAATTCCTTGGTTGGAGTTGTGACGCAGCCTGCCATCCCAAAGATAAAAATCGCTAGTACATTACGCATAAAACCTCCTATGCTTTCTTTTTTACTCGCCGTAACCGAACCTCAAACGTTCCCGACAACCATCGGTCGCCGATAATGTCGTCAAGATCTAATGTCTTTTCTTCGTCGTCAAAGCCTTCGCCGTATACAAGGTTATCAATGGTGGTCTTAAAGTATTTTGCTACCGCCATGACCTGATCCATATCTCTCGGTTTTTTACCTTTCATCCAGTCAGCAAGTGTCGCATTAGCTACGCCAGTTTGTTTTGATAAAGCCAACACGCTCATTTTTTGCTGATCTAAATAAAATTTTAGCTGGCTCTTGAGATTCATATTGGCTACCCATATATTTCTTGTTCTCAGGTCTCGCTCGGTATTGCATCTTTATTCCTTTAGACGTTTACGACTCAAACGACATAATTTATGTCTTGCCGTGATTTATTTACGATGAACCGTAATAGTTGTAGTCGTGCAATACTCGCCGTACCGTTGCACCAAGATTCTTCGTCAGATCAAATTTTGAAACTACAGCGGCCACCTTAAGATCATGGCGTTCTAAATCCATCGAAGACGAAACGATAATTGGTATGTTGGCCGTCTTTTCGTTGCTTTTGATACACTCAATCAGTTCGACGCCGGACATTGAAGGCATCTGAAGATCCGTGATTATCAGCGTAAATACATGATGCTTTAACAGATCAATTGCTTCAAATCCTGTATCAACAGTCGTGATCGCATACTCCGCTTCAAGCAGTGATCTAAACATCCATTGAAAATCATGATTGTCGTCAACGATCAGAATCGAAGGCTTACTCATCGTCGTTGTCCTCCGCTTTCACGTTGGAACGAGGGACTAGCTTGGTTACTTTGATATGAGCGAAGCCGTCGAATAGTACTGAGTCCTTGGCAAACACTTCACTCACTGACAGTTGCTTGGAGTCACTTGGCGCTGGCGCTTTTCCCAAGAGCAAATAATTAATATCGCTATGTAGAACTTGGCATAGCCGGTCGAGTGCTTCAAAGTCATTCGGCGAATGACCAATTGTCCAGTTGTGGATTGTGGACTTGCTGATTTTAGCGCTCTTAGCGGCCTGCATAAGCGTTAGCTTCCGCTCTTTTAATAACGCTTGTAATCGTGTTGCAAATGTATCTGGCTTGGCCATTGTTTCTCCCGTCGTCATGATGTCGGCAGGTTCGGTGCCAAGCAGAGTTATTTCCCAAACTTGAAACGATTCCCATATTTGGTCCATGCAACCGTCCTCCGACAAGAACATAGACCTCATCGTCAATTACCTGTATTTGCGAAGTTTCTTGGCTTAAATCGGCGATATACTTAATAAATTAAGTAATGAAGATATTAAATATACCGATCTAACGTATAGTCGGAGGCTCAATGGAGGTAGGTGTTATGGGCAAGACAAAGAGTGTGGCCACTACAGCGGCGGCAAAGGCGACAAGCAAGCGTCATGGTAGCGCTGGCAATAAATGCGTAAAGACCCTCTACTTAGATAGCGCTCACTTTGATTTATTGAAGGATCTTTGTTCTGAGGACGGAATTTCGATATCTAAGGCCGTTCAAGATCTTATCGAAGCCTACCTGAAAGAACGAGGTAGCATTTGAAGGGAGTAGGCTGGTCTATTCAAGAATTCATTAAAAGAAAATTGAGGTGCTAGAGCCTATTCCTCCACCTGAGCCATTGGTCGCACGATAAGCGCCTGTCAGAAATTCATTTACGAGTTTCTGGGCGGTAAGGGATGGTTGGCCGTCCGTAGCCAAGATATTTATCCCAGTACCGATGGTTCTGCTGCAGCCTCTGGCTCACTGGCCTTCTCAACTTTCTTCGCCGGTTTTAATGGCATACCAAAACGGGCTTTGCGACTAGCAAGATCAATTTCTTTGCTCGTTTGCTTCGCTTTTGATTTAGATTTAAATATTAGTTTCGGCTTCACCATTAAGCTCTCAGCTGGTTGCAGAGCCAAATTGTGCGTCTTCACGATCCAGCTAGCAGATTGAGCAGCTATAGATCCACTTGCTTTTGATTTGCCGCTAACAGTTACCTGAATTGATATTGAAATTTCTGATCCATCAACCAATATGTCGTTTACTGAAATAGATGTTGGTACGCTCATTTGACTCTCCAGTTTGTTTGATGGTTTGTGTTTAATAGGAATCTGATGCTTCAATAATCTCAGAGTATTCTCGTTTGAATCGTTCAAATCGCTCTTGATTTCCAGAGTATTCTTGAATAATTGCGAAAATCTCTTCAAGTGAATTTGTAACGATTTCTTGATATAAGCCACATTGTTTTTCGAAATGATCTTGCGCATCTGAAAGTCCAAATTCATTAATTGCTTCCCTTATAGAAGCAATTACCTTCTTTGTTAATAATTGTGCTTCACTTGCTCCTGAGGAAGCGTTGCCGTTAGAGCAGCGCTGACCTCCATTAGGCTGCACGGACTTTAAATTATTAACAGAGGGAGAATCCAAGTTTCTCTTGTCTATTATTTTCTCGTTCTGATCTTTTATTGTCTGTATCTGATCTCTATTTAACTCTTGTTTTATCTCTTCTACATCTTTTCTGTTCTTATCTACTCTAGGCTTGCCATTGGCACGCCTGTTTGCGCTGCTTACTGCGTTTTTGTCCAATAGTTTTTGCAGCCAAGGCAATTCAACTTCAATTGCATTCTGGGAATGAGTTACTTTCATTTCCACAATGCGCTGGAGTTGTTCTAAGAATGAATCGAATGTTTTGCCTTTGCAGGCCAGCTTCTGCTCCCACGATCTCCGTGCAAGTGCGAGACTTGGACTGTCCGAACTGCTATCCATCTGTTCGACGACGGCTGAAATTAGTATGTAGTAACGTGCGTACCCACCCAGACCAAGTTGAGCCCTTATTTGACTGATAACCGGATCAGTATCCTGATTTACATAGTTTCTGAACCACTTCATACTTGCCTCTCCTCGATTGTTGTTGATGTTTCGTAAGCGTTTCTTGCCGTCATTTCCTTCCTTCAAAATTAGTCCGGTTTGTTTGCCGAGAACAATACGTCTCCCATTCAACTGCAATACGAGTGCCGTCTACACTTGCCGCTGTTATGCGATGAATGGAAACTCTTTTACGAGATACGAGCGATGCTGACTGAGGCTCTTGTCGTGCATCATGTCGTCAGAAACTCTATTACGAGATAAATCTAGAGTGACCAATACTCTGCGAGTCAAAAAGCAGCTCTAAATAAGCGCATTGTTGACCAATCACTGTTCACCTCAAGTCCTTGGCCGAAAAGATCAGTGCTTTGATGTCCATCAATTTTGTAAAAAATTTACGCTGTTTCCAGCGGATTTTGACTGAAAAGTCCTTGGTCGATCCACCCAAAAGCGAATTGCCGTTCTTTCAGCTCGTTATGCATGGAACAGCGCCTGCAAAATAAGTTGGCGAGTAAAGCGTGACTTCGATTATTGAGGCTGATGGAAAACCAAAAGACTTGTGGTGAGTTAAAAGGTGAATTTTTCTATAACCACAATTGATGCCGATAAGGCTCTAGGATCTAACAGTCCTGGACCTGACGACCGTGATTGGAGGTTTATAGCTCGTGCTGAGCATGTTAAGTGTCCACATTGTCGCAAAGCGAAGGTAAGGTCTGAATTTGGTAAAAATCGAGCAAGAGCAAATGGGGTTCAATCGAAGTGCAAGACATGTGATGGCGAGGTCAAGGCGAATAAACGCCAAGGTAGTGGTCAAGCAAAGGCTGCGGTGTGGCAGTTTCGCTCGGAAGTGGTAGGGAATTTAGATTCGCAGTCAATTGCCAGCTTTGCCGATGTTATTTCGGAAGTAATAAAGGATATGCACGATGATGGCGTCCTCTAAGAAACAGACTTCCGCTGATCAGAAGGTGATTATCGAGAGGGTAATTGCTGACTGTGAAGCAGTTGTCACGTCCTATGTTGGGAAGTGGAAGCCGTTCAATGAGCAGTGGCCTACTGTTGAGGGCTGCGCCTATCTGAGACTTTCCTCTGACCAACAAGTTGCTGTAGAAAAAGGTTCACTTGAACAGCAGGTAAATATCGCCATTAGCGAGGTGTCAATTCGATCTAATAGCGATCAGATGAATTATAAGATAACAAATTTTTATATTGAGCCTGGCCTGACGGGTAGAAACGATGATCGTCCTCAATTCAGTAAGATGAAGAGAGCGATAAGGAAAAAAAAACACAAATTTGTAGTCTTCAAAGAGATCGCTAGAATTGCAAGAGACGGTAGGATTTGGAGGGAATTCTTTGAGCTTTGCATCGACAATGACGCTGAGATTTTTATTCGTGGTCTACCGATTAATCCCAACGATCCCGCCCAAATTTTTCAGCTCGGTTTGATGGCTTCATTTGCCGAATACGAGTCCAATCAAATATCAAAACGGACTAGGGAAAGTAATTTTTCCGCCATGGTAAGTTCTGGCAAATTTAACGGCACAAAGCCGGTTCTCGGCCTAGATCAACTGGTAATCAATAATGATGCGAAGGTGGGTTTTTACACGCCAAACTCTTCCGAACTGAAGACGGTCGAATGGATTATGCGTTCCTTTGTGAAATACGCCTCGTTTCAAAAGACACTGGAGGAATGTGAACGACTTGGCATCAAGAACAAAAATGGGGAACCTTTTTCAAAGCACTCACTTAATACTCTGTTGGCTAACACGAAATATATCGGCAAGTGGCAGTTAAATGCTGATAAAAAAGACAAAGATCAGCGAAAACTGATGGCCTATGACCGTTATGAGGCAGTGGATCTGCCGCATGGTTGCGTAGTTGATGGAGAGTTATTCAAACGAGTCCAAGAGACGGCGGAGGAATTGGGCGGTAACAAAAGGAAGAATACCCGTCTAACTCGTGTCTATTTGTTGTCGGGCCTACTTCAATACGAAGACGGCTCATCGTTTGGTGGCAGCAGTGCGCAAGGCGAAAACAACGAGGAGCGGACAAACTACTATTTTAATAAACTCAATCGTATTCGTATTCCCGTTGAAGTTATCGAGGACGAGACAAAAGAGACCGTTGCTCAAATCCTAAAAAATTCCCCTGAGCTGCAAAATGCCATCAAGACTCGCTGCAAGAAAATGGACGGTCTAAAAGACTTGTTGGTGGTTCAGGCCAAAAAGCTTGAAGGCGAGATCAGGGGACATCAAGACACTATGGCACGGCTCAACATGCGGCTGGATTTCTTACTGGAAGGTGATAAGCAGCAGGCGGAGGCTTTCCGCCAAGAGTATGTGCTCAAGTCCAACGAGCTAAAAGCCAAGATCAAGCAGTGCCAGGACGAGCTGGCTCTTATCGGTGTCAAGAGAGAGGAACTGGCCGATTCAGACTTTGATTGGCGGCAATTAGGCGACAAGGCCCAACGCATCCAAAACCTAATCCAAGAGCGAGATCCGGTAGCCCTCAAACGAGCCTACCAGCATCTCTTCAAGGCTATCGTAATCGGCTCACCAGACAAAGACGGTATCAGACCCGTTAAGCACGTTCTCCGCAATGAAGACGAGGATACGGACCTATTCCCAGACCCGCCCAAGGGGTCTAAGAACGGTTCTGTTAACTTGACTGAAAATTATAGCGTTGATGGAAGGATGGCTCCTCAGGACGGACTCGAACCGCCGACCCGGTGATTAACAGTCACCTGCTCTACCAACTGAGCTACTGAGGAACAAAAACGCCAGTTAGATTGAATTGATATCTGAATTTTTGGCGAGCTGTCAAGCGTGAAGCGGCCGCCGATGGGTCGGCTAGCAAGCCGAGCCGACTCACTTACCTTTACCTGGCCGGCCCATCAGCTCGACTTGAGCAACATCTTATTGATGACGCCAGTCATATAATCGATATCAAAGGGCTTTGTGACGTAGTCGTTGCACCCCGAGTCAAAGCCGGATTGGATGTCTTGCTTGCTCTTGCGTGCCGATACCAGCACAAGGGGCACGTCCCGTAACGAATGGTGGTCTTTGATCAGGCGGCAGAGTTCATAGCCATCGACCCACGGCAGATTGACGTCGAGCAGGATCAGGTCAAGGCGCGTTGTCTCGAGGATCTTTGATAACTCGAGACCGTCCACGGCGAGGATCACATTATAGCCTTCGTTCTCGAGGATGCGTTTTAAGGCGCTGCGCATGATTTCATCGTCGTCGACGACCAGGATTGAACGCGTATCAGTCGTCTGGCGGAGTTCACGAAAGTCGGAGAGGCTGACAACCTTCTTGTTGACGATCTTCTGCCGCTTGATCGACTCGATCTGTCGACGTAACGACTTGTCGGCTCGAGCCGAATTTTTTTGCTTTTTCATCGACCATTCCTGAGAGGGTCAGTGTTCCTACCCACCCCAACCTATCGGCGGACTGGCGTCGGGCTTGAGGCATGCGGTATAATTCCTCCGACCCTCTATTCACCAATAACTCATTGAAATAACGGATCTATTGTGAATACCTAGGTCGAGGAGATGCTATTGAAGAGCAGCCAATTACGGATTGAGTGGGCCATGCCCCAACCCCCGGTGATGCCCGAGAACTGGCAGATATGGGGCGATTTGACGCGGGCCGTTCTCGACGACGACGCCCTCGAGTCGACGTTGCACTGGCCACCCCAAACCGTGGCGACGATCCGTAAGGCCCTTGCTGAGCAACTGGGTCGAGCCACGGGCTGGGAGTCGACATCGCCGGCTGTTGCAATGGCCGCTCGCGTCTTTAAGCGGGGTGTCGGGTACCGGCGGCCCGGTGCAACGTTTGCGCCCACCTCGCTCACCGGATCCTATCAGCTGAGCATCAGCAATGAACGAATGCCGCCACTCCACCAGATCGTCCCTGGCAGTTTTGTCATCGTCGACGGCAACGTCGCACGCCACTATCCCCGGCTAGCCGAGACTGCCGGCAGTTACGTGCTGACGCTCGACGAACAGACCAAGACTTTGGCCAGCGTCGCGCAAATCATCGAACAGTCGCGCCATACCAAGTCAGGCGTCCCCTGGACGATCATCGGCGGCGGGCTCTTGACAGATGTCGCGGCCTTCGCTGGCGCGCTTTGCGGCGCCGATTTGTATTTCTTCCCGACGACTCTCCTGGCTATGGCCGATGCCTGCGTTGGGGGCAAAACCGGGGTCAACTTCCCACCGTTTGGCAAAAACCAAGTTGGCCTCTTCAAGTTCCCCCAAGCCGTTCACATCTGGACCGGGTGGCTCGACACCCTACCCGCCCGCGAAATTGTGGCGGGCGGCGCTGAATGCATCAAACACGCCTATCTTGCCGGTGACCTGACTTTGGCCCGAGGTCTCGCTGACGCACTGGCTGCACAGAACTTGTCAGCACTGGCTGCACTCTTACCCACGGTCATCGGCTTTAAGGCCAAGATCGTCGCGGCTGATCCTGGCGAAACGGGACAGCGTGCCATCTTGAATTTTGGCCATACCCTTGCCCATGCCTTAGAAGGAATTTCGCAAAGCCGCACGACTGGGGAAACCACCTTGCTCCATGGGGAGGCCGTGGGTCTAGGAATGATTTTTGCGCTCATACTCAGCCGCCGCGTCGCTTCATTACCGCCTCAATCTGCGGACGTCATGCTGGGCATTCTCCGGCAAGCGGGGTGTTCGATGTCACAAGCAACTCTGCAGAGGCGACTGGGCGAAGCGGATTTGCACAGCCCCAAGCTGCTAACCGAAATGAGTCGCCTCATTGGGCACGACAAGAAAAATGTCACTCCTGGTGAGAAGAGTTCCCAATGGGTACTCCTCTCCGCACCCGGTGCCATCTCGCGGCAGGGCTCGTCGTCATGGACGGTCGCTGTCTCAGATACGGAACTGCCGCAAGTTTGGCACGAATTTCTGCAGTCCCTGACGTAAGGCGTCCCGCCTAGGCATCAAATCCTGGCAACAGGGAAAACAAGCCGCCACTTGCGACGGCAAGGTGTCGCGGTGGCGGCCTGGTGCGAAGCTTAGGTCGCGAACTGACGATCAAGGCCGCTACCCGCTGATCAATTCAGACCACTTGCTGACGCACAAACGGAATATGCGGCGGTATGCATACCCGTTGCCGCTAGACTGTCGTCGCCGCGTTGATCATCAGCCGCCGCATTATAGGACCACTCGACGGCGAGGGTACCATCTTGGACGAGGCGTATCACTTGCGAGAAGTAGTGGCCGTCAGCACGAGCGCCACTGGCGGTAGCGGCGTAGCGAACGTCCCAAGGGTCGATGGCCAAATCGCCGGAACGCACGTCTTCGGCCTTCTCATCCAAAAGGACGCCCTCCATGTGAAAGGTCGAATGGTAGTCCACGTCGTCATAGCCGCGAAAGACGATGGCGTTGGTCGTTGCGTGGAATGAGCAGTCCCAGCCGCCGGCATTGGTCAGAGAGTTAAGCTGAGTTTGTGTTGGGGCTGCCGCCGCCTTGAACGTATCGCGTAATTTCGCCGTCACAGCGTCGTCGCTGGCCTTCCCGGCCAAAGCGGCGCTGCTGGCGAACAGACAAAAAGGCACGACCATCTGGGTCAAAGATATTTTCACGAGGACCTCCGAAAAATCTGGGAATGATGGAAAGTCTCCTACGCCGGCGCCGACGCTGTCAACCGCTCTTCTGGCACACGGCACGTTAGGCTGTCCTTCGCGCCAACCTAGCACCACCATAAACGAGATCCTGCCCGCCAAAGTCGGCACAACTCGCCGTAACATCGACCATTCCTCGGACCGTCAAGCCGAGTGGGCGCCGGACGACGGCGAGGCCGTACAGGTCTTCACTTCTTTCCACGACCCGGCCTTGCCGCACTCCACAGACCACTGGAGTCGGTCCCGAGTGATCACACGGAAGTAGCCGCCGCAGCCACTACATCGATCGACGGTACTTTCCGCCAACTCGGTAGAGGGTCTCGGAGATCTCCCCTAGGCTGGCGTACCGCACTGTATGCATGAGCTGGGCAAAGATATTGCGCCCTTCCATGACCGCGAGACCGAGACTCCGGAGCGCCTCATCGCGGCCAGACCGGTGCGCCTCTTTGAAGCGGTGGAGCCGGTCTAACTGGTCGTTCTTTTCATCGTAGGAAGCTCGGATCAGTTCAATTTCGGGGCGCAGGTACTCACCGCTGACGACTTTGGGGTTGAGGTAGGTATTGACGCCGACGATTGGCAACTTTCCCGAGTGTTTCAGATGTTCGTAATACAGGCTTTCTTCCTGGATTTTAGCCCGCTGATATTGGGTCTCCATGGCGCCGAGAACTCCGCCGCGCCGCGATAAATGTTCAAATTCTTGCAGCACCGCCTCTTCGACAAGATCGGTCAGGTACTCCAGAAAGTAGGAGCCTTGGTTGATGTTCTGACAGGAGTTCGGTCCGAACTCTTGATTGATGATCAGCTGGATCGCCATGGCCCGCCGCACGCTATCCTCGGTCGGCGTCGTGATCGCTTCATCGAAAGCGTTGGTGTGCAGCGAATTGCAGTTGTCGTAAGGGCGAGCAACGCCTGCAGGGTCGTCCGAATATCGTTGAAGTCCATCTCCTGCGCGTGCAGCGAGCGGCCGGACGTCTGAATATGATACTTAAGCTTCTGCGAGCGTTCGTCGCCGTGATAAACGTCGCGCATGGCGATCGCCCAGATGCGCCGCGCGACTCGGCCCATGACCGCATACTCAGGATCGAGGCCGTTGCTAAAAAAGAACGAAAGATTCGGCGCGAAATCGTCGACCTGCATACCGCGACCGCGGTAATACTCGACGTAGGTGAAACCATTAGCGAGCGTGAAGGCGAGCTGCGAGATCGGATTGGCCCCTGCCTCGGCGATGTGATAGCCCGAAATCGAGACGCTATAGTAGTTTCGCACCCTCTTATCGATGAAATATTCCTGGATGTCGCCCATCATCTTGAGCGCACATTCGGTGGAGAAAATGCAGGTATTTTGCGCCTGATCTTCCTTTAAGATATCGGCCTGGACCGTGCCACGCACGGTCCGCAAGGTGACGTCATAGATCTTTTGGTGTTCCGCGGGTGTCGGCGGGCGGCCGTGCGCTTTCACAAAAAGGTCCAGTTGCTGGTCGATCGCCGTATTGAGAAACATCGCCAAAATAATCGGCGCCGGTCCGTTGATCGTCATGCTAACGCTGGTCGAAGGTGAGCATAGGTCAAAGCCGCTGTAGAGCACCTTCATATCTTCAAGCGTCGCGACCGAGA
>Ga0207116_10074_pt1 | contig 21947 bp, 16 predicted proteins | sample Alteio_BWMinHeat_44_FD_153550 | JGI IMG/M metagenome (GOLD analysis project Ga0207116, IMG submission 153550) | Enriched cells from forest soil in Barre Woods Harvard Forest LTER site, Petersham, Massachusetts, United States -... | ecosystem: Environmental > Terrestrial > Soil > Temperate forest >... | reverse complement strand
CCTTCAGAGTGTGCCTTGATTCTTTTGTGAGGCGACATCAGATCGCTTGCCGCATGCGTGTTGTTCACATAGCCGGCTGCGTCGGACTGGCGCACCGCCGCCACCAACTCCTTCGAGTTATGCATGGTCAGCACCAGAATATTGGACGGGATGCCCAGCCTGGTGACTTCGCCCACCACTTCGAGTCCGTCCTTCAGCGACATGCTGAAATCGAGTATGACGAGATCGGGCATTGTGCCGGTCGATCACAACGCTTCGACAACAAAAGCCATCCAAGGTGCTGACCACTGGAGGAACCTGGTGCGCGAAGGCAAGAGCAAGATCAAAACGAAGAAGAAGATCCGATACGCTGTGGTAGGTCTGGGGCACTTGGCCCAAGGTGGCCATATTGCCTGCGTTCAGGAACGCTTCAAACTCTGAACTGGTAGCGATTGTTTCTGACGATCCGGAAAAGCGGAAAAAGCTGGGCAAGAAGTACGGTCTGGAACATGCCTACTCGTATGACGAGTACGAGCGGGCGCTCTCAGAGGTTAACGCCGTTTATCTGGTTGTGCCCAACCACCTTCATCGCGACTACGCCGTGCGCGCGGCCAACGCCGGGGTTGATGTGCTCTGCGAAAAATCGATGGCGGTGATTGAAGCAGACTGCGAAGCCATGATCGATGCCGCCAACAGCAATCGCGTAAAACTGATGATCGCCTACCGGCTGCACTTTCAGAAAGCGAACCTGGAGGCGATCCAGTTGGTCAAAAGCGGCAAGCTAGGAAATGCGCGAGTCTTCGACTCTACATTCAGTCAGCAGGTGGCCGCCGACAATGTTCGCGTTACGGAACCGGTGGAGAAGGGCGGCGGTCCGGTATCCGACATGGGGTGTGTCTCGCCAAAACATCGTACACCCGCAAAATGAATGACTTGGCCAAAATCTCGATTCGGACCGTTCCGATAAGATTCTTGCCATGATCGTGTGGCTCCGGCATCTCCTTGGCTGGGTGGTCAGCGCTTTCCGTACTCGAGAGGATCTCGTCCTCGAAAACGTAGCTCTCCGTCAGCAATTGCTAGCTCGGAGGGAACTTCAGCGGCTCATTTGCGCTGACTTGAGGAAGTAATGTCAGGTGCAAGTCGATTACCTCTTGGCTGATACCCAAATCAGACAAAACGGCTCGTGCCTCTCTTTCGGACGCGTACACCTGCGCTCGATTCGAGTGGTGTTGAGGTTTCGCCACTCGAATCTCGACCCGATCGTCATCCAAACGACTCACGCTTACAATTACAAGCATAACGAGGTACCCGGAAGTTAAACGCCAAAACTTAAAGGTTTTCCTGGTGCATCGTCCCATGAGGCCGCGCTTCAGGTTGCGCATGGTGCACCGCTTGGGCGAGCACATAAGATAAGACCAGCGCCAAAACCCCAAGCATGATGTACAGCATCGTTGCGCTGCCGTGTTTATGGCTCTTGTCTTCCATCTGCTAGTGAACTGAACTCGCCACGGAAGAAAAAACGTTGTTCGCGTTGCTGCCTACCAATCGAATCGTGCCCACGACAAGCACCAGAATGACAGCCAGCATTACGGCGTATTCAGCGATGTCTTGACCTTCCTGGTTGCTCCAGAGTTCCTGAAGGAGAGTTTTCATTTTGATTGCCTCCTGCCTTTAGGTGGCTCGCGAAATTCTCTTCGCCTCTTCGCGTTGCTGTTGCCTAGCGTCGATACATTCGAAAAGTTGCTCAATAAAGCTCTTGAGTTTTGTCTAATTGTGCTCTCTCGCGGCCAGGTCGCCGAGTTCGTCGATAGGCTGCTCGATTTCGATGGCCATCCTATGCGCCTCATGAGATGCGAAACAGCAGGATCATCGAGTACGGGATTTACTGTATTGGGCGGTTTTTGCGGGATGTATCTGGGTGAGAAGCGGCTGTCAATGTCTCGCGAGTCCCTTGAATTGGGAGATCTTTGCTTTGATTGCGTTTTGATCCTGTTGTAGGTGCTCGGTCAGTTCAGCGATTGGGCGGGTGAGCGTCTCGGGATCATCCTCTTCGACGATCGTCTTGCACAAGCGGCGTAATTTCTCGATGGGCACGATCAACCTCGCCTCGCTGAAATAAAGAAATGTCCGAGGGGTAAACCTCAGATGAGGAGGCCCCAGTCTGGAGTTGTCCCAGGTGTTGCGAGTCGTAGAGCGCTTGCGTTTGTAGGAAGGCGGGTCAGCCTATAGCAAAACTAGACAGAAAAATCTCTGTCACCGGCCGGTACTGGAAGTCCGTTTTGGCCGAAAAGGCTTTGTGGCCGGGCTCGACGCTCGACTCTCTACATCATCATCCCTACCAAGGCTCCGGTTTTACTTTATTGCTGCTGAGGGTTAACAGGCGTTATTTTGCGATTGTTCTCCTCACGTTCATGCTGGCCGAAGGGATGGCACTCCGAAAGGGGGTCATCCCTTTCTTGTTTGAGTTCGCAGGCGCTAGTCGCCCAGCCACTGCGCAGTTCCGGCAGCGTTCGACAAACACTGAGTCGGCTCAAGCATCCCCCGGATCGGCCGTTAGCCAAACCAAGTAGCGGCCCGGGTACTGACAGTTGTCATTTCCCGACGGGAGAAGCTTTTGAGTTCGCCGTAAAACGAGGCATCCATCGCGGGCGCCGCGGAAATATTCATCGACTCGGTTGGTTGCGGCCACGCACCTAATTCTGAAGCTGGCTCATCGCGCGTTCCCCCGTATCCCAGAAACGACGTGAAAGGCTTGCGCGGAGTGGAGTAAACGGGCTTGCCGCTTGGGTCCGCGGGACAGGACACACCCGACTATTGCAACGAAAATACCGCATTTACCTGATTGTATCGTTGTGGAGATTTCGTCATGTTGGTGGCCGGCGCGAAAGTGCTTATTGAAACCTGGTCCGTTTGCGGCGCGCATTCTGTCGGGGGCTCTGGCAATTTGGGGGAGGCATCCTCATCGTCGCGCTGGCGGCACCGCTCAGAACCTGAAACGCCTGATGCGTCCTGCCACTTTGACAGCTGACTAGACTAGAACCCATCTCACAAATAGCAGGAGGCTGAGTGGCATCTTCGGCCCCACCACGTACGGGCCTAGCACCCGACGGTTTTCAGGACGGGCACAATCTACCCAAATTGAGGTTATGATGCATTCTACTGATTGCGGGGTCCGGCTCGATCGAGCGTTGGGGTAGGTCCGATGGGACAGCGGCCGCTACGTCTTTTCTCGTGTTCCTTACTGGTGGTGGCATGCCTATCTAGCGAGCTCAGCGCTCAAACCACCACCTCGGGCGGTCTGGCCGGAGTCATAACCGATCAGAGCAAGGCAGTCATTCCCGATGCGGCCGTCGAGATCAAGGACACCGGCAAGGGGACGACCGAGACAACAAAAAGCGACCGAGAAGGTGTGTACCGATTCTTCTTCCTCGCTCCCGCCAGATACCTGCTGACCGTGACGCATGCTGGTTTTCGCAAAGAGAGCCGGACGGTGAATGTTCTGCTGGGGCCGGCGGTTTCGGTTAACGTCACGCTCGAAATTGCCAAAGCAAGCAGCGAAGTCACAGTGACGGCTGGAGGCCCGCTTATCCAGGCAGAGAATGCTGACGTTTCCGCAACCATGAACCAGAAACAGATTTCTGAGATCCCGAATCCCGGCAATGATCTCACTTACATCGCTCAAACCGCACCCGGCGTTGTGATGAACACCGACATTGTACAGAGTGGCTTCAACTTCTCCATTCTCGGGATGCCGGGCACTTCGTATCTCTTCACAATCGACGGCATGAACAACAACGATGCTGCCCTCAACGCGAGTCTGAGCGGCGCCCTGGGGCTTGCTATGGGCCAAAATCAGATCCAAGAAGCGACTGTCATAAGCACCGGGTATTCGGGCCAGTTCGGAGGGGCTGCAGGCGGAAACATAAACTACGTCACGAAGTCTGGGAGTAATGAGTTTCACGCGAACGCGCAGTACTATTGGAACGGGCGTGTGTTTAACGCGAACGATTGGTTCAATAACGCCTTCGGGGTTGCGCGCCCCTTCGACAATGTCAACCAGTGGGCAGGTTCGTTCGGCGGACCGATCAAGAAGAACAAGCTGTTTTTCTTCTTCGATACTGAAGGGTTGCGGCTTCTTATTCCCCAGCCTTCGTTTGTGTCCATTCCTAGTCTCCAGTTTGAAGCTGCGACGATTGCAAACATCGACTTGCGGTTTGGCGCCTCTTCTGCTTCGGACGCGTTTTATAAACAGATATTCCGCCTGTACAACGCTGCACCCGGAGCAAGTCCGGTGGTTTTGGGTGGTTTGAGCCCCAACGACGAGACCGGTTGCACAGGGTTTGTCGATCCGAACGACCCTCACGGGCCTGGTCACGGAAATGTGCCCTGCGCCCGATATTTTTTGTCGACGCGGAGTCGCCCCAGCTCGGATACTCTCACTTCTGGTCGTTTGGATTGGGACATAGGCAAGAATGACCGTGCATCTTTTCGACTACAACGCGATGATAGTCTCGGAGCGTTTGCGGTCGATCCAATCAACCCCGTATTTGACGCCGACTTCACTGTATCCAGATGGCAAGGCCAATTCTTGGAGACGCATACGTTTGGGACATCGGCGGCAAGCCAATTCCTGTTGGCAGGCTCTTACCTGGTCCCCATCTTCCGGTCAGCGAATCTGTCCCAGGCTTTGTCTGCTTTCCCCACGGTTTTGAATTTCAGTGCGCCGGGCACCTTTGCCACCTTGGGAGGAGCGAATGGGCTAGAGGCAGATGGCCGGTACGACACCCAGTATCAAGTTTCCGAAGACGTGGTGATGACCCGAGGCAAGCAGAAGTTCGCATTCGGCGCAAACATCGCGCCGATCCATTGGAGCGTACTTCCAAACAGACTCAACGCCGTTGGTCAACTCAGTCCTCAAACGCTTGACGCTTTTTACCAGGGTGGCCTGGATTCAGCAACCCCATCCGTCAACTACACCTCCCTCACTCAGTCTTTCACGACGCAAACCACGGTACCAATCTCGTATTTCAATCTTGCGGTTTATGGCGAGGACGAGTGGCACACACGGCCAAACCTAAACCTCACCTTCGCCCTCCGTGCGGAACATTATTCTAATCCCGCATGTGAGAGACGCTGCTACGCTCGGCCCTTGGGGCCATTTGAGACGATCAGTCATGACCCCCAACAGCCGTACAACCAGGCGATTCTGATCAACCAGAGACATGCCGTGGACCATGTGGATACCATACTGTGGTCCCCGCGATTCAGCTTTGCCTGGCAGCCCTTCGGCATTTCACATAACAGCGTACTTCGGGGTGGCGTGGGCTTTTTCTACGACCCCTTGCCGGGCGGCGTATGGGAATCGTTCTACATCAATTCTCCTATCTACAACATATACACCCTCTCGTCAGATAACCTTACTCCAAACGATACGACGAGCCTCTTCAAGGATGCGGCTGCCTCGAACGTAGCGTTTGTGAACGGCTTTGCTGCCGGCCAGAATCTCAGGCAGATACAGGCGATTGATCCGACGTTTTCTCAGCCTTGGCTCAATGCATCGGAAAGGAACATCCACTCACCACAATTTCAGAGGTGGAGCTTCGAATGGCAGCAGGCTTTCGGGGCTGGGACGTCCGTTAGCCTTGGTTATTTCGGGCATCACGGCATTCATGAGTTGTGGCAAAACCTAAGCGCGAATGCGATTGGCTTCGGGTCATTCTCTCCAGGGTTGTGTTCCAGCCCACCTGTTCCGCCTTGCGCCGACCCGCGATTCAGTCAAGTCACCGAATACACCACGAATGCGGTGTCCAACTACAACGGGACGGTTGTCTCGTTCAAACATCAGTTCACCCATTGGACTCAAGGTGTGCTCCAAGCCAACTACACTTACGGCCACTCCCTCGATGAAGTCTCGAATGGGGGCATTTTCAGTTTTACATCTGTTGGGTTGGTGAACCCGCAAGATCCCGGCAATCTTCGGGGTGCCTACGCACCCGCAGAGTACGACGTACGTCACTCCTTCAACGCGAGCTATGTCCTGGAAGTCCCTGTCAGGAAGGCTTTACGCGGGCATGGTCCAGCTCGCCTTATAGCCGGATGGCAGGTCTCGGGAACCGTCTTTGCCCGCACCGGCTTTCCCTATACCGTGGTCGACGTAGCCGAATCGATGCAGCTCGCAGCGAAGAACAACTACTTCGGCACGATCTATGCTGTGCCGGTCGGGCCTCTTTCATCGGGTGCACCGTGTGGGGAAGGCGCGGCCTTCCCGCTTGCTTCGCATCCTTGCCAACCTCCACAGTTCTTTGTGTCACCAGACGGCACAAAGGTGCCGAATCCGAACGCACTTTTTGTGCAATCAGGTTGCGAGACTGGCTTCAATGCGGGGACATTGCCAGGGGCGTCAGGCCCATGCAGCGGCCCTGCTGTGTCTTTCGCGCAAGGGCGCAATCGCTTTCGTGGGCCAAGTTACTTCAACACGGACTTCGCCATTACGAAGAACACAAAGGTTCCTGGTTGGGAAAATGCTGTGCTGGAAATCGGCTTCCAATTCTTCAACTTCTTCAACCACCCCAATTTCGGCATGCCGGATTCTTGGAGTTCAGACCCAACTTTGGGGGACATCTTCTATCTGGCGCATTCACCAACTAGCATCCTTGGCTCCGGTCTTGGGGGTGATGCGGCGCCACGGATGATTCAGTTGAAAGTACAGTTCCAGTTTTGATGGGCGAGGGTCAGCTCGCAACCGCTCGCTTTTGCAACGGAAACTCAGAAATTTTCCATCATCCAGAAATTGGCGCTCATTTTTCGGTCGAGGATGGCCAAGTGACGACCATCGGGAGACGGACTAAAGTCACACTGTTGACCGCCGCCACATTTCCACAGAACTTGGGCTTTACCCTGGAGATCCACATGTTGGAGGATGGTACCATTCTTGATGCCGCTCACGATGAACAGTCCGTTTCCGTCCCACGTCCATGCGATCAGCCGCAGGTCAGTCAAATCCTTTAGCGGGACAATCTGAGCCGGACGTCCGTGCAACGAAAGAATCCGGATCGGACCCTCCACACCTCGACTGATTACCAGACGTCTGCCGTCTGGAGAAAGCGTGCAGAACGGCGCACGCGAAGCAATGTCGAGATCGGGGTCGATGTCAAATCGGGCAATCTCGGGACCTCGTTTGCCGAGGATTGGGTCCAGCGCCGAGACAAGCATCATGGTATGGTCCGCGCTTGGTTCGACCAGTACGCATAAGTTGGAAGGGTGCCTCGCGCACGAGAAACCGCTCCCGACAGCGACGGGAAATAACAGTTGCTGTGACCCTCCGCGAAGAGGGACTCGCATGATCTTTGGTTGAATTGGTGTGCCGCTAGAAACCGGCCAGATCTGGAAGACCACCCACTTTCCATCTGGGCTTATTGCCGCCGCCATAACCGAACCCCCTCCGGTGGAGGGCACAATCGGATCAGGCACCTCCGAGTCCATGGACTGCTTAAAAAGCGCGTAGTGATCTCCACGATTCTGAGCGATCAAGACGCTCTTGCCGTCGGCGGTCCAATCCGCAATGGCGTCACCCTCATTCAAGGTGAATGGCTTGGCGTTACGGATGCGCGTTCCCGCCTTCTCAAGATCAGCCATATCCACCGTGTTATGGCCTACCCACTCCTGAAAGGCGAGCTGCTTGCTGTCCTTCGTCACACTTGTATTGTTCAAGCAAAATCCGGCCCAATTCGTAATTTTTCTTGGTTTCTCAGTAGGCAGACCGGTGTTGGCATCAAGCTGCATCGTCCAGTAGTTACAAGTGTCACCAATGGTCTGGGGTTCTCTGGCCGCGTAAATAAGCCGGCCGTCGGGCAGCCATGTTCCATCAACTATGTTTTTGACTTCCGCAGACGTAAACAACACTGACGAAGTTCCGCCCGCCAGGTCTCGGCTTAGGAATGCGTCGCCAGATTTATCGCTCCGTGCATAGATGGCTCGGCGCTGGTCGCTCGACCAAATGAACCCGCCAATTGAGCTGTTTTCATCGGTGTCAAACAACTTGCGTGCGTGCTCGCCGGCCTTGTCCATCAACCACATTTCCCGCTCGCCAAGCTTGCCTTTATTTGTTCCGAAAGAAATCAAAGAGCCATCAGGGGAGACGGACCATGCAATTGCGTTGTCGCGAATCTTGCGCGGGGTGCCGCCGAGCACCGAAACCTCCCAAATGCTCGTGTTCCCTGATGACCAGCGACTTGGATCGACAGCTTTCAAATGAGCGTTGGCAAGAAACCTGGCACTGTCAGGAAACCAAGCGGCGGGGATAATTTCCCATTCCACGGCGGTGCTTCTTAGGGGCTCCGCCTGGGCAACAGAAAGCGATTCGCCTGTATCAACCTGCTGTACGTGGATACCCTTAACATCGGTGTATGCTAGATACTTTCCGTCGGGAGAAATCGCTCCGCTTGTCACGGGGGTCTCGACGGGATTGTTGGTGATCTGTCGAAGCTTTAAGTCCGCCGAGGACAGGAGCGATGGTGGGCGCTTTGCGATCCAGAGAATTGTGCTTGTGATCATTATTAGGGCAATGACTGCAGCCAGCCCGGCCCGGCGCACCAGATGCCTGGACTCCACGTCGCGCTTCAAGGTTCCGAGGTCGGCGCGCATTTCTGCGGCACTCCCATAGCGAACGTCCCGGTTTTTTTCGAGGGCTTTGTGAATGATCTTTTCGAGCTTCGCAGGAATCTTAGGATTCAACTGTCGCGCGGGAATTGGCGGCTGCCTCAGGATGGCTTCCTGCAACATCGGTCCGGTGTCAGCTGCGAATGCGCGCCGTCCGGTTGTCATCTCATACAGCACGAGACCGAAGGAAAACAGATCGGTGCGCGCATCCAGTTTTTCCCCACGCACTTGTTCTGGCGACATATAACCAACGGTACCCATCGCCACACCGGTAAGGCTGAGAAACGGATCGGCTGTCCCAATTGGCGCAGTTTCCCGAGTTGTTCCCCCGGAGATGTTGTGACCGTCGCGCCCAGATTCGTCAGCTTCCTCAAGTCCAGCGCGAGTCAGCTTCGCTAGACCAAAATCCAGAATCTTGGCTTGCCCCTCGTTGGCAATGAAGATATTCGCTGGCTTGATGTCGCGATGGATGATGCCCTTTCTATGTGCCGCGTCCAGAGCATCTGAAATCTGAATGGCGAAATCGAGCAGTTTATCGAGAGGGAGGGGTGGTTTCCCCTGGGCCGCGGCAGAGATCAACTGCCGCAGGGTCTGCCCCTCCAACAGCTGCATTACAAGAAATGGCTGCCCGTCGTGCTCTCCAAATTCATAGATCGGACAAATGTTCGGATGTTCCAGTGCAGAGGCTGAGCGAGCCTCGCGCTCGAAGCGCCCTAGAGCGGCGGGGTCCTTGGTCGATTCTTCAGGAAGAAATTTGAGAGCGACCCTACGCCCCAATTTCAGGTCCTCAGCGCGGTACACCAACCCCATGCCGCCGCCACCCAGCCCATCCAAGATGCGGTAATGAGAAACAACCTCGCCCGCCAAGGGAAACGCGAACGCATTCAAGCCCTCGCGGACGGCCGTCTTCACGTGGTCGCTCGCGCTTCGATCCGAGGAAAGCAGCGCGTCTACTTCGCGCCGTAAGGCTGGATCATTACGGCAAGCTTCGTCGAGCAGGCTGGGGCGCTGCTCCGGTTCGCACTCTGCGGCGCGATGGAACAACTCCTCGATCTGCGCCCAGCGTTCAGGAGTCAAGCGGCACCTACTCGCTCCGCATTTCTTGGTGGAGCCATGCTTCGGCCATTCTCAAGTCACGCCGCACGGTGATAGGAGAAACATCCAGCGCCTGGGCGATCTCATCCATCGAGAGTCCGCCGAAATAGCGCAGTTCGACAGCCTTACATTTCCGGGGATCGAGTCTCTCAAGTGCGTTGAGGCCACTGTCGAGCGCTACGAGGGCTTGGCTCCTTTCGTGCTGAAAGCTCACGGCCTCCTCTAAGGACACCTTCTGCCCAGCCCGCTTGCCGGCGTGCCGTTTGCGCGCATGATCCACCAGAATCTGGCGCATCAGGCGCGCCGCCACTCCAAAGAAATGCGAGCGGCTCTGCCAGCTTGGATTCTTTTGATTGACCAGACGCAGGTAAGCCTCATGGACGAGCGCCGTTGGCTGCAAAGTATGCCCTTGGCGCTCCTTTCGCAAACTGCTAGCCGCAAGTTGACGAAGCTCGCGGTACACCATTGGAGTGAGGTCATCGAGGGCTTGCCGATTGCCCTTTGCCCACTCGGCCAGTAGTCGCGTCACATCGTGGGTAGCAGACATAGCTAGCCCGCTGGTAAGGGCGGAACTTCCGTCGCGCCAGCATTGTATACCGCTGCCCACCATCGACCTTACCCGGAATCCACAGGCCCAAGAAAACCTCCTCGGCATGATCGATTTCCACTCCTGTCCACGCATGGGTAAGTAGAAGGCCAGTTTGGATCTCTCGCCAGATCTACCGCGGGTTAACTCGACGCACCGCGAACGCGATCGGAGACCAACCGGCAGAGGAACCAAAGGAGGCAGTCTTGAAAAGCGATCCAGCAGTGTGTTTCGCTGCAACGGCGTTATTTGCTGCCCTTGCGATCTCGTTACCACTTGATGCACAGAGTCAAACCGAACGGCACAAGTCCCCCATTCGCTACACCGTAACCGACCTGGGTTTAGCCGCCGACCAGGTTGGGGGCATCAACAACAAAGGTTGGCTGAACTACACTGCCACACATCCCGACGGCACCTTGCACGCCACCTTCTGGAAAAAAGGAAGAAAGATCGACCTCGGCACACTTGGAGGGCCGAACAGCTCCGCCTTTGCAGGGCCTAGCGAGAAAGGGCAGGTGGTTGGTAAGGCCGAAACTTCGACTCCTGACCCACTAGGAGAAGACTTTTGCCTCTATCGTACCAACCTTATCTGTCGGGGGTTTGTTTGGCAAAATGGCGAGATGACCCCGCTGACCACTCTTGGGGGCAATAACAGCTGGGCCAACGATATCAATAACCGAGGCCAAGTCGTCGGGCAGACAGAAAATTCCACGCGAGACTCGACCTGCTCGCTTCCCCAAGTACTTCAGACTCTGCCGGTCATCTGGGAAGAGGGACAGATTCGAGAACTCCCTACGGTCGGCGGGGACCCGGACGGAGCGGCATTTGCGATCAATGACAACGGCGAAGCAGTCGGCGCCACCGCGAATTGCACAACCGCTTTACATGCCGTGCTCTGGCGAAAGGATGGCTCTGTGATTGACCTCGGCAATCTTGGCGGGGCGATGAACAACGCCGCTCAAGACATCAACAGCCGGGGTCAAGTGGTCGGGTTCTCCGACCTGACCGGCGATACAACCATTCAGGCATTCCTCTGGACTGAAGACACCGGCATGCAGAACATAGGCACACTTCCTGGTGGCTTTAGTAGTTTTGCCTTCTCGATTAACGAACAAGGACAGGTGGTTGGCGGATCGACCTACGCAAACGGTGGCCTCCGCGCGTTCCTCCGGCAGGATGGAATCATGATTGACCTGAACATGGTCATTCCGCCTAGCTTCCCGTTCGTCCTAATTGAGGCCTTCGACATCAACGATCGCGGGGAAATCGTAGGCCTGGCCAACGATCCAAACACTAACGAGAATCATGCCTTCCTGGCGATTCCATGCGACGAGGGCCACGCTGGCACAAAGGGTTGTGAGGGCAAAGACACCGCCGTCGCTGAAGGCGAGACCAACGTACGCCCGAGGGTCGCTCTCTCAGAAAATGCTCGCCCGCTGGTTGGGCAGCGGCTGGGACTTCGGTATCACATTCCGGGTCCCATGAGGGGCACCGGAGCGATTTCAGCACCGAACGTTACTTTGTCGCCCACCAGTCTGACATTCTCGACCCAGGCAATCGGCACCACGAGCGCGGCCAAGACCGTGACGCTCAAGAACACCGGCACGGCGAGGTTGACCATCAGCAGCATTGCGATTACAGGAACTAACGCTGGCGATTTTGCGCAAACTCACACCTGCGGCACGGCCCTAGCAGCGGGCGCGAGTTGCACGATCAGCGTTACGTTCAAGCCTTCGGCGCTGGGAACCCGCACGGCAGCGCTGAGCATCACCGACAACGCGAAAGGCAGCCCGCAAAAGGTAGCGCTCACCGGGACTGGTGTTGCTCCGACTTGCATTCCTCAGGGGGGGCTTTGTTTTGGTCCCGGTCCAAAGCGTTGTTGCCCTGCCCCTCGCGGCCATCATTCGTTCTGCAGTAACCCGACTGGCTTGGGGACTTGCATAGAAAGTTAGCTAAGCTAGGTCCCGGTGAAACGCTGTGAAGTTGTCGAAGCCCGCACGGTAGAAGATTCCGAGGGCTATACCAGCTTCCAGGTTGCTTCCGGTTCAGTGGTTACGCGGCAAGCCTCGTCCCGACAAGGAGGACTCCGGGGGCTGCGACATGGGCGCGTATGAGCGCCAGAGCGACAAGGCGAAAACAACCGACAATTCGCTGCACCCAGAACGGGCATAGTGAAATGGTCATTGAGCCCCCGCAGCCCGCATCGCTCGCCATGCTTGCTCTCGATGCTCAAAGCGTCCCATTGTGGCGGCGGAAGGAATTGGAGGAATTTACGGGATGGAATCTGAGGCCCGTCAGCAAAGGAAAGCGAAGATGGTTATGAAACCGATCGCGCGCTCGATCATTCTTGCTTGGTGCCTCATCTTGGTCGCGGTACTCTCCAGATGCGGTGGATCTCAGCAGCCAGTACCGAACTTGACCATTAGCCCCGCCTCCTTGCCCAACGGCACATTAGGAACGCTCTATAGCCAAACGATCCAGGCGGGTGGCGGTGTTGCGCCTTTTAACTGGTCGGTGACCGGTGCGCTGCCTCACAATCTTCAACTCGCCCCGAACGGAGGCAACACAGCGACCATATCCGGCACGCCAGATACAGCAGGACAGGCAATAGCGTTCAGCATCAAAGTCACGGATTCCGCCAACCAGTCGGCCACTCAGTCCTATACCGTTTCCATTATGGCAGAGCCAGACACTATCGGTTTCTCACCTGCGACGGGCTTGAGTTTCAGTCCGCAGCTGGTCGGAACTGCGAGCGCTGCGCAAACCGCGACACTGACTAATACCGGTAGTTCTCCCGTGGTGATCAACAGCACCACGGCCGGCGGAGATTTCAGCGAGAGCACTACGTGTAATTCGAGCCTGGCACCAGGAGCGAACTGCACGATCAGCGTGACTTTCACCCCGAGCCAGTTTGGACCGCGCACGGGCCTGGTCACGGTCAATGACGACACTGTCGGCAGCCCCCATCTTCTTTCTTTGAGTGGCATCGGGTTGACTCCGGGACCCAATGCCTCTTTGTCAGGGACCAGTTTGAATTTCGGCAGTCAAGGTGTTGGCACAACCAGCTCGCCGCAGTCCATCACTCTGAGCAATTACGGGACAATGACGCTCAATAGTGCGGGCAGCACGGCAAGCGCAAACTTTGGCGAGAGCGACAGTTGCGGTTCGAGCCTGACATCTGCAGCGAACTGCACGATCAATGTCACGTTCACGCCCAGTACCACGGGCACTCTGATAGGCACACTGTCGGTCGCCGACAACGGACCCGGCAGTCCCCACACGGTTTCCCTCAGCGGCGTGGGTGTAACCAGCAACTACACATTGACGGGCCGGTGCGTCATCCCGGCGGGTGGCAGGTCGTGCTACTTCACGAGTGACCCCGCACAGTGCCCGCCCGGGCAGCCTGCAATACGCCTAGGGATTAGCTCTTGTTTTGGCCCTGTCTCCGTGGACACTGCAACGGGCTGCCGCACAGGTGGGCTCATGGGGTTCTGCGCCGTTCAATAACGCTTAGCGGCGGAGCCTGGTCTGGTGTACCAGCAAACCTGCCTCTCCGGTAAGTGAGTAGTCACGTGCACGCTACTCGCTCCGGCGCACGTTCTTCAGATCGGACTCGTTACTCAATTTGAAACTACGGAACAAGAACTAACCTGAATAACGCAGTGTCTGGAGCGGACCGATGCCTGTCGCAAAAACCCGAGACCTTACCGACGCACAATGGAAAATCTTGGACGACCTTATTCCTGAACCAACGCCTCGCGAAGATGGACGGGGACGACCATGGAAGAATCGACGTGCCGTCTTGAATGTGTGCCTGTCCATAATGCCGCCGAGCTGATGCATAATCGCCCAAAGACTCTTGCGTATCACCCAAACCGAGGAACGCATTCGCCTGGCAAAGTTGATCATTATGAGATTGACATAGCTGCTGTACTTCCTCGTAATGGCCTTTGGCCTGTAGATAGTCTCCAGTTATTCGCTCTATCTCGGCGAGTCCGAGCATAATGTGAGTAGACTCAGGCGCGTTTTTGCCGTTCTTTATAAGGTCAAACGCCTGGAGATAATGCTGACGAGCAAGGTCGTTTTGTCCCTTCTGTCGTTCAAGTTCAGCTAGACGGGCCACTGTCAATGCCTCAAAGCGAGAATCACCTGCCTGACGTAGTAAGTTGCGAGCCTCGTTGAACCGGACGGTTGCAAGATCAGTTTTTCCAACCTGTGCGTCAAGTTGGCCAAGCCCGGAGAGCGCTCGTCCGTGCCACAGAATATCGTTAGACTCCACTGCCATTGAAAGACAGAAATTAAGGGATTTCTCGGATTGTTGACTCTGTCCGCTTACTCCTTCGTATTCGGACACCTCGCAATGACATTGCATTTCGATTTCCCTGTTACCCAAAGAGTGTGCTAGGGAAACGGCATCATTTAAATTTTGTGCTGCGGTGCCGAAACAGACCCTGTCTGGCAAACTCTCGGCCAGAATGAATGAGCTGGTCCAACCTTCGTTTCTTTGAAGATTTCGACTCCCAACTCCAAATGCTTCGTGTGACTGCCTTGAATTGAGCCCCACCTACGACTCCCCAAACAATTGGGAGCAGTAAGCCCAGGGCCGTCATCGAAAACAAAACATTCTGGTTCTTTGTCAACGCACGCCATCTCGCTCGCAGCCCGTGAGCGTGTTGCCAACAGAACCTCTGCCTGGGAGCGATTTTCCGTCTACAGGGAGAGCCGTTCGTCCCGATAAACCTGCACTCGGTGATTCTAGTTTTGGGTTCGGATTCAGACATATCGCACCTTCTTAAGAGGGGCCGGGAACGGTCTGAAGCTAGGTTTCATTATCGGCGCAGTGCCCATTCTTTGAGAAGGGCTTTCACTCGTTGAGAAGGGCTCTCGGTGGCTTTTCGTTGACTTGGGTGCGGAGTACACCACAAAGCGTAATTGCATGCCAAATGGGTGAGTACGTCCGCCCAAGAGCCAAGTCACCTGACAGGTCCACGATTCCCGATTTCTGTTTCGAAGCGGGATACTACTAGATCGGTCTAGGCTAAGAACATCCTGAGTGCACCATAAGTGGCACGTTTAGGCGTCAAAAGAGCCCCTGAATCCCCCGCGACACCAAATCCCCCCCGATATGAAATCAGCATGGCGGCCGAAGTGTGATCGTTCCAAGGCGAGGTTGCAAACGCATTCCTGCAGTCTGGATCGAGGGCTTCGTAGTTCGCATTCCCGCACCAGTGCCTTTTTCGTGGCAAAGGTAATTAGGTGCCTTCATCGTGGAAACAAACAATTGTCCTCGCGTGGGACGTTCTGTCCGATTGAGTGGACTCGAGGCACGATCCCGGTCGGCGGACGTCGCCGGCGCTTCTTCTCGGGCAACGGCATCCCAATCACTCTCATCAATACTAGCTTTCAGGGTGTCCGCCATATCAACGACCGCAGCCTCACTTGGGGCCAATGGCCTGCCCTCAAGTTCGTTTGCCCTACCTACTTGGCACTTGGCGAGTTCAGATGGGAGTTCACTGAGATCGCGAACGGCAACAGTCCTAATGTCAATCTCTATCATTCTCCCAGGAGTCTTACCGAGGTTTTTAAGGCTACCCTAGCGGGGGTACCTGCCATTACACGCCGCACCATCTGCGCTATAATTCCCGCCGCATGGACAAAAGCAGCTTCACTGTTGAACAGGTAAAGCAGGTCTCTTGGCTGTTGCGAGCGAAATGACTGATCCTCAGATGTCGATGCTGAGAACGCATTATCTACACCGTGTCGCGTCGATGGACACGATAGCGCAGTTCGGTGACTACGACACTTTCCATAGTGCCAATTCTCAGTACGGGACACTGGCGGGAAAGATCGCTGACCAACTGGGATTTGTCAGTCCCGGCAACCAGACTTACACGATTGCAACCCTTGCGGAACGCGACAAGAAAGGGCGCCCTCAGTGGCGACTGGACGACGTGATAGCAAAGGCTCTGGAAGAAATTGGGTGGGCCAGTCCGCCCGACGATGGGGCCGCTCTGGACGATTCTTCGATTGACCTCGGCAGGGTAACCGAAACGGAACGCCGTGCGCTCATCAAAGCCAGAAAGGGCCAGGGCATCTTCCGAAGCGAGGTGATTGCGCTTTGGGGAAGCTGCGCCGTCACAGGTTGCTCACTTGAAAGGGTGCTCGTTGCTTCCCACGTCGTTCCGTGGATGCTGGCGACGAACGCAGAACGATTAGACCCGTTCAACGGCCTACTGCTCACGCCGAACGTGGACAAGCTCGTTGACCGTCTTTTAATTTCATTCAGCGATGACGGCTCGGTTCTGCTGTCGAAAGACCTGGGCGCGGATGCAAGAACAGTTTTAGGAGTGAGCGAACAGAGTAAGTTGAGGTTCGTACGGCTTGCGATGGTACCGTACCTGCAAAGGCATAGGCGGTTATTCCTCGAAAAGGGCGAATTAGCGCGGGAAGGCGGGTCCGATCTACGATAGATACTTGCCTAGAAACTGCATAAAATCGCGCCCCGCCTCCCGGTGGCGTCCCACAGACGTTTCTCGAGATCAGTGTGATTTGCTGGCATGGCAGTCAGTTCCAAACTGCTGATATTAGCAGGCTTGAAGGGGAAAGGGAGCTACCTACTGTAAGGATGATCATTCTCTCTGCGGGGTCAGGATTGTTTCCGCCCCGATTCGTGCCAGCCGGAGCACTCGGGTTTAGAATTTAAACATCGATGAGCATCAATAACAACCTTTTAGCTAAACTCCGTGTCTGGCAAGGCTTTTCAGGCAGAAATCGATTGAATTCCCATAGCATCCCGCGTCCGCCGCACCCGCGAGCGGCTTCCTTCTAACGGTTTTATCGAAAGCGCGCCAGAGCATCGTGCACGCGCACTCGTTCTCAAATGCGCCCTTCCGATAAAACACTAACGTCATCCGACCACAACCCCCGGGCAGTTAGCACCGCAGTGCTTAAAGAAAACATCTTCATGTCTGTTTAAGGGCCGCGGCCGCCTTTCGAGCAATTAAACCAAACCCTTTGGCCCTGGCCTCCTTTTCCAAGGAAGCGAGGTTTGCGCGCGCAGTGACCACGTGACCCGATTTTTTCACCATCGCTCCTAATGCCAAGCGGGCCTCAAACTGGTAGCTGACAAAACCTGCCTGCGTGGCCTCGCTCAAAACCGCGTCCAGCTCCCACCTGGCATCCTCTAACTTGCCCGCGGCAAAGAGAACACGCCCGGCCACAATGCCCCAATTGAGACGCACCGCCCGACTGTGACTCTTCTCCGCCAGCGTCCTCGTGCTGTCGATCTTTGCTTGGGCTTCTGCGACCCTGCCGCCGGCCAGCATGATCTTGGCTAGCGCTACAGCGGCTGAAATTTCGTCATCGGTCTGCCGCTCGTCGTGGAATGCTTGTTCCGCCTGGCGCAATGGAGTTTCGACTTCCGCGAGCTGACCCTCTTCCATAGCCAGTTCGGCCAGCGCAACCTGTGTTTCGGCGGCAGTTTGTTTTTCTCCTGCGGCATTCCGGAGCTTAAGAGCTGATTGAAATACGATGCGGGCAGCGCTGAAGTCGGCTTGACTTATCAGCACCTCGCCTAAACCGTGCAGTGCAGAAGCAGAAACGCTATTGTCGTCTATCTCACGAGCGGTTGCCATGGCTTGTTGGAAAGCGTCCTTTGCCTTCTCCAGTTTTCCCATTTGCTTGAACGTTTCACCAAGATCCGCGAGCACCCGGGCCATTCCGTCCCTGTCATCCACCTCGCGATACCTCGGCAGCGCCTGTCCAAGCTTGGACCTTGCTTCAGACAGGTCACCCATCTGCAAGACAACTTCACCAAGATTGTTGTATGCAGCGGCCACACCCTCGACATTGCCAATTTCACGAAAATTCGCCAGTGTTTTCTTCCAGATCTCTTGGGCCCGAGGCAAATCGCCTTGTTGTGCATAGATCACTGCCAGGTCGTTCAAGCTTCTGCCCACCCCGTTACGGTCACCAGCAGAGGCATAGGCTTCGCGGGCACTTTCACATGCAGAGTAGGCTTCATTGGACCGGCCAACGTAGCCGAGATCCCCGCACAAGATGGAATACCCACGAGCCACGACCAGCTGCGAACTCACAGACGCCCCTTTCTCCACCGCCTTTCCTGCTAGTGCCACCGCTTTCTTGAAATCGACTCCCGTCCACACAGAAGACTCCAACAGGTCGATTCGCGGATCATTTCCCGCCGGTGGTGGGAGCCTCCGCAATCTTTCTAGGGTAGCGATAGCCTCGCTGGGCTTGATCGAGCCTTGCGCGCTAGCCAAGTGCAGGCCATAGTCGACGTTGTCGGGAAACAATGCGAACAGCGTCATGTAAACCTCGACGGCTTTCGCCCAGTCGGACGTCACTTCGCCGTACCTTCCTTCAATAAGGAGGCGGTCTTGACGTGAGAGACCTGCGGCTAGATCAAAAGCTTTCTTCGCCTCATCTTTCGCTTTGCTGTCATACCCAACTCTAGACCAGGCTTCGGCCAGTGCGGAGTGGGCCAACGCGAAATGCGGATCTGCGACAACGGCCTTCTGCAGCAAATCTCTTGCCGCTAGAGAGTCGAATACACTCAGCTTAGCAAGTCCTTCCGAATAAAGCCGCATTGTCTCAGGATTAGAGGAAAGCGAAACTCTCATCCCCACCGCTTCGACCGGGGAAACTGTACCAACGCCCAGCCTCTCCCGCAGCCGTTCTCCAGTACGCGAAACCAAGTCGAACAGCTGCGCCTCGGTTCCGGTTTGAGATACAGATGCGATTGTCTCTCCCGCTATGGCATCTTGGAGCCGCAGATCGAGACGGATTTGTCCTCCAGCTTCCTTCCCGAGATCCAAGTAAGACCCCAGCACTACGTAATCAATACCCAGATTCTTCCGTAAACGAGCAAGGCTGTCTCTGCCCAGGCTGTCGGTATCGGATAGCGAAAGATCGTTCTTCGTATGTGCGACATCCTCGCCGGAAATCGTGCGTAACTTCTCCCCCGCCGCAAGTTCCGTGTTCAACATCTCCGATAGCGCAGTCGAGAGCCACGCCTCATCGGACTTGCCCGATAGATTCTTGAATCCCAGCACCGCCACAGAGCGCCGAACGGGAACGGAAGCTGCTCTGGAGTGCGTGGCCTGTCTTCGGATCAGATACGACCACGTTGTTGCCCCCAGAAGCAGAGCAATTCCGCTCGCCATCAATACAGGCCATCGCCACCTTTGTCTAGCTGCAAGCGGAGCCCCACCTGTACTTAGTCTCTCCAGGTCTGAGCGGAGTTCCTGTGCCGACTGATACCGCTTAGCCTGTGCTTTCTCTAGACACTTCAGGATGATGGGTTCCAGTTGCACGGACAATTCGGGTCTTAATTGCCTCGGTGGTAAGGGCGGTTTGTGGATGATGTCGTCGGCTAGCGCGGTCGGAATCTTTTGATCAAATGGTCTCTGCCCCGTCGCCATTTCGTACAGCACTACTCCGACGGCCCAGACGTCACTGCGGGCATCGGTTGTCTCCCCGCGCAACTGTTCCGGGGCCATATAGGGCAGCGTGCCGGTGACCCCTTGCGATACGGTCAACTTCGTCGTGAGCACGACTTGATTCTCCGGTTCCATCAGCTGTGCTAGCCCGAAATCTAGAATCTTCAGCTTCCCAACGGAAGTGATTCGCAAATTGCCGGGCTTCAGATCACGATGCACAATCCGTTGCTCGTGTGCGGCTTCTAACCCCTCAGCTATTTGAGTCCCTAGTCGCACCACTTCGGGTTCGGATAGTGCGCCTCCGCTAAGCTTGATATCTAGCGTCACTCCTCGAATCAGCTCCATCACTAAGAAATCGACACCATCTTGGCTGCCAAACTCATAGACTGCCGCGATGTTTTGATGGTTCAGCTTTGCAAGAGCAAGGGCTTCCCTGCGGAAACGCTGGCGGGCGACTTCGTTGGCCAGAGTGCGGGCGGGCAGAACCTTAAGCGCAACATCGCGATCTAACTGTTCGTCATGGGCGCGATACACCACGCCCATACCGCCCGCACCGATATGTTCGACAATGCGGTAGTGGCCGAGAATGTGGCCGATGAGCGGCTGTGAGGAAGCCATTGAGCGGAATGTTAGGCCGGGTCACGATGGCACGTCAATGAGTGTCAAGCACCTCACGGTGCTCTGCGGAGCTTCGCGCATTGGTGCCGTTGCAACTCTCGATACTCATCGTGAAATCACTGCGTGTGCGCACTCAGCTTTAGGTCACGTGATGAGGATCCGACGTTTATTCGTCTTGAACCAGATCTAATCCAACGATTCTCCGCAACCGACCAGTACTCCAAACTCCGTGGTACCACATGCATCGCAGACTCCCGGGTTTCTCCCGGGCGAAGTGTGACGCGATCAAAAGCAACCAGTGTCCGCATAGCGAACTGGACACCTTCTCGGCGCTGCTCCGGGGCATCCAGGTAAACTTGCGGAACTTCGTCGCCGCTCACGTTGCCGGTGTTCGTTACATGCACGGAGATGTCCAGGCCGCTATCCGATGCTCGCGTCACACGAAGGTCGGAATAGCTGAAGGTGCTGTAGGAAAGCCCGTATCCAAAGGGAAACAGTGGCTCAATCTTATCCTTGTCGAACCAGCGATAGCCTACATCCAGACCCTCAGAGAAAGTCGTTTTGCCCTCCACGCCCTGAGCCGAGCGCTCCGGATGGACGGGGTCGGTCGCTGGATAGTCTTCAAGACGCCTACCCCACGTAAACGGAAGTCGCCCGCCCGGTGTGGCAGAGCGCAGCTGAAAAGGCTGCGTCGGCGGTCGCAGCGACAAATATTATAAGCGTTGCGAATGCCCCATCTGGTTTGAAGCCAACGTGATGGGTCGTCGCTTTGAGACCAAAGCTGAGCGCTGGGTCAAGACGCCTAATCGCGAGAGCATCCAGAACCGATGGTCATCGCACGAAAGAAACTGGGGCGTTGCGGAGCGGCAAGCCCGCCTGCTCGAACAGCAATACGACGACATCGAGTCTGGAAAGGCGACGCAGCAGCCAGACGCAAAGACTGTTGCCCAAGCCATCGAACTCTTCCTCGCCAACAAACGTGGCGAGAATCTCGCTGCCGATAGTTTGTACCGACACGAGCATGTGAACGCCAGCCTGCTCAAATTTTGCAACGATGCGGGTGTCCTGTTAATCAAGGATGTCACGCTCGCACATCTGACAACGTGGCGCGGGCAGTGGACAGTGCAAGCGCCGCAGGCCCGCCGCTCCCGCCAAGAGAAGGTCAGAAATTTCTTCAAGTTCTGTCTGGGTGCGGGGATGATCGCCACGAACCCCGCGGCACAGATGAGCGTCATCAAAGTTAAAAATGATTCGGACGCCGTCCGCGTTTTCGAGCCGAAAGAATACGATCAGGTCATCGCAGCGACGGGCCAAACGACGATGACACCCGGGAGCGCGGCCCGCATCAAGGCTCTGATGCAGCTACAGCGGTATTCTGGTTTGTCCCTGGTCGACGCAGTCTGCCTCTCGAAGGACCAACTCCAGCGGACCAGCGGGGAATTCCGTGTCGCCTGCGACCGCCAGAAGACAGGCACGCATGTGAGTAATTGGATTCCCACATGGCTGGGCCAGGAGTTGCTGAAAGTGAAAAATGGCAACCCTGAATTCTT
>Ga0207116_10121_pt1 | contig 21969 bp, 19 predicted proteins | sample Alteio_BWMinHeat_44_FD_153550 | JGI IMG/M metagenome (GOLD analysis project Ga0207116, IMG submission 153550) | Enriched cells from forest soil in Barre Woods Harvard Forest LTER site, Petersham, Massachusetts, United States -... | ecosystem: Environmental > Terrestrial > Soil > Temperate forest >... | reverse complement strand
TGAGGAACTTGGAGAGTAGCTTCGGGTTCATCTCTGCGCTTGGGCAGTTGAGGGTGAAGATGCCAGATGCAGCGCCTTCTTCCAATGCCAAACGGTGAAGCTCGTACATCTTACCGATCTTCTTAAGCGGGCTGCTGATCGACAAGATCATGGAGTCCTGAATACCTACGACTTCATTGTCACCCTCAAACTCCAGAGTAGGCTCTTCGCCTTCTTCAAAGTTAGCGCTTGGAATATCTGCGCCGAAGTCTGTCCCCATTTCCTGCACGTTCTCATCCTTTGCCACAATCTTATCGTGGTGGAAGTCGGCGGTTGACGGGGATGCGGCTGCGTACATGTCGTCCGAGGTCGATCCTTTCGCGGAACGGAAGTGAGCGAACTCGTCAAGCGCGAGGAAGATGGACGAAGGCGAACGTACAGCGTTCGTGGTGCAAGGCAAGCACGACACGGTAACGGTCGGCGTTGGCTGTGGTTTGTCACGGTCAGCAAGTGTGACGAAAGCCAAGTCCTTCGCGTTGGTGTCCTTCAGGTACGGGCCGAAGAAGTTCTCAGCCTTGAGCACGTGCTCGCGCAACTTCTTGAAGAGACGGTGAGCACCGTTCTCATCCTGCGCCAAGAAAGTGAAGTCGATGATGGAGCCGGGGAACAGACCGAAGTGTTCCTGCGGGCAGCGCACGTTGAGCAAGAGATAGAGCTTGTACGCGGCGATAGCGGCGACCAATTCTGATTTGCCGCCACGGCGACCAGCGAAGATACATGCTTCGTTGAATCCCGCTTCGCCGGGATTGCCGCCCATGTTGGGGATGTCGCGCCAGTCGGCGACGTTGCAGCGACCTTCGTTGTATGCGATGTTGAGGTACTCGGCTTCAGTGACGTCCGCGTATAGCTTCTTCTCGCGGAACATATCCCACACCGGGACTTTGCCCCAGCCGTCGATGCGATTAGCCCACTCAGGATGGTAGTCGAAGGGTACGCCGTAAATCGCTTTGATGATGACACGCTGGACGGGGCGCATAAGAGCACCCATGCCGCTCGGGCCTTCGACAAACTCGATAGCATTTTGCAGCTTACTCGGGTCTTCAATGCTCGCAGCAATAGCAGCGCCGAAAACTGAGTCTTTCGCTGTCTTACCAAAACGCTTGCTTCTAGAGATAGCCATCGTACTAAAGAGTCAGAAAGTGGTGAAATTAAAGGGTTTTTGAGGGCGGGGCGTAGATTCCCGCCCTCTGTTATCGACCCGGTGGAGGTTAGAGGTGCCTCATGGCGAGTCCATATCTCGGTGGAGCGGTTGTCGTGTCAAGCCGCTCCTGTTATCGACCGCACCACAAGGTGGGGATGCGATCCATATATTGGAGCACCGCGTTGCTTGTGTGCGCCACAGACAGCTTCTAGAAAGCCATCAGCAGCCGCGATGCGTGAACTTTACAGACCTTGATTCTGGGTATCCATCAACGACCATTCCCCAGTTTCGCCATCACAGACTTTGCGTGTGCCTGCGCGTCAGCGAACTCTTTGTCCCAGTTGGTCTCTTGGCGAACCACAGCCTGCTTGCGACCGAACGGGTCAGCGCTGCGAATCATGCTGCCTGCTGTGCGATTGACTCGCGCCACTCCCGGACCCATTGGAGTTGCTTCGCCGTTTTCTTCATCGAAATATGCTTGAAAAGACATCGGGTCTTCGAGCCAAAGCTCTACGACCGCTTCTTCGTCTTCGGAGGTTGCAGCGGATTCAAGAAAGTCCTCGGCGCTGTCCACCACTTCTTTCCAGTGGCGGAACTCTACTGGGTGCCCGTCAGTGACGGAGCCAGTCTTCACGAAGCCGGAACCTGTAATGCGAACGATCATGGTTTTGTCTTCAAGTACGCAGCGAGGTTAACCTCGTTGCGGTGGTACTCGTAAAAGTGGATGCCCGCTTGTACGCCTTGCTGAATCATGAACAGCCATGCTGCCGGGTGCCAGAAGTGTGATACCCCGAATGCGATGGCAATCTCTACGGCGATGATAGCTCCACCACCGAAGATGACCTGATTGTTCGAAGGCGTATCAGTGCGGTACAGCCACACCAAGAATTTGTTCGCCTCGACGAAAGCTCCTTTGCCTTTGGTAAGGAAATCAATCGTGGACTTGCCGTCGAACGCCGCGCCTACTGCAAGTAGGATCGACGTGATGAACAGCAGGTTCATTAAACCAAGTCCTTTAGCTGGGTGATAAGTTCCTCAAGCACGAACTGCTGCTTGTAGGGCATCTGGGATTCGATGGCGTCTGCCTTCGCTTGGATGGCGCGAACGACCATGACGCGAAGCTCATCCACCAGAGGCTTGAACTCGGGGTAACGCTTCAATCCCGAATCGTACACCGCATCCAGCGGTGCTGGAGCGACGGCTTCCTTGTGCTTCGCTACGTGATACAGCGAACGCTTCACGATTTCTTCAGCACGTTTCTTCAGGTCAGCCATGGTTACTCCCTTGTGCCAGCGATGAACTTGTACTTCATGAGCAACGAGTCAGTGTCGATTGTCTCTGGGCGGACAAACACTTCGTAAACGAACCCGCCCTCGGCGTTGTCATTCCATACCGCAGCTTGCGCCCAAGCATCGTTGATCGCCTGCTTGATGTCGCCGTCGTTGAGCTTGCCCATGAGGTACTTCACGCGACCGCCCTGTGTGGTTTGACCCGGAACTGCGGCTGCATTAGTGCCCTGCTCGATCTGGTCAAGCTGAAGTTCACCGATGCCCGGAACCTTGTCGAGTAGCGGACGGGAAGTGACCTTGAACGCTGCGACCATCGTCGCTGCGATCTCGCCGCAAACCTTCTTGAGGAAGATGGAGAACTGCTTCTTCTCGTCGCCCTCGGCTGCCGTCTTGGATGCAACTGCCATCGCTGCGCCCGGAATGCCCTCGTACTGACCGTAGAACTCGTCCGTGAACATGTAACCACGGATGTCGTTTTCCTTGCGGAGCGGTGCGCCTTCGAGAACTTCCGGCTTGCCGTCGCGACCGATGCCCATACCGCCAGCGGGGCTGGTGGACGAGTAGTCCGCCGCTGCCATCGCCAAAGGTTCGACATCGCTGATGTCGGCTGGAAGCTGAATCATTTCGATCACGGATGGATTGAGAGCTTCGTCAAGAACACCCTCAAGCTCGTGCCCGCCGTCGCCAACGATCTCGGGCGATTCCAGCCCCATAGGCTGGTTGTTCGCGTTCGGGTAGTCAACGATCTCGTGCTGGACTTCTGGGTAGAATTCCTTGAGCACCTGACCGGGGAAGAAGAAATTGAATCCTGCTTCCTTGTCAACCTCTACTGTTTTTGCCATACCATCTCCTGCGTTCTTGCTTCCATCCTGAATATGGATAGTCGCTGTTTTGAGCGAGCCAGTGTAGCTCTTGTGGTCGCGCTCTACGTCGTAGTTGCGTGTCCAATCCTCTTCCTCGTCTGACGGCTGCGCGAATAGTTCGTGGCAGATGAGGCATTCGGTTGCGTCCGCGTCCTTCTGCTCCATGAACATGATCTGCGGATTAGCTCCGCTGGAAATCGCTTCCTTCACGAGCCTGCGAACTTCTTCCTGAGGATGCGACGCATCCGCGTTATGAACTCCGAAAAGTCCTTCCTTCGCCCACGCGATGCCGACTGCGCCTTGGTTCTTCGCGTCGAGTTCGAGCCTCAAAGCCTGACGTCCAAGTTCCGCTTCTGCCTTCGTAGGCATCTGCTTCTTGCGCGGGTATGCTGTCTTGTCCGCCCCCTGCTGGTGGTGGTCGAACGATTCTGGTCGCGCTGGATCGCCCGTGTGTGGGTTGATCCCCTTCAGGTCTTCATGCTTCTGGCCCTTGGTGCTTGCTCCTGCCTGATCGTAGAACGTGTATGTATCGTCTTCAGGCGTGTGATCCATCTGTACGCCGTGCTTCTTAGCAATGTCCAACATGCGGGTTTCAAGCTGTTGTTCGAAGCTGTCCATGAAACCCTGTGGGTTCTTCTTCTTCAACTCCGCAAGCTGCACGTTAAGCTGATCGACGATTGTCTTGAGACCAGCCTCGCCAGCTAGAGGATGTCCTTCGCTGACGCGGGTCTGCACAGAGAACGCCTTCTTGTTAAACGCGAACTTTCCGACTGCCTCACGGTTATCCTTGCCGACATCGGTGTACGACTTTGTTGGCTTTTCTACCGCGTTGCCTTCGTCGTCGATTGCGGCAGACTTGAGACTCCAGCGCATCTGCTTGTGCGCCACGAGACCTTCCTTGGCAAGCTCTGTCAGCACTGGGTAAGCGTTGTTCGTGTACTTGCCGCCGCCCAATGCTTTCTCGATCTCGCCTGTGGACAAGCGACGTCCGCCCTTGAGAAGCTCCAACACGAGGTTGCGCTTCGCTGGGTCGGCTGAACCCTTCTTCGGGAGTCCCGTTGCCGGGTCCATACCCGGATTGAATTTGTAATTGCCCTGCTCAGCTTGGTCTGCGGGAAGCTGCATGACATATTCGGTGTCGTTCTCGGGGACGTAAATCGAAATCGTCGCGACACCCTTGCGCACGATCTTCTTGATTTTCGTCTTGATGATGCTCACCAGACGCGCAAGAGGAATCTGCAACTCCATCGCTCGCGCACCGTGGTCGATGAGAACCGCGTTGACCATGGCTTCAACGAACGCCGGGTCTGGAGCAACCTGCTTAATCTCTTTGGCTTTCTTAACAGAAGCCTTCTTGCCAGTCTTTGGCGAGGTCTCGTGTTCACCCACGGCTGTGTGGGAGTCCCAACCACATCCGCACCTGTAGGAATCTTCTGGCTTGCTCTTCGAGGCTTGTCCCCCACACTGCGGGCACTTCATTGTCCAGTTACCTGCGAGCTTGCCGAACTTCTCGGATGCCGCCTTGGTGAACTTGTGAGCTTCGCTAAGCGAAGTGAATGATGCTTCGCGACGTGAACCACGGAAGTCGAAGCCAACATGGAAGCTCGGGCCTTCGAGGTCGCTGCCGCCGAACATTCCGCCAGCGCTGTCGTTGGTAGCACCGCTCTGGTTCTCACCACCTATGCCCTCAGCACCTTGCTTGGAGTGAGCCAAATCTTCTTCAACGCGCTTCGTCCAAATACTGACATCGCTCGAACCGATCTCTTCCAGATTAGTGAGCGAGGCTGTGGCTTCATAGGCAGCTTCGAGCACACGGTCATAGCCGTACTCGAAAACCAATTCTGGTTTCGTTGCCTTGATGCGCTGCATGACTGCCTGACCTGCTGAAGTGAGATCGTCAACGCTAACGTATGCTGCTGCTTCCTTCGAGGCGAAGCGGTTCAAGTCTTCATCGCTGACAGCCTCGCCGTCCGCGCAAGCCCATATATCAGCAACGCCGTCGTATTCCATTTCAATGCCGCAGTATTCGCACACGGTCAACATCGTGTCTGGATCGTGGGGCGTGTGGACGTGATCTGCCGCTGTCTTGGTCGCCTTCATGCGCTTAAGAGCTTTGTTAACGTCCTCGTTGGTTTCCTTGTTCGGAGTGACGCCGCTGATGCTCCATGCACCGCCCTCATCCGACGCTTCTTTGCTTGCTACTGCGGGCTGTTTGTTCAGCCACGAGTTAATGTCTGGCTTGCCGGGTGCAGACGGCGTGTGAATCGTCTGCTTCGGTGCGGACTTCACGGGCTTCAGCTTGCTCAGCCACTTTTCAACTAGAGCATTGACTTGACCTTGTGGCTTCTGAATCTTGTTATACTCTTCCTCGAAGTTGTAAGCATCGTTGCCCTGCAAAGTGTACTTGCGACCGTTCATGTCAACAACAGCTTCTTCTCCTTCGAAGAAGACGGTGATGGCAGCCTTGCGGACAAACTCTGCCGTCAGAGTGAAGGATGCTTCCTTGGAGCCGACGTTGATGATGATCTGAGTTCCGGGCTTCGCGCTGACTTCCTGCGTTGCGGCGGGGTTCATCAGCTTCTCATCGCGCACTTCTGTTGCAAGGTCTACCTCTTCCTGTTTCTGCTCGATGGGCTTGCCGATTTCCATCTCAGCCTTGCCTTCAATGGCGTCCTTGATGGCGGTTACATTCTGGCGCTCGGGCGATACGAGGTTGCCGTCCATGACAGGCACACCGTTCTCTTTGTGCTGGTTGGCGTGCATCTCATCGTTTGACGGTCCGGCTTCCGGCCCGTCGATGTGTGCAACACCCGGTACTCCATCGAGCACGGGGGTAGCAGGTTCCATCATCTTTGAGAGTTCGTTGTCGCTGTGAATCAACTCTGCCGCCAAAACGTGGGCGAGTTCGGAATAGTCTGCACCACCGAACTTCACTGGGAAAATGTTGGCTTTCGCTGATGCGCCTTTGTTGAGCTTTGCCTCATACGGCTGTTCATTTGCAGGCAGCCCCAGCGCACGCAGGTGCTTGCACTTGCGGTGACCAATCCAGCCGGGGCAGTTGCAACCCCAGTAGCGGCGGCTCTTGTTCTGCGCGATGGTGTACAGTTTGTTGGACGACTCGGAACGAATCATGAAACGGTTCGTCCACTGAGCGTTGTCTGGCATCAAGTGTGCATCCGTGCGGTTACCACCGACCGAGATGGGAACCATGGCTACGCTCTCAGGATCGGCGTCTGCATCCTGTTGGCGCGTGTATTGCTGCCCGGACGGCTTGCGCTCGGACTTTGGCTGTTTGCGCTCTGGCTGCGGATTGACTGGGATGTTGGCAGGGTTTGCCTTTGTGCCCGTAGGAGCGATTTGGATGGCGAGCGGCTTCATGCCCGCAGCTTCACGCATCTCGTTGAGGGCGTCAACTTCCTCTTGCTCGACCGGGTTACCCTCGGTGAGAGCATGGAGAAGACGCTTGGTGTAAAGCGTGACTGCTTTGTTCAGGTCTGCTGTTTTATTCTGCTGACTCATCAACGTCCTCGGTCAAGACAATGTCTGCTAGATCGCCCGCACCGAAATCGAATTCAATCGACTCGGGTTGGTCTGCGCCACAAGCAACCTTGCTGTCAACCTGAGGAGGTACATCATGTGCTTCCGGCTGTACGCCGCTCAGATCAGACTTCGGCTGCTTCTCGTTCGGGATGTCTCCCTGCGAAACTGGAACGTCGTCGTTGCGTTCGCCAATAGCTGCTGCCTTGGCGTCGTGCTTGCACTCGCTGCACAGGTGATTCTTGTCGAGGCTGCGCTTACCGCCGCACTCATTGCATTCACCCTTGGCTGCGAAGTGCTCCGGGTTGACTGTGTCGGTAGCCTTTGGCTCATCCGCCACTTCTGCCTTGTTGTAGTCCACTTCGGACTTGGCTTCGCTTACGTCACCGCTGATGTCATTCGCCAGCTTCGGAAACTCCATACCCGCAGCCGTGCCGCGACGAGTGTAGAACGCCTTGATCGGCCCCATCGCCTTGCGGAGCATCTGCTCAGTCACTTCTTGCGGAGCGGACTCACTGGTGGTGCGCCCATAACGCTTCATGTCCATTGCTGCCTTGAGCAACGTCATAAGCTGACCCGCTGCGTGTGCTGGCAACTTCCAGTAGGGCCAACCGTCACTGTGGCTGTTGACCTGATTCTTGAACTCCTCCAAGAACCGGACGTACTTTCCGAGTAGTGGATCATTGCCGAGGATGTTCATCGCCTCGTCGATCTCGTACTCGTTCATCCACGTCGCCGCAACCTTGGCTGCCTCTTCGACAGACTTGGTTGGCTGCTGAATGTCCTTGTCCACGGTGTCCGGGCTTACGGTCTCAGCTTTCGCTTCAGACGCATCGCCGGAGATGTCCGCGCCCTTCTTGCCACGGCGAGCACCGCAAGCGCATGTGCCGTCCTTGCGCCATTCGTGTTTGCATCCCTCGTCTGCTGCATCCTCGTTCGGGGTGCCAGCACTCTTCGTGTTGACAGGCGTCGGGCCGCTGGTGTCTTTCACATCCGCATCGGTCTTCGGCTGGATGATTCCCTCGCCGCCCGCCATCTCTGCCGGGTTGTCGGCTGTGTCAGCGTGCTTAGCTGCGCCAAGTTGCTTGATGGCTGTCATCAGCTTGCTGTAATCCGTGTACGTTTTGCCGTTGAGACCGACGAGAATCCCATTCGGGCTGCTCTGGTCTTCGAACACACCATACTGAGGGTGTTCGAGGTACCCTTCATCCTCGTTCTCTTGGAATCCTGCTTGCTCAAGGGCAGTGATAATTCTTGCCATCTCGAACGCGCTGCCAATCTTTGCGCCAGCCTTGGTCTTCTTGTTACCGCAGTGCTTGCAGTTCACTTTCTTGAGCGGCTGTCCGGCGATGAGTTCCTTGGAGATTTCCGCCTGCTTACCGCACTGGTCGCACTTCTCGTATTCCTTCTTCGCCGCTGCACCCTTGGACTGCTGTTCGTTGTAGTCCTCGTGGCACTCGACTGTGTCCGACTTGCCTAGCTCGTCGTTGGTCGGCTCTGCTGCGCCGTCAACATCCCAGCCATTGTCTGCCGTATCAGCCTGCTTGTCCGCACCAAGGCGTCCAAGTCCCGGCTGCTGATTCTTTGCCTTGCGGACTGCAAGAATGTTGCCTGCATCTGCGAGACCCGGCGTGCCGTGCTGACCGCCCATGTTGAGCACCCAGCCGCCATGGGACGAGTGCATAACTGCCTTGCCCGATGCCTCAGCCCATTCTTGACCATCACGTCCGCGACCTGCCGGACGAAGAATCGTAACGCGGTCACCATGCTGAACTGTGTTGATTAGGCGCTCGCCCTCTTCAGGCGTAATGCCCCAAGCTGCGTTCGGCTCGGGATTCTCACCGTCTGCTTCCTTAACGTTGTCGCCCTGATACTCACCGTAGACTTCATCAACGAAGTCAGCCAGCTTGCTGTCGAGACGCCACGAACCTTCGTGGTGCTCTTCTTCCTTGGTCACTTCATTCTCGAAGCCTGTCTCTTCTGACTCAGCTTCGCTGTCGGAAATTTCCTTCTTGTCTTCCGGCTCGGTACTGCGGAATGCCTCGGGCAAATCCTGAACGTCCTTCTTGTTCGGACGACCCTTTGGTGCAGCGTTCTCTTCGGTGCTCTCGTTCCAACCGCCCTGATCTTCCGTGTTCGACGGAGCCGGGTTGTTCGGGTCGGCGTCAAGCTCTACGATTGGAGCCGGGCCCATGTCCTCGGTGATCGAATCCCAGATGGAGTCGATGTCGAGTTCGACCGCCGTCTTCGGGCGGAACTTGTCGAGCAACGATTCCTTCTTGGCGCGAGCTTGCTTTGCCTTGTCGGACATTGCCTCGTAAGGTTCGTTCGCAATGTCAGCAGCGAGGTGCTCGGCGACGAAGCCAGCCTTGACTTCTGCGGCTGTGACACTGCCCCACTTGGCGTTGGACAGGCGGTTCAGTGAATCTTCACCGAAGGCACCAGCTTCGACCTGCTTCTGGTGGTCTGCGACCGCGTGCGGAGCATACTCGTTGTTGTTGCCCATGTGCTCGTTCAAGTACGCACGAACAGTGGCGGGCGGCATGTCGTGCTTGTCTACGAAGCCGCCGTTGTACGCAGCGCTGTACGCGCTGGACAGACGCTCCTGACCCACGCGGAGAGTTTCCGGGTGAGACGTGTCGTGTGTGCGGTTGCTCTGGTTGTCAGCGGGCTTTGCTTCCTTCTTAGCTGCTGCCTTTGCATCTTCACGGCGAGGAACACCGTTCTCGTCGATGGCGATACCGATTGGGTCGCCGTCCATCATGCGGTGCTCTGGATCATCTTCTCCAACGGTTTCCTTCATCGCGGGAGCGGAGGCTTCCTGCTCAGCGTGTGCTGCGCTGCCGGGTCCGACGTTCGTGAACGGGGTCTCGTGCGGGGCGCATGCGCTCTTGTCCGCGCTCATGTGCGCTTCTTGTTCGTCCTGAGAAGGCTTCTTCTTGCTGCCCTTGCCTTCCATCTTATTGTGATAATCTGCTTCGTCATCGTCTTTCGACGCTGCGCGGGGCACGCCCGACTGTGCTTCAGGTGCCGTGAATCCACCCTCGCCCTGTGCGCCGTCTGCGTCAGGCAGAAGCGAATTGGAGAGCGCGGTGTCGAGTGCTTCGAACACATCTAGTTCCTGCGGCTCAAGCGTCTGCTTGGTCACATCGTCGGCGGTCTTGCGGTTGAGCAGGATCGTTGCCTTCTTGTGGCTCGCGGACTTGTCAAGCTGCGGGTACTGCTTCAGCGGGTTCTCGGTGATGAACGGGTACGACAGCTTCGGGGTGATGTCAGTGACATCGACCTTGGTCGTGTCCACGTTGGTCATCAGCGCGTTGAAGGCGCTGGACACTGCCGGGTTGTAGTAGGCGCTGAACACCTGATGACGCAGGTTGTTCTTGAGCGCGTTGGCGTCATCGGTGAAGTGGAACGTGATGTACTCGCGGGAGTTCATCCAGTTCGGAGCGAACACGATCAGAGATGCGTCCTTACCCGTCTTGGGGTCGGTGAACAGTTCTTTCTTCAGTGTGTCGAAATCCGCCTGAGAGTACTCGTCGAACTCTGATTCACCAATCTTCTTTTCGATCAGGTCGGCAATCTCTTCACCGCCCCAGCCGAATACCTTGACAAGAGCGCCGTGGAGAAGGGCCGTGGGAAAATCCTTGCGGTCGTTGCACACCTTGGAAGGGACAACCATGAGGCGTCCGAGAGAGATGTTCGCACGGAAGCCGTGGCAGAAAACCTCGAACGACTGGATGTTTCCAGACGAACGGGCTTCCTTCTCGCCAGCCTGTACGGCTTCGACGACCTTGGCGAGGAGTTCCTCGCTGACCGTGAAAATCTGGAAAGACTTGCCTGCTACGCTGTTTCCGCTTACGCCCATTTCGTTTCTCCCTTACTTCTTGTCGAGCTTCTCAACTTCGCGACGGACTTCATCTTCCGTGCTGGACATGATGTCGCGGAAGTGATTAAGGATCGAATTGCTGGTGGTCTCGTCAAGTTTGGCTGACTTCATAGCTTCCTTGAATCCGTCCATCCACTTGCCCATGACGAACTTAAACTTCTTGCCGTCCATGTTCAGGAAGTCTTTGTGGCTGAGGGTGTCAGCTTCCATGATTTCCTTGCCAAGCTCACGGAGGGATTTGATCTGGGTCTCATAGACCTTGACCTTCATGCCCTCAATAATGTTAACGTCGTTCCCGTACTTGATCATCAGCATGCTGATGGCTGCCATTTCTTCGGCAATCAGCCTCTTGATCTTGTGCGGAGGTGTGGTCTCGTCAGCAATCAGCCTGCGAACCTCACCGAGTTTGGAGTCACGCTCCTGCTCGCTTAGTTCGCGCTCTGAGCTAACGTTGCCCTGCGCGTCGATGTCAAACTTGTACTCTTCCATAATTATTCCAAGTCCACCTTGAAGTGGTCGTTCATCTCCACGTCATCCCTCTTGGGACCGCTCGTGTCGATGTCCTGCATGTCGTGGCTGCCAGCGAGATCGTATTCGTTGAGGATCGCGTGACCATCAACTGCTTTCTTCTCGCCCGCGTGCTTCTCAAAGCCGGGGTACGACAGGAGGTGTTGATCATCAGGAACGCTTGCTACAACCTGCTGAACCGGACGACGGTCAGGGTTGAGGAAGCGTACCTGCTCTGGCTTGAAGCTCAGCTTGCCTTCGAGGAACGCACGATCTGAAGCGTTCACCGGAAGTTTGCCCGGACGCTTCTTGATGTCATCCACGAAGCCCGCTACTGCTTTGCGGGCGGCGACTGAGCCAACCTTGCGGGCTGCGGCGGTGTAAATCTTCTCGACGCTGTGCCCTGCTTGGTGCAGTGCGCGAACCTTGGCAGCCGTTACGACTACCTCGGTCTCGTTCTCTGCCTGCTTGCTTGCTGCAATGTGCGAAGAGGACTCAGAGAACTTCGATGCGACGCGCTGTGCGCCACGGTCTTCCTCGATCACACGGTGCTGTGAAGCAAAGTGTGATGGGCAGCTTGCGCACTTTTCCTTGCCCTCGAAAGCCGAGTTGCGGATTCCGATGCTGTTCAGGAACTTGAGGTCGCCACTTGCGACCACAATCCGTCCCTTAGGATTCTGCCTGAGGTTCTGGACGAAGCCACGCATTGCGAAGCTGACTTCCACTTCGCCGAACTTGTCTTCAGCCCACTTGTAAATCTGCTCAAGGGATGCGCCCTTGTCGTGCAGCTTCGCTACGTGATCGGAGGAGAACTCATTGCTGCCCTCGCGATTGTCTGCGTATTCGTAGCTGGCACGCTTCGACTGGTTTGCAACCTTGGCGTCGGCAGTCTTGACCACGTTGGTCTGGGTCAGGATTGCTACCGCAGTCTGCGCACGCTTGCCTTCACCGTTTGCGATCTGCACCAGTGCTGCGTGCTTACGGTTGTTCGGCACGCCCGGTGTCAGATGGTTCACAATCTGCGAAAGCTCGTTTGCTGTCGCCACGATTGGCTTACCGTACAGTGTGCAGGTCTTGTCCGAACCGTTGCGCTTGAAGTATGTGCAACCTTCGCACGCCTTCACTTGCTTAACGCTGTGAGCTTGCGGCTTGATGCCCGCGTTGTCCCACGCCTTCTTCTGCGCTACGCAATCGGCAGAGCCGGAAGCGGTGCGCTCGTAGGTCGGGGTGTTCTTGTCCATGTAAGAGTTCGGCTCAAGATAAGCCAAGCCCATGAGACCCGCGTTGCGCTGGAGATAATCCGTAGACTTCTGCTTGTTGAACAGTTCGAGTTCCGCGAGCTTCTCCAGCTTCGCGGCAACCTTCGCCGGGGACACGCCCTGATTGAGCAAGTCCTTGATGTACTTTTGAACCTGTGCGTCTGAAATTTCCTTCTTTGCTGCGCTGTTCTCCGCAAGGTTGTTGTTCTTCGCTGCGGACTCAAGGCTCTCGGTGACTTCATCCATCAACGACTGGTTGTCGCCAACGTCAGACTTGTATTCGTCCATGCGGCGGTACGCCGTCACGGAATTGATGCGAGGCGCTGCGGCTTCCTTCTCAGCGATGCGCTGCTCGTAGACGTCCTTTGCTCCAGATTTGGGGCCCCAGATCGGAGTGTGGCGAGATGCGGACTCCGCGATCTCGTCCTCGAAGTCGGTGTCCACGTACTGGTGCGTGCGGTCAAGCTGCTCCTCACCAGACTTCTTGGCGTCTTCCATCTCCAAGTCTTTCCAGTCAGGCTCGCGCTCGTCAAGCATCGCGTCGATAATGTTGTCGTATTCGCGGTTCTTTTTTGCCATGTTAAAACTCCAGATCGTCGAGGATGTTGGCGATGAATGCAGCGGGTCTGTCCTCCGGTGCTGCTGGAATGGACTCGCCTTGATTGACCTCATTGCCCACGAGCTTCACGATCTTGTTTCCCTGCACCTTCCAGAAATCCTTGGTGGATGGGCACTCGTAGACGTTGCCTGCTACACGACGCATCATGAGACTGTCGATCTCGAACTGCACGTCACGAGGGATCGCCATCATGGACGCGAAGTGGTTCTTCGAGAAGATGGACTCGTTCGGGTTTTCAGCCCTCACACCATGTGCCGTTTTCGGATAAATCTTTCTGCTCATGTCGTCTCCTTAACCGTTCTGTCCCATGAGATACGCTTGCGTCAAAAGGACGTTCCCTGTGATCTTGACAACGCGAATCCACTTGAAACACAAGCCTGACGGATTGACAAGTGCAGATGCCGTCGCGGCGTTGATGCTGATCTGTGTCTGTGGTGCGGTGCTCCAGTTTCCACCCGCTGGCGCAGTCCATGCCGCGCTCGCAGCGAAGGTACCGGAGATGTTGACGCCGACAGCCGCACCGCCTGATTGATCGGAAACCGGAGGTGCAACGTTCGTTTGCTGGAATCCGTTGATCATTGTGTAGACCGGGCTTCCAAGAGAAATGGCTCCGCTGATTGCGAAGTGTGTGCTCTGCCCCGGGCCTAGCGGATTGACTGTACCGCCCGGTGTACCAATGCCGTCAACGCTGCGCTGCGGCGTGTACGGAGGCATGGTCTGAAGGACTTCAGTGTTCGTCACAGTGCTGACATACACGTTGTAGCCAGTGACGTACGGAGCCTGCGCTGCCGAAGGAGTTGCCGGAATCACCGTCAGTGCATTGCCAGCGAGAACTGCAAGAGTTGCTTCAGCCGAAGCTGTGGTCTCGCCCCACTTGGTGATGTAAGTTGTCTTGACGAAATAGGTTGCTGCGGGAAGGTTGCTGACACCGGATTGGAACGCCGAACCTCCGGGTACTTGCCCCAACGTTGGAGCGGAGCCGGGAGCGCCGATGCCCACGCCGTCGATTGGTGCGTTCGGGTCGTTTGAACCTTCGATGGAGACGGTCGCTTCGAGGCCCGTGAGCATCACTGAGAAATTTACAAGGTTGCTGACGTCCACCCACGTGCCGTTTGCAGGAGCGGTGGAACTAAAAATCTGGATATTCTTGATCTGCATGCTTGGACTCCCTCGCCTAATCCCTCATCTGAAGGGTGTGATAGTTTAGAAAAGCGGTTTCAACTGGCAAAAAGGATGGTTGCTCGCTGCCGCACCCGCTAGTAGAGCCTGCCCGACCCTAAAACCCGGCTCGTGCTGGGTCTCGACGCGAGGCGTGATCCTCCGTGGGGTGCCGGGGCTGGCAGGCAGTGAGTCCCGGCATCTAAACTCTGCATCTAAAAAGCAGAGGTGCGCATGGATCGAGAAACAACGCGCTTACTTCGAATCTTCTCCTGCATCCTCGGTGGTGCCTGCCTCGTGGCTGGGATTCTCACCTTCGTCCTTATGTTCCTTCTTCTCAAAGCCTTCAGTGACACTCTCGGCGGTATGGTTCAACTGCTCCAGAGCCTTCACTAAAAGACTCGCGTCATCTTTGAAGCATTCCATTCCCTTATTACAAGTCGTGCAGAGCAGGCGCTTCTGATCGCCGAAGACGTGGACGTGGGTGTCGCGGTGGTAGAGCGTGAGAGCCGAGTCGCAGATGAGGCACTTCTTGTCCTGCAACCGCCAGAGTTCGAGGTAGTCGTTCGGCGTCATGCGCCACTTCTGCTCAAGGTGCTGCTCGTAAGCGGCGACCTTAGCCCAGAACGATCCGGTGTAGGCATTGTGGCAAGTCTTGCAGTAGTCTTGCCTGCCGGACGCGGTGCGGCGATTTTCGCCAAAGGCGTCCAATGGCAACCACTTGGAGCACTTATTGCACCACTTCTCTTTGTCGTTGAAGAGCCGTTTGCGTCCCATAAAACCTTGGCAATCCCCTAATTAGAGATCGGAAGTTAAGATATTCCTCCGCTACCTGCGCCCTTTATAGCAGAGGATACTTCCTCAAGGATTCAAAACAATGGGTCTCCCAGTACTTCAAACAACGAATCAGGGCTTCCCGGCGCAGTTCGCCTCTAAGGTTGAAAACATTCGCTCCAGCAACCAAGGCGACAACGTCTCAGTGACGGTCGCGTCCGGCGATACGCTCATCGCTATCGCATTTGGTCTCAAGAGTGCCGATCCGTTCGATCTTCTTCACGGCACCGCGCCTTACGGTGGCGGCAACCAGCCGTTCGGGGAACTTACGAGCCTGAACGACTTCAACGCAAACCCGACAATTTCTGACAACGCCTCCGTCACGCCTGAGTCGCCTTTCGATGCTCAGCTTGGCGTCGCAGCGAACTATGCACTGCTCGCGGCTTCTGGTATCACCAACACTGGCTCATCCGTCATCACTGGCGGAAACGTCGGTTCATCTCCGACCCCGTCCATCACACCGGGTGGGTGGACGCTAACTCCTCCGGCAGCAGTTGACAACGCTGATGCGGGTGCGGCACAGGCTGCGGTCATTCCGGCAGTTACCTATTTCAACAGCTTGACCCCGACTCAGTCCGGTCTGTCCAACCTCAGCACCAACGACGGCGGCGGCGGTGCAGGCGTTTATCACGCGGGCGTGTTCGTCGGAGCATCCAGCTTGGACATTCCGACCAGCATCACGCTGGACGCGCAGGGCAACCCGAACGCGACCTTCGTGTTCCGTTCTGGTTCCACCACAACGCTTGAGTCCGGTGCATCCATCATCCTCGCGAACGGCGCACAGCCGCAGAACGTGGTGTGGATCGTCGGTAGCTCGTTCACCTCGATCTTCGCAGTCACCTCCAACATGGTCGGCACAATCATTGCTCACACGTCGGTCACGCTGGGTGGTGGAACCCTAAAGGGTCGCGCTATCGCGCAGACTGGTGCGATCACGATCTCGACTGCGGACAACGTCACAGTATCCAGCATCGGTGGTTCGATCAACAACTGGGTGCTCGCAGCACACATCAACCTCGTGGATTCGGACTACACGGTCTCCGTAACACCTCCGACCGCTCCGAACCCGTATCCTTCCAGCCAGTGGAGCCTCGATGGCTACTACCCGTCGATCTACGTCTGGGTGGTCAACTCGGCAAACGCCGGAACTTACAACGTCAACCTGAACTCGTCCTACCAGAACGGCATCGTCCCACCGTTGGACCTCGCTGCTGGTAAGCCGATCTTCGACGGCGGCGTCAACTTCCAAGTAGTCAAGTTCACTGGAATGACGGCTGTCGCGGCTGACGGCGCGACGACTGCGATCTCGGCGGCGTCCCCGGCTGTTGGCGGTGCAATCACCACCACGGCTGCAAACGACCTCGTCCTGAACGTCGGTCTCCAGAAGAGCGCCAACGCCCTCGGCGTCGGCACTGACGCCCTCATCTCGGGCGGCGGTTACACCCGTGTCACGAACGGCAAGTTGGTTGGTTCCGAAGCTCACTACGTAGTTGAGTGGGGCATCAAGCTGACGGCTGGCGCGTTCACGCCTCAGTTCGCCAACCCGCTCGGTTACGAGACGGTCGTTGTTTCGGTCGCACTGAAGCACACCTAATCCAAACGCAAGTCAACCTAAGGGGCGCTATCCAGCGTCCCTTCTTTTTTGGTATTTGCTGAAAACGCAGTATTGGGGTATGTAAGTCGTGCTTGGACGCCGTAAGCCTACGGGCTGACACTTGTCCTATTATGCACCCTAACCCAAATTTTTCAATGGGTCAAGGGATTTTGCACCTCAAATAGGAAACCAGTGAGCGAGAATACACCGTATTTTGATAGCATCACATCTGCAAGGGCCATGCTGCTTGACGAAGAAGAGCAGCTAGAAGGCACCACAACCATCAGCTTAGAAACGCAGGCGGACATGACGGAGGAGGACATCCTCACGTACGTCATGGAAAACTTCGCCGAGTTCCTGAAGTTCCTGCGCTATCTCAAGAAAGAAGACCAAGAACTTCTCCTCTCGTACTATCTCCTCAGCAAGACCCAGAACACCCTCGCCATCATCCACAAATCCACCCAGACAGTCTGCTCGTTCCGCATCCGTATGGCGGTCAAGACGCTGGCGTGTTTCATTATGATGGGTGAGCCGACCGTGGATCACATGCACACGATCCTCGATAAGGCGGGGCTGGAGAAGAGTCTTGAAAAGATCGACCTGTCAGAGATCATCGACCTTTACGCGAAGACGCGCTCGTTCCAGCGCATCGCGGAAGTCCACCACTTGCACCGCCCGGACATTCGCCGCGCCATGAGCCGTGCTTCGAAGGCGCTGATGGACTCGAAGAACGCACACGAGCACGCGCTCGGGGCGTACATTCACAGCTTGATTGATAAGGCAAATCCGTCCGGTGTAGGGTATAGTAAGAGAAAGATGCAGAAGCTAGGTCACATCTACCGCGTTGATCCGCCGTTGCTCGGTGAGTTCCGCATCAAGGTGGAAGACCCGGACTTCGATCACATGTTCGTGTCACGTGCCAACCGATAACCCAAAACTCAAAGTAGGAACGAAAGACAATGGCGCTTTCGGCAAGTTCATCGTCGTGGGCGAGGACGACGTGGAATACGGCCCGTCCGCAGCCACGCGCAAGGAAGCCGAAGAGATTCTCAAAGATTGGAAAGCCTACTACTCTTCCCCTTGCTCCTGACCTAGAACAGAGTAATATGCAGTTGCGAATACACGTAGAACAGGAACCCACCTGCGACTGCCAGATAAAACCACAGGCGAATTAGGCGCTTGGACGCTTCCGCGTCACACGGCGTTACATTAGAAGAATCCCAAGCTGCGCTCATTGGCGACCTCCGCGAAGTTTGAAAGCGTAGTTCTCCTGTGCAGCCGATGCAACGTTCGCCAGCGTGGCTCCGCGCACTTGCGAGAAGTCAATGACCACGGCGAACACGAACTTCGGCTGGCTGTAACGGCTGCGTGACAGCAGCTTCTCGATCTCAGCTTTCTGCGCCACGAGTTCCTCCGTGGTGCCGCTGATCGTGATGTTAAGCTCGGCTTGGTCTGCCAGATACAACAGCGTTGCCGCTACCGTTTGAATGCGTTGGCTGTCGATCATTACGTTCAGTCTTTGGCTCATCGGACGTTCCTCCCTTTTTGTGCCTTTCAACCACTTGGACTACCACGGTGATACCGTCAACTCCCCGCGAACCACCGGGGTTCTTCGTTGAAGCCTTGGCGAAATCTGTTTTGAAAGCCGCAAGCGAATCTTTGTAGACGTAGATGGTCAGATACCCATACTCGTCGCCCGTAATCACATCCTCGTAGCCGCACACAGCAACGCCCCAAGCGTAGTTGGAGGACGATATGACGTACCAGTCGATCAGCTTCTCTCTTGCAGCGATCAGTTCATCCAGCGTATGGTCAACCGCTGGAGGGCGGGGAGGCGTGATTCCGTACGTGAAAGGACTCTTCTGCGCGAGGGCAGGAAATGCAAGAACCAACGCGAGAGCTAGGAAAGACAAGAAACGTTTCATTGGGTCACCTTCATGGAAACTAGAATGTCGGTCACTTCTTGCTGACGCAACGGCTTCTGTGTCGTCACTTCGGTTTCGACGGTCACGGCGTACAGGTGGGTGTCGTCAGCGAATACGCGGGTGTCCACGTAGGTAAACCGCTGTTGGCTGCGGTCGTGGTAGATTTCGGTCGTGATGCCCATACCCTTGCGACCATCCTCTTTGATCGTCGCCAAGTGGTCAACCGACCCGTAGCTGGCGATGAACTGCTCCAAGAATTCTGTGAGCCGGGAGTGCGCCAGCGCGACGTCTTTATATTCGATGCACGTAACGTGAACTGTGGCTTCAAGACTCTTGCTAAAGTAGTGAGTAGTCTGCGTCCGCTTCAATGGCGAATTCGTGTTGTCCTTACCGAGAGACGAGTCGCCGGGGACAATGACGGTGACGTGCCCGGTCTTGACGGTCTGCGGGTACTCAATCCCTTGGGCATGTGCCGCTGGCACGAATGCCACACCAAGCATGCACAGGACGAAGGCAATAGCGCCCAACAGCAGAGCGGCTTTGATGTAGTCGTCCAGAGTCCAGTTGTCCACATCGAATTCGGTGAATCGGCTCATTATCGCCTCCCTAGAGACTGCTTGAAAGCCTTCTCAGCAACACCAAAGCGGTGAGTGACATAGGAGCCGCCGCCGCCAGCGTATTCGCGACCTGCGTCCTCGTTGTACTCGTCGTTGCCAATGAATTCGCCGCCTGTGCCGCGAGTCCAGTTGACTCGGCTGAGACGCTTGAAGAACTCTCGCCCTGTCGGGTGTTCGTGAGCAGTGTCTACGGCGTGGTTGTTCTCGCCAGTGCTCCAGCGAATCGTGCGGGTGACACGATTGAAACCGATGCCAGCCTCGTGACCAACCGGGATGCTGTCAGCGTTCTGTTTGAGCATCTTGAACGCAGACTTCTTGGGGGCCTTCGGCTTGCGGCTACGAATGTAGCCCTTGCCCTCAACTTTTTCGTAGGGGAACAGAATGTCTTGGATTTCGGAAGCGCCATCGACGGTCATGCGGTATTCGTAGGTGCCGACCATCGTGCGGAAATCTTCTTCAAAGTCGAAGTTGCGCTTGCCCTTGCCGTGCTCTTTGATTCGGGTGTAGAGGGACTTCGCCGACTCGAACAGCCGAGTCTGGCGCTCGTTATGGAAGGCGATCAGGTCGCGACGAACAGCGACAAATTCCTTGGTGCTGAGCTTAACTTCGCCATGTTCCCACTCGTTTCGGCTCATCGCGTTCCCTCCACCCCTAGTATACAGGCAGGTAGGGCAAAACGTCCAGTTTTAAGTGCTTTGTTTTCAACAGTAAGGGTGTAACGGGGGACGAATACGCCTCAAGTTATGAGGGATTGAACCACCGGAGAATCATGAAGAGGTTGTCGTTTGCGACTGACCAGAGCACCCAGCCGTACCAGAGCGGCATGATGCACGCGAGGACGGTTGCCAAGCGCTTGTCCAGCGGCTCAACGAGCCTATAAGCGAGGTAGCTGAGGGAGCCTGAAATGAACGTCAGGAGAAATTTGCCTAACAGAGCATGGGATGCCGCGAAGGTGTGATCCGGGTAGCGGAAGAACGGGTTCATTTCCTCGCCGCCCCAGAGCTTTAGCGACGTGAGCATATCACCGCACTGCGCCAGCAAGTACCAAAGCCAGCACCACGCGATGATAGAGAGGCGCTTCACTTAGCGCCCTTTAGCCGCTGCCTTGTTACCGGGTGTTTCGCCCTTGCCTTGAGACTGGGGAATGTTCTTGACGAACTCTTCCGCGCCTGCTGCGCTCGGGGTGCCGGGGGAAACGATCTGCTTCATAGGACGGACGTGACCAGCCTTGCCTGCGCCGACTTCGGTCTTGCCCTGTGCCTGCGGGATGTCCTTGACGAACGATTCTGCGGGCTTCGCGCCGTCATTGCTGCGCTTCTTGGAGGCGTCCTTAATGGAGGTCTGAGCTTCGCCCTGCGCCTGCGGAATTTGCACCTTGCTCGGTGCCTCGGGCTTGCCTTCGTTGTTGCGGTCGGTCACGAAACCTGCCGCGCCGGGGCCGCTGTTTGCTACGCGGGGGACATCAACTTTCTCGGGAGTCTTCGGCTGACCAGTCGAGTCGCGGTCAGTCGTCCAGCCTTCGCCAGCGCCTTCCTTGACCTCTTCGTCAACGCCTTCACCAATCGAGATGCCCTGCTCTTCGTCTTGACCGATCTCGTTGAGACCTTCCTGACCGAATGCTTCCTCAACCGGGGAGGCTTCCAAATCAACGCCAAGATTCTGAGCGAGCGATTCGATAGCGCCAGCCTGTTCATCCAAAGAGTGGTAGGCTTCGCAGATGGCTTCTGCAAGCTGCTCGGGAGCTTCCTCAGCGATACGCTTGAACGACTTAGCGTAGTTGCGGGCTGCTGCGGTGCGAACCTTGAGGGAGGCTTCTTTGGGGGCTTGGATCAGGTCAAGGTTTTCCTTGAGGTTGTCGAATGCTTCCGCCTGTGCAGCGCATGCTTCGGCGAGATTGGACAGGGATGACTCGACGCCAGCAGCGCCTTCGTCCGCTACGTGGCGCATCTTCGCCCACTTAGCCTTCTCTGCCGCTTGCTTTTCAGCTTTGCGGGCTTGGATTTTCTTCAGTAGTTCTGCACGATTTGCCATAAATTAGCCCTCCTAAAGGGGGTCAAAAGTTAAATGTCCTGCGCAACGCCCGAAGCGCAGTCTGGGCAAAGCGGAGCCTCGTACTGCCCGGTGCCCGAAATGTTGCCAAGGTCTGGGAACTCCATCCACTCGACCGTGGGGTCAATCTTGCCGCACTCTTTGCACTGCAACAGGTCGCCGATCTTAGCTTCCTTCATGAGTCGTTCCTCCTCAGCCGCGATCAACGCGCCTTGCATGTGGTACTTCGCGTTCGGAAGTTCCGGCTCTACGGTGTGGCGCTTGATGCCGCCCTGTTCCTCGTCTTGACCCGGCATGATTGCCATCGTCGCGCCCGGTGTAGGTGCTGCCATCGGCGGCTTAGCGATGTTCATCTGCTGTTGCACGTTCGGAGGAAGTGGAGGGGGAATCGAAGCCGCACCAGCAGCATCTTTCATGCCGCTGAGCATGCCATCAGACGAAAGACCTTCAGTGCGGTGCTCATAGAAATTTTCACGGTACAGATCGCCTACACCGCGAGGATCATCTTCACCGCTATTGGAGCCAGCGCCTTCCTTGTCGAACGGGTCTTCGCGATCCTCCGCACCCTCGGCTTGGCACTGCGGGCAGAGATCGCCCTCGGCGTTGTTCAGAATCGCACCACACTGGCGACAACCGATTCCCTTGGACTCGA
>Ga0207116_10120_pt1 | contig 22031 bp, 14 predicted proteins | sample Alteio_BWMinHeat_44_FD_153550 | JGI IMG/M metagenome (GOLD analysis project Ga0207116, IMG submission 153550) | Enriched cells from forest soil in Barre Woods Harvard Forest LTER site, Petersham, Massachusetts, United States -... | ecosystem: Environmental > Terrestrial > Soil > Temperate forest >... | reverse complement strand
GCAGCGCCGCAACCTTTCGCATCTGTCTCGGCCTGGTCTTGCCCTCGAACTTCTGGAAAGACTGCCAGCCGAGCCAGCTGAACTCGTGGTTGTCCCACATATTCACGAAAGGCCAACGCGCCCGTGCATCCTGAATGTCTTGGTCTTGTAAATACGCTCGGTGAGCGGTGCGATAGCCCTCGACTGTCGTTGGAATGTGGAAGTCTCGATTTTTTTCACCATCCGGATAGCGAATGATGTCTCGCAAGCGGCGTTCATACATCCCCTGAGGGCGATCTTCCGGATACCAGACGAGTTCGTAGATAAAGTCTCCGAGGTGCAACACAAAGCCGAGGCGGTCTCGTTCCCCTGCGCGTTCGTCTTCAAAGATCATTCTGCGATATGCGTTTTGTGCTCCCTGCGTCACATTCTGACAACTCACGAAAGCAAAGCGAACAGGTCTGTGGTCATCCGCTCGAGGCGCGGTGACCGTGCGACCGATGCGACTGCCATTCCTTTCTTGATCAGAGAATCGGTACCAATAAACGGACGCTGGCTTTAGTTTTCCCACGAGCACGCGGCATGTCCAGTCGGACTCTTCAGAGACCGGAGCAGCCTGCGATGCGATGACGCGCGTGAAGCGCTCGTCTTCGGCGACCTCCAGGTTTAACTTCACTTCCGCCGTATGCACGGGTTGGGGACAATGTGTCCAGAGCAGGACGCTATTGCTGTCCGGATCGCCAGAGGCAACCCCCTGGGGGAACAGATCACGCCGTTCACGCCACGCAACCCGTGAGACAGAAGGAGATAAATCTCCCCACGCCGCAGTTGCGCTGATCGCAAGGGCCATTTTCAGGAAAGACCGTCGTGTGATGGGTGCCATACCGCTCCTACGACGATAGACGGACATACAGTCGATTGGTTTCAATCGCTGTATGCAAGTGGCCGCGGTTATTTCAATTGCCGGGTACGAAATCCGTTTGGCATCCTTGGAAAAGAAAACGACGGAGGGCTGGTTCAAATCGATCGGGGTCCTCCAGGAATGCCGCGTGACCTCCATCGAAGACTTCAAGACAATGATTGGAACTTTCTGAAAGGAGGGGATACGAGCGACTCTGGCACCTGGATGCGCGCAGATAAGGCCCGTGCCAACAGACACTTCCGGTCGCTGCAGATTTTTTTGCGATATCGAGAACATGGCTGTCCATTTTAGAATCTCCCGAACGACTATATGGTGAATGAGGCTGCCGGCCTTGAGGAGAGTGGAGTGAAATATCTATGCCTGGTTTTCTATGACGAAAAGGTACGGACCGGCCTTTCGGAGCAGGAATCGCAAGCCCTGATCCAAGAGGCCATTCAATTCGACAACGGTTTGCGCGCGAGCGGTCACCTTATTGCAGCCCATCCGCTCGAAGCGGTTCACTCGGCGACTACGCTTCGCGTCCGAGGCGGAAAGATGACGATCACGGACGGCCCTTTTGCTGAGACCCACGAGCAGATTGGCGGCTTCTTGCTCATCGAGGCGCGCGATCTGAACGAAGCGATCCAACTGGCTTCTCGGGTCCCGCCCGCACGGCTTGGTGGGGTTGAGGTGCGTCCCATCATCGAAATGACGCAAAGTCCCAAAAAGCGCCCGGAGTGAGAGCGCGTAAACAACCGCGGGAGGTTGAACAGCCGGCGGCGCTGGAACTCTCATTCTCAAGTACGCCTAGGAGTGAGGCCAGCACGGTCGCTCAGAATCAAACCCACACTGAACGGGAAGCAGGAATGGACGATGTCGCGCAATCTACGGCTGAGAACACTCCTGAACCGGTGCGCTCGATTATTGATGCCGTTTACAGATCAGAGTCGCGGCGCATCTTCGCTTCCCTCGTCAGACTCCTGGGTGACTTCGGCCTTGCGGAGGAGGGCCTGCATGATGCTTTCACAGCCGCGCTGGAGCAGTGGCCGCGCGACGGAGTGCCTGCCAATCCGCGGGCCTGGCTGGTCGCTACCGGCCGTTTCAAAGCCATCGATCGAATGCGCAGGCGAGCGCGCTTCGACACATCGCTGGAGGGTGATGCGGAACAGCTTCAGGCGGCAGAGGTGGATCTAACCTACATCGATGAGCAGCACCTCGAAGATGACCGCCTCCGCTTGATCTTTACGTGCTGCCATCCGGCGTTGCCCCAGGAGGCCAACTGGCACTGACCCTGCGCGAAGTCTGTGGCCTGACAACCGAAGAAATAGCGCGGGCATTTCTCTCCAGCGCGCCAACGATCGCCAAACGGATCGTGCGCGCGAAGGCGCAGATCCGCGATGCACGCATTCCTTATGAAGTGCCCTCGAGGGCTGAACTTCCGGAAAGGCTGGACTCTGTCGTTCAGGCAATCTATCTCATCTTTACCGAAGGGTATTCTGCATCATCAGGACCGCAGTTGATGCGGGCTGACCTTTCTCAGGAAGCAATTCGGTTGGGGCGCCTCCTCGCCGTGCTGCTTGCCGAGCCGGAGGTTCACGGATTACTCGCCTTGATGCTATTGCAAGAGTCGCGTCGCGCTACAGGTTTATCTCTCGAAGGTGAGGTGATTCTTCTCGAGGAACAGGAGCGGGCGCTGTGGGATCGGGCGCTTATCGGCGAAGGGGTCATGCTGCTGGAGCAAGCGCTCGCGTCGCGTCGGTTCGGCCCGTATACACTGCAGGCGGCAATCGCGGCTGTGCACGCGGAGGCGGCTACATCCGAATCGACGGACTGGGCACAGATGGTCGGGCTGTACGATGTGCTTCTCCGAATTCACCCTTCGCCAGTGATCGAGCTGAACCGGGCAGTCGCTGTGGCGATGCGAGACGGACCTGCGAAAGGACTCGCGCTCATTGATGCGATTCTGCAGCGCGACGATCTGAAGGACTATTACCTGGCATACGCGGCGAGCGCGGACTCATGTCGAAGGATGGGGAGAAGGGCGGAGGCTGTCGAATCTTACAAGCGGGCTCTTGGATTCGCTCGGCAGGAACCGGCACGGCGGTTTCTGGAAAGACGCTTAATGGAGCTAGAAAAAGGTTGATCGGAATCCGATCAGACAGAGGTTCATCCATTTAGCTTTGTAACTCTCGGAAAGGGTTTGCATAGGACTCGTGATCAGCAACCAGCATTGTCTGTGCTTGTGATTGGAATGGTAGGCTCGGAATTTTTTGCGATCGACATTAGTTGCTGCCGTAGGTGACATAGCAATGGAGTTTCATTGCCGGTTTTTCCTTTCAGGTTTGCCGGGCAGGAACATCGAGTTCAGCTATTGCCCATGTTGTTCCTTAACCTTCGGGCGATTCTCTGAATCCTGCGGTTTCTTCGGCGTAAGCATGCCTAGCCGGCGCCCTTTCGCAGAATTGCCAATCAGTGTCGCCAGGCTTCGTTGACGAGTCTGTTCCTGTTTTGCACTCACGAGCCAAAAGGTAGAGGTTCGCCCGTACCAGGGCGCCTGTGCCCGGAAGAATTTCTACGCGGAATTCGGCAGCTGAGTTGAAGATCTTGACTGAAACGGCTCCCTCGCTACGGCACAGAGGCCATAGGATACTTGAACTGTCGTCAGCCATCATGGCCCGACACAGACATGGTCACGATATTTTTCCGGCAAGCCCCTTCGCTACAAAACGCCCCGTAGCTTCCCCAACTTCAGAGGGAGCGTCTTCCTGCGAAAAATCTGTTTCTTTAAAGGTAATCTTGTCCTTCACAGGCACTGACGAGTCCAGGATAGCTGCGAAGTTCTGGATATAATCACGAGCAGGTCACTCTTAGAGAGCCAAAAAGGATGGCACCGAAAAAACTGGTCTCCGCTGGCCTTGCACCAGGATCCAACTCGTCCGATTGCCGGCCGCCGCTTTCCCGCGTGTTTCTACTCTCACCCGCCAATACTTCGGCCATTCGTGGACAGCTGCTGTTGAACGGGGATTCCGAATTCGAACTCGCCCAGCGCATCCGCCGCGAGGGCGCTCCGCTCGGGCAACTCTTCAGCTTCATCAGCAGCTTGTATTTTCGGGGCAAGCTCGCTTATGCGGAGGCCTTTTCGCATTCGCCGACTGGCTTTCCTGCAACGCTCGTTATAACGACGTCGCGTGGTCTTCTGCCGCCCGACACCGTCATCACGTTGGACGACCTTCTGGAAATGTCCGCGGTTCCAATCGATCCAGGCGATGCTCGATTTCGGGGGCCCCTTTGCCGGGATGCGCGTGGGCTAGCTCAGGTTCTACCGACTGGTTCTCAGATTGTGCTGCTCGGCAGTATCGCTAGCGACAAATATGTGGAGCCGTTGCTCGAAATTTTCGGGGCAAATCTCATGTTCCCTCAACAATTTGTGGGACGAGGTGATATGAGCCGCGGCGGCCTGATGCTACGTTGCGCTCAGTCGGGTCTCGAATTGGACTATGTATCGGTCGACTCGGCCGTTCGCCGCGGATCCAGACCTCCGAAGCTCGCCCCAGACCGGAGGCGTGTCCGCAACCTTTGACCGCGAGAGGAGTCGCGGAACACTTGCGCGCAACCGACACGATGACCCGCTTCGATCACTCATTCTTGCCCGGGAGCCTGGCTTCTAGAAACGCAACCGCAACCTCAACCTTCATAAACAAAATCTCTGTCGAGATGGATCTGCATCATTGGCATCGTCGATGCCTAGCGCTCAGAAGTCATGTTACCGCTCTTGCGACGGGTTCGATACGAGTTCCGAATAGATTTTTGTGATTTAATGGTCAGCATGGAACAGGCTGAAACTGGCTCGCGCCCAGTGGTTGGAGCGATCGTCGTGGTGAGCGGCCTTGCTGTGTCATTCCTGCTATGGCTGCTGTACGTGCACCGTGCTTCGGCTAATTTCGCGGGGCGCTGGATGTTCTTGCCGGCCCTCAACGCGCTTCTGAACGGATTGTGCGCGATTGCGCTCTGCGTGGGATTGTATTTCATCAAACATCACAACCGGGAAGCGCATCGCACGAGCATGCTACTGGCCTTCGCGTTCTCTTCTGTTTTTCTCATCGGCTACATCGTGAACCACACCTTGCACGGCGATACGATTTTTCCCGGCCACGGTCCGGTGCGGACGCTGTACCTCTCCATTTTAGCCAGCCACGTACTCCTTTCGATTGTTGCGCTGCCGATGGTGCTGACGACGTTCTTTTTTTCCCTGACGGGCCGGTTTGCGATGCACCGCCGAATCGCACGCTTGACGTTCCCTGTTTGGCTATACGTTTCGATCACCGGCGTAGTGGTTTTCGCCTTCCTCAAGGCGTTTGCATACTAGACCCGGTATTGATCGGGTCTGATTTTAAGAGAGTATGAGCAAGAAACCGCCGCCCTTGCGGGCTCGCGGATGACGGCGTACTCGGGAACAGCTGGTTCGATTCCGGATTGGCGACCATCAGGGAGTCGCCCGTCACCCGCCTGTAGATGCACAGCCGACACGCAGCTTCCCCACCTCAGGACTAAGAGCGGCGCCACTCTCCTCACTTGGGCGCAGTCATCCGTGGTGTTTGCTCCTTGATCTTTCCAGAGTAGATGATGAATTTGAACGGGTCGGTATTCTGGTGCTTCTCCATCAGCTTGAGGTAGACGAGCCGTTGGGCATTTGCTACAGAGGTGCTTCGCTCGAACCTGTTTCCAGAGGACTCAAGCAGCGAGGCGGCGAGTTCGTATTTGCCGTCGGCGACTAAGCGTTCCACTGTCTTGACCAGCTGTCGTTCCGAAACGCCGAGGTAGTCAACCAAGAGTTCTGCGTGGTCTGCGCGGGTGAGATGTTCGAGGCCTTGCAGGTCCGGCTGCCAATAGCCGACGTTCTGATCATAGAGACGGTCGATGACGTGTTCGCGCAAGATAAGGTATGGCTGATAGACATCGGGCTGGTCGTTGAGCAGGCCCGGGGGAAGCAGGTTTGCCCGATGTATCGCGCCGCGCTCATCGCCTCGGCGCGTTGCGGTCAGGACCTGTTCGCGCAGCCAGGTCAGATCTATTTTGAGCTGCGCCAGCAAAGAGGCAGAGGTGAAATTCCGCGTCAGGGGCTCGTGGCCATGGAGCAAATGCCGCGGATTCTTTTGTACCACGATATCGATCGCATCCATCAGTCCTTGAAAGTCGCCCTCCTCGACGAACGGTGCCCCCAGATAAGGCATGATGAAATCGCCGACGAACAGAACCCCCTCATCCGGCAGGTAAATGAACATCGCATCGTGAGTTTCGCCTCCTTGCACAGGAATGAGCTCGATGGTGGTTCCGCCGATCTTCAGCTCGGTGTGGCGATCGATGGTGATATCCGGCTTGAAGCTCCGCACGTTGTCGAGGCTGAACCCTTCGCCGAAGAATTGCTTGTCGAACACACCTGGCGCACTGACTTCGCGGGCGATCTGTTCTCCGTAGTTGCTCCTTGCGTAGAAGTGCAAGCGGGGATTTAGGGAACGGAAGTAGGTGTGTCCCCCAACGTGATCCCAGTGCGAGTGTGTGATGAAAACCGTCGTGAGTTCTGGCAAATTGGGCGCATACGCTCGCAGTGCCTCGTATGCGGCCTTGGCAAAGTCCGGGCGCGTGCCCGCATCGATACCGATTAGTTCTCGCCGGTCGTCCGACACTACAAAATAATATTCGGTGAACTCGAAACCCGACAGCGCATATACGCGGCCCGGCACGATCTCGGCGATGCGCCGCGGCGAAAAGGCGTGCCCGGAAGCCACCTCTTCCGAAAAAGGTGTGATCAGCGTAATCGGCCGGTTAAAGTCCCGGTAGCCACTCCGCTGCAGATGGTCCTGTGCTTTGACTTGCTCTCCGTCTGCGAGGGCCAGCTTTCCAAGATAGTAGTAGACTTCTCGCAACCACCCTGCGTGTGGCGCCCTGTCAGCGTTCGCCACGCACCAGGCCAGCTCGTCCTGCGCCGCCTTCGTCTGATGGAAGAGGCTTGGAAGCTGAGCATGGACAATGCCAGCAATCCAGTTCACCACGAAGACCTGCCCACGGGAAAGCTCCTTGGCTTGTTCCAGCATCGCGATCGTGTCTTTCACGTAGCCGATGCGGTGCAGCAGCGACACCTGAGAGGCATACTGAGCTCGCAACAATCCGATGGCGCTCAGATACAGTGCCTTTTGAGCATCCGTCAGGCGAGGTCCGAATTCCTTCAGGCGCGCGGAGAAAAACTCTACCCCCTCGCCCTGCCGGTTCGCGTTCGAATACTCTGCCATAAGCAGAAACAGGAGCTGTGGATCTCGGGGCGGCGCCACGCTGTTTACGGCCTTCAAATATTCGAGTTCTGGGCGGCCGGAGCTGGCCCGATCGTGATTCCCGGGACCTGGGCCCGCAGGTGTTGCTCGCAGCATGGCTAGGAAAAGTCCGAACCCCAGCAGCGCGGCCAACAAATAAATAACGGTTCGCATAAACGGGGTTCCTCTCAGGAGGAGTTTTAAATTTCCTTCTCTCAACTAGATGTAAATACATATATAATCGCTACAAAAATTAGGCCGCCAGCGCGGCCTCTGTGATTCGCGAGACCGTCTGCCTCATGTTTTTCCAACCCTCGTCGCCAAGTTCTCTCCGCAGTCGATCTTCCGCCCGCTCCCAGTACCGTTGAGCCTCGGCCAGTTGTCGCTTGCCTCCCTGCGTGAGACGGAACAGGCGCTCCCGCCTATCCTTGCCGCGTCTCACGCGAACCCAACCCGGCTTCAGCAACAGCCGCAACGTCCGCGTCAACGTCGTACTATCCATGGCAAAGCCCGCGCTCAGCCGCTTTTGATTGGCCTCTCCAGTCGCAGCCAGTGCGGTAAGCAGGCCGAATTGCGTGATTTCGAATCCTGCCTTCCTCAGCTCCTGGTCATAGATCCGCGTTACGACTCGAGTGACGCGCCGCAGGTTCTGGCAGGCGCAGGGCAGATCAAACAGTACTGCGGCAGATTGCTTTTCAAGTCCCTCTGGTCGCATAGTATATGTATATACATCTGTTATCCATTTGTCAAAGCGGTTAGCGTTCCTCCATTGGACGAGACTCCCCAGAAAGAGGACACCCTACATGATTCGTAGTTCGTCTCATCCATGAATCCGGACGGTTGGTCGGGGACCCGGTAGTGATCCAGAGGGGGGCAGCAAACGGATCGGTACCGACAAATGGGATGAGCAGGTCCCTCGGAGAGGAGAAACGGTTCCCCATGAAAAAACCAGCGCAGCATCTTATCGCGGAAGTTCCACGCAGACAGTCCAGAGTCGAAATGACAATCTTGCATCGACCTTGGAGATGTCTGGAGCCATTACTGCACGCCCCACAAAGAAGGCGATCGGCCGTTTCAGAACGACACCTATGGGACTAGAGAAATGGGTTACCGAGGTGCCTCCGGCAGGAGTGGCGATGGAAGCGGGAACGCACTCGATCTGGATCAGCAGGGCCGGGTCACAACCCTCGTGAGTCAAAGCGGGCTGGGATCAAGCTTCGTTGCAGGTTCAAGATTGCTGCCAGCTGAGGGTCACCAGCGAATCGTCTGGGAACGTCACCTGTACCATTTTGCCGGCCAAGAGCACACGAACCGTCCGCTCCGGGCCGCGGTTCCCCACCACCACGGCCCTGGTCCCATCCGGATTGGCGAAGGCGACGTTAGAAACCTGTTCAAGGTTCGTCTGCGAGTCGAAGCGCCGCGAGCCCCGCCGGCCCGCCCGCGAGTAGTGCGCGAAAGTCCAGTACTGGCCGCTGCGCGTGATTTCCTTGGTTTGAGAATTGACGGTCACAAAGCCGGCGCAGGGAGCGGGCCCAATGTTGGGATGTCCCTTCTCGTCCAGCGCCAGGTTCCAACTGATAAAGCAGCGCGACCAATTACGCAGGACGTCGGCGCTCTTGGTCGCCCACTTGTTCCAATCGGTCTCGTAATTGGGATTGAGGATCGGGCCACCTTCGGTCCAATAAGCATGCTTGTCGGGAAAAGCATCGTGCACGCGAGTCATTTCGGTGGCGACTCCGGCATACCCGTGCCAGGCCACGCCGTCCACATACTTGTAGAGCTCGGGGTCCTCCAGTTCGCAAATTGCCCGTCCCCAGAGGTTGTAGTTGTGATCGAGTATCCAGATCTTGGTTCCGATCTTGTTGTTCGCGAGTTCCGGACCGAGATGCTTGGCCACAAACTCAATCTCGTTTTCCTGGGGCCACAAGCATGCGGGCATTTTCCCGTCCTGGTCCGTGTCCACCTCATTCTGCGAGCTGAGCGAGTTGATGGTCACGCCTTCAGCGGCATAGGCCTGCAGGAACTTGACAATGTATTTGGCGTAAACGCCCAGAGAATGCTTCCTCATACTTCCACCCAGCATGGATCCATTGGCCTTCATCCAGCCCGGCGGGCTCCACGGGGAAGCGAAGAGGTAAAGCTCGGGATTGACCTGGCGGGCCAACCGCAGCGTAGGCAGGATGTATTGCCGGTCGAAATCAATCGAGAAGCGCAGCAACTCGGGGTCCGGATCCCCGTCGTCGTAACTGAAGGCTACAGCGGAGTAGTCGCTTGAACCCACGCAGGTCCGGCAGACGCTCAGGCCCATCTCTGCGGGATCAAACAGCTCGTGGAAAAGACGCTCGCGTACTGCCGGCTCAAGTTGGTTGAGCATGTAACACGCCCCATCAGTGAAGGCCGCCCCGAAGCCTAGAATCTCCTGATAGGTCTTGCTCGGATCGAGCACGATAGCGTCTGCCGTTCCACCGGTTGCGGGCACCCATTTGAGCGCGGGTTCCTGGGAGAACCGTTTGCTACCCGCCGTGAGTCGCACTTCAACACTACCACTGGGAGCGTCTACTTTTGCTTTGGGCGTTTTAGACGCGAGCGCGGCTTGGCCCAGGGCCGCCCCGGCCGCCCCGATTTTCAGTATGTCACGACGAGTGTAAGTCGACATCTCTTTCTCCTGTCTACTTCCAAGTCAGCGTCAGTACAGAGGCTTCGGGTACAGCAACTTCGGCGGCCATGCCTGCTAGGTGGAGGTGAATTTTTCTGTCTCCGCCGGTATTGGTTAGTACAGCAGTCTGGCTGCCATCGGCGTGCGCAAACGCTACATGCGAGACCTTATCGATTTGGCCCTGGGAATCGAAGCGCAGCGCGCCGCGACGGACGGCCCGCGCATAGTGTGCCAGCGCCCAGTATTGGCCCGTCCGCGTAATTTCGCGGGTCTTGGAATCGATACTCAGTACGCCACCGGCCGAGAAAGGTCCAATGTTGGGCCAGCCTTTTTCATCCAGGGCCATGTTCCAGCTGGTAATGCAACGGGCCCAGTTCCGGAACATCCCGGCGAACTGTTCCGCCCAAGTCGCCCAGTTGGTCATGTAAGCCGGGTCCTTGTAATCGGGGCTGCATTCGGTCACGTAGGCATGCTTGTTCGGGTAGGACTCATGCACCCGGCTCATGGCGGTGTCCTTGCCGCCGTAAACGTGCCAGGCAATCCCGTCAACGTACTTATTGACGTCAATATCCTGTAGTTCGCATGTCGCTCTTCCCCAGAGGTTCCAGTTGTGGTCCAGGATCCAGATCTTGGTAGCGAGCTGGTTCTTCTCGAACGCCGGGCCGAGATGCTTGCCCACGAATTCAATCTCATGTTCCTGGGCCCAAAAGCAGGCCGGCATCCGCCCGTCCTGATCAGTGTCCACTTCGTTCTGGGAAGTCACTGCGTCGACCATCACGCCTTCCGCCGCATAGGCTTTCAAATACTTAACGAAATAATCGGCATAGACTGCCAGGCTGTGTTTCCGCATGCTTCCGCCGAGCATGGAGCCATTCGATTTCATCCATCCCGGCGGGCTCCAGGGCGCGGCGAAAACATACAGTTCCGGGTTCATCTGGCGGGCCAGGCGCAACATGGGCAGAACGTAGGCGCGTTCATGATCAATGGAGAAGCGCAGCAGCTCGGGGTCCGGGTCGCCGTCATCGTAGCTGTAGGCCACGGTGGCGTAGTCGCTCGCACCGATACAAGTTCGGCACACGCCGAAGCCCATCTCGGCAGGATGATAGAGCTCGTGGAACACCTGCTCGCGCGCTTGCGGCGTCAGCTGATTGAACATGTAACAAGCCGCCTCAGTCAGAGCGGCGCCCACGCCCAGAACCTCCTGATAGGTCTTGGTGGGATCGAGCAGGATCGCATCGCCGGACTCGGCGGACGCTGACTGCCATTTGATCGACGCCTGCGGGGCAAATCTCGCGGTGCCTGCCGTCAGGCGGACATCGATTTCGCCTTTGGGGGCAACGGGCGAGCCGAAGGCGTGCGCCCCCTGACTCAAAGCTGCCACGCCGGCAGCGCTCACTTTCAGGAAATCACGACGCGATGGCGACACGGCAACCTCCTCGGTATCGAACGGTGCGGAAGTCTGGGGACAGGTGAAAGCACGTCGCCCGCGGGTCCCTGCGCCAGCCGGACGTTCAGAGCAAATGCCCCTGGTTTCACGACAGTGTCCTAATCACTTGGGTTTGAAATCCAGGTAGGCGAAGTTCATGTGACCCTTTGAGAGCACGTGCAACGTCAAGACCTGCACTCCCTTCCGCAGTTTGACCTGGATGAGATCTTTCATGAGACCCCAGTGGTGCATTTGTCGCCAGGGGATCGGGTCGGCGGCGTTGTAGGTCGGCTGAACAGTGACCGCGCCCGTGAGCTTTTTTCCATTCACGTCAAAGGAAATATCGCCGCCACCGCTTGAGGTATAGAAAAGGTCTGCGGTGTAGACGCTGGTCCGTTTGACATCCACCGTCAGGTTGAACCACTCCCCCGCTTCAACCCATCCGATATAGAGCAGGTTTTCGGGCGGTTCCACCAGGTTGTAGGGATTGCGGTCGATCGCGTCGTGGAATTTTGTATAAGAAGTGTCTACTCCTTCATCCATGCGGAACTGGTTCAAATAGGTCCCGTCTGCCGGGTTCAAGCCGCCACTGCCGTTGTTTTTCGCATCCGCGTCGTGGTATGCGATTCCTTCACCGCCCAAATCGTAGTAAGCGCATAGCACTCGCCCCGGAATCGCTTGCGGGCCGCCGGTATACACGCTGTCGTGAAACGGCTTGCCCTGGTAGTGTTTGGTTTTGCCCGGAGCGACAGCAGGCAGGCCGAGGGCGCCAAGCAGGATCAACAATTGACATTGCCTTCTGACAGAGTGTGCCGTCATCAACTTTGATCGCAAGAGCTTCCTTTTTCGGTCTTGCCGAAGCAGCAAGTGGACCACTCTGAGGACCGCTGGGTCTCCGTTTCGCCTGCAAATCCAGGGCCTGGCGCACTGACCTCGAAAGGAGGATGATTGATCCGCGTCGATCGCCCCGTCGGACAAGCGATATTGTATACAACATTCGGAGCCACCTGACAACGGGGTCTATTTGCTGCCAGGCAACAGCAAACAAACCGATTGTTTAGTGAATAAGCATAAAATTTTTCTGCTTGACAGTGCTAGTAAAAAAGGATTATTGTCGCGCCGAGTTTGGTGGTTGCAGGGGATTACATGGTTAAGACAATCGTTTGTCTACTAAAAGAAGGAGCGGCCCGGTTAACGGACTCCATAAATTGCATTTAGTATACAGAACACGCGATTCGCCCTTAAGGCTACACAAGCCCGCAAAAGAATCGCCAACAATCGCATCCATGTCGGTGCAAAAGGGGAGGGGTTAATGAGGAAAGCAGTTCACGTCGCGATCGCGTGTTGTCTTCTGCTATGCGTGGCCCAGGTTGGTCTCGCGCAAAACACCAACTCCAGTGACATTCGTGGTACGGTGACCGATCCGTCGGGTGCGATTCTGCCGGGCGTGAACGTTACCGTGACCAACGTGGACACCGGTGTGGTCAGGGACTTCGTCACCAACGGTGATGGACTTTACGATACCAATTCGATTTTGCCTGGAAGCTATACCGTCACTTTTACCAAGGACGGGTTTCAGAAACTGGTGGTTGGCCCGATCACGCTCCAGATTGGTCTGGTCACGGTTAACGGTGATCTCAAAGTCGGATCGAGCAACCAGATCGTCGAAGTTCAGTCCGACGCCCCGATCTTGAAGACGGAGGATGCCCAGGTAGGGACTTCTTTGTCGACGCAACAGTTGACCGACCTGCCCAGCGTCGATCCGGCCAACGGCTGGACCAGTCTCCTGAAGCTGCTTCCCGGCGCTACCAGCACCCCGGGTGGTACCAATGGTGGCGGCCAGAATGATCTCAGCAATCCAGGAATCGATCAAGCCGTCGCCGGAAGCATGCCCTACTTCTCCAGCTATCTGGTTGACGGCGGCTCGATTTGGCTGCCGCATAGCGCCAACATTGACCAGGGCCAGAGCGAAAGCGTGTCCGAAGTGAACGTGATTGCTTCGACCGCCTCGGCCCAGTACGGCGGCGGCGGCACGGTCTTCAACGTCATCAGCAAGAGCGGAACCAATCAGTTTCACGGCTCCCTGTACGATTACTTCCAGAACGACGCATTGAATGCGAGAGACTACTTCAACCGCACTGGCGCCAAGGCGAAGCAGCGTTTCAACTACTTTGGCGGTGCGATTGGGGGGCCGATACTGAAGGACAAGTTGTTCTTCTATTTCAACTATCAACAGTTGGAAAACCCCAATAGCCAGACCACCACAGTTTCGGTTCCGACCGCGGACATGAAGGCGGGTTGTTTTGATCCTGCGATCTTCGGAACAAACCTTACGCTTGACGCTGCCCACGGTGGCACGCCATTAACTACCAATCCAGCCCAGTGCGGGGCCTTTAATGCAAACGACCTGGCTATTCCGACGGCTGATTTCGACCCGGTAGCGGTAAATATCCAGAAGAATTTTCTTGCTCCCAATCTGAGTGGAGTTGGAAGCAACTTCAGCTTTCTGAAAGCTGGCAGCGGCAACAGTAAGAAATTTTTTGGGCGCTTGGACTACAACGTGAGCGCCAAGAACCGGATCAATATTACGACCACGATGCACGACAATCCGCACAAGACCAATATAGATCCCGGACCTAATTGCCCTATCGCCTGCGAGAACAATGCGGGCGAAGGGTATAACGCGCAGATCACGGACGTGTACACCATCAGTACGACCATAGTGAACGAATTCCGGTATTCGTTTGTCCGGCAGGGGAATTGGTTTGTTCCGCAGACCTTGAATAAGGGCTTCCCGGCTCAGCTGGGATTGCAGTTCTCCAACGCGGATGTGTTTCCGACGGTGAACTTCAATGGAACCGGCGCCCCCTCCAACAACATGCTTAGCCCGGGCACGAACGCAGTTTTCATCGAGAACACCTTCATCCCCTCGGATGTGCTCACCCTGGTTCATGGCAAGCACATTCTCCACTTTGGCGGCGAGGTGATGTTTGAGCAGGATAACTCGACGCCGTGGGGCAGCATCCACGGGGCAGACTTCACCTTCACCGGCCAGTTCACCACCAACAACCCCACGAGCAACGTAGGCTACGCCGACTTCTTGTTGGGAGACGCGCAGCAATGGAGCACCTCGACTCAACCGGAACACGGAATGCGGGCCAAGAACTTCTCGTTCTTTGCGCAGGACGACATCAAGCTGCGGCCGAACTTGACCGTCAACCTCGGTGTGCGCTCGGAAACGCATGGCGGAATGAGCGAAGTCCAAAACAATTTGGGTGGCTTTGATCCGACCGTCATCAATCCGGTCACCAACACTCTAGGCTCGGTTTCGTTTGCCGGCGAGAACGGTGCGCACACTCAATCGTTCAAGACAAAGACCAAGGTAATGCCTCGCCTAGGACTGGCCTGGCAGCCAACAAATAATTGGGTGGTGCGGGGCGGAGTTGGCCAATACGCTGCCCTCTGGAGCATGGACACTGTCGGTGGGCCTCTTGGCTTCGGAACAGGCGTCACGGGCACTGCGTCAGCCAATCCCGGCCAGGCGCCAGTGGTGCAGCTTTCGGGGACCGGAGCGGGTCTACCCATCATTGCCGGTCGCGATCCTGCTACCTACATCACGCCTGCAAATCCGCAGGGGAACGGGTTTATACCCTTTACCCCTTACGACCTGCCCATCATGAACGGCTGGCAGTGGACGGGAAGCGTCCAGCGGCGTTTGCCGGCTAACATGGTGGTAGAAGCGCAATACGTCGGCAGTCACTGGGACAACCTGCACTTCGAGGCCGACATCAACCAGGTACCTGTGGACAAGCTCGGAGGCGGCCAGGCAGCACGGCCGTTCCCGCAATTTAGCAGCATCGGCATCGGCTCGGGCGGCGCCCGAACCGGCTTGTACACCGGCGTTTCGAACTACCACGCAGTGAACGTCTTACTGAAGAAACCCTTCGGCTTTGGCTTATCCGCCGATGTCGCTTACACATGGTCGCGTCTGAAAGATGACATGGATACTTCCGGCTGGGGCAACCAGTTCGGCGCCGTGTACTATCAGGACGCCTTTAATCCACATGCCAACTACGCGCTCTCGAATTTCGATCGGCCCAATTCGATCAAAGGCTCATTGACCTATGCGATACCGCTGGGAAGGGGACACCAATACCTGAACTCGGCTCTAGCGGATGCGGCGGTCGGCGGTTGGCAGGTGTCATCTATCATCATAGCCCAGTCCGGTTCCCCGTTTACGGTAGTGATGAATAGCGCGACTCCGTCCGGCGCGCTGTGCAACGGATGCGCTCTATATCCCAACCTGGTCGGGAATCCAAGCGCGGGCCATCAGTCGCTCAACCAATGGTACAACCAGCTCGCCTTTGCGCCGCCGCCGGTTAACACTTTCGGCAATAACGAGAGAAACTCGCTCCGTGGACCCGATCTGACGGATGTCGACTTTTCACTGGCCAAGACGTGGGGTATACCGGGGTGGGAACGAGGCAAATTGCAGCTTCGGATGGATGCTGTCAACGTGTTGAACCATCCAAGCTTCCGAAATCCCAGCAACAACCTCAATCCAAACGCGCTGACATCAGGCGTTCCCGACCCAAGCGTGGGACAGATCAGCGCCACCACGATCACCGGTCGCACCCTTCAGCTCAGTGGCAGATTCACTTTCTGAGGAGCTGGACGGGGACAGGCGTTTCTGGAAACTTAAAAGGACGGCGGCTCGCCGCCGTCCTTATCTTTTTTAGCGAATCTTTTTTACCGGCCGGGCGGATAGATGTCGGCAGTATCATGGGTGAGGATGAGGACAAAAGAAGCTACCCGCGTACTCGGAGCCATCCTCGTTTTTCTCGGTTCACTGCCGTGTGTCTCTCAATCGGCCGCCAGCCGCCAGCAGCAAATCGCGTCGCACGGCCGTCAAGCTCAAGAGTTTTTAAAACAGAATCGACCGGATTTGGCCATACCGGAGTTCCGCGCCATCGTCGCCCTCGATCCCAATAATGTCGACGCCCAGGGCAACCTCGGCGTGCTGTTATTTTTCCAGGGCGCTTACGCCGGTGCCATTCCACCGCTTCGCACCGCGCTCCGGCTCCGTCCTGGCTTATCTAAGATCCAAGCCCTTCTGGGCATCGCCGAGAAGCAGACGGGCGACGGCAAGACTGCTCTCGCAGATCTGGAAAAGTCCTTTCCCAAGCTGCAGGAGGAGCGGATTCAGATTGACACGGGCATGCAGTTGATTGAAATCTATTCCGGGGCGGGCGATCTGGACAAAGCTGCAGCGACCGTCAGCGCTCTGCGCCGCTTATACCCCACGAATGTCGAAGTGCTCTACGCCTCCCAGCGGATTTATTCGGATCTTGCCGGCGAATCCATGCTGACTCTGTCATTGGTGGCTCCGAAATCTGCCCGCATGCGTCAGGTCATGGCGCATGAAATGGCGAAGCATGGGGATGACGAAGGAGCGATCAGAAACTACCGCGAGGCTCTCAAGCTCGATCCTAACCTTCCCGGCCTGCATTTTGAATTGGCGGAGATGCTGAACGCCTCGTCGTCGGCGGCGGAACAGGAGGAGGCCGAGCGCGAGTACAAGGCGGCGATTGCGGTTAACCAATTCGATGAAAAGGCAGAGTTCAGACTAGGAGACATCACTTCCCGGCGAGGCGACGCACAGGGTGCTTACGGACGCTATTCGCGGGCTGTCCAACTGCAACCGAATGACGCGGAAGCCAACATCGGCCTTGCCAAAACGCTGATGCTGATGGGTCAACCCGACAAAGCCGAAGCACTGCTCGAGCATGCGTTGCAGTTAGATCCGACCAGTGCGGCGGCCCACTTCCGGATGAGCACGTTGTATCGCCAGGCAGGACGCACCGCCGATGCGAAACGCGAACTGGAGGAATACCAGAAATACAAGGACATGAAGGAGAAACTCCAGGAACTTTACCGCGAGATGCGCCTGAGGCCAGAGAAACAAGAACCTGCCGAGACGGACGCGCGGAAATAGCCTGCCGTCGGAATTGAAGCCATCGATGTTCCAGAACCGTCGTCGCAATTGCGATTCGGTAGTAGCGATTTGAAAACTTTGTTCATGCTGACGGGCAGCTCCCGGTACATCATGCAAACTCACTACCAAGGCTACTGATGAAGAAGGCATTACTAGGTTCCCGCGGCGACCGGCGCTCGAAACTCACGAAATACGCGTTGAATGCGAAAGCAGTATTTTACCTTGTCCTGATATTTGCTCTTCGTTTGACTTTGGCCTTGGCGCAGGTATCCGGAAGCCCTTCATCCGGAATTGCAATACACGACAGCGAGTCTGGAGTCCAGAAATCGGCCACAGCTACGGCTAGCGCGGAGCCGACGACCCCACAGGCGTCCGACCAGTGGCCTCAATTGGTGGATATTACTGCTTCGACTGGCATCAAATTCGAACATCTCTCCAGTCCGGAGCAGAAATACATTGTGGAGTCGATGAGTGGCGGCGTCGCTCTTATTGACTATGACCGCGACGGCTGGGCCGATATTTACTTCACCAACGCTCAAAGCGTGGAAATGGCGCTTGCCGGTACGAAAGCTCGGAGCGCGCTCTACCACAATAATCACGACGGGACCTTTACCGACGTCACGGACAAAGCGGGAGTCGGCTATCCCTGTTGGGCCATGGGTGCGGCGGTCGGCGACTACAACAATGATGGCTGGCCGGATTTACTTGTCACCTGCTTCGGGGGTGTAGTTCTCTATCGCAATAACGGCGATGGAACATTTACGGACGTCACCAAACAAACAGGCCTGAGCAATGACTCAGGCTGGGCTACCGGCGCCGCTTTTGGCGACTACGACAACGATGGCTGGGTGGACCTGTTTGTGTCGCACTATGTAGACCTTAACTTAAGCAACCTTCCCGCATTTGGTTCGATGAAGACGTGCAAGTACCACGGTATCGATGTGCAGTGCGGTCCTCGGGGCCTTAAGGGATCTCCCGATAACCTTTACCACAACAATGGTGACGGCACGTTTACGGATGTATCGAAGAAGGCGGGAGTGGATGATCCGCAAAATCGCTTTGGACTGACCGCGGTGTGGTCGGACTTTAGCAACGATGGCCGCCTTAACCTTCTTGTTACCAACGATGGACAGCCCAACTATCTTTACCGCAACGACGGCGACGGACACTTTACCGACATTGCCTTTATGGCGGGCGTGGCCGTCAACCAGGACGGAGCCGAGCAAGCCAACATGGGTCTTGCTCTTGGCGATTATCAACACACCGGGCTTTTTTCCGTCGCCATTACGCACTTCAATGATGAATACATGGCGTTATTCCGCAATGACGGAAAGATGAATTTTACGGATGTTTCGTACGCTTCCGGCATCGCTCCGGCGACAACTGCCTACGTGGGCTGGGGCGACGCATTCTTCGATTTCGACAATGATGGCTGGCCCGACCTGTTTTTGGTGAACGGCCACGTCTACCCGCAAGTGGACGGCATCAATATTGCGGCAAAGTACCACGAACCGGCGCTGTTGTTCCTGAACCAGCGCAACGGCACCTTCAAGAACATCAGTAAGCTCGTCGGCCCCGCGATCCAGACCCCGCAGGTCAGCCGGGGTGTGGCAATTGGCGATTTATTCAACAACGGCCGGCTTGATGTCGTGATCGAAAATCTGACGGGCGGTCCTACCATTCTTCAACCACAAGGAGGTCCCGCGAACCACTGGATCACCTTTGCGCTGGAGGGGACTAGTAACCGGCTGGCGCTCAACGCACGGGTAAAGACTACGGCCGGGGACTTGGTGCAGACCGGTGAGATTCTCAGTGGCGGAAGTTATCTTTCCCAGAGTGATCTCCGGGTTCACTTTGGTCTAGGCAACAAGGAACACGTCGATAAAGTTGAAATCCTGTGGCCGAATGGAAAGACGGAGGTTCGAACCAACTTGGCCGCCGACCACTTCTACACTGTAAAAGAGCCTCAATAATGAAGAGCTGACCGAAACGAGATTGCCGCGCTGGAGAGAGCAGCGATCGTTTCTTGACTCTTCAATATGTATTTAGTATACAGAGTGCGATTAACGATTGGATGCAAGGAGCACAAGCCCGGATGAGGGTGGCTTTAACTCCAATGGAGACACATCCGCCAAAGACAAGGCCGTAGCCCGGTGATAGACCGGGATGTAGAAGAAGATCGATCAGCCAGGCCGAACATCTGGATCAGGAAGCATTCCCCATAATGTACGCATGGAAGCGTAGTCGCGTTTTGAAAAAAGGGTCGCTCAGGCGCGGGAGCGGGACTGGTCCCCTGCTGCGGGCGTACAGCTTGGGAGTGGTTGTGGTACTGGCCGCTGCCGCGACAGTCTCGTCGTTGGCGCAGCAGGCCGCGCCCGCCGCAGGCCAAAGCGCGGCCGAGACGCAGGAAGACACCAGGGCGGTCCGCACGCGCGAGTTTCTGGGCTTGGGCAGGATGCCAGATGCCAAATTGGCCGCCGAGGGTGCCAAGATTTTCGGCCCGAGCTGCGGCTTTTGTCACGGGGCAGGTGCCCGCGGCGGCTCCGGGCCCGATCTTTTACGGTCCCCCGTGGTACTGGACGACAATCGGGGCGAACTTGTCGGACCGACGGTGCGCGACGGCAGGCCCGCAAAAGGAATGCCGGCTTTCGCTTCCTTCACCGATGATCAGCTACGCGATATTGCGGAGTTTCTCCATTTGCAGGTGGAGCTGGCGGCGAACCGGGGAACCTACAAAATTCTGAACGTAGTCACCGGGGACGCCAAAGCCGGACGGACGTACTTCAATGGCGCAGGAAAATGCAATACCTGCCATTCGGCGACTGGCGATCTGGCACATATCGGGTCGAAGATGGATCCGCCGGATCTCCAGCAGGCATTCTTATATCCTGGCGCACGCGGCATTGCGGACGGGGGTTCAAAATCGCCCTCCCATGCGACCGTCACTTTGGGGGATGGAAAGACAATCACCGGCACGGTCAAGTATCAGGACGATTTCTATATCGCGCTTTACGACGCCGCGGGCAACTACCATTCGATCGCCCTGGAGGAGGGCGTCACGGTACAGGTCGAAGATAAGCTGGTCTTCCATCGTCAGATGCTGGACCAGTACACCAATACGCAGATGCACGATCTTACGGCCTACCTGGTGACCTTGAAATGAAGCCTGGCCACGTTGCCCTTTCATTTTGTCTGCTCTTCTCTCTGCTGCTGGGAATATCGGTTGCCCAAGGGCTGGATCCCCAGAAACTCCTGCAACGCGAACCCACCGATACCTGGCCCACCTACAATGGAGACTACTCCGGCCGACGCTTTAGCCCGCTGACGCAGATTCGGGCTGAGAACGTCCGTTCCCTGTCTCTGGCCTGGATGTTTCGCGTCACTATCCTCGGCACGATGAGGGGGGTGGGAGAACCTGAAATCAAGTCGACGCCGTTGCTGGTCAACGGCATCCTTTATTTCACCATTCCCGATCATGTCTATGCCCTGGATGCGCGCACCGGCCTCGAACTCTGGCATTACGACTGGGTGGACGCCGGCGGCCACCTGGTAGGCAACCGTGGAGTTGGCATGTACGGCAACTGGCTGTATTTTCTGGCGCCCGATGGCTGGTTCATCTCCCTGGAAGCGAAGACCGGTAAAGAGCGTTGGAGAAAAAAGGTTGCCGACGAGAAGATGCAATACTTCACCACGGCCGCGCCGATGGTGGTTGGCAATCACGTCATCGTCGGAGTGGGGGGAGACGCGATTGACGTTCCCGGTTATCTGGAATCCCGCGATCCAACCACGGGCGAGCTCCAGTGGCGCTGGTATAGCGAACCCAAAACGGGAGAGCCCGGATCGGAGACCTGGCCCGACGAGGCAGCCATGGCGCATGGCGGCGGCATGACGTGGCTGCCCGGAACCTACGACCACGACCTCAACCTTTTGTATTGGGGTACTGGCAATCCCAATCCCGTGGTCGCGGGACAGGGCCGGGCAGGAGCCAATCTTTGGACTTGTTCGATTGTTGCGCTGAATCCCGACACCGGCAAACTGGTCTGGTATTTCCAGGCATCGCCCCACGATACGCACGACTGGGACAACACCGAGACACCAGTTCTCTTCGATGCCGAGATCGACGGCAAGCCGCGCAAATTGCTGGCGCAGGCGGCGCGCAACGGGTATTTCTTCGTGCTGGATCGCACTAGCGGGAAGAACGTACTCTCCAAGCCTTTTGTTCCTCTGAATTGGTCGAAGGGAGTCGATGCCAACGGCCAGCCCATACCGGACGAGACCAAGGAGCCCAAAGTCGATGGTGCGTTGCTGACCATCAATGGAGGCGGTGGAACCAACTGGATGCCTCCGAGCTATAGTCCGCAGACCAGTTTGTTTTATGTCAATGCAACCCGGGGCTACAGTCTGACCTACCTCACCGATACCAGCGAACGGCCGGAGGGTTACGGAGGGTCGGGACGCGGGCTTTGGTCACAACATGTGCTGGAAGCGCTCGACTACAAGACGGGCGAGGTCAAGTGGAGCCATCTTTATGCGGACGACAGCCTAGCCTTTCGTTTGGGCGGTCCGGGAATCCTCACGACCGCCGGCAACCTTCTGTTTACCGGGGACTACAAGCGGAACCTAATCGCCTTTAACGCGGCCAAGGGCGAGATCTTGTGGCATTTCCCTATGCTGCGTTCTCTGGGCAATGGACCCGAAACCTACGTGCTCGATGGTCGTCAATATCTGGTGGCCGGAGCCGGCGACACTCTGTACGCATTTACCCTGGT
>Ga0207116_10117_pt1 | contig 22136 bp, 17 predicted proteins | sample Alteio_BWMinHeat_44_FD_153550 | JGI IMG/M metagenome (GOLD analysis project Ga0207116, IMG submission 153550) | Enriched cells from forest soil in Barre Woods Harvard Forest LTER site, Petersham, Massachusetts, United States -... | ecosystem: Environmental > Terrestrial > Soil > Temperate forest >... | reverse complement strand
GTTGGCCTTTGAGAATCATTCGTCCCTCTTGTATCAAATTGTCAATCCCATCTTAGTCTTCCGGATCAGTTTGGCGCGGGCTTTTCGACGCTTATGAAAGCGAACCAATTGCGCCGGGCGGGTTTCCTGGTTCTCTTTCTGATGTTGGTTGCGCTGGGCTTTTGCATGGTGCCGGCGCACTGGACTTCCATCTGGATGGATCAGGAATTTACCGGCTGGGTGGGTCCCATTGCCAACCGGTTACATGCTGGGTCCCGGCTTTACGGCGATGGTCTGCACTCGCCGATGCCGCCACTCTCATTTGTTCTGATGCGACTGCTTTATCCTTCGGGCGCAATCTGGATCAACGAGAGCATGCTTAATTTTGTTTTCCAGGCCGGCATACTGTTGCTGCTTTATGGCGCCTTCTCGAAACAAGTGGGCGCCACCCTGGCGTTCGTCTCGACCCTTGCGGCAATACCCGTGTTTTTTTCCCTGCCCAAAACCATTCTCTACGATTCGATGGCGCAATTCCTGGTGGCCGCCGCCGCGGTTTTGTGCGCGTGGGTGGTTCGCGAGCAGGCGGCGGGAATTTCGCCGCGGATCGGCTGGTTGCGGCTGGCGGCGCTGGGACTCTTGCTGGGCGTCTTGATGCTCACCAAGCAAAGCACCGGCGCTGGCGCGGTGCTGGGTGTGTGCGTGGCGCTGCTCTTATTTCCGCGCTCGCTTGTTCCGTGGCAGCGGTTGCGGAATGTCAGCGTGGTAATCGGTTTCATGGCGGTTGGCATTTGCCTTCTGGCGTTGATTTTCTCGTCGTTCATCAATTTTCCGGGCTTGATTCGCGACGTTTTTCTGACGGGGTCCGAACCGAAGGGCGGCACGTGGCGGATGTTCGGGAACATTCTGAGTTATGTCCGGTATGTCGCGATTGTGACCACGGTGATCGCCGTGGTTTTTCTCCTTCTCTCTTTGTGCGTGGTCCGCAACCTCACGTTGCGAAAACGGTTCGAAAGTTTCGCGAACATTTTCATCTCGTCGAGCGATGCCCGCGTTGCAGCCATAGACAGTCGCTTCCATCCTATGATGGCCGCTTTGGCCGCTTCAGTCTTTAGTTTCATGATTTTATACAGTCTCACAAAGTCGAGTGGCGGAATACGAATGGCCGAAGAGATTGCCCTGCTGCACGTGCCGACAATGCTGCTTAATGTGGGTCTCCTGGCCGCCGCCCTTCTGGCCGTGTCCGCTTTAATCCGACTCCCGCTTGGAAACAGCGGAGAGCGGGGCCATCATCCTCTCGCCCCTTATGCGCTGATTTTTCTGCCTGCGGCGGTGTTTCACAATCTTTCGGTAAGTCAATTCCGGTGGACCCATGACAACAACCCGTTGGTTCTGCTGGCGCTGGTTTTTCTGCTCAGCCCGCTGGTAATGCCAGCCCGGACGGAGCGGGTGTTTGGCGCGAAATGGGCGGCTTCGGTCTGCCTCATTCTGTTTTGCAGTTGCCTCATTCTGGATTGGTCACTCGCCAGCCAGCAATTCTTGACGGTTACCCAATGCACCCAGAGCTGGCCGGAGATTGGCTATCTGGCGAGAGCGCGGTTGAGGCCGGCGTCGGATGGCATGCGCGCGCTGGTCGGCACGGTCCGCTCGGAAGTGAACCAAACCAACCATGAAACCGTGTTGTTGCTGCCGGAGGACCCGAATGTTGAAGCCTGGTTTGACCGCGACCGCCCGGCGCTTTCCTCTGCCATCCTTTTCACGGATCAGTACTGGGATCGTTATGTGGAGAAGGACTTTGCCGAACTCGAGGCGCATCCGCCCAAAGTCATCATCATCGGGCCCCGCGATTTCTGGCGTCGTTTCTCCGTTTTGTGGAATACAAACTATGGCGTGGTAAGACTGATTGATCTGATCCAAAACAAACTGTTGCCACAGCACTATCGTCTGCGCTCCAGCCAGGCCATTTCATTCGGAGGCCGGGAGGAATTCATGGACGTTTACGTCCGCCGCGACAAACCTTGAGCCGGAGTAATCCCGATAATTACCTCCGACTTCGCCGCCGGTCCTTGGGAGAGGATTTTGAGAATTTAACCGCTTTAATTACGCGGCTTCAAGATGTGGCAATCCCACATGATTTCTGGCTGGAAGCCTTGGGCAAGCTTCGGCGGATTGACCAAATTCATTTTGATGACCGACTCCTCAACGTAGTTGCTTGCTATTTCGGCTTCCAATTCTTGTCCATACCAAGCGCTTACGGTGAGGTAAATGCGGTCATAGCTTCGCGATTGGATCCGCGCCGACATTCCGGCGAGGCCTCCCAGTTTTCCGGTATTCAGTTCCAGAATGGAATTGGCCCGGTCGAGCGGCACGGTGGTGGCACCGCAATGAATGAGCGCGGAAGTCCCATGTGCGACCAGCACGGAACGGCCCGCGTGCATATCGGTGCGCAAGGAATTTTCAATCGCCCCGGCGTATTCATAATGAGCGGTGACGGGTGGCTGCTTGATCGGGAGCAACCAAAGCAAGGAGAGAACTATAACCAAGCCCAAAGTAATCTGTATGGCGCGGCGGCGCGGAATTGGAATTTCTTGCAACGTGATTTTTTCGCTTCGCAGTAACGCGAGCAGCCTCCCAAAAAACGGCCAGACCAAAAGCAACATCCACGTTCTGAATAATGCCAGATTGTTGACTTCGCCCTCGGCTTTCAAAAACGCCGCCAGAGCCGGCGTCACGGCAAAGCAGCCGATAACCGACCAGCAAACCAGATAACGCCGCGTAATCCCTCCGGCCTGCCAGAAAAAACACATTGCCAGAACGCAGAGCAGGGGCATCAATCCACCATCCAAACGCCAAAAAAAATGCGCCAATCCCCGGATTTTAAGCAGCACAATTCCATGTCGTGATGGCAATTCCAACGTGTAGAACCGGGCGTATTCAGGCAACCAGAGCGCATACAGGGAGATTCCCAAAATGCCAATGCCTGTTGCCAGCAGGACGAACCAGTGTTTCCAACCCCACGGGTTCCAGACGGCAAAGTATAAGGCGGCGCCAAACACCGCCGACGCCTCGGTTTGCTTGGCAAAAACTCCCAGGCCGCCGACGACCATTGCTCCGAGCGCAACACCGAACCGCCTGGTTTCTCCCGCCGTGAAACACAGCCAGAACACCAGCAGGGCATGACCGGTGTGGAGATTGTCGGGGTGCGCGACATCCGCAAGAAAATTCTTCGAGATGACCAGGAAGACGGCACCCGCACTTACCAGGAAGAAGCCTTTCCTTTGGCCGGCCGGCGCGCCGGGGTAAACCACCCGCTTGATCGCCAAGCCCGCGAAGCCAGCCCCCAGCGCGGCCATTAGAATACTGACGAGCCGGCAAAAGCGGATGTCCAGTTCCAATCCAAATGGTTTCAACAATCCGAAACACAGATATTCCAAGCCGGGACTGTAAACGAATGAATTGCCGTCCGCCGGTGAGGAAAAGACCGGCAAACGACGCTCCAGTTTGAGCATATTTGTCAGGAAAGGGCTTTCCGGCCAGACATATAGATCCCACGGGAAAATCACCCTTTGCCAGGTCTTGACCGCCCAGATACACAGGAATGAAATGACGATGACGCTGGCGCAGGCCCAGAGCACAGTGGACCAATCGCGATTTCGTCGTGTCATAACCTCGCGAGATACTGCGGAGACGGAAACGAATGTCAAGCCGCGGAGATTCTTGAACCCACTCCTCCAGCCGGGCTTCTCGTGGTGTAATATTGTGGCGGGCTGAGCGTGAGCGTGGCAATGCCGGCAACCCGGGTGAATCATTGCAAGTATTTGTGCGTTCGCCTAGAATATCATTGCGAAATTGATTTTTTTTGATTTTAATAAAGGCTCACAATGGCGAATGCGGTAGTCATATCACGATCAAATTTGATTTACGGGCTTTGCCTGCCTCATCCTGCTTTGCAGTAGCATCATTCTTAATTGGTCACTCGCCAGCCAGCAATTCTTGTCCGTAACCCAGCCTCCGGTCTTTCGTAGACGATTTTGCGAATTCACCCGCGCACTTGTGAGTCTTTCCATACATCCGCCTTGGCGCGCTGGACTTCCATCTGGATTATCGTCACAATTTAAAAAATGCTCAGAAATTGGATACCAAAATCCAGCACCGGTCGTCATTTTGACTGTCTGGATGGACTACGAGGGATGGCGATTTTGATGGTGGTTTTATACCATTCCGACCCCAATTCGAGCGCACCGTTTATGAACACCGGCCGGCCCACTGGCGCCGGCTGGATGGGAGTGCCAATTTTCTTTGTGCTTTCGGGCTTTTTGATTTCCTATCCAATGTTCCTCAGGAGTTTGCAAGGTGAGGCCATACCCTGGCCCCCGGGTTACGCCTTGAAACGGGTCGCAAAAATAGTCCCCCCATTTTACCTTTCATTGGTGATATTCCTCATTTGGTATCGTTATTTGAATCACGAAAGTGGTCTGGTTTCTCTCGCTTTAAAATGGGCTGTTGGCCTGCCGAATTTCGTGCCGGACAAACGAGAGTTGAATGGCGTTTATTGGAGCCTGATCGTCGAGGTGCAATTTTACGTCCTGCTTCCCATCCTCTTCGCGGTTTTTCGCAAACTTCAATACCGAACGCTGGGTATTATGATTTTTGGTTTGATGCTGACGGTTCCCGGATTGGTTCGGTACCTGACTTGGAAGCCAGATACTGAGCTTGCGACGGTTAACTTTCTCATGGCGCGGTTCCCCTGCAAACTTGATTTCTTTGGCTGGGGGGTGATGTTTGCATGGCTGTTCGCAGGAAAATTGTTGGCTCATGACACGCCGAGGCGTTTGGCCAATGTGGGATATGCGGGAATATGTCTGTTAATCGTGATGATAGCTGCATGGGCGCACTTGATTCGCGTGGAACGAATCCACGAACATCCCACACTTTTGAACATCAATTTATTCGAATATGGCTTGGGACTTGCTGGGTTTCTGATGCTTTTTTTCGTTTACGATCCAACTCAATGGGGCGCGCGCTTTTTTTCGAATCATTGGCTTAGATTCACGGGAATTATCAGTTATGAGTGGTTTTTGTTCCATCAACCAGTCGTTCGAACCTATTTCAGTTGGGTTGGCGCCCCTTATGGTAACGTCCTTTCATTGGCAAATGTCATAATAGCCCCCGCGCTGGCTACTTATATTTTTTCAGCGTTCATATACAGGTATTTTTCCCTGCCAATCATGCGACGGTTGCGGGACAAGAGCGCGTCGAAAAAACTACCGGCTTGAAACAAATACTAATTCAAGTGGAGACAGGCTCCCATCAATTGCGCTGGACTTTTTTGCCCGATTGGAGAATGATTTCTAAATTCGTATCCATTGATTTTACAATTGGTCAGACATGGCAAATGCGGTAGTCATATCACGGTCAAATTTGATTTACGGGCTTTGCCTGCCGCTGGCGGTCCTGCTGGGCTATCTCCTCGCGGAACCCTTTGAATCCGGCAGCGTGGCGGTGGTGGTTTTGGTCATCTCGGTGCTCAGTATTCCCATCCTGATGCGCTGGCACCATCCGTTTCTAATCTTCGCTTGTAACGCGGCCATTTTCCCCTACTTCGTTCCCGGCCGTCCGATGCTCTGGATGATCATGGCGCTGGTGAGCGCGTTTTTTCTGTTGCTGAACCGTTCCCTGGGGCGGGATGTGCGTTTCTTTCGCGCCCCGCAGGTTTCCCTTTCGCTTATTTTCCTTGGGCTGGTGGTTATGGCCATCGCTTATGTCAATGGCGGAATCGGCCTGCACTATTTCGGTTCCCAGAACACGGGTGGAAAGCGTTATCTCTCGCTGATGTGCGGCATTCTGCTCTATTTTGGACTCTCGACCCTGGCTATCGAAGGCCGTCGCGCCAAGCTGGCGGTTGCGGTGTTCTTTTTGTCCTCATTGACGGGCTTGGTGGGTTATCTGGCGGCCTTTGCCGGTCCGTCGTCTTATTTTCTTGTGGAATTATTTCCGATTGAAGCAGGAGTGAATGAAGTGGGCAGCCTGAGCAGCATGGGCGGCATGGGCACCATGGGTACGGGGGATATGATGATGGGACAGGGAATTATCCGGCTGGGAGGGCTCACTGGTGTGGCCATCGGACTGTTCACTTTTTTGCTGGCACGGTTTGGACTTCGCGGGACATTTGATTTGACGCGTCCCTGGCGAATGCTGCTTTTCCTCCTGGCAGTCGCCGCAACCTTATATTCCGGCTTTCGCTCCAACCTGATCCTGCTTCTGCTCACAGTGGGAGTCTTGTTTATCCTGGAGGGTTTATTCAGAACCCGTCTCATGCTGATTCTCCTCCTGATCGGCGCCGTCACCGTGGCCATCGGTCTTCCTTATACCCAAAAGCTGCCACAGCCGGTGCAACGGACCTTGTGCTTCCTGCCGATTAACGTGGATCCCATGGTGCGGCAGGATGCTGATAATTCAACCAATTGGCGGCTTGAGATGTGGCAGGACGTGCTGCCCACCGTGCCAAAGTATTTGATCAAAGGAAAGGGTTTCGGCGTGGACGCCGAGGAGATGTTCCAGATTCAAAGCTCCATGGGAGCCGGATATGTCAAGCCTTATGAGGAGCAGATGTACGCGGGCAACTACCACAGTGGACCCCTTTCCCTTATTATTCCCCTCGGGATCTTTGGGACGTTAGCCTTTGTCTGGTTTGTGTACGCAGCAATCAAGGTCCTGGCGCAAAACCGTCGGTACGGTGATCCCGCGTTGTACCGCATCAACACCTTTCTTCTGGCCTACTTTATCGTTCACACATTCTTTTTTGTATTCGTTTTTGGCGCGATTGCCCAGGATTTGGCGGTTTTTGCCGGCATCATCGGGCTGGGAGTCAGTTTGAATGGGGGCGTCCAGCAACCGCGGGAATTATTGCCCGAACCGGAGCCTGAATGACCATGAACTGTGGTGATAATACGACAAAATGGCCCGAATCGTGCTTTCAAGCTTCTGACAAATGACGAATGCCTTTTCACTTTTCCGGTCACTGGTCATTTACAGCATTTGCCTGCCGCTGGCGATTGTGGTGGGCTATCTGCTGGCTACGCCGTTTGACATGGCCTCTTATGTGCCTATCTGCGCGGTGCTGGTCTTGCTGAGCATCCCCATCTTCCTGCGCTGGCATTATCCCATTCTGATCGTGAGTTGGAACATGGCCGCCGGGCTGTACTTCCTTCCCGGCAAGCCTTCGGTTCAGTTGATCATGATCTTTCTGAGTTTTGGCTTTTCCTTTCTTGCCTTCATCTTGAACCGGAATTTGAAGTTTATTTCGGTGCCTTCCATGACCCGGCCGCTGATCTTCCTGGCAGTCGTCGTCCTGGCAACCGCCCGGCTGACGGGCGGCTTCGGCTTGAATATTTTAGGTTCAGACGCAATTGGCGGCAAACGGTATATCTTCCTGCTATCGGGGGTCGTCGGGTATTTTGCCCTGACTTCCCGGCGGATTCCGCCAGACAAGGTCAATCTATACCTCAAGTTGTTTTTCCTTGGTACCCTCACCAGCCTGGTTGGCATCCTGTTTACCTTCATCAGCCCGTCGCTTTATTTTATTTTCCTGATCTTTCCGGTGGAGACCAGTTTAGCGCAGACTGCTGGTCCTGACGGAAGCAATCCGATTGTCCGGCTGAGCGGCGTCGGTATCGCCAGCCTTTCGATTATCTGGCTGATGCTGGGGCGATACAGCCTTCGAGGGTTGCTCGAGTCGCGGAAATTTGGCCGGCTGCTGCTGGTCGTCATCCTCGCGGGCACCACTTTGTTTGGCGGCTCGCGGGCAAAGTTCATCGAAGTAGTCCTGATGTTCACGATTCTTTTTTATCTGGAGGGAATGGTGCGGAGCCGGATGCTGCCGCTCCTCCTCCTCTCCGGTTTGCTGGTTGCGGCGGTGGTTTTTCCTTTCACGGATAAACTGCCTTCCGCCGTCCAGCGCTCACTGGCCGTTCTGCCCTTGGTCAAGATTGATCCGGAAACGGAGCGCAACGCCAGGGATTCCAGCGAATGGCGGTTGCAAATGTGGGCAGACGTGATACCAACCATCCCCAATTATCTCATTCTAGGAAAAGGTTTGAGCTTGGACCCCCGCGAACTGGAGATGTTAAGGGGTGGCCTGAATGCGGGCGGGTCAGGCTCTGAAGGCTCGAACATGGCCGGGGATTACCACAACGGCCCCCTTTCGGTCATCATTCAATTTGGCATTCCTGGAGTGATTGGTTTTATCTGGTTTCTGGTGGCTGGGTTCAGGGTTTTACAGAGGAACTATCATTTTGGAGATCCCTCGATGCTTCTGATTAACCGGATGTTATTTGCCTATTTCATTGTGAAGTGCATCATTTTTTTTCTGGTATTCGGCTCATTTTATTCCGATCTGGTTTACTTCGTGGGGCCGGTTGGTCTGAGCATTGCCCTGAACGGCGGCGTTTGTAGCCGCGTCATTGAACCAGTGTCGGTGCCGATTTTGAACCGGTTTAAGCTAGCAAACGCCACCCGGTAATGCGCACCACGCGGCGCTCCTCGTGCAGCCCGGTTCCCGTGTCCGTTCAACCAGCCGCGAGTTGCCGCGCTCGTCCATAATGCGCTTTTCAGTCATCACCCCCAGCTTCCGCAATTCCAACTGGCTCAAACTCTGCATCGCTTCCGTGGCCGACCAGGGAGTGGAGGTGGAACACATTATTCAGGATGCCGGATCGGACGACGGTACTCTGGCGTGGCTGCCGCAAGATCCGCGCGTCAAAGCCTTCGTCGAACCTGATGGGGGCATGTACGATGCCGTCAATCGCGGCCTGCGCCGCGCCCAGGGCGATATCCTTTCCTACCTGAATTGCGACGAACAATACCTGCCGGACGCCCTCGCCGGTGTGCAACAATTCTTCCTGGAGAATCCGGGAATTGACGTGCTCTTCGCGGATTTTGTGGTGGTGGACGGCGCGGGAAATTATTTATTTCACCGCAAAGTCCAGACGCCCCGGCTGCACCATACCTGGGTCGCCCATCTCGCGACCTTTACCTGCGCCACTTTTTTTCGCCGCAGTGTGATCTTTGACCGCGGCCTTTTTTTTGATGCGCGGCTGAAGATTGCCGGCGATGGGGAGTGGATGGTGCGTTTGTTGCAACAGCGCGTATCCATGGCGGTGTTGCGCCGCTTCACTTCGGTTTTTACATTCACCGGAGAAAACCTCGGCGGCGGCGCAGAGGCGCGGCGCGAGGCGCAGGCGCTGTGTGATTCGGCCCCGGTTTGGGCGCGCCGGTTGAAGGGGCTTCTGGTCCTCCATCATCGCGTCCGGCGGCTGCTCGGGGGAATTTATTTTCAGAAACCTTTCGCCTATTCCCTCTATACCAGTGAAAGTCCGGTGCAGCGGGTGGAACATCAGGTTGCCCGCCCAAAATTCAAATGGAAATCCTGAACCGTTCCAAGCCGCCGCTGCCCGGCCGCGAGGCGGCTGTATTGGTGAGCGGCCTGGTAATCTTTTTCCTGGTCAATTGCTTCACAGCGGAAAGGAGCCCGGCGGTTTGGTGTGATGAGGTCATGTACGCCGACCCTGCGGTCAATCTCTACCAGGGACACGGCTTCACCTCGGGCGCGTGGTACGCCCAGCCGATGACGCAATTCTGGGCTGGCAACGTGCCGCTGTATCAATTTGCACTTTTTGCCTGGCTCAAATTATTCGGGTTCGGAATCGTCAACGTGCGCTCGTTCCACTATTTCCTGGTCGGTGTGGCAGTATTCGTGGCATGGCTCGCCATTCTGCGCCTGAATCTCATCCCCTCACTGCCGCACCGGCTGGGTTTCTGTCTCCTCATGTGCCTTTCTTCTTCTTCGACCTTTGTTTTCCGCAGCGCCCGTCCAGAATCGCTGAGCATTCTCCTGGTTGCCATGGTTCTCTTGGCAATGTCATTTCAAAGTGCCCGGCTCAGAGGCATGCTGCTTTTTCTCGGTGGTGCGTTTCTTGTCTGGAGTGGTTTGCAAATGGCTGCATACGTCGGGATCATTTCCAGCCTGGTATGGATGCTTGGACCTAGGAAATTCCGATCCGCGACTTTCACGATTGCCAGCGGTTGCGCCGTGGGCCTGTTTCTGCTCTACGTCTTCTTTGAAAGCCATGGAGTCTGGGGCGATTTCCTGGTCTCGATCCGCCGACACACAGTCCTCAGCAATGGCCAGCATGCCGCCTTCGTTCGGGACTATGGAACCGGCTTCCTGGATAAATTCAAGAAGCTCCCTTTAATCTATGTGGACTATAGTTTCTTCCCGATACTGGCCCTTTCACTTTGGATCCTGTGGCGTCGTTGGCGCCTGCAAGGACGGCATTGGAATTCTCCGGTTGCTTACGGCCTGACTGCCAGCTTCATTGTTCCTCTGGGTTTGTACTTACTGGGCGTCTTTCCTTTGTATTACTTTTGGATGGCATACCTTCCGCTCGCCTTGGCGGTCTGCGTTGAACTCGCTGATCCGTCCCTGCCGCGTCCGTCGGGATGGCTGATTCACCTGCCCGCCGTCCTGATCGCCATCGCCTGTCTGGTGGGTTTGCCAAGACGCTTGGTCGTCGCGACGCAGGATTGGCAGGGGCGCGGCTACCGGCCGGTCATGGAATTTGCCGCGCCGTTCGTAAATGGAAAAAAACTGATTCTTTCAGAATTTGCCGCCTATTATGCCGCCAAGCAATATTCTGCGGACGTCGTCCTTCCGACTGGCATTCAAATGTTGAGCGAATCGGAGAAAGCAAGAATGTCCGTGGCCATCCTACGTGATGGAGACACGGCTTCCCTCGCCCGACTTTTCGGCGGCGTGTGGCACGACACCGGAGCCACCCTCACCCCACCCATTGGTTCGACAGTGGCGGGGTTTCGTGAAAGTCTTGATAGCAGGCAATATCATCTCCGGGTCTTTGTGCGCGCCTCACCAACGCCATGACGATGAAGTTGAGGTTTACGGAGAATTGGTTCAACCGGGCGATCGGAAACAAACTCGCCTTTTGCTTTTGGATTGTTCCATGGGAACATTGGAGTATGTGTGACAATTGTAAGGCTGATCGAAACTTGAAGACTATGACTTTACCCGCTGCTGATCACACCACTTTTCGCAAGCCGGCAAGGGCGACGCTTTACAAGCTGCAACTCACAGCGTTACAATATCGGGGTAACTGATGTTTAGCGATCGTCAATCCGAGTTCCGCCAGCCGTGAAACCCAAACTGCTCGTCATCGAACTCTGGGGGGTGGGGGACCTTGCCATCGCCACTCCGTTTCTGCGCCAGGCCAATGAGCAATTTGATGTCACCTTGCTGGCGAAACCCTTCGCCCGGGATATGCAGGCTCGCTTCTGGCCGGCCATTGAGGTGATTCCTTTCAACGCACCCTGGACCGCGTTCAATCGCAAATACGATCTGGCTTCCTGGCCCTGGCGCAACATGATTTCCGTGGGCGTAAGGTTGCGCCGGGAAAAATTTGATGTCGCACTTTCCGCCCGCTGGGATCCGCGCGATCATTTCCTCCTCCGGCTCACCGGCGCGACCGCGCGCCTGGGATTTCCCCGCACCGGCAGCCAGATTTTTCTCACCCACCCGCTCGCCGTGGCGGATCGGCGGTCGCACCGTTACGAGAACTGGCGCATCATCGCCAGGGCGCTTAATCTGCCGTCCGAGGCGCGGGAACAACTTAGCTTCCCACCCAGCCACGAGAGCCGGTTGATTTTGGTTCACACTGGCGCGGCCCAACCCGTGCGCATCTGGCCGCTTGAACGCTATCACCTGCTCGTGAAAAAATTGCGTGCGCTGGGACACTCGGTCAAAATCGTTTGCAACTCCGAACAACTGGCCTGGTGGAAAAATGCCGGCGAACCGGATGTCTCGGCGCCCCGGAGCATCGTGGAATTGCTTGAAATCATGGACACCGTCGGCCTGTTCGTGGGCAACGACTCGGGTCCCGGACATCTGGCGGCGGCTTGCGGCGTTCCCACCTTCACACTTTTTGGCCCGCAATTGCCCGAGTGGTTTGTCCCGTTGCATCCGGCGGCGGAGTTCGTGGAAGGCAAACCGTGCCCTTACAAACCCTGTTTCGATTACTGCCGCTTTCCAACTCCCCACTGCCTTTGGAACATCAGCGAGGACGAAGTCTGGCCCCGGCTCAGTCAATTCGTTGACCGGCATTTCAAGCGCGGACGCCCCTCTCTTGAATCGAAGGCGCTGCTCCACGAGTAAACCGTTCCGCCCCTCGATTATCTTCCGCCACAGCCAGCCGAAACAGATGAATTTTTGAACTGGACGCAAGCGAGACCCGGAAGGATAAAAGATACGACTATGGATGAGGCCATCAAACCAGGGGAGATTCTTTCCACAGCTTTGTCGGAGCAGCGCGCACGGAGCGAACGGGCAATCTGGCCGGAGTTTCTTCTGGCGCTGGCGGCGACCAGCATCCTGGTGGGAATTATTTGGGACATCTCCTGGCACATCAGTGTGGGGCGGGACACGTTCTGGACGGCGGCGCACATGGCGATTTATTTCGGGGGCGCGTCGGGCGGGTTGGTCGGAGGCTGGCTCGCGATCAAGCACACCTTTCTGGCGGGACCAGCGGAACGGGCGGCATCGGTCAAGGTGTTGGGCGCACGGGCTCCGCTGGGCGCGTGGGTGGCCATCTGGGGCGCGGTAGCGATGTTGACCTCGGCGCCATTCGATGATTGGTGGCACAATGCCTACGGACTCGACGTGAAAATAATCAGTCCGCCGCACGCGTTGCTGGGTTTGGGGATGCTCGGGATCAGCCTGGGGGCATTGTTGCTGGCGGCCTCGCGTCAAAATCAAGAGCCGGATGGGCCCGGCGGCTGGTTGTTTGTGTATGTGGGCGGAATTTTCCTGGCGCTCGGGGCGGTGTTTATTTCCGAGTTCACTTATCCGAACCTTCAACACGCCGCAATTTTTTACAAGGTGTCTGCGGCCATGCTCGCGTTCCGCCTGGTCTCGATGGGCCGGGCGGGCAGGGTGAGCTGGCCGGCGACGCGGGTCGCGCTGGTTTATATGGGTATCGAATGCCTGATGATCTGGATTCTGCCGCTGTTTCCAGCGCGACCAAAACTCGCGCCGATTTTCAATCCAATCACGCACATGGTTCCCCCTGTGTTTCCGCTGCTTTTGATTTTTCCTGCGCTTGGAATTGATCTGGTGCTGCGCTGGGTAGGTGAGTGGAAAGAAGCGTGGCGCCGCGTGATGTCGGCTTTCGCGTTGGGCGCGGTTTTCCTGGCGGTTTTTATTTTGGTGCAATGGTTTTTTGCGGAGTTCCTGCTCTCGCCTCATGCGAGCAACTGGTTTTTTGCAGGTGACCGGTTCTGGGGATACGGCGCGGGGCCAGGCGAGTGGCGCACGCAGTTCTGGCGTGACGGCGGTGACAATGGGCCCGCGGATCCAGTCGGTTTTTTGGCCGTCATTGAAAGTTGGCTTTTGGCGAGCGTCAGCGCCTGGCTCGGCTTGCTCTGGGGCAGTTGGATGAGGAAGGTGAAGCGATGAACCGGCGCGTGCGGGCTTGTGTTTTTGCATTCGTGCTGGTGTTTCCATTGCTGGCCCACGCGCATTTGGGCAGCCCGGATGTTTTCTTTGATGGGCTCGTCGGGCCGTATCCGGCGCGCATCACAATCCGCATGCCGATGGTGGTGCCGGGGCGGGCGGAGATCAGCGTTCAAGTGGACGCTGCGCCGCCGGTGGAAGTTTCGTTTCTCCCGCTTTACTCCCACACTGCCGTGACCAATGCCCCGCCGCCCGACGTTGGCCGGTTGATTCGCGGAGAGACAAATCTTTACAGCGGCGAACTCTGGCTGATGAGCTCGGGCGCTTATAGTATCGAGGTGAAAATTCACGGGGCGAAGGGCGAAGGCTCGGTGGAAATTCCGGTAAACTCGCTCGCCATCCGGCAATTGCCGCTCCCCCCCTATCTGGCGAAGATTCTGCTGGCGCTGGGCGCATTGCTGGTTTTCGGCGGACTGGCCATTGTGGTCGCCGCGGCGCGGGACAGCGAGCTGGCGCCGGGAGTTTCTCCGGGGAAAGCGGAACGACGCAAGGCCTGGGTGGCGGGGGCGATCACCGCGCTGGTAATCGTGTTTGTTTTGGTGGGCGGAGAACGCTGGTGGAATTCCGAGGAGACGGTGTTTCGCAAAGGATTGCTCGGGGCTGCGTGGCCGGACCTCGAGGCGAAGGTGCGCGTGGACGGTTCGCAACGCATCCTGGATTTGACGCTGGGCAGGAAGGACATCGAGCCGGACCAATCCGTTTCGCTGATTCCCGACCATGGCAAGTTGATTCATTTTTTTCTGATTCGCGAGGGGACTCTGGATGCGTTCGGGCATTTGCATCCGGTGCGAAAAGGGGGCAAAACCTTTGAGGTGGCGCTGCCGCCGTTGCCGGAAGGCCGGTACGAAATGTTGTGCGATCTTACGTTTCAAAAATCGGGCATGAGTTTCACTGCGACGAATTCTGTGGAGCTTCCACCCGTTCCCACGGGCGCGGGGCAGACAAATTCGCTGGAGCCCGACCCGGATGATTCGTGGGCGAGCTATCCGGCGTCGAGTGTGCCAGCGGCCGGTGACACGAACCTGGTTTACCAACTCCCGGCAGGCGGGCGCGTGGTTTGGAAGGCCCATGCGCCTTTGCGCGTGCGGCAGGACGCCGGCTTGCAGTTCGAGGTCTGGGACGCGGCGGGCAATCCCGCGGAACTGGAGCCATACATGGGCATGATGAGTCACGCGGCGGTGCTGCGCAAAGACGGCATGGTTTTCGCGCATCTGCATCCCTCGGGAAATTATTCGATGGCGGCGCAGGGTTATTTCCAGGCCAAGATGGCGCACGAAGCGGCTGGCGGCGCGGGATCCGATGACTCCATGCCGGCGGGGATGGATCACTCGAAAATGGGCCACATGATGCATCATGCCTCCACCGGAGGGACGTCCGTGATTTCGCTGCCTTACGAATTTCCCACGGCGGGAGATTATCGGATTTGGGTTCAATTTAAAACGGGTGGGCAGGTATTGACTGCGGTTTTCGATGCGACGGTGATGGGGCCGGGCGATTAAAATTTCAAATTCAAAATTTCAAATTTAAAATGGGGGGACGAACGGACGCATCGGCATGCGCAGTGACAACATCAGACCGCGCGGCGCAATTTTTTTATCTGCAAGTTGGCTGGTGACAAAAGCGGCGGACGATGACATGGTGGTTGAGTTCTCCTCCGGCCGGGTTTTCCCCGCATGAGGGCCTTTTTTCCCTGCGTGAGGGTTTTCCTGGCCGGAGGTTTCCTGCCGCAAGCCTTTCTGATGACACTGCCGACAAAAGGCGGCATAAGCCGACACAAGGCGACAAACATGCATAAGTCGTGCCAACCCGTTAACGATAAAGTAAACGCAACGCGGAAAATAACTCCTGCGGCAACCGGTTTTAAGCGGTACCAAGCGAATTTAAGCGAATTTTCATGTATGTACGGATAATCGCGTCAATTTCCCGGGAATTGGCGATTCAAGGTCTGTGACTTTAAACCTTGAACCTTGAACTTTAAACCGATCAACGCGCGCCGACCTCCTTATGTCAAAGAACCAAGCCCCAGCAACCGTCGCACAGATTTGCGGCTGGTCAAGCGACGGCTCGGGCGCAGGACGGGCGGGTCAAATAGGGCGGCAAGCGGTCCGGCAAGGATTTGTGTGCGAGGCAGCAAATTTCTTTTGCCGGATTTGGCTGAAGATGAATTGCAGACGCGGCGCAAAGGTGGTAAAAAAGTTGGGATTGCGAGGTGAGACGAAGATGGCGGGCGGAGCAAATTGAAAATGAAATCAATAAAAGTGTTAATAGTTAGAACGTTTATAAACCGACGCTTATGGGTTCAGAAACAATGGAGCGGTTACCTAGTCTTAATCGCTATCTCATTTCTCTTCCTTATAACAGGTTGCCGCGCCAAAAAGCCAAACGTCCAGGATATTGCCGGGATATATCTACCCACTGCAGCAACTACCATCATTTTCGCCAAGATGGGCTACTCGACTAATGTATCTCCGGCACTAACTCTTTCTGCCGATTCATCGTTTATGGTCAATCAGATGCCCGACGCTTCGTTTAATGGATCCCGCAGCCATTTCTACGGCAAACCTGTAGCAAATCCAGAATATGATTCTGGCCAAGGCCGGTGGAATTTGATTCCGGGAGATGAAGGGCTTGGATGGTATATCGAGTTGTTGTTCACCAACACGGATAATTTTTCAAAAGGTTCTGCGCCCAGAAGACCAAGTTCACCCAATTTAACAACACGGGAATTGGCCGTAGTCCAACAATTAAATGAGAAGCAGATTCTGTTTTTTGGTATTGGCGACCCTGATTCAGGAGAGGGTTTTGGGTTCCAAAGGACTAAGGCATGGGTCAATAAATGAAACTCGCGGTTTATAAACATAAAAGAGCAGTTCTCACTTTTGACACTTTTTGCCGAGCCGCAGTTGCTCATTCGGCTGTGGAATTTAGTGGAGGTGATGGGTGTTCTTGGCGCTGTCACCACGGTTTTTGATTTGGCTGAAAAGCATCTTGGGAAACCCTCGCCGTCAAGTTCACGAGTAAATTGGTTTGCCGAGCGTCTCGCAAGAGCAAGCTTGGATTGAAACTATGAAAACCAATAAAAGTGTCAAAAGTGAGAACCCAGTCCTTTATGAATTGGCCCTGCATCACATAAGCCCCCAATAAAAAATTTGACAACCAGTTGTTGAAATATGGATTGTTTCTGCTTGGCGAACAATTATCCGGCATTTCTTAGCGAGTTGTCAGGGAACACTGTTCCGATGAAGGTGGGGGCAACGACTTTGGAAGAACAGGCGTGGTGCCGGTGGTTTGGCCGGGAGGTTTACCAAGGGATCGGCGCGGTGGTGGAATGGGGTCCCTGGCTTGGATCGCTCACGGAATCCTACTGCGAAGGATTTGAGAAAAATGAGGCCCTGGCTGGCAAAAATCAGTTTGTTCACATTTATGATCTTTTTAAATGGGTATCGATTTTTGAAAGTTGGGCCGGGAACTCAGTACACGCGGGACGGTTCAGGGAAGGCGATGATTTTTACCAATACTTTTGCGGCCTTCATCGTGCTCGCGAACAAATTCTCAATATCCACCAGGCGGATTTGAGCCGCGAGAACTGGTCTGGACAGCCGATTGAATGGATCGTAAACGATGCGGTAAAGTCCCTGGCTATTGGAACAAATGTTTTCCAGAAGTGGGTTCCGTGCATGATTCCTGGCAAAAGCTGGATCGCGCATCAAGATTACCTCTGGTCCAACAATTCGTTCCTCCAGGTTTACATGTATTTGATGCGCGATTGCTTCGTTTATGAATACACCATCCCCAATTCATGCATGGTGGTTTTCAAGAATGTCAAGGAAAGCGACCCTCGCGTGTTGGTTGGAAATGGCGTGGCCAATCAGACTCTTAGCCTGGAGTTAATCGAGGATACTTTTGAGTGGAGCGAACGAATTCTTACGGGAGTTAATCCCAAGTTGCTGGCCTTATGCCACAGTGCAACCCTGCGCGACTTTGGCTTTCTTAATGAAGCCAGGCAAATCGTAGTTGATCATAAATTGACCGGCAGAACCCAGGACCCGATGATTGATTATCAACTGAACATCCTGCGCTCGTGGGGATATTCTGACATTTTGGCTCCTGGCGGTCAGCCGGAAACGTATCCGTGGAAAAAGTCCCGTCGCTTCTTTCCCTACTTTTTCAAAGGGCCATAGGGCGAGAAAGTCCACTCCTTGGTTCTGGAATTCTGGAAAGTGCAGGTGGGCCAGGCAATACTTTGAGAGAGAAAAAACCACGTGTCGCTCTCGTCGAAATGAAGGGAGGGATATGATTTGGGCGAGGTCGAAAACGAGCCAAATTGTTCGGAATGGAACGAGAAGTCATCGAAGCCCTTGCCGGAACACGTCAACCAGCCGAGCTGGCTGTGGCAGATCAGGGGAAAGCGGCGGTTGTTAAAAACCCCAAACCACTCGGAAACGCACCACCCGGTTTCATTGGTGCGAATGGCGCCCCAATAGGGGTCCTGGACCAGGGTGGAGGTCCCGTCCAAAAGGGTGAAGCCATCCAGCACAGGTAGTGAGCGATTGGTGCTCGGGCCGTATTCCACAACAAATCCGGAGTGCCGCCGCAAGGCGACGCGCAGACGAGTGTCCTTTTCAAAATATTGAATCATCAGGAGTTCGAGCATCGGGGCAGTGACCCAGGAGAATGGTGAGGACGGCGCTCGAAATTCGGCGAGATTGACCGGCGCGGATTCGTCCCATTGGGCCGGCACGATGTAAACCAGCTTTTCGGGGAACACGTCCAGTTTTGCGATTCCTTCCGTGAGGATGGCTGCTTCGCGCACGTTGGGCGCAACAAAGTCCCGCTCGAGGTGAAGATGAGTCTGCCACGCCGTGAGGCCGATCAGGCCGGCAAATGCAGCGGGCCTGATCCACTTTCCGATCATGAATGGTAGCAACCAGCTTATACCTCGTTCCAAGCCGATGACGAAAAGCAGCGCCAGTGCAGCATGTAGAACGGTTTGAGTGCGGAAAGTGGAAAAATGTTCTTCGAGCATGAGCAGAGGCAGGACGCTGATCAACAGAGTGAGCAACGCGCAACTTACGCCGAGGAATAGCGCGGAGATTTTTTTCCACGGCTTCGCCACACAGCCGAAGATCACTATGGCGACAACCAGAGGCGCGGTGAGGAGCTGCTTGCCCGGGTCATGAAATCGGGACCAGCTTGTCACTCCCGACCAAAGCACCTCGGTCCCAACAAAATGCAAATTTTCCAAAGGATGTTTGGTTAAGCCAGCCCGTTGCGCCTGCCCGCCGAAATCGAAAGCCACGCAAATAATTTTGTAGCCCAGAAAATAAATGGCAGTCACGGCCATATAAACCGCCAGCCCCAGAAAAAAAAATCGGATCCGCGGCCAATCAATTTCGAAATCCCTCCAGGCCCGCATCAGCAGGGCCACCGCCGCGAAGGCTGCCACCGGTTGGTAAGTCAGCAGGGACGCGAGCAGGAGCGCCGCGCCGAGGGAACCAAAAAAAGCGCGCTTGGAATGGGCCGGACTTTCGACGGCAAGACCAATGAAATTGCCAGCCGCCAAAGCCGCCGCTGCGGCATACGAGTTCAACCCCTCGGTCAACCAGCCGGCATAAACCGCGAAACCGGGCGTCAACGCCATCACCAGCGACACGGTGATAGAAAACATTTCACCGAACCGGTTGCTTCGCAGAATAGCGAATGCTGAAACCGTAAATATCCATATCCCAACCAGCGAAATGATCCGCCCATGGCTCAGCGTGTTTACCGAATGGGGAATCTTGAACAGCCACTTTGTGCCCAGGCCGAGCAACGGGCGGCCGCCATCCGAATATTCGCTGTGGCTTAAGCGAAATGAGCGTTCGGCGACTCTTTTCAGAAGGTGGAAATCGTCGTTAAAGCCGTATTGCTGCGTGACCACGGGGGAATAAACCCATCCCAGCAGGCCGGCAAAGAAAAACAGAACGACACAGCACAGAACTGGGCGTTGCCGGTAAATCTCCGGATTCAATGGGCGATGCAACAACCATGCTTGCACTTTGTTTGCCCAGCCAGGAATGCCGGAATTCTTCATGCTCCAATTCAACCTAGCGGTCACTCCGGCGAGGGTCGAGGCATTTAATACAACTGCAAGACTCTCCGTGGAAAACTGTAAATGGGTCGTAAAGGAAAGGAAAGGGGTCCCTTGCTTTGATTTTTTGCCTTAATTGGCATCGTGCTTGCTTGGAATTCGTCCGCACATGGACGCAGATGAACGGCAGATTTATCATTATTTGAAAGCGCGGAAACAGGAGTTTACCTGTCTGCGTGAAATTTCACGCGATGCCGCCGGAAAGCGGCGCGGGCGTTACTCGCCGGATTGGGCGCAACCGGCGCTCGTGAGGATGTATGAGCGGGGAATTCTGGATTTCGACGGCAAGGATGCCTACCGGCTCCGTCCCATGCCGGAACAGGACACTGCCCGACTTTATGCCTCGCCGAAGATTGCAAACATTCTAAAAGCCAGCGGCAAGGATTTCGATCACATGATGCGGGTCAAGGATGAGGACGAATATTATGACAAGTTGTGAGGGGCGGGGGACGTGTTGCGGGTTGCGTGTTCCGTGTGCGTGTCGAGCAATTCCTTTTCTTCACGCAACACGCAATACGCAACACGCCTGCGGAACACGCTAAAGCGTGGGCACCTAACGACGACGCTCCGGTTTGTTGCCGCCTAAATAAATTCAGTGCGTCTCTACGCGTACACCAACAGGTGAATGTCCTCGGGGAGGCTGTCGGAGATTTCGCGGATGATGCTGCCGCGGAGCAGTTGCGCCAGGCCGCTGCGTTCTGGTGCGCCCAGAATCAAATGCGTGGCGCCCACAGTGGCGGTGATGTCCACGATGGTGTCGGCCACGGAATCGCTGACGGCATAGCACGGATAAACGGGATGGCCCGCGGCTTTCGTCCGCGCCTGGGTGAAGATTTCGCGCGCTTCGTCATCCTCCTGCCATTTGCGCTTGTGGTCTTCTTCGCTCAACACCGGCAGGGTGCGCACGAATAAAAGGTAGAGCGGGCGATGGCATTCCTTGGCTTCCTCAATTGCGAAGTCGAGCGTCTTGCCCAGTCCGCGCACGGCGCACATCATCGGGTTGCCGTCCACCTCGTGAGTTTTGACAGTAAAAGCCGTATCGGTCATCGGCAGCGGCGGGGGTTCCGCGACGGGCGGGGTCGCGGGTTGAGCGGCAGCGGCGACTTTGCGTTTTCGGTGCGCTGATTCCGCGGCCAATGCGCGCAGGAACAATCCAATTGCCAGGATCGTGATGGCAAATGCACGGGCATCGGGTTTGGTCCAAAAGAGCGAAAGCTCAATCGCCAGCATGATCAGGAACGTGCAGAACATCAGGATTCGTTCCCAATTGACCAAATCAAGTTTTTTATCCGTGGAACTCGCGCCGAGATTCGTGGCGATAGCGCCGACCACGCCGACTGCGTAAAGATTCGCCAGCCCCCCGACATCCTTCACTGCGATCACCAGAATGGCGGGAACGATGGTCGCTACAATAATGCCGGCATTAGGCACGCCGAATTTGTTGAGCTTCTGGAAATGCGGCGGCAGTTCGCCGTCGCGCGACATGAGATAGGAAATGGCGATCAAATCCACGATGGCGGTATTGACCGCTGAGAGCAGCAGTAGAGCAAAAACCACGCTGACGACAATCGCCGCGATATGCCCAGCCCCGCCGCCGACAAAAACCTCCGCCATATAAGCCAGCATGTAATCGCGCACGCCGGAATGGCCGGGAGCGTCCACGTCATCCTTATTGATGACCAGGTTTGGCAGCGCGTGCATGGCCAGCGCAAGCAACGCTGTGAAAATGCAAACTTCCAGCATGACCACCAGGATGGCTTTCGTGGAAGTCTTGGAGACATTCGGCTTGGCATCGGTGCTGCCGGGGTTGAGCTTCATCACACCAGTGGCGTTGGCGATGGCCTCGACGCCGGACAACGCCAGCACCATGCCGACGAAGGCCTCCCAGTTTTTTCCAAAACCTCCTGTCAATGGCTGGACATTGTGGATGGCGACACCGAGATGCGGGAGGCAGAAAAGTCCCAACAGCACGACCACGATTGCCGTGGGGACGGACACGAGCACCGCCAATCCGCCAGTGTGTTTGGGACCGAAGACATTCAGACCGCCAATGATGAGGATGCAAGCCGCCGCGCAAAATTCCGGGTGCGGAATGCCGACGTACTGGCCCAGGTATTGAAATGCCGAGAGCGCGCTCAACGCCGCCGTCACGATGTAATCCGCCACCAGCAAAAACGCGCCGGCAATGGAAATGACCTCCGAGCGATGCCGCACGCTGGCATAAACGCCGCCGCCATCCGGGTAGTGTTTGCAGATGGCCATGTAGTTCACGCCCACCAGCGCGGTGAGCAGGCACATGGCGGCGATGAGCCAGAACGAACTGTAACCCCCGACCGCGAAAGCGAGACCGATGACGTAGGCCTTGCTGGTGCCCCAATCGCCGTAAAGAATAGCTGCGGCGCGCGTCCAATCCACATTGCGGGGACGCTTCGTATTACTGGCAATCATAAT
>Ga0207116_10114_pt1 | contig 22459 bp, 21 predicted proteins | sample Alteio_BWMinHeat_44_FD_153550 | JGI IMG/M metagenome (GOLD analysis project Ga0207116, IMG submission 153550) | Enriched cells from forest soil in Barre Woods Harvard Forest LTER site, Petersham, Massachusetts, United States -... | ecosystem: Environmental > Terrestrial > Soil > Temperate forest >... | reverse complement strand
GTTGCCGCGGCTGATGGCCGTTTCCTCGACAGCCACTTCCTTTAGAGGCAGATCTTTTGGATCCGCGCCCAGCAGAACCCGGCCCCCCAGCTTTCCGGCAGCCAGGGCCGCGGAGTGCAGGCTGATGCCAAGGCACGCCAGGCCGCCGCGGGGCAGTTCAGAACACTGATCGGTGATCAGCGGCAGTCGCGCATCCTTCGCGCCTTTCACCGCGCCTTCATATCCCTCGATAGCAGTGTTGTCTCCGGGCACCCACACCGCCTGGATGTCCCGTCCGGCAAGAATCTGCACCGCCTGCAGGACTTCATTCGAGCCAGCGATGGCGATCTCTTCGAGTCTTACACCGCGCTTCCGAAAGACCTCGCGGGCAGCCGACATCTCCTTCACCGAGTTGGCCTCTGCCGGGTTATACATGGTCCCTACCGCGCGCAGTCCTGGAACCAGCTTCTGCATCATGTCCAGGGTGTGGCTTATTGGAGGAAAACTGCCGACGCCGGTGACGAAAGGCAAGTGATCGGTGTGGCTCTTACCGGCTCCGGCGGCGATCGGATCGGTCACGCAGGTAAACACCACCGGCTTATGCTTCACCTTGTTACAGGCCCCGACAAGGCAAGGGGTGGTGATGGTCATAATAAGGTCGACATCGGAGTTGTCGTAGTTCTGCAGGATGGCGGGAATGTTGATCATTTCGCCTTGAGCATCGGCACGGCGAATCTCCAGATTTTTCCCTTCGTCGAAACCGCTGGCTTTTAAGCCGTCGATCAGGCCCTGTATGCACTGGTCGGTGCCGATGTTACGGGCGAAGTACACGATCGCGGCTTTGAAGTTTTTGCCGGTTGTTCCGACCTCAGCGCGAGCCTTCGCGGAGGCTGCGGAAGCCGTCTTGCGATGTCCCAAATCAGTTAGCAACAGAATCGAGGAAAAAAGCGCAATCAGGCCCAAACCCAGGGCCAACTTTTTCAGCGCGGTCCATACGGCCGTTTCCTCGTAGAAGCGCATAGCGCTTGAGGCGGGCTCCCTTTGCGAGGCGCTATTATACCGGTCATCTCTAAAGCGCACGGAAAAGAGGCGATTCGACTCTCTCATGGCCACTGATATGCGCCGGTTTGCTGGTCCAGTCCAGTGGGGCGGAGCACGGCTACCGACCGGGGCCCAGCCGTAAACTACCTTTCCCTCGGCATCGAGGTCGTCTATGAGTGCTTCAGCTCGGGCAGAATGTCGCCCATCCCCGAGTCCGTCCCTCGATTTCTTGCTCTTGGCGATTTTGTCTGAGGTAAAAGTGCGGGTAACTTTTTGCCGAACCGAAAGTGTGCTGTGCCGACTTCACGGGACTGATCCCACTTTATCTTTGTAGCGGGGTTCAATGTGATTCAGGACCAAGGGGCTCTGTCCCGAGTGCTGAGTAGAACGCAGCACTCTGTGTTCGCGTACACAAGATCATCCATCAGCGGCAACCGAGCCCACGCTACTATTCTGAAATGTGTCTGCAATGCTGAACACCCACACCAAGACCCCGCTGCGGACGGGCTTCCTTCGATCCTTTATTCGATGGCTTGTCATCGGCGTGGTGGTTCTTTGGTCGGTTGCCGCGCTGATCCTTGTGGCCGCGCGGTGGATCGACCCACCGACAACCGCGGTGCACATCCAGCGCCGCTTGCAGGCCTGGATTCACCAGACGCGGTATCGCGAACGCTACAAATTCATTCCGCTCTACCAAATCTCGCCCGATCTCCAGCACGCTGTAATCGCCGCAGAGGACACGCACTTCTACCAGCACCATGGATTCGATTGGCACGAGATGCAAATCGCTGCCGAAGACGATTTGGAAGGCGATCGCACTCGCGGAGCTTCCACCATTACGCAGCAACTCGTAAAAAACCTATTCTTCGGAACGGGCCGCTCGACCCTCCGCAAGGGCGCAGAGGTCACACTGGTACCGGTGGCCGAATTCGTCCTCGGCAAACACCGCATTCTCGAGATATACCTCAACGTGGTCGAGTGGGGCCCGGGTATTTATGGTGCAGAGTCGGCGTGTCGTTACTACGACGAAACCGCAGCCCGGGATATCGGCCGGCAACAGGCGGCACGGCTCGCTGCAATTCTGCCGGCTCCCCTGAAGCGACGACCAGAGCGCATGAATCGCTACAGCGCGATTATCCTTGAGCGGATGGGCCAAATGGGTTGGTAATCGTAGCTAACGTTTTGCAGACTTGCGTAAAACTTTGCGTAAACAATAATCCCAAACTTCGGCTGGGAATCAGGGTATAGAGTCACCGAGCCCATGGTTGGATTAGGCTCAACCGATTGAAACCAAATGGGGAGTTGGTTGCGGGGGCCCGATACGTACCGAATACACAACTCTTGAGCATCCCGTTCCGCAGCGATTTGATTCATGAGGCCGCCTAAGTCTTTTATTGGCGCAATGTCATCGGGGCTCGTGAGTCTTACAAAACGTCCCGTTTGGGTTCTACTGACGTTCTCTCACCGCTTTCTTGGTAGAAGCCTGGCCGAATTCAATATGAATGTAAGCTCGGACGCCACATGAATGAAGGCCGCGAGTAGAGGATTGAGCATACCGAACGCCGCCAACCCTACGCCCACACTGTCCACAGCCAAGGTTCCCGCAAAGTTCTGCATGATGGTTCGATGGCAACGGCGGGAAATCTTGATCGTATCCACCAATCGCAGAAGATTGTTGCCAATCAGCATGATCTTTGCACTCTCGCGGGCAACCTCTGTGCCCGACCCCATTGCAATACCGACCGTTGCTTGCATCAGTGCCGGCGCATCGTTGATTCCATCACCGACCATCGCGACCTTTTGACCACCCCTCACCAACTGTCTAATTACCTCGCTCTTCTGATCCGGTAGGACTTCTGAGTGGATGACGTCAATGCCGACCTCTTTGGCAATCGATTCTGCTACAAATTTGGCGTCGCCAGTCAAAAGGATAGTCCGAATTCCCAAGGCATGAAGTGCGGCCACTGACTGTTTAGCTTCCGGTCTGAGCGTGTCCGCGATTCCGATGGCACCGAGATACACTCCATTACAGGCGACCAGTATCTCTGACGACGGATCTGGAGGAGACCCTGCCCCATTAAGGACAATATCGTTGTCCCGAAGAAACGCTCCATTTCCTACCAGAATTCTCCTGTGATCCACACGGCAATCGATCCCTTTGCCTGGAGTGTAGGTGAATTCTTCAGGTGCAAATACTTCCAGTTGGGCTTCCGCGGCCTTGTTTACGATGGCCTTGCCTAAAGGATGCTCCGATCTCTGCTCGGCAATTGAGGCGATTTGAAGAACTTCCTGCTCTGTGTGCCCATCGGCAACCAGGACCGAAGTGACTTCAGGATTTCCGAATGTCAGGGTGCCGGTCTTGTCGAAAACCACGGTGTCCACCGAACTCAGGAGTTCGAGGTACAAACCGCCTTTAATGATTGCACCTTCACGTGCTGACCGCCCGATTCCTCCCAGAATAGCGAGAGGAGTTCCGGCTGCGATTCCGCAAGCTCCGGCAACAATGATGACGGATATCGTCGAGGTCAGATTGCGAGTAATGATGAAGGTCAGGACGGCACAGCCGAGCGCAAACCAAACGAGGTACCCTGCAAGCCTGTCTGCAGTCTTTTGAATTGGAGCGCGTGAGCGTTCCGCTTCTTCAACCGCGTTGAGGATGCGGCCAAACGCCGTGTCGCGCCCAATCCTGCTTACCCGGATCTCCAGCGCGCCAGACTGATTCACCGTGCCTGCGAAGACCGATGCGCCGGGAAGTTTCTCAACCGGAAGAGACTCTCCCGTTATCGTCGCTTGGTCTACAAACGAATTGCCTCCGACCACGTCTCCGTCAACGGGTATCCGGGCTCCAGGATGGACCTCGATTATTTCGCCGGGACGGATGCTCTCCGTGCTGCGTGGTTCCGCCCGGCCATTTCTTCGAACCGTGACTTCATTGGGAAGCAGATTCAGAAGCTCTCGAATGGCAGTGCGACCGCGCTGAACCGTGAGGCCCTCCAGCACCTCTGCGATCAGTACAAACAGCACAATAATGAGCGCGGTGAAGAACTGGCCAATCGCCAGCGCCGCAAGGATTGCGATGGTCATGGAAAGCTCCATCGTCATCCTGCGTTCCATCACATTTTCGCCGGCTTCTTTGAGAATCGGATAGATTCCGATCAAAGTGCCAGCGGTGCCGATAATGCTGACGCGAGCAAACGGATCCCATACGCGAAACCAGACGAGTACTGCTGCGACTGCCACGAAAAGTATTCGTATTGCTTCCTGCAATTCGAATCCATGGTCGTGAGCCTCATGGTCGTGAGCGTCATCGCCATGCTTCATGGCAAGCGATTCGGCAATTGCTGGAATAACAACGTCAAACTTTCCTTTAGGTGTGGCATATTTCCCCAATCGTTTGAACTCGAGTTCACTTTAAATAGGACTTGGTAATGCTGATCACATCGTCAACTGCATTGCTATTGCGTGCCTTGTGCTTGTGGCGACGGTCGACCAAATGGAAGCGGATGTGTCCTTCCAGGACCTCTGACATCAGCCCATTGATTGAGCCACGGCAAGCGGCAATTTGCTGAAGAATCTCCTCGCACTCGCTTTCGTTTTCCAGCAGGCGCTCAACCGCCTCGATTTGGCCGCGAACTCTCCGAACGCGGTTCAATAATTTGTCCTTGTCTCGAATGGTGTGTGCCATACTGCCTAGGAGTATATACTGGGGAGCAGTATTATTGAAATACTGAAATTCTGCTAGTCGGATGAACGAAATGGGTTGCGCGTGCTAACGACGAAGCGGAGAGTAATCGCTCAGGTGTTTGTCTGTCAGGGCTGTTGTTGCGGTCAAGTCGAACGGGGACGCCCCGAAGTGCCGGTAGAATGGCTAAAACAGGAGTGGAGAAAACGCGGTTTGCTCAAGCGCGTTCAGCTTTCGGTGAGCGGATGCCTCGGCCCCTGTGACGTGCCGAACGTCGTCACGATTGTCACCCCAACAAAAACAGTATGGCTGGGAAACATCTCAAGGCGAGATCAATATCAATCGCTGCTCGACTGGGCCTCGCGCAGCAAGAACCTGGGTTGCGCGGTTGACATTCCAAGGGAATTGCTCATTCAGGTGCTGGAGGACCCGGTGTCGCTTTGACGTATCCGGTCATCCATGGCTCTCCCCCCATGTGATTGCTGTTCAGTTGAGTCTACCAGAGGCGATGTGGCAGTAAATAGGTGAAGCCCACGAAGGCCTCCCAGCGCGTCGAAGTGCTGGTCAACCCTCGATTGAAACCGGCATCGAATACGAGGTTTGTTCGCGCTGTGTAGCCCAAGGCCCAAAGATTACCAACAGCATTGCCGCGAACGAAGGGCTGCGTGAAGTGCCAGATTTCGCCCGAAAAAGAAAACTTCCCACCGACGGGATGCGAGATCGAAAGCGTCTGTCCAAATTGGCCTCTCCGTATCGGCCCCTCGCTTAGTTCATTGAAGATAGCGTTTGCGTCGTAATGAAATCCCTTGACATCGCCGCTAGCCAAGAGCAGGAATGAATTCGTGGGACTCCCAAAATCAACTTCCGGCGCTCCTCCGTCATACACACGGTGGAAGTAACTCGCCGCCACCGTGGGCATTGCTCCTTCACCGTGGCGCAACACTGCCTGCGCGCCCAGGAACACATCCGCCACGCTGGTTCCCGTCCTTCCGTCGGCAGTGTAGCGAGCTATGGGTTCACCAGATGCCAGCAGTTCCAGCCGCGGCGCGACCGACAGCTTCATCACTTCGTTAAAACCGTACCGCGAGGAGAACTCTGGTGAAGCACGCGCACCGAGGAATCCTGTTTCAAATTGAAGATGGCCCACTGGCGGGAGAGTCGCAGGAGTTGAAACCGTAGGACGACCCGGATTGGCCTCCGGTTCGTCTGGCGGCTCCGACTGTGCAGCACCTGAAGGGACGCAGACGAGAAACATCACGAATAGAAAAAGGGCGAGCCTCAATGGTCCTCCTCATTCCAGAGAAATAGGCGCATGGATTTATGCGTTACGTTACGAGGTTGCAGCCTTTAATTGCAGTGGAGACGCGTTCATGTCGCGGAGGGCGATAGAGAGTGAACGGCAACCCTGCCAAAAGCCGTACCGAGGGAAGATCTGGCGCCGGCGTCGATGCAGTGAGTCCGAAACTCGGCGGGAGCGGCGCGCAAACGACTTGAAAACCACAGCAGGAGCAGCCGTCTCTATCGCAGTTCGGGGCACCATCGTGATGGGTGATGCTGAAAGTGAAATGCGTCGCTGAAGGCAAGTCTATTTTCGAGCATTCTGGGCATATTGGTGCGGCCATGCTCGCGATCGTCAGAATGCACAGCAGCACTGAAGCCGCAACTATCCGCAAATTCGGCCAGGAGCAGCTCATGAGTTCTTCGATTCTATATCGGCGCGCGGGACTCCGAGGAGCCATTTCACCTGCCCCGAAGACTAGGCTCGCAGCGTGCTAGCTTTGCCGAGTTAGTTCTCGGCTCCGGTTCTGCCAGCCTCCCCACTTGACCAGTTTTCCGCCAGGTGATTTCTCTGTTTACATGTTTCTTTCTTTGAAATTCTGAACGGTCAGTATCCCCGCGTGGCTCAAAGAAAAACTGCGCCCACAACGAGATCAATTCCGCACCCCTGTTTAGGGATGAAGTCCGGCAAAACGCCGGTGTTGAGTCGTTTCTTGTTTGGATTCCAGAGAAGCTAACAATGCAGGTACGTCCTTAATTCCACTGGCCCTTAACGTGTGGTCAAGGTCCACCGGAGAACGCAATGTGAAGAATTGCTTCGTGGAGCACTGAAAAGCAACACCTTCTTGTCGTAGTCCAGAAGGTTTATGACGTTGGTGAGAGTTCCCGGAATCAAAGATCGGTCTATGGCGAAGGCTGCCAGTTGCGGGTTTATGCTCAGGGACGGGATCGCCGTTCGGCGGGAAAGTCGAACTCCTCAGCGTGGTCGAGATTCTCTATCGCGTTGCGATCCACGCGGCACCCGGTATTCGACTTCTGAAATCATGCCGGACCTGCCCTTCGCATTTTAGGGCCTTGTTGAGTTCTTTAAGAATTTTCAGCACCTCGTCGGGATCAGTTGCTTCCCGTGCGGCGTTGCACAACTCTCTCCAGTTCTTCGGCTCTCCTTCAGCCATAGTGCACTTCCTCCCAAAGTTTGGCTTCTCTAGGAAATATCGCGGGTACGGTTTCAGCCAGGAACCTAAGACCTCTGTCACTTCTTCGTACTCACAGTAGCGCTTCCATAGCTGACCGCTCGTATGGCCACAACAATCGGGCCGACCATATAAGCACCGATCCGTAAAGTCAGAGCGCTTAAGAGTAAACCGCACAGCAACTCAACGGTGCTTTCCAGCATTCCCACAGCCCTCCGTCTCTAGTGGCGTCTGCTCGCAGCTCGAGTATTCAAAGAACAGGCGTACAGATTGCAGCAGAGTCTGCATTCTGAAAAGCTCTCAGCATTCCGAATGCAGCTCCCTGGCCCTTCGACTTGTACATCGCCAGCCACACTGCGTTGCTGCAACTAAATGCCGCCTGGGGTCTGGTCAAACCGTAGCGCCTCCTTTTGATGACCGAATCGAATCTCCTTGAGGATCGACGCATCCCCGCCTGTTGCTTCAATCACGATAGCGTCCTGTGTGACTTGATCGTCATTGGTCGCCAACGTTCCTGGCACCGTGACCACAGTCTTCCCTTTCTGCTCGAAACTCACCTGTACGACAGGGCCGGCCCCTGGCCACTCTACCTTGTAGTAGCCAGGCTCCAGTTTTGTATCGCCGATTTGTACGACACCAGAAATCTCGACCCAGTGTGCGTTGTCCCGTGCGAGGGCACTTCCCCCAAAACCAAACAGGCAAGTCAGAGTAAGGACGACAGTCCAATAGAGCTTCGTCATGATGTTTCCCCTGTTGAAATGTTATTGAATTCCACGATTGATAACTGCCCTCGCGAGGTTTTATTCCACACACTTGTCCGTCCCAGCACCTACGGCAAATGGACTCTGGAGATGCCGCCGCTTCATGGTGCTTTGGATGGGGCTATCGGACTACGTCATGGCGATTGCTCGCGCTGAATTGGACCCACGATAAAACTCTGCATGGATGGAATCCATCCCCTATCATCGGCTCGAGACCGATGACTTCAATGGTTTATGGCGGACAATGATTTCTAAGAAGCAAAAGTGCGGCGTGCTTCGCAGTTATTTCCAGTCCCTAGTTGTCACGCGGGGTTTGCGGAGCACGCCCTACACTCTCATTCGGTTGTCAACTACGCTCCTAAAAAATAAGCTTCAGGGCCAACTGCAGTGCGCGCGGCGTGTAGTTCGGGTTCGTTATGACGATTTTGCCGAACCCTGCACCTTGTACCGCGTTGGTTGTGGGGGCATCATTCTGATTGTTAGCGACAAAGTAGCTCGGTGTATTCGTCAAATTGAAGGCCTCCGCGCGAAATTGCAGCTTAACCCGTTCCGTCAGAGTGAAATCCTTGAAGATAGAGAGATCAAAATGCCGGAAGGACGGACCATACAGGCTGTTACGCGGCGTGTTTCCGATCGTGCCGAGAGGCGGGATAACAAATGCGCTTGGGTTAAACCACTCGTTGATGCTGGGATTGGACAGCGTTGCGGGGGCGACTTGGTTTGGACGCGTGGGTCCCCCACCGATTCCGTTAAAGACAGAATTGGCAAAGCCGGTGAAATTGTCGGTGATGCTGAATGGACTACCGGAATTCCAAATGAGGATCGTATTGGCTTGCCATCCCGCGAGCGCCACTTTTTTGGCTCCGACGAAGTTCTTGCCAAATGGCAATTCATAGGTAACGGTGCCAACAAAGCGATGGCGGAGATCAAGGTCGCTGTTGCCGGTTTCAAACTGATGGATGGCAAATGGATCCGCATTTCCAAAGCCCTCCTGCCCCTCATAGCTTAGGGTTGTAGCATCGTCGATAGAGTGGGAATAAGTATAGTTGGCCGATATTGTGAGGCCGTTGCTATAGCGGCGCTGGAACGATGTTTGCAAAGAGTGGTAGCTGGAGCTGCCTGAGCTTTCGTACTCGCCGACACCACCGAGACCCGGCAGGATAGTGGCAGTTGGGCGGGTATCAAAGCGCCCGTCAGGACCGCGTAAGGAGGCCGGGGCGGTAAGCGGATTGGGGACGTTGATGTCATTGATTACGACTGGCAAATGGCGTCCCACGGAGCCTACATATCCAATGGTGATCACGTTCTGGCCAAATTGTTTCTGCAGAAGAAGATTAAACTGCTCTACATACGACGTCCTGAAGTTCAGCGCCACGTTATCGGGAAGAGACAGGCTGGGACTGTTTAAGGCCTGGGGAACCGGGATCGGAATACCTTGTCCCAACGCCGTGGTCTGTCCCAAGCCAGTTTGGCAGCTTGGCAGTGTGGAAGAACCTGTCGAGGCAGTCTCAATCTGAGTGGCGAGGGTGGATTGGCATCCTTGGCCGTTGATGCTTGGTGCGTAGACCCCATTGAATGGTGCGTTCTTCAGGGACGCGTTCGAGGTGTAGTTTCCGGGGAAGTCGGCAATGCCGAAGCCACCGCGAAGCACGGTCTGATGACCGAGCGAAGCAGCAAAGCCGACGCGTGGTTCGAAATTGGAATAAGTGGTTTTGAGGCCGGCTGTGTCGGATGAGGCCACCATCCCAGTAGTGTCGACGCCCTGGGCCCTGAGGACGGAGAGCTCAGACGCTGGGACAAGCAGTGTGTTGGTTGCCGGATCAAAGTTCGAGATGCGGCCATTGGCTTCCGTGAACGGAGTGTATATGTCATACCGAAGGCCATAGTTGAGGGTCAACCATGGTCTCACTTTCCAGCTGTCTTGGGCGTAGAAGCCAGGCTCCCACGAGCGATAGTTGGGAGTAAACAGATCAGTGTTACGACCTTCTGCCGTAAACGCCCCCGCCAAGAATGTGGCTAGATTGTTGAGTGACGCCGATCCGCCATCCTCCGGTAGTCCAAAATTGATGTTGCCAACCCCGTTGCTGCTTTGTTGGTTTTGCGCCTGCCGGCGAATTAGAGCAGCCCCAAACTTTAGGCTGTGTGCGCCGCGGTTATAGGTTACGGCTCCGTTGTATTCGAAGGTGTTGCTGATATCCACGATAGGGACAAAATTGCTATCGCCGAGAGGCGCAAAGCCAGCCACATTGATGAGGGGTAAACCTGAGCTCGCCAGAGGGCCGAAGTTGATGTTGCTCGGAAAGCCCACTGCGGTGGCGGCGTTGGTGCCGGAGTTCGGAGAGTTGGAAGTGTTATCGATTCTGGTATATGCGGCCTTTAACTCGAGTAAGAGATTGGAGTTGAAGATATGCGTGTAGTTGAGTTGACTGTTATAGGCAACGTCTTTCGCCGGCCCAGCGAAGCCAAACTGGCCATTTCCGGGGTTAATGTTGACCCCATTGATCGTGACATTCGGCAAATTCGTTGGAATGACCGAGCTTACGTTGTTAGAGGTGAATCGCGCGTAAAAAAGATCGTTGTTGCTGAATCGATGATCGACGCGCGCATCAAACGTGGTACTGAACTGGGTTCTGTTTGGGTCGAACAGAAAGTTGTTCGTTTCTTGTCCTGGCGCGCCAAAGTTGGGCAATGGATACAACTTAAATAGGTTGGCCGCAATCGGATCCACCGCTAGTCCGTTGGTCGCCGGATCGGCGGCGACAATTCCCGCGGGACCTAGAGCCTGCTCGGCCGCAGTGGGTACGGTACTGGTTATGGGATTTTGGACGCCTGCAACCTGGCGGAAGCCTTCGTAAGCAAAAAAGAAAAAAGTCCGGTCCTTAATGACGGGACCACCAACGCTGCCACCGAAATCGTTCTGACGAAACTCGGATTGGGGAAATTGAGGCGATGGGTTAAAGGGATTCCTGGCGTTGAACGCGTTGTTTTGAAAATACTCGTACAGCGAACCGTGAAAGCTGTTGCTTCCGTTCTTGGTGATGACACTCACCAGGCCGCCCGGTGTTCGTCCGCTCTCGGCAGTGTAGTTGTTGGTTTCTACGGTCACCTCCTGAATGGCATCGATCGAGGGCTTGACGCCAATGGTCCCGATGATGCGCTCATTGTTGTCCGTGCCATCAATCTGCGCGTTGTTGAGCTCAACGTCCTGTCCGTTCACCGAAAATGAACTGGTCTGGCGGCGATCGTCGGGACGCTGACCGCTACTAAGTGAGTCAACACTGGAACCTTCATTGGCTCCTGGCACGAACGTCACCAAGTTCGTCAAATTGCGCGTATTGAGGGGCAGACTCTCCACATGCTGCTCGGGCACAGTATTCGCGACCGTGGAAGTCTCCGTTTGAAGCAGGGGACTTGGTGATGTCACTTCTACGCTCTCCGAACTTTGGCCCACGTGCATTGACGCATCCACCCGAGCACGATCGCCAGCGGAGACGATCACGTTGGATGTGAATGTCGTAAAACCCTGCGCCTCGATCCGCACCGAGTAGTTTCCGGGCAGCAAAAGGGTGAAAGCATATTGGCCGCCACCGTCGCTTTGCGTGTTTCGAGTCTCGTTTGTCTTCTGGTTCGTGAGGGTTACATTGGCGTTGGGCACCACCGCCCCGGTAGTGTCGGTTACTGTTCCGAGCACATCCGCTGTTGTGAGCTGCGCATTCGCCGCGACAGTAAATAACAGGATCGCTCCCAGGAGCACCGAGAACAGGAGGAGGTGTTTGCGGGTTCGATTAAGCGGTACACCCGGCATCTGGTGACTGTCACTTTTCGTCAGCATTTGTAAGGTTTTAGTTCCATTTTCTCGAGGGGTCGGTACTCTATTGAATTTCACTGTGGTTCTCCTAGAAGGACTTTCCTCCCAAAGAGCACGGACATAACCAATAATGATGGGATGAACTGCTCTTGGAACGGTATGAACGCCACGTCGGTGATTGCCAAGAATCAAGGGATACCAAAATTAAAAGCAAGCGGGATAGATATATGACTTCTCGGAAGACAATAACTAGAGTTCTTCAGCGAGCGTGGAGTCTGCTTCAACGATTGCGGTGGCGCTTGCTGACGGGAGGGTAAGACACATGGGCCTTGAGCACATCGTGCAGGAATTGAAAGCTAACAAAAAGAAAATGCAGGATAAATCGTCCAGGTAGAGCCTGAACTACCAAATGTCTTTCAGCAGTTTTCGCAGTTGCGCTCGATTGGCTTTTCGAAGGGGTAGGCAGAGTCCATCGTTCAGCTTTACGAACATGTTGCCATTTGGAGGCAAATGGAATTCCTCAACGTGGTCGAGATTCACGATCGCATTTCGATGCACGCGGAGAAAACGATTCGGATCGAGCAGCGCCTGGAGGTTTTTCATGCTTTGCCGGATCAGATGGGACGTCTTCCCCACATGCAGCCGAATGTGATTCCCTGACGACTGCACCCATCGGATATCGTCGACTTTTACTAGTACAATCTTTTCATCCGCTTCAACTCCCAGTCGCTGCAGAAAGCGACGCGCCGGTCGTTGTTGCTCCTGGCCACTCGACCTCTCCCCAACGTCGAACTCCATCCGAACACCGGCAATTCGCAATCTTGCCAGATCCAGAGCGGCTTCGAAGCGCTCGGCATCAAATGGCTTTACAAGAAAGTCGATCGCGGAAGAAGCAAATTCAGACACTGCCGACGGATCGTAGGCGGTGACAATGGTTGCTGGCGCACGCTTGACTCCTACAGCCTCCCAGCTCGGGACTCGTCCAATCGCGGGTGTATGTACGTCCAATATTACGAGGTCCGGGGCGCTCTCCTGAATTGAGGACACCAACCTGGAGTCGTCCACGCAAGTCACCGTCATCCCTGCTTCACACTCGAGCAGTGAGCAAATGAGCCTGCGACTTACTGCGTCGGGTTCTGATACCAAAACTCGGATCGGCAGCGTGTGCGTGGATGCTCTTACTTCACTTTCACGCATTTCGAGAAAAGAGCTCACTGGACGTTATTCAAAAACACGGTTAAGAATACTGTGAAATCATTCGCACAGAAACAATGGCGCGATCACGGGCTCCTTGAGGGCTATCAGTGCCATGCTCGCCTTTCCGCTGGGGAGGAACCCGCACTACTGGTTACCTGCTGCTGGATGTACTGCTCATAGCCTTCAGTCGCAAAACACAAAGCGCGATCGAAAAACTGGTCCAGCAGGCGCAACAATTCCATTTCGCCATAGATTTCGACTGGGCCGCGGATCAGGCCCTCGCGCTGCAGGAATTCCCAAAGATGTTCCTTGGTCATGACAATCGCCCAGCAGAAGTCAGACAGCGCGACCCCCTGGGAGGCACGGCGCTCGCCAATCTCAAAATAACGCTGCTCGACGTCGTGGTCCGTCTTGATGAGCAGCCACTCGCTCAAGTGCCGCAAGATCTCGTGAATTCGTCGCCGCAATTCCTCGGCGGGGACTTTGTGCAGGTCAGAGGTGCGCGAGGAAGTGTCCAGTTTCGTGACCAACTCGGTCACGAGTTCGTCGGAATGGCGTTCGATCAGTTGTACCAACCTTAATGAGATCATGCCATCCTCTCTATTCGATTCGATGCGGTTTCTGTTCTAACAGACGCAGGCAAAAGCGGTTGGCTTCTGAAAAGTTTTGTAATGAAATGTAATTCATGTCAGGTCGTATTTGTCGCTCCCCCTGTTTTGGAAATCGGCTTTCCTCCTGCCGTTTGCCGCGCGTCCTCGGTTGGCTGAAAGTCAGTTGGCCATGGCTTCGATCACGCTCTGTGGAGCCATGGTTGGAACAATTCTCGTGAGCTTGTAGTCAGCGGCATTGAGCAGAGCACGGAACTCAGCGATGGTACGTTCGCGTCCTCCATTCATCACCAACATGTTCAAATCTAAAAGCTTACTGAAGGACGCCGAAGCGGCTTCCGGCACAATCATGTCCACCAGCAACACTCTGCTATTCGTAGTCAACGCTCTATGGCAATTTCTAAGGATTTTCACAGCACGACTATCGTCCCAATCATGGATCACCCCACACAAAAGGTAAGCGTCTGCTCCTGGTGGAACGGAGGTGAAGAAATCCCCGGTAACGTACGAGCATCGTCTGCCCCATGCGTTGTTGCTGCCTCGTCGCCGTGCCCTTTGGATTGTCGAAGCAGTGTCGAAAACCGTACCTCCGATGTCCGGATTGAATCGCAAAATTGTTTCCAGGAGCTCGCCTTGGCCTCCTCCGATGTCGACGATGGAAGAAATTCCCGCAAAGTCGTAGGCCATCAGAACTGCGTAGGCCAACATTGATGCGACGTTCGCCATGCCCTGATTAAATGCATCCGCGGCGTCGACGTTTTGTCGCAGGTAGTCGAATAGGCTTGCTCCGAACATATGGTCAAAGGCCGGAGATCCAGTTTGAATGCTATAAAGCAGGTTGCTGCACGCCTGATAGTGAATTTCACCGAGCGTGATCACCATCGCCTTGAGCGATCCATGGACTTCGGCCTGAAGACTCTCCGCAAGGCGGGAAAGAGCAAAGGAATCTGCGTGGACGTGCGAAAACACACCCACGCTTGCTAGGGCTCGCATTAGCCGGAAAAGTGAAGGGGCGTCGGCGCCCGTGGCAACGGCTAGTGCGAGACACGACTTGGGGCCGTCTTTAAGTAAATCGGCAATACCGAGTTTGGCGGCAACGTAGATCGCCTGGGAAACCCAGTATCCAGTTATCATCTGAAACAGAACGGGAGGCGACGGATTCCCTTCTCTGGTTGGTGCAATTCTCGCGGGAAATAGCCGATCTCTCAGAAGAAGCTTCATCTCAGCCCACAAGGCTATCCTCCTCGCCCGATGGAGAACCTGGAGGAGAGGCCAGAACGCGCATCGTCGAGCTACCATCTGAGTAGCGCGACCTCTGCAGCCATTCCTGGTCCTAACGCGATCATCACTCCCCAGTCTTCCGGCCGTGGATTTCCGTTCCGTACGACCTCGTCCAAAACAAACATGACGGTGGGGGAAGACATGTTTCCATAATTCCGCAATACAGTTCTGGCGAAACGCAGCTGCGCATTCGTCATGCTGAAATGCTTTTGAACGTTGTCAATCACCCTGCGTCCACCGGGATGAACAACCCAGAAGCCAATGTGGGATCTTGAAAGTCCATGTCGTTGCAGCAACCGTTGCAGGGCCTTTTCGATCATGGGACCAGCCAAATGTTGAATCGAGGCACCCAGCACGATTCGCAACTTCCCTTCGCGATGTTGGAGTCCAACCTCATCGATCTGCTCCGTATCGATGAAAGTCTCGAAGTCGATAACCTGGGGATAGCTGGGATTAGCTTGCGGCCCGGCGGCCAGCAGGAAGGCAGCGGCGCCATCCGCGCAAATCGCGTTACCGACAACGGTTTCGAGGGTGTTATCGACGTAGTAGCAAGCTGAGCAAATCTCGACGGCTAGCATTAATGCTTTGCGGCCCGGGTTTGCGCGAACGAAATCGACTGTCTGCTGCAGTGTAGGAAGGGCACCCGCACATCCAAGCCCAAGGATAGACGCCCTTTGTATCCTGTTACTGAAACCCATATGCGCGATGAGACGACTGCCCACATCCGGACACACGTAGCCAGTGCAGGTACAGACTGCAAGGAAATCGATATCCTGCACGTTAGTTGCGGTTGCCTTCAAACAGTTCAGAATCGCCTGACAACCTGTTTTCATGGACCCGTGCAGATAACGCTGATTCAGCTGATCAGAGTTTTCCCCGCGATTCGGAGCACCTTCCAGATAGAAATGACGATAATCGATGTCGCTATTCAGAAAAATCTTCCGAATACGCTCACTTTGATAGCCCGCAGCGTGAAAGGTTTGCTCCTGGGTAAGCCTAGCCGGCGGGGTCGCTATTCCGATACCTAGGATCCGAGGATGGTTCACTGATTCCCTATCAATTCATGCGAGGTCTCAGTCTTACCCTCGTGATGCGCGGCCTCGAATTCCGCCGCAAGTTGAGACTTGAAGCTGCGGCTTGCCTCTTCGAACTGAGCTTTCGCCCGTGCCACACGTCCCAACAACGTTTGCAGCTGCTTTGGACCCAATACCAGCAATCCCAGCATCAGCACGAACAAGATTTCCGTTCCAAGACCCACGATTCACCCCTTGGCCAGATCTTGATCGTTGGCAATGGTGCTTGTTGTGCTGACCGGTTTCTCTTCGTCTTTCATGGCTGACTTGAAGCCGCGGATGCCTTCCCCGATTCCCTTGCCAAGTTCCGGGAGCTTTTTAGGTCCAAATACGAGCAGAGCGATTCCGAAAATCACTAGCAGATGCATTGGTTGAAACAATCCTTCAAACATGGGCGCTCCTTAAGTTAGGCGAATGAGCCCAAGCGAGCTCAGAGCCGCTAGTATTAAAAATGCAGGCGCTGTGACCAGTAGCTCGTTACAGCGCCCGCCAGTAGAGCAAGGGAGAGTACACGCAAAAAATTAGAACCCACGCCGAACCGAGTCCGCTGCGACGGCCAGATCCATGGATAACTCAAGAAACTCGTCCGGTTGACCGATGAAAAGCCCGTCCTCCGTGAAAGCCTTCACAGTCGCCACTGCGCCCCCATTCTGTGTCGAAGTTGGTCGGATCACCGAGCACCGAGGCAGATTCTTGCTGATGAAATTACAGGGCTCAGGCAGGATCTTGTTGGTCTGCGTGAGCTCTGTTGCAGGGTTGTTGAGATTGGGAAATGTCAATCCGGTTACGGGATCGGTCACGCCCGCCAAAGGCGAGTTCACCGCGTTGCCCGCCTTATCATGCCAGAGCCCGAAGTGATCAATTTCGACTCCGCCGATACTCACCAGGATCCGCAGGACAGTCGGGTCGGTTGCCTTGAAGGCCAGCGTGGGATAGAGGCTCGCACCACCCTGCTCAATGAACGCAAAGTGAAATCCCGCCGTGTTGGCGATCGCTTGTATGCGCTCGGCATCACGGCCTGTGATGGGAACTGTCGGATTGGTTGACGGAGGAGTATCAGTATCGTTCAAGGGAATAGCCGGTTGGTTTGCAATAACGAAGGGTCCCTTGAACGCTTCGCCTAAGTCCGGGTTCTTTCCACTGCGATACCGGGTATACCAACTGAGGTCGACATTGAGGTTCATGAGGTTGGTAATCCGTTTTATTTGCCTTGCCCCAGTCGCCTTACTGCTCGGCAGCTTGCGAAATGGTTCAAGGTCGACGGGTACCACACCCCTGGACTTCAAGAAAGCCGTAAGGAACGCTGCATGGCTCAACTCATCATCAGTATTGTCGGTGATGTACTGCGGCATGTCGCCGTCCAGGTTTTGAAGCGCCAGGTTGTAGGCGGGATTTCCGCCTATGAATTTCTGGAACTCTTCGCTCGATTGTGCGGCTCCTCCACCGGAAGGCCCGACTCCGCCGAGCTCCGCGTATTGGGTCCACAGATCACTTTCCACAATTTCGGCCCACGCCGCGAACTGCAGGAGTGCAACATCGCCTTTCGAAAGTTTGTCCGTGCTGGACGAGGTCTGTGCTGCACCTTCAGTCGCCAAAAGCGTACCGGCTGACAGCGCTGCCCCGGTGATTCCGAGTCCCTTCAGAAATGAACGTCGCTTGACCACACCCTGCCAGTGACGTTGAACATCTTCTTCCGTCGACGCCAGCGTTGTTTCAGATGAGTTTGTCTCAGACACCACCGCAGATGGAGAATTCTTTTCTTTCATGGTTGCGTTCCAATTCCTTTGCTTATGATTTTGTTCCAGCAGTACTGTGTGTTGGACACAACGACCAAACGACGAGATGCATGAAGGATGTCATTTGATTGTCAACTCTTTGGAACCTCGCGGTGACAACATCATCGCTTCGACCTTGGTACGTGGCACCAGACACTCTTATCTTTACTTTCTTTACATATCTGTCTGTTCCAGCTATCTATACAACTTTGCTAGCCGACCGTTATTCCCGAATTCCCAGAAATATTTCTCCTGTCGACAAGAGTCTGTAGACCGCGGTCTGTCCATCGGTTGCGTCTTGGTGTGACTATCGGAGCGTTACAGCGGCAATGCGGGAATCAGCGAGAGATTCAGAGCCGAACGTTGAAGGCTGCATGCTAACAGCGGCAGATTCGCCGCTGGCAGACTGCATGATTAACGAAAAAGCCCGGCCTCTGAACCATCCGAATAATGGATAGAATGGATGACTTCCCGATCACGGAAGATAACAAAGTTGTAGGTTAAATCACAATGCTAAGTATGGCCGCTACTCCCGAGGAAATCGTTACTTATCACGGACTCATCATTGTTGAGAGCTACCTCCAGCGCCAGGTATTTTCGCGTCATTGAGGAGCTGACCGAGTTGGGCACGGTCCAATCGTTGTCCAGCTACGACAACAGAATCGATCTTGTTCATATTCGAGATATCCGCCCATGGGTCAGCATTCAGCAAGACCAGGTTGGCCGTATAGCGCGGCTCGATGCGGCCCACATTTCTGACAATCGGAGGAAGAGGGACAAACGATGGGATTGCATAACGAAATTGGACACCCAATGGGAGCCATTCGTTTCCGTCAGAGACGAAACTTGTCTCTCGTCAGACTGCGAGTCTCACAGCGGTGGTTCCACATATCCGTGTTCCGGTGCTTTTTCCTTTTACTTGGCAACTGTGCCCTGGAATTGTGAACTTCCTGTCCCAGGCTCGATCAACTTAGAATCATTTAGGTGTGCGTAATGATAGATCGAACGAGAACTGTCTCTCGTACCGCGGAGAATTCATCACCGTATGCAAAATAGAACGCTATAACCAGCATTGCAGCCAGCCCCATGAGCCCATAAATAGTTAGTTCTAGCATTCTTGCCTTGCCGTACATCTCCTTCGCGCTCCTCGATGGTCAGCCCGATGCCCTTCACTCGAGACAAGGCGATAGCACTCATTTTCTATACCCACAGATTCGTGATTCTCAGTAGCCGGCAAACTCTTCCGTCCGAATATCGTCTTCATCGACGCCCACCTCACTCAGCGTTTGGCGCGCCGTTGCAACCATCGTTGGCGGCCCAGCTATGTAATAGATCGGGCCTCGGAGGATTCCCACGCGTGCGAGCAGCATTTCCGAGCTGAGGTGCCCCGTTTCCCCCTTCCAACCTCGGTAATTCTTATCCGTACGCGTGAGGATCGGAACGAAGAGGAACCTTGGATTTGCATGCTCTAACTCCCAAAGCTCGTCGATAAACGCTGCGTCTTCCACATAGCGGTTTGCGTAGAACAAGACGATTGGATGGCGCAGCTTCTCCGCGGTTGCGTAAGAGATCATGCTGAGAAACGGCGCGATCCCGATCCCGCCGGCGAGGAAAACAGCTGACCTGGCCGTGTTTTTGTGGAGGCTAAAGGATCCCATGGGACCTTCAATCCTGGCCCGGCTCCCGATCGGCAGCATGGACATGGCCTGCTTGAAAGCTGTATTTCGCATGCGGGTCGTGACTACAAGCTCCTCGTCGAACGGGGAACTTGCGATGGAGAAGGTGTGAGTCAGTCCGTTTGGCAGTCCCGGCTGGGAACCCGATAGCGTCAGGTCAATATACTGCCCGGCCTTGAATACAAAGTGCTTTGGCTTTTCAAACTGAAATGCCATTGTCCCTTCAGCAACCTCAGTTCGACCTAATAGCGTGCTTTGATAGTCAATCATCGCGATCATCCCCTGGTCGTTGATCCTGGTCCTGAAGAGAATCCATGTCTTGATGCCGGACGGTAAGCTGGGCTCTGTCGCGTGCTTCGCATCACTTTCTCTCGACATTGATAACGAGCAGGCCCGCCCTTTTATTCCAGGAATCTCAGAAATTTGGGACAAATGCGCGCTTAAGTGCACAGGCCTTATTTGTACCCAACTTCTGTTTCTTCCGAGATGTCTCTCCCTAGACCCAACTATGCGCGCAGATTCCCCTCCTCGCTAAGGTGTCGGTGGACACCACCTGATGCCACTTACGAAAGACCCGGGCAAAGGGACACCGGAGTGTGCCCTTGCCCGGGCTGTTTGCTTTAGTTGATGGTGATGGTTACAGGCGTGGAATGGCTTACCGAGCCGGCTGTACCCGTCACCGTCATGGTGACCTGTGAGGCGGGCGTCTGGCCTTTTGAACTGCTACCGCACCCGAGGGCAAACATTGAGACGAGAAGCAGCACACCCAGTACGCTCGTCCACAGAATGCTCTTGCGTGTAAGCGGTTTCCGTTTGCGAGTCGCGAGAACGGTTCCGAACAGCCCCAGACCCGGCAGCAGGGTCGCCATGCCGGACAAGCTGTAACCGGTAGCCGGCGGAGTCGAGGTAGCAGAGATGGTCAAGGTGGAGGATGACGCGCTCGACCCGGGAGAGATCGTCGTAGGACTGAAAGCACAAGTTAGGCCAGCGGGCGCAGCACAGGAAAGCGTAATCTGACCATTGAATCCTCCCACCGCGCTGGCGCCGATCATAAGGTTAGCCGAACCGCCCGGCGTGACGGTCACACTCGGGGCCGAGAGACTCAGAGAAAAACCTGGGCTGCCAACCGCGGCCGCAGGGACAAGGCTAGCGAACACACTGGTGGTGCTGCCTCCAGCCGGGAAATTGGGTTGGTTGCCCCCTCCAGCCGTGAGATAAAGAGTATTTGGATCGCCCGAGGGCCCGCCTCCCCCAAACACCATATCCCACAAGCCAGGATTCACCAGCACCTTGTTCGAAGAGTCGGTGAGCTGGCCGAGAAACTTCCCCGTTGTGTCGTACGCGTTGATGGTGCCATCACCAAAATTGCCCACCAGGATTACGTTCGGAAAGGCTCCGAATGTGGCTGGAGTTGCCACCACGCCCCAAGGCGCGTTGAGCATGCCGCCGGCAGCGAAAGTCTTCACGAAATTGCCGTTTATGTCGAAGATATCCACCTGCCCCAGACCCACGCCGGGCGTTGCATCGTGCTTGGCACCATCCTGCATGGCATAAGCGACGAAGATCTGATTACCGATGACGTGGATGCCATGGGCAGCGAAACCCGCAGGAAGGGTTGGATCGGTGAACGAGCCGCTCAATGAAGTACGGTTGAAGTTGCGATCGAGGACGTCGACTCGGCCGCTGTTGAAGTTCGCCGCCAAAAGGGAGGTGCCGTTGAGCAAGGCGAGACCCTTGTAAACTGCGCCACTGGCGGAGTTATCGAAGGCCACTGTTGCCGTGTTGCTGGCGCCGGTCCAGCTGGCGACGATGCCATCTTCGGTGTCGAAAATGAACTGTCCGCCGCCGAAGGAGGCGCCGTTGCCGTTGGCCACGTTTCCCGTGGGGCAGCCCGGGCTACAATTACCGTTTGGATTGTGGGCGGCTCCGGGTATGGTCACTACCAGCGCAGCATCTTTGTTGCCCTGTGCATCATAGAGCGTGGAGGTGCCGCTGTTGTTGTTGGCGATCCAGAAATCTTGCCCGGGAAAAATGGAGATTCCCCAGGGGTTCAACAGTTGAGTGTCTGTAGTATGGCCTACGCCGGCAGTATTGGAAACCAGGTTGGTCTGGGAATAGCCGGCCTGCTGGGCCCACAGCCCGGAAGGAATGGCTAACGTCATGAGTAGGGCGCACAACAAAAGTGTTTTTTTCACGTTGTCCTCGGTAACTTATTTATGATTTGTATGACTCTGAAACCGGCGCATCTCGTCCTTTGCGCAAAGCCATTGATCGCTGGATTGGGGCGGAATTCAGGCCTAGATAGATGCCCATCCAGGCTCTGAACTCCCTGCCGCAAGCGTGTAGGAACCGATGCTGTACTCGAGCTAGTTAGCGCCAGAGGAAGACACGGTGCCGTGATCTTTCATCTGGGCCACCTGGGTCATGGCTCGTGGGGTCCTGAAGGCATAGACGCCCCCCAAGGTTTCAACCTTGCTGAGAAAGTACTTGTCTCCTACATGCTCGAAGCTAAGCTCTGCTTGGTCAGCAGGAGCTCCATTGACAACCACAGGGTCTCCATCGAACGACATGGGGAGCAGAAATACGCTGTTGTTGTCGCTGCGGATGACTAAGGATCGAGGGTCTCCAGAAGAGACCCGACTAACGCTGTATGTTCCCGCGGGAAGCGTCTCACCTCCAGCCACAAAGTCGAACGGGACATTCGCAGCGATCTTGTCTAGGTCCTGCGCGTGGGCACTTATGCCCAACCCAAGCAGGCAAGTCAGAGTAAGTACAACCGTCAAAGATGATTTCTTCATGATTTCCCCTTGTTGAATTGCTTTGAAGTTCGGTGTTGATAACTGCGCTCGTGAGACTTTATTCCAAGTGTCTCCTGCGCCTCGGTTGTGAAATGCTTTTCGCAACCTATATGGGATTAGACGCAGGGACCGACGCCGAGATGCGGACGAGATGTCACTTGATTGTCAAATCTTTGGCGAGCCGCTCTCGTAAAGACGGGGAACAACATCACTGCAACGCTCGAATGAAGAGTAGTGGGTTGTATCTGCGTAATATCAGGTTGAAGCATGCATTGCGATCGCGCATTCCATTTGGTCTGTGGCCGAGGA
>Ga0207116_10113_pt1 | contig 22484 bp, 20 predicted proteins | sample Alteio_BWMinHeat_44_FD_153550 | JGI IMG/M metagenome (GOLD analysis project Ga0207116, IMG submission 153550) | Enriched cells from forest soil in Barre Woods Harvard Forest LTER site, Petersham, Massachusetts, United States -... | ecosystem: Environmental > Terrestrial > Soil > Temperate forest >... | reverse complement strand
GAGTACGCTAAGCTGCAATAGCTGGAACTGTGGGGCGCAGCCCGCGGGCTAGCCAATATAGTCACCTCCGCCCTGTCTGTCCGTTCACTTTGAGTTGTCATACTGTGTCCGATGGTGTGCTTGCCAGTTGCCGCATGTTGAGACGGGATTGTTGGAAGCGAAAGACGATGCTTCGGTCGAGTAGTCGGCAACCCTTACCTTGGGGTTATTTCAGGGTTTCCAGTCATCCGGTGCCAATCGCGAGAACCGTCGACCATTAGTTGCGAAGGCCGTTCCCGTCCCACTCTTCAGGTAATTAGGGATTGATTCCAGTTTGCCGTCAACGATTTGGAAAGATGTTGAGCCGCCAACCCGACTTTTAGATTAGAAGCCATCTCATAAATACCTTGACAGAATTAAACAGCAAGCGAGGTACAGCATCCCAAGAAAGTTTTCGGCGTATCATTCGTATCGGACGACCAGTCTGCGGAAGTTTTGTAGCCATGCGAACAACCTCTCGATCCTCCAGCGTCGACGGTACCGTCTCAACCGGCGCGCAAACCTGACCGTATTCTCTTTCGCTGTGGTCAATCCCAGTCTGCGCATCAAAAAAGGGCGACCGAAGCCGCCTTCAATTGAAACCGGTCAACACCTTAGTACCATAATGGGGCATTGCGCTATGTTGCTGCGGCGACGGGTTTCTCGTGTCATTTTTCTGGTGTCCAGAATAGATCGCAGCCCCAGTGGGTCTTTTACTAGGGCATTAATAGTCGCTATGAGAATCCAAGACGCGATAAAGATTAATATAGAATTACTAACCAGCAAAGCAAGAAAAGAGCTTAGCGGGTGGCACAGCAAGATGATCATTCGTCGAAGCGACGCCAGCCACGCGGACCTGCGAAGGGAGATCGTACCCACCAGTTGAAGGAGAGCCGCTATCGCGAATACTAGGAGAACGATCCTCGCCAACCAAAGAAACGGCGCTGCGAAGAAGAAAAAGTCCCAGGTCATAACTGGTATCAGTAACACGCATGCGAGTTGTAGTAAGAACGCTATGAAATTGTGGAGGCGCAAGACGGGTCGCGACATCCCTGCGTAACAATCTGAATCGGACAGAAATCCCAAATGTGCAGACTGAATCAGCGCAGCGTTTAGTTCAGCTAGAAATTGGAAATTAGGATCTGTAGGTGCAAAAATGGATTTGCGGGGAAAAAGCGTAGTGGTAACACTGTCCCAATCGAAGGGCAATACTAGACTCTTAGGTATACCGTAATTTTCAAGTTGGGCGGATACGTTATCCACCACCTCTTCGGGATCGAAGAAACCCACTCCATGTATTAGGAGGAGTTTCCAGTGTCGCGTATTCATATTCGAGGATCCGGTTGTCGTGTCGAGGGACCCGACCGACGCAGCGCACAAATAGTAGCGCAAAAACTGCGACGAGACATACACCCCTGTCCCGTTACGGCGTAACCCGCGGTTGATATCGTTACTCAGTGGGTCCGTCGAGCCTGTGGTTAGATTGCGTGTCGCCGCCGACCAGATTTCCTCGGTGCGTCCGAAAATCCGCTCATGCAGGGGGATGACCTTTTGTCCCAATTCCGAGATCAAATCATTCCGGATTCGTACGACTGTGGCCAACTCCTGAAGATCCGATGTTTTGTGCTAGCCAGCTCTGAAGTTCTTGGAGGATGTCAGAAAGCAGGGATCGACATCACCGACTACTTGAACACGCTCAGAAGATAGATTCGCCGCTTCCCACTCTGTATAAACTGTCCTTCATCACACCAGACCCCCATTTCTTAAAGACATCTTTCACGTAGGGAGGGCGGAAAGAGCATCCGGCCGACTCGCATAGAAACCTAAGGACGACCCTACCAGCTTGCTCTTCCGTCAGCCCGTTATCCATGTCCTGTTGAATAACAAACGATCTGAAATCTGGAAACATTGTCCCTGGAGTGTTCACGCCCGTACTGGCCAAACACTCGAAGTCGTTCTCACTCATCGACTGTATTTCGGTCGGCGTTGACAGAATGCAGCGGAATTTCGAGCCGATGCGCAAGCAGGTAGAGGCCTGGCAGAGAAGCGAACTCACGGATGTCACTGCGAAAGTGGTGATCTACGAAGCATTCATCGAGGGCGGACTCGAAGCTCCAAAGCACCTTGCTCGCAGCGTTCATGACCTCTACTTTGAGCCGAAGTACGAGGAATTCCGGCCGCGAACGATCTGGAGTCTCTCGAATGCGTTTACCTCGGCATTCAAAGAACTGGATCCCATTCCGCAGTTCAAGGCGACAGCCAAGCTGGGAGAATTCCTGGAAGCGCAGTTCTCGAAGTCGTTCTGACGCCGGGCGGCACCGGCCGGGCCGCCTACTTATTTACATTCCCGTTAACACATTCGCCAATCCGCTGGTGCTGCGTAGCCCGTTGCTTGCGAAGACTCGTTTCCTGAAACAAGAGATCAGTCTCGCCCCGAACCGAGCAGACATCTAATATCGTCGTCAAATGGGTTACGTCCAGAAGATTCGCCACGCGAGGTGTCAGGTTCAACAGCTTGAGTTGTATCCGGTTTGCGGAGGCCCAATTACGCAGCTCTACCAACAAACCTAGACCCGAGGCATCGATCGCAGTGACCTCCGCCATATCTAGGACGGCGGTCGCAATATGCGGATGACTGAAAACAGCGTGGCGCAAAATATGGCATTCGCCGAAGCCGATTCGGCCGGTACATCGAAAGACGATCGCTTCGCCTAATTTGTGAATGGTCAACTTCGGCATGTTCGCTCCGCTCGCAACTCAGTTTCCGTTACGTCAAAGGTGCTGGTCCAAACATACCCAGGTGGCACGAAGTATTCCCTCGAGGTTCGTATCGGAACAGGCAAGATTTGTGAGGTGTTCTGTCGACACAACAGGATCGTTCCCTGCACCGTGATGCGGAGGACGATGAAGGCGGTGAAGTCCACAGTCCCACTCGCAGCGGTGCTGTCTCTGGGCTATTCCTCGGTCGACTGACCTGACAGCCCCCATCACCACGCTCCAGAGTCTTCACCGCGCTGCGGAAAAAACAGCAATTCTGGGATGCGCCAGAAGGCTTGCATATGCGACGAAAATCCTGTGCGACACGGGGTCTACTGTTAAGGTATGAGCCCCGTAGTGAGTGTGCACCCGATCCAATACACGATAGTTGTCAGGATCGTCTTGCTGGATCACCGTCATCTCTCCGGTTCTTCCGGCGGTGTAAATACGATGATTGCCTCGGTCGAACGCGACCGAGTCAGGCCCGCCGCCGACCCCCAGCGTTGTAATGACCCGATGCCTCTCTAGGTCAAAAACCACTAATTTGGCATTTCCGCTACAGACAGCAAAGAGCCGTCTTTGCTCGGAATCAATCGCCATGCCGGATGGCCCTTCGCATGGAGCGAGAGGCCATTGTCCTATTACCGACCGGTGGCCAACATCTATTGCCGCTACCTCATTCGCGTCTTTTAGATTCTGGAAGAGCAATCCGCTCCCGGAGTCTATGGCTGGAAACTCTGGCTTACCAGGAAGCTGGATGTTTCCCACCGTCGCGCGCTTTTCGGGATCTATTAGGGTAGCCATGTTTGCGTCTCCATGGGCTATATAAACGAGCTTGGCTGACGGGATGTAAAGGATGGCATCTGCGTCATCTGCAACTGGGATGCTGGCAAGCTGCTGAAGGGACCTCGGATCGAAGACGTCCACCGTATTCGCATCGCTTCGCGTGATGAAGGCAACCTTCAGCTCGGGCACTAGAGCGACGCCGTGCGCAGCGCCGGCTCCAGGCATTTCTGATACGGTACTAGCTCTCAGATCACTGGAGTCGAAAGCGATTTTGAACAGGGCGCCGGACGATTCGCTTGTAACAAACAGAGTCTGATCGTTTACCGTCAGGTAGTCGAGAACTGTGAGCAGACCGCTTCGCGGAAGTTCGATGAAACCATCAAAGGTCATGACCTTCGATTTGCTGGGTGTGCCTGGGTAGATTAGGTAGCACAACACTACCGCTGCGAGACCGAGCAATGTGATAGCAAACGTAAGGAGCATCTTACGGATATTCTTCGTTGCGAGCCCGTTTCGGCTCGTATGAGCACTTGTGGGAACGGCGTTCATCGATTCAACAATCATCTCGAGACCCTCTTCAAAAATGCCTTTTCGGATTCATGGGATCGCTCGATATCTCCTCGTGTAGTTTGCGACAAATTGGCTGATTTACGGACAATCTGTTCCAGTGCACGCTGGATGTCTGTGTCGGGAGGTACCGGCTCGAAGTCGTTACGAGTTTCGTCTAGGTGTTTGCTGATGTTCTTGAAGATCGCAAAGCGGCCATCGAAGTCAGTCTGAAATAAGCTCGTTCCCCATTGGCCAGGCGAGAGCCAGACTCGGCTGACTTCGATCATACCTCCCTTGTTTAGGTGACCTAGCAACCCATGGCCAAAATTCACTTGCTGCGATAGAGTCCCGGAAAATCGGGCAAGCCGTTTCTCCCTCAGATCGACTAGGACTACACCACTCAGGGCGTGAAGTGCCATCTCCTCGTAAGTCGAGGGTTTGTATGCCGGATTGGGATGAAATGCGATCCTTTCCAAGTTTCCCCGCTTGCCCTGGTCCTGGAAGAGAAAAATATCGGGAATCACGCGAAGAAGATCGTCAACTTTCTTTTCCTCTGCCTCGCGATTCTTCTTCAGTGTCAGGCGCGCCTTCGGATTCTCTTTCAAGTCACGGAGACGATCAGCATCTTGTTTCCGTTCCAAAGGTGACGGTTCATGGCCATCTACCGAAAGCAGGCGGTGGACTGGACCATCCACTGTGTCAATTTCCCGTTCACGATAAACATGGCCAGCAGTACGACGTTCCACCTGGCTTGCCCACAACGCATTTTGTTCGCGTTGGCGGAGTTCGTTCTCACAGGCATCAGTCATCAACTGTTTCGGATTTTGGGCCGAGAGCTGAGGGAAACCCGACAACACGTAGAAGGCGACCAATGCAAGGAATCCGCAATGTGGCCTTAAGTTTTGCAACATCGTCATAGGTGAGGGACCCCAAAAACTGTCCAAGCGCGAAAACCCGCCTGATCATCGATTCGGCGTGCCTTGCCGAGCACGATTTACGAACTTACACAACATCGAAGCGCATCATCATGTCGTAGTCTTCGTGTTCGAGGTTGTGACAGTGCATCAAATAACGGCCCCGATAGCCGTCGAATCGCATGATGACGCGGACATCGTCGCCTGAGTCGAGCCGTAAGGTGTCCTTCCAGCCGCGCTCATAGTCGCGGGGCGACTGACCGTTGCGGTCGAGTATCTGGAAGTTCACCAGATGGATATGAGGCGGATGCGTCTGCCTCCATGGACTTTTCTCATAGACGAAGCGCCAGATCTCGATGTCCCCAAGGCGCGGCTCCGCTTGTGCGCGTTCCGGGTCGAATCGGTTACCGTTAATCGCCCAGTAGATCGGTGGAAAGTGGTCCTTCAACTCAGGGCGGGGACCGAAGGTGAATGTCCGAGTCCTGACAGCCGCCTCGGGCCTTAGATTCTCGATCACGCTCAGGCGGTCCGGCAGTTGGCCATGATCCGAAACAGCCGGACCGGTAATATCGAAACGCATGATCTCTGCAAGTGGTCCTTGTTTCTCGGTATTGCGAAGAACAACCGAATCGCCCGCGGCGTATGCCGAGAAATCGATCACAACCTCGACACGCTCCGCCATCGCTATCGGGATGCACGGTACTTGGACCGGTCGCGGCATCAATCCGCCATCGGTCGCGATTTGTACGAACGGCTGCGCGGAAGTAAGAGCAAGAGTGAAGGTCGTGGCATTGGAGGCGTTCAGAATGCGGAAGCGATACCTGCGTCGCTCCACTCGCAAAACAGGCCAAGGCGCGCCGTTCACAAGAATGACGTCACCGTCCGCCCCGGCGTGCCCGTGCGGCTCGTATCGAAACGAGCCGTCGTGGTTAAATTGCCGTACGCAGAGCATCACAGGGATGTCGTAACGCCCAGTCGGTAGCAACAGCGAGCGCTCGTCCTCATCCTCTACGAGGTAGAACCCCGCCAGGCCCATGTAGACATTCTGACCGGTCGCTCCCATGGCATGGTCGTGGTACCAGAGTGTGGCGGCTCGTTGATCGTTCGGATAAATGTAGTTCTGTTCGTGCTTCGAGGGGGATGCCCCAGACATCTGACCGCCATCTCCAGCATGATCCATCTGCATCGACGTTGCCGCTATCGGGGATCCATTCGGCAAGATCACATCCGTCGGCCACCCGTCCGAGTCAGAGGGAGTGTGACCGCCATGAAGATGCGTGACCACAGGGGTGAGGAGCTTGTTTGTAAATCGGATGTGGGTCGCTCGTCCCCGCACGCCTTTAATCGTCGGTCCCGGAAAGATGCCGTTGTACCCTCGAATCATCGTCTGTTTCCCAGGCAGAATCGCGGCAGCGGATTCGCGTGCTTCGATCTCGTAGTACTCCCCTTGTTCGTCCGAACGTGTCGGCTCAAGCACGGGAGGAATTGGCAGCGACGCTTCGAATCGAGTCAACGTCTCCGAATTGTCCGCAGGAGAAGGCCGCGAGCACGCCTGCAGCATCGTTCCAATTCCCCCTCCGATGGCAAGTTTCAACGCGTCGCGACGGTTGATTCCGGTAGGCATCTCAGTCTTTAGCCCTCGACGTTTTTTATTGTGCGGAGAAGAACATGGCAGCGCCGTCAGGAACAGTTAGTCGCTTGTATGGATTTGTATGGGATGTCGACACTAATCAGAAATTTGTTCGAGCGTGAGGCCACGGGTGTGCGGCCCGACGACTCCGACGGCGATCACGACCACGAACATGGCGAAGGCGATCAGACCGAAGACCCCTGCAGTTCCAAATCGTTGGAAGAGGAATCCGATGACGAGGCTGGCAAATGCTGTGGATAAGCGTCCCCAGGAATAAACGAACCCGACCGCACGAGCCCGCATACGAGTTGGAAATAACTCCGCCTGGTACGCGTGCGAGCTATAGCCCAGGAGGCTATTCATCAGCATAATCAGGATCCCGAGCACCACCAGACCCAAGGGAGCGGTATGGGCCGCGAACAACAGGCCGAACACGGCCGTCCCTACTGCAGCGCTAACGATCTGCCATTTGCGTTCATACTTTTCCGCGATCGTGCTCCAGAGCAAAGGTCCAATGGGAAAAGCGAGGGTGATAAGAAACGAGACCTGGGCGCTTTGCGGCGCATTATGATTTTGTGCGTTAACGAGTGCTGGCAGCCAGTTTCCAAAACCATAGAAGGCTATCGCCTGGAAGAAATGGAAGACCGCCAGCATGATGGTGCGGCTGCGGTATGGCGGACGAAGTATCTCACCAAAATTGTCTTTGACCACAGTCTTGGGCGTCAACGCCTTCGGTGCCGGCAGCGGATGGCCAAGATGCGTTTCTGCATGCCTTTCGAAGACTGAGGTAACCCGTTCGGCGTCTTGCAGGAGGCCATTTCTAACAAGCCAGCGTGGGGACTCAGGGAGGTAGCGGCAGAGTATCCAAACCGCGAAGGAGCCCGCTCCGCCCACGAGTACGAGCCACCTCCACCCCTGAATGTGTAAAGGGGCGTGAGGCACAAGGAGCCAGCCCAGCAGGGCGAGTACGGGAACGGCCGTTTGAATGACCGCGAATGAAATGGCAAACGCTCGTCCGCGGAGATTGCGTGGAACTATCTCCGACGCATAGGTATCGAGTGTAATCAGTTGGGCACCGATCGCAATCGCACACATCAAGCGAACTGTATCAATAGCGATGGCCGTATTCTGCATGGCCATCAAGGTTGTCGCCGCAGCGTACCAGAACGCAAAGCCTCGGAAGGCCGCGCGCCGCCCCCAGTGATCCGCGATTCCGCCCAAAGTGATCGTTCCCAAGAAAAGACCGAGGAAGGTAACGGACGCGAACGAGGCCTGGTCGGGCAGATGGAAGAGACCGTTCGATCCTACATGGAAGATGCCGTTTCGAACGAGACCTGGACTGATGAAGGCTGTCATGAAGAGTTCATAGAACTCGAAGAAGCCCCCAAGAGACAGTAACGCGATCAGTTTCCATAGATAAGGACTTGCTGGAATTCGGTCGAGCCGAGCTTCCACCGCTGCTCCGCGCTCGACCTTGGTTCGCTCCACATCGGTCTCGGAAGTAATCACCGAGGCAATCACGGAATCTCCAGGTTCATCAGGGGAATGAACTGCTGGCCACCGTGCATATCGCCATCACCGAGTTCACCCTGCGTAAGCGGCCGTGGGATGCTGAATTTGAAAGCAAGCGCATTCTCGCATTCGAAAAACCGTACCTTCTCGATGCGGCAGCGATAGAGTTTCGCAAACGCACCCGGATTCAGCGCTCCGGAATCCTTGACGTGCCGATAGCTTGCGAGGTCGGCGAACAGAATGTCGAAGGTGAGTATGAAGGGACCTGCATTCTTGCTACGAATCAGCGTTGCGATATCAGCTAAGATCATTATTTTTCTGAACCACCCAAGTCAATAAAGTGAGTCCGAAACATTTCGACGGCAGTGGACGGAACGGCGACGTGGTTCAGGGTGAAGCGATATACCGGGCCTCGGTCGACGACGGCGGGATTGTGAAGACACGCAAATGCAGTAATCGATCCCTTCCACTCTCTGATTGGGTAGTGCAGTAGCGGCTGGCGGCTGAGTTGGGCAAGCTTGTGGGCTAGGTCTTGTGTCGGTGCTGTTGCTTCAAGGACGATGCCCACTTCATGGGGCTGATGCTTCTGGTCCGGCTCAAGGGAGCCCATCACAGCGCTGATACCGTAGGTATGAAAGATCAGACTGTACGAACTCTTGTCTAGCTCGTCCCCGAGCACATGAGATACGCTTTCGTCGATATAGCTGCGCACCCCGGCGAGCCAACTCTCCAACTGACCGATGACGTGAGGATCACGGATCCCGCCGACGATAATGCTCTGATATCCCGCTAGCGCCGCACCCTCAAGCTTCACCGTGTACGGTTCGACTATGAATTCGCTGCCTCGAATCCTGACCGTCACGTCGTCAATCGCTCCAAAGGTAGAGTTCGTCAGGTCGAAAGTTCCGGAACACTCACGATGCAGGTACGGGTTGGAGTTCTCATACAAGCTATGCGCAGCCACGCTCAGCGGCGTGCAACGCAGGCCGTCGCCATAGGGACGAATCGAGATTTCGTCCTGACTGATAGTGGTGAAGATGACACCCTTGCCGAGCGTCTCGCAGACCAGCGTTCCGCACTCCGATACTTTGCCGGCGTGCCACGCCAGCCCCGGCGGGAAACCGTGCATCAACGGAATCGCGGCAAACAATGCTGCGTCACTGCACCGCCCCGCCAGCACGAAATCGGCCCCATCCGCAATGGCCTGTTGCAGCGGCTCCACGCCCATCATGCCGACGATGCGGCTACTGTTGTCGATGACGTTGTCACTTATCGGTGGCGCGGGATCGAGGGGGAGAATTCGATTCTGCTGCAGCAGCCTTTTGAGATAAGCCTTGTCCTGCTCCGCATAGATTACGGCTGTCCGCAAGGTCAGATGATGTTCGGCAACAATCTCGCGCGCGATCTCCAGAACCGAGTCGACGTGAACGTCACCGCCCGCCGTGCCAGCAGACCCTATGATTACCGGGATGTTCGCCTTTCGACCAGCACGCAGCATCAGCGACAGATCGCGCTTGACAGCCTCCCGGGGAAAAGCCGGTATTCCCATTCCGAGTGAAAAAGGACCTGCGTCGGTGGTGCCCGCATCACAGGCGATGAAGTGGGGTGCCTGTGCCAGCGCCTCATCCAAAGCAGCGCTACAGATGCCCCCGCCTACACTGCCGACCGGTGATATGAATCGAATCTGTTGGAATTTAGCGGTTACCATTTCTTACGCAGATCGACTCCGGTTCCATCCCGGGCAGCTGACTTTTGCCGCAACCCTTTGCATGACTCGAGGCTATTGCAGGTCAACGTACAACGCTGACAGGATGTGTCAGAGGTCTGTATGGATTTGTAAGGAACAAGCGTTCTGGCTGGTGAGTCGTGGCGTGTTGCTGTATATCCTTATTGAGGGAAACGATCCGGCGGTATCTAGTCTGTGACCATTCAGTCCTCCATAAGTAAACCGAACGGACGGGCGCCCATTGGGCGATTATTTATCAAGGTATTCCTCTGGTTTTGGTTAACCGTTCTGGCTTTGTTCGCCATCTTTCTGGCTAGCCGAATGCTTGGCACCCGTGTAGTTCCACCTACGGATGTCATTGCTTCGTTTGCTCCCAAAGTAGCTGACGAGGCAGCACACGCCTATGAATTGGGAGGTCCACATGAATTCGAGCAATTCGAGCGAGGGCTGATTGGAAAATCCGGGATTGAGCTCTATCTAATCGATGGGTACGGCAAAGAGGTTTTGTCCAGATCCATTCCCCCGGACAGTCTGTCTATAGTACGTGCCGCCCGGAGTGATGGACGCGTTCTTTCCCGCTATGGGCTCCGGTCGCACAGCTCATCTTATAAATTTACTTCGCAGTCAGGGCATCCTTACGTTCTTCTCGTGCGTTCCGGCTTGCTAGTGGGTAGATTCCTGGACAGCACGGCCGGAGGTGGACTTCCACTATTCGGAGCGGTGTTGCTCATGGTGACGCTCTTCTGTTTCTGGCTTACCCATCACATTGTTGCACCGATTCAGGGGATTCAATCAGCTGCGAGAATGGTGGCAGCAGGCGATCTGACCGTGAGAGCCCCAGCCGAGATATCCGAGCGACACGACGAACTGGCGGCTCTGGCGGCAGATTTCGATGTCATGGTGGAAAGGATGGGAGCGTTTGTACGTTCTCACAAGGATCTGTTGAGCACGGTCTCGCACGAGTTACGCTCACCGCTCACACGATTGATTATGTCTTTAGCTCTTTTGCGAAAGCAGTCACCACCCGAGTCCGAAGAGTTATTGCAACGGATGGAACGCGATGTAGATCGAGTAGATACGCTAATGGGGCAGCTTTTGACCCTTGCGCGTTTGGAAACAGGTCTATCGTCCGAGGAGAGAGACGGGGTGGACTTGTCTCAACTGCTTCAGGAAGTGGTGGCTGATGGCGATTTCGAGGCACGCTCTTGTGGCAAGTCTGTGAGGCTCGAAGCCGAAGGAGGCATCGTCATTGAGAACGCCGATCAGCAGGCCTTGCGCAGCGCCTGTGAGAACATCGTTCGCAACGCAATTAGGTTCACTGTGCCAGGAAGCGAAGTGAAGGTGATTCTTAGAACCGAGAAAAAAGGCTCGTCATCGCAGGCCGTTCTTTCAGTCCGTGATTACGGGCCGGGGGTTCCGGGAGAGTTACTGCAACAAATCTTCGAACCATTCTTCCGTGCAAAGGCACCAAAAGGCGATTCGAGGGCCAACAATGGCACTGGCCTTGGACTGGCGATTGCTCTTGAGGCAATTCGTCAACACCGGGGCACAATCAACGCGTCGAACGCTGATCCGGTCGGCCTTGAAGTTAAGGTCACACTGCCGCGTCGTGCGGCCCAATCGTAAGCGGCCCAAACATTATGACATCGCGTCACAGCGGCCAAGCATACACATAGCCAACCCCCCGTACACTTCGGATTCTTTCCGCGCCGTTGGTTTGTGGACCCAACTTTTGACGAAGATTGCTCACGTGAAGATCGATGCTCCGATCAAAAGGCGAAAATTGTCGACCCAGGACCCGCTCAGCCAAACCTTCCCGAGAAAGCACCTGTCCGGGTGATTCCAGGAACGCGCGCAGCAGATCGAACTCTGCCGACGTCAAGTGCAATGGTTTTCCTGACTTGGATGCAGAATGTCCGGCCAAATCCAGTTCCAAATCAGCTGACTTGATTGAGAGTGGCCGAGGGGGGCTGGCTTGCTCCGATTGCCAACCCGATCTGCGGAGGATGGCCCCAATGCGCGCAATCAATTCACGCGGGCTGAATGGCTTTGCCAAGTAGTCGTCCGCCCCCATTTGGAGGCCCAAAACACGGTCAAACTCGTCCCCTTTGGCTGTTAGCATCAGCACTGGTGTACGGACCCGCGACCGCAATTCTCGCAGGACATCAAAACCCTTGATATCGGGCAACATCACATCAAGCACGATCAAATCGTAGGTGCCGCTTGACCCCGCGTGGCCTCCCTCAGTACCGCTATGCACGACCGAGATCACGAACCCCTCAGCTTCCAAGTAACGTTGTACGAGGTCACACAGATCCGGGTCGTCGTCCACGATCAGCAAACGCGGATGCTTTCGCATAGCTTCTTCCGCTTTTGCAACCTGGACCATGTATGAATCCCACTCACCGAAAAAAGCGGATCCGTTGCGCCGAATTCACGAGAGCGTTCGGGGACCTCTTCATCATGCAATCATAGCTGAACCCGCAGCGTCCGTAGAAGCGCGGAGCCGAGCGTGTGTCTAGAATTCCACGGTTGATGCGGTCCGAAGAACCCAGACGTGAAGCCAACTACAACGCTATGGATGGTGTTGATGTTCTGGAACCCACCAACCCGGCAGGAGTTTGGGAATGCGTAGCTTTTTGGCCCAAGGTCCCCATTGGGGTTCAAACTCAGTCAGGACATTCCCGATACCAATCTGCAGGAACTCGCTCGCCATGTGCTGTTCGGCGTGTGTAATGTCGTTATAGCCATGGGGAAGGATCCCCATCCCAACGAACCCGCCGGCCGCCGCTGCAGCGAAATTGCTTGCGGCGAAGGTAGTTCTTCCGGAATCGGTCTTATCGAAGATCGTGAAGGCAAGCGCATGTACGGTCCTGGCCAACGGATTAGTGCTGGTCGAACGGAGGTAGCGGGGATCTTCGCGCAGAAGGGCGCCTGTCAAAAATTGGGCGGTGTTTCTGGAGGTACGGTCTGCCAGTCTGTACCCGTAGTTTCTACCGAATGCGCCGGCGCCATCTTTCCATTCCTTGGGATATTTGCTCGGTGGATTGACCATTCCCAATCCTGCGCCAAAAGCAGGCAGAACGATGGCGGGTGGTCCGAAGGATTTGTGGGCATATATAACAAATTTGTCTTGAATGGTCATCGGAGCTGTGGTCAGTCCGGGAGACAAAATTGGGTATTGATTCAGATGTGTTCCGGAGACTGCAGGCGCCGGTGGAGGTGGGCCCTGGGACTGCTCCTGCGGCATGGGGGCATCGGGAAGAGTGGCGATCACTGCATCATCCGCAGTTGGCATGTGCTTTTGGGCCCGGCCCGACACAACCGAATAGTCGTCCTGACAACGCAGGGTAGATGGGGATCGGGTTTCCAAATCTTGTGAGAAGAGGGCGCAAGGGTCAGCAGAAATTATCGCAGTGGCCGCCAACAGGATGCCCGACAAATTTCCAAATCTAAGGCGATGACTCGTCATGGTTCTCCGCGCAGGAAAGGTTTTCCTGCTTCAAAGTACCGGGATCATGACGAGCGTGCCGTCAGGATGCGTGGAATATTTGTAAGAATTTGTATGGTTCCTGGTCAAGGACCCTTGAGAGGCTTGGTGTGTTGGGTCGGGAAATTGGGCCGGGAATCCCAGTGGCGATGCTAACTTGTCTAGTCGACCCCTGCAAAGGAGACGAAATCGTTCTCGGGTTGTGTTTCCGTGGCAATAACAACGCTGGCTAGATGGCGGACCGCAGCCGCCTGTGCATTAATGACGTCCCTCCGACAACAGCTCAGAACCAAGGAGCACTCCTGCGCGGAATACTTCTCCAGGATTGACATGACGAATACAAAACGCTCGAATGAATTGAGTGCTACGATGCGGGCGAAGTCCGGGTACGCGTTCACCTCTGCGGGCACGTCTCCAATCAACGGCGAAAGTCTTGCCCCATTCGACTCGGTTTCTTCGCCCGGCTGAGGGCAAAGCAACCGGATTGCTTGAAGGATGATGCTGCGCCGAGCCCACGAATGCGCTCGATCCTTGAACACGTAATTATTCCTCACGGAATCCTCAAATCCAGAGAGGAAGCATTGCTCGGCCTTCTGAGGATCTGCGGTCAGTAGGAGAGATAGCAAGAAAAGACCGTTCATCTCCTCGACGTATATGTGGCAGAAATCGTTTCGGGTGGCATATACGTTTGATCGTGTGTTTGTGTACTTTTCTGTCACTTCTCCTCCTTCTTCCATTGCGGCCAGCCATAAAATTCGTTGCGGAACGGAGTGTGTTCATTCGGGAAATTGTTAATAAGGAAGTGGCGCTTCTGGCTGACGTTACCCCATCCGCTACGTATCAATGTTTCTGGATATTCTCTGACGTGACTGCCGTTGCATCGATCGCACCGGGCCGATCTGCGTTTTCATCAACTCGCAGCAGAACTGGCGTATTGACGGGCAGTTCCACATTTGAACCTCTGGCTAGAAAAGCATCGTATATGTTCACGGCTCCGCCGAAATAACCAAAACCGATCGCCGTAGTCGCCGACGCTTGAGCCGCGCCCGCGCCAAGCAGTCCGAATCCTTTATTCCCTTCACCTGCCCGGGACCACGCGGTTTTGTCGACGGTGGTATCAGCAACAGCCCTTGAGGGGCCGATAAGCGAGATCGGAGCGCGCAGGCGGGAAAGAGTCGAGGTCGTCGCTTTCACGTCGCCTTCGAGTCCGACCGCGAGGCGTTGGCCACCGGCCGCCTGGATGCCGGCAACGGTCGCGAACAGCTCAGTTGTGTTCCCGTCTGGGGTCTGTGCAGAATGAAACGAGAACAGGAGGCCACCATTCTTCTTCATCCAGCCAGCGGCCTCGGCTTTGCTTACCGTGCCCTCCAGTTTTGTGCCTGGCGGGTAGACCAGAACGTGATCCCTGTTGTAATACGGACGAGGCACCACGGCTTCGATCGGCGACCCAGCGGCGCTCATCGCCGAGTTCAGAGGGGTCAGGAGCCGAACGTGAAGATAGCCATCGTCGGGCGAAGAATGAGTCTCAGCCTGATCGACCGACGGTGTTGTTTCAACTGCGTCGAGGAGTGTTGCATCGAAAACTGTTCCTTGGCTGAGGTACTCTGGGTGATAAGGCAAACTCGTGACGGCAGCCTGGCTCAATCTTTGCAATTTGTTGGGCGCAGACAAAGGTTTGGCAGCATCTTTCATCTTCTGGCGCATGCCGGGACGTTGAGACTTGGGAAGATACTGAGCCGTTTTTACATCACTGACTCCAATCGTGGAGTCCGTATGAATCGGCAACGCTGTGCCATCGGGAAGAATAACGCTGTCAAAGGTTACGTTTGCTGTTCGCGGGCGCGTCAAATCGCCACGCAGAAGCTGTCCTTTACGCCTGGGCGCACTGGAAATTGAGGAGACATGTCCTGTAACCGTCGAGCCCTCTGGAATTGCGATAGTCGTACCCGCGTAAACTGGCTCAACCAGTTTTGCTGTAATTGGCTCGCCTGACTTAGTGATACGGAGCCCCTTCTCGAGTCTGCAGCGAAGGTCATTACCTGCTCCGACCACGATCGTATTTTGTGAAGACTGAACATCCCGTGCAGCCGCAAGGGATACGGATGCTGCCAAAACCGAAAACGATATAACGATGCGGTTGATGTACGACCTCATTATTCACCTCGGGGAGATTTAATAAATCGATTTCGAGCCGGAGCAGAACCCTTGCAACCGATCCCGTTCTCTGGAAGTTAGCTCGGCTGGTTATGCGGTGCGGTAGGAATGCGTGAGAGAAACGTAAGGATTTGTATTGAATGGAGACTGAAGCGCGCGTCTGCGCACGGGAGACGGTGGCGGAAGTTTCTACAACCCGACCATCTTCAATATCAGCAGCTTTGTGAGGGACGTGACGAATAGAGCAGTTGAGTTCATTAAGATCAATCTGACTGAAAGTTCGTGACTTCGCCCGCCATGCTCGACCTAGCGCTGCGCTGAATCAGACCGCAGTCGACGCCCTCACTCCGGCGCATTCCGCTAACGGTGATCGAGAAGCCGAGTTGGCGGAGGTTTGGCCTTCGCGTCAGAGAATTTGGCGATATTGTCCCAAGTTTCTTCACCCCCGTCCTTGCTAAACACTCGAAGTCGTTCTCGCTCATCGACTGTATCTCGGTCGGCGTGGATCGAATGCAGCGCAACTTTGAGCCGATGCGAAAGCAGGTGGAGGCGTGGCAGAGAAGTGAATTTACGGATGTCACGGCCAAGGTGGTCATCTACGAGGCATTCGTCGAGGGCAGACTCGAAGCTCCAAAGCACCTTGCTCGCAGCGTGCATGACCTGTACTTCGAGCCGAAATACGAGGAATTCCGGTCGCGACCAATTTGGAGCCTGTCGAAAGCTTTCACGTCAGCCTTCAAGGAACTCGAACCGATTCCTCAGTTCAAGGCGACGGCGAAACTGGGAGAGTTTCTTGAGGCTCGATTCTCGCTAACAGCGGTTCCGGCCGGCCGCGGTCCTTATTGCTTTCTTTTGGAGGGCGTTGCGCGGAAGGCAACGATTCCCCCACCTCCGACTGGCCTCCCAGAAGTCCGTTTATGAAGATTTCAGGATGCCCTGCAGTTTTGAATCCTCTGGTTTCCGGCACCATGCTCCCACCAAAGGCATCACTCCCAACACGCTCCCGAGCTGTGCTTGTTCTTGGCGCAAAGACCCTACGAGCGTATCGACCTTCACTTGATCAGCGTTCGTGATACCCAGTTGCTCAAGCCTTGGCAAGAGACTTCGCACGGTCTCCGCAACAAAGGGGAAAATCTCGGAGTCTGGAGAGCAGTCCACCAGGATCTCGAAACTAAGTCTCGGTGCGGGTAGGTCCACCGCGGCAAACAGAGAAGGCAGCCGCAATCCGATGTCGCCATCCAGTCCGCTGTCCTGAACCATCTTGTGGAGCCAGCCGATCACTTGATCAAACAGTGGCAACTTCGGAAACGAAAACCCTCGTGAAAACCAAGGCTCCTGAAACGCGACGACTCCTCCCAGACGCACGCACCTCGCCGCGGACTTCAGCGCCTGTGCTGGGTCGTGCTGGTGGAGTAGCACGCAACGCCCGAGAACGGCGTCGAACAAGTCGTCGCTCGAGTAATGGTGAATATCGCAAGCCTGGAACTCCACGTTGCCGAGTCCTTCCTGCGCCACACGCTCGCGTGCTTTATTCAACGCCGCATCGTCCAAATCGATGCCAATGACCTGACCTTCGGGCGCCACCATACGCGCCGCCAGCAGCGCAACATCCCCAACGCCGGAGCCCACATCGAGCACCCGCATGCCGGGCCGCAAATCCATTTCATCGAGAAAATGCTGTGTGATTCCTGAGATCAGGCGCCCTTGCCGATTCAAGCGATCATGCTCGGCATTTGTTCTGCCTAGCATGTATTCGCGTTGTTCCGCCGTTTGAGAAGTCACTACGCAAGTCCTTTGCATCAAATCGTGCTTTGTCGGCCCAGCAAAGGACCGTATTATCCTTTGCTTACGACGAACTGACCGGACTCAGAACAGGCTTCGACAACTCAACCCGGCGCGCAAACTCCGAATTCAGATAGTCCTGTTCGAGTTCACTCGATCGGACCAGCCGGCGCAGTATAGGTGTAGTGACATAGGTTGAAGCCACCGCCATCAGTACCAGCATGAAGAACACGCTTTTGGGGATGACGCCAAGTTCCAGCCCAATGTTGATGACGATAAGCTCCATCAGCGCCCGCGTGTTCATCATCACACCGATCATCGAGGCTTCCCGCCAGGGCAGGCCGTTGAACCGAGCGGCCAGCCAGCAACCGCCGAACTTGCCGACAAAAGCTGTGAGGATCACAAGTCCGCACATCAACCACAGGTCCGAACCCGCCATCGTGCCGATATCCGTACGAAGACCCGTATAGGTAAAGAAGATCGGCAGGAAGAACACGGTTACGAAATCGCGCAAGCGCTCCTGCACAGCCTTTCTGAACTCATGCCTGTCGTAGAGTATGGCACCAAATACGAATGCTCCAAAAATAGAAAAAATTCCGATCAGGTTGGTGATCATAGCAGCCACCATGATCATGATGAGGAGCACGGCCAGCGCCCCAAGGGACAGCTTCCCGTGATGTTCGCGCATTTGCCATTCGGTCCATTTCGCGAGCAGGGGACGCACAACCCATACTGCACACAACGCAAACGCGACGACTTCGAGAACCATCACACCAAGTTTGAGCGGGTTCAGACTGGATCGGGCGATGGCGGTTACCAGGGCGAGCAGTATCCAACCTGACGCATCGTCTGCAGCGGCCGCGGAGATCGTGAGGGAGCCGAGCCGGGTGCGGTTGATGTTCATTTCGACCATGATTCTGCCCAGGATCGGGATGGCGGTGATCGACATTGCCACCGCCATGAACAGCGAGAAGTTCAGCCAGCTTCCGCTCATACCGAGAGCCATGTGCATCCGGTGACCGAGCAGGAGCCCGAGCCCGAAGGGCAAGATAATTCCAGCCATAGAAACGGATAAGGCGGCGCCCCGATTGTTTCTCAGGTGCCCAAAATCGAACTCGAGGCCGATCAGAAACATCAACAAGATAAGACCGATCTGGCTCATGATCGCGAAGATCTGCCCCACCGAGGGGTTGAACACCGTCTGAAATAAATGCGGAAACATTCTTCCGAAAAAAGACGGACCCAGAATTAGACCAGCCGCGATTTCTCCGCATACCAGGGGTTGGCCGATGCGCCGAAACAGGCCGCCGAACATGCGTGAGGCCGCAATGATCACCGTCAGTTGAATGAGGACGATCAGCAGAATGTTCTCGGTGTGGCCGCCGGTGGGCGACATATGTTTCCCTTCTCATTCCCCAGCCCAGATTCCGTCCGAGGATGTGTCCTTTTACGCAGCACTATGACGTCGAAACAGCATAGGAGTTGTCGGCACGTTGTAAACGTCTTGCAATTTTTCTTGTCCCAGCAAACCTTGCCCAAAAACTACATCCAGATTTTTTTACACACTGTTTACACGTCACAAACAACTACAAGAGGCGACCGCGCTACTTTCACCTTCACAACACACCAGCTGCTTGAAACTCCAATGGGGGATTTATGGACTATCTAGTAGTGGGCGCGGGGCCGGCGGGATTGCAGCTGGCGTACTTCCTCGAACAGGCGGGCCGAGACTATCTCGTCTTGGAGTCGGGTTCTGCGCCTGGCACATTCTTCACGAAGTTTCCTCGCCATCGCACACTCATCTCCAGCAACAAGCGGTACACCGGAAGCCGTGATCCTGAGTTCAATCTGAGGATGGACTGGAATTCACTCCTCTCCGAGGATCCGGCTCTGCGATTTACCAATTACAGCCACTGTTACTTCCCCCCTGCCGACGACTTGGTGCGGTACCTCGGTGACTTCGCAGCAGCTTTTCGCCTGCGCATTCAATATGGCGCTCGCGTTACCCGTATCACGCGCAATGGCCGCTTTCGCGCGACCGACGAGCGTGGCGACTCCTATGAGGCTCAACGTCTGATCGTTGCTACCGGCGTTTCCCAACCCTATATTCCTCCGATTCCCGGCATCGAAACCGCGGAACTCTACAACACCGTATCTGTGAACCCACACGACTTCGTAGATCAACGAGTGCTTATTATCGGGAAGGGTAATTCAGCTTTCGAGACCGCCGGCAATCTGATTGAGACGGCTGCCATAATCCACATAGCAGGCCCCGATTCGATACGCATGGCCTGGAGGACGCATTTCGTTGGTCATTTGCGCGCCGTCAACAACAACTTCCTGGACACTTATCAGCTGAAATCACAGAATGCGCTTCTCGACGGAAAAGTCGAGCGCATTGAGCGCAATGGCGATTCATATCAGGTGACCGTGAGCTTCGCGCGTGCCAATGAGGTTAAGAGAAATCTTCGTTACGACCGGGTGATCGTGTGCACTGGTTTCCGCTTTGACTCCTCGATATTCGGCGACGAGTGCAAGCCGGAGCTCACGATCAATGAGCGCTTTCCGGCGCAGACTTCGGAATGGCAATCAACCAATGTTCCCGATCTTTATTTTGCCGGAACCTTGATGCAAGTGCGGGACTACAAGAAATCCACTGGGGGCTTCATCCACGGATTTCGCTACGGGGTTCGCGCCCTGCATCGCATGCTGGAGAAAAAGTACCACGGTCAAGACTGGCCGCACCACCCTTTACGCGGGGAACCGCAAGCGCTCATGGAAGCGGTCGTTGCGCGAGTAAACCGTACATCCGCCTTGTGGCAGCAGTTTGCTTTTCTCTGCGATCTGATTGTCGTGGATACAGACGGCCGCGCTCGCTACTACGAGGAGCTGCCAGTGGATTACGTCCGCGACAGTGATCTTCGTACGGCGGATTGCTACTTCACGGTCACACTCGAGTACGGTCCCGATCATGACAAGGTCGATCCCTTTGACATCTCAATAAGCCGCATCGCGCAAGACGATGCCAAACACTCCCACGATGCACGGTATCTGCACCCGCTGGTGCGGCTCTATCGTCACAACGAACTCGTGGCCGAGCACCACTTGGCGGAGAACCTCGAGAACGATTGGGCGGGTCCGGCGCAGCGCGCCCCCCTGAACGAGTTCTTCTCTCGCCACATTGCAAGCGGTGAGTTGACGGCCCAGGTTGCGGTCTGAGAGGCGAGACAGCAATGCCCGCATTATCATTGCGCGAATTGGAGCGCGAAGCGCAGCGGCTACTCGATCCCGCAGTTTATGACTACTTCGCCGGTGGCGCTGATGACGAAGTCACTCTGGGCTGGAATGAGGCCGCGTTCGCCCGTATTGGCCTGCTGCCCCGAGTACTGTGCGGCGCAGGACAAGCAAGACTGGAGACCACAATCCTAGGTTGCCACATATCGATGCCTGTCCTGATTAGCCCGACGGCTTTTCACAAGCTCGCCCATCCTGAAGGCGAATGTGCCACCGCGCGTGCGGCAACAGTCGCGGGGACGATCATGATTGTTAGCATGGCTGCTACCGTTGCGATCGAAGAAGTAGCCGCATCTGCACGAAGCGCGGCGGATAGCAATGGTAGTCTTTGGTTTCAGATCTACCTCCAGCCCGACCTCGGCTTCACCGAACATATCATTCGACGCGCAGAAGCCGCCGGTTGCTCCGCTGTTGTGGTCACCGTCGACTCTCCCGCATTCGGAAGGAAGAATCGCGACCTGCGCAATGGCTTCAACGATCTGCCCTCCGGGATGTGCTGTGAAAACCTGCGCGAGCCCACGAACGAAAACGGCTGCGGAAAGATACGACAAATTGTTTTTTCGCCCGAGCTCTCCTGGAAAAACATTGAGTGGCTGCGCCAGGTGACTCAACTGAAGATAGTGCTTAAAGGCATCGTCCACCCCGAGGATGCCAAGCTCGCGGTCCGGCACGGGGCCGATGCCGTCCTGGTTTCGAATCATGGTGGACGGCAGCTCGATACCGTGCCAGCCACCATCGACGTGCTTCCCGCGATCACAGATGCGGTTGACGGGAGAATTCCGTTGCTGCTGGACGGAGGGATCCGTCGCGGCTCCGACGTTTTGAAGGCCCTTGCCCTCGGAGCCACTGCTGTCGCGATTGGCCGTCCCGTACTTTGGGGACTTGCGCTAGCCGGCGATGCTGGAGTGGCGCAAGTGCTCGAGCTGCTGCGCTCCGAATTGGATCGCGCAGTCACCCTCTGTGGATGCAGTTCGGTTCACGATCTTACGCGTGATCTGTTGCAATTCCGGCCAGTGGAGGAACCATGCACATCTCGATCAGTCTGAGTGTAGGGTTGCTGGTTGTAGCGAGTCTTCCGTATTGGCTGCCGACGATGATTCTCGCCCTGCGGGCTCGCATCTTTACTCGCATCAATGGAGAAGAAGGGATCGCGATTCCCGGTAAGCGGGTGGACGCGAACCAGTTCATGCGAGTCTATTCGCATCCGGCAGCGAACGGAAGGAGCCGGGGAGCTGCGTTGTCAGACCTGTTCTGGTATTGGCTCTCTCCTGGGCCCGAGATGCACCAGGAGCACATCGAAAACGGCGCAAAGTACGAACGAGTCGAACGCACAACCCGTCGCATCCTGGCCATTTCGAAGAAGTCGGCGGAGGAGCTAACCGCCCGGTGCGTCTCTCGAGTGCTAGGCCATCTGGAGAAGCAACCGGCGACGTTGGTTCGGCTACGTGATCTCATTATGCCGGCGTGGGCTGAGTTCTATTACGAACTGGTTTTTGGCGTACCTTGTCCGCCACTTGCGAGAGATCTAATCGTGGGCAATGCCAACGATGTCGTGACTGCACTCAAGTGCTGCAGCCTGCGGCATATGGAGAAGCGCGAGCGACTGACGAATTTCCTGATCAGAAAACTGCAAGCCGGCGAGGTGCTGCACACGCTTCCTGAAGAGCTGTCGATCAGAGAACACGCCTTTTATTTACAGGGCACATTCTTCAACACCGCAGTGGTGCAGATGTCGGAGGCAATGGTTCACTTGCTGATGGCGATCGCGCAACACGCGGACGTGCAAGCAAGACTTGCTTCAAACCTCGAAGACGGTCGCTATCTCGACCACGTGATTGCCGAGAGTCTGCGTGTCTATCCCCTCTTCGGCAT
>Ga0207116_10112_pt1 | contig 22534 bp, 25 predicted proteins | sample Alteio_BWMinHeat_44_FD_153550 | JGI IMG/M metagenome (GOLD analysis project Ga0207116, IMG submission 153550) | Enriched cells from forest soil in Barre Woods Harvard Forest LTER site, Petersham, Massachusetts, United States -... | ecosystem: Environmental > Terrestrial > Soil > Temperate forest >... | reverse complement strand
AGCCTATTTACCGATTTGCCGACTAACTTACTTTTCGGCGACCAGGATGGCGTAAAAATTGACTTCATTCATTTCTTTACCAAAAGCACAACGGAATACATCGAATTACTTCCGTTGCTCAAAAATCAAATAAAACCGAAAGGCATCATCTGGGTTTCCTGGCCAAAAAAAGCATCCAAAGTGCCCACTGACATTACAGAGGATATTATCCGCAATTATGCCATCAAAATTGGATTGGTTGATATTAAAGTTTGCGCCGTGGATGAGATTTGGTCGGGATTGAAGCTGGTTATCCCGGTGAAAGACAGATAATCAGTTATAAGCGGTAATCCTTTTATCCGGAACGACATGTATATCATATTCGCGCTTTAAGGGGTTATAAGGCGAAGTGTCGGTTACTGTAATGTAAATGGTTCCCAATTCTTTTACGACATAGGTTTGTACATCTGCCGTAGTCGATTCTTTATTGAGGTACTGGGAAATCGAATTATGTATCAGGTCGTACTGAGATAACACATTTGTTTCTATTTCGATCATCAATCTTTTTCCATCCGAACGAACATGATATCCACATGCGAATCGCCTGATACTGAACTATATGTCCTGTTATTAGTCTTGTCGTTTTTAACCGTTATCTCATAACCTTTAGCCATCATAAACGTATCAGTCTTTTGGAGATTGTTAATCAAAATGTATTTAAGATCGTCGTAAGACAGCAAATTCTTCTGACCAAAGCAGAGCGTGCCCGAAACGATAAAAACAAATAACAAAAACAGTTTTCTCATCGGCTTAAATTTATAGTTTTATTTATGTAAGGTCACAATTGTTTACTGTAACAATATTCATGCGCAAAAATCATAACTTTGAAACCTTAAAATAATACCAATGCCCACTATAAAACTATCATGGGAACATGGCGATTTTGGCTTTGTTGCCACCGATGAAAACGGACACAGCATTAAAATGGACAGCAGCCCCGAAAGCGGCGGCGAGAATTTTGGCGTGCGCCCGATGCAAACCTTATTAATGGGTTTGGCGGGATGCTCGGCTATCGATGTGATCAGTATTTTAAAAAAACAACGCCAGGATGTTGTTGACTATAAAATGACGGTTAGCGGTGAGCGTGAAAAAGGCAAAGAACCATCCCTTTGGCAATCCATCAACGTGGAATTTCATTTGTATGGTGATATTGACCCTGATAAGGCCAGCCGCGCTGTCGACCTTTCAGTAAATAAATATTGCTCCGTAGCAGCCACGCTGATGGGTGCCGGGGCCGCAATAAAAACGCAAACGTTTATACATCCTGCCAAATAATACATTCTTATACGCTTACATTCACATTATACCATGTCTAAAAAGTTAGATCCTGTTACACAGGCCATTCGCATCCAAACACCACAATCGTCGCAACAAGAGCACTCCACACCGCTGTATATTACGAGCAGTTTCACCTTTGACGAAGCTGAAGGCATGCGCGCCGCTTTTGCGGATGAGACTGACGCTAACATTTACAGCCGTTTCAGCAATCCCAACGTTGATGAATTTATAGCCAAAATGTGTGCCCTTGAGGGTGCTGATGCCGGTTTTGCAACCTCCACGGGGATGAGCGCGATATTTTCGTCGATGTTTGCCTTATTAAAACAGGGTGACCATTTGATTTGCTGCAGCTCGGTTTTTGGAAGCACTTATACCATGGTTACTAAATACCTGCCGAAGTATGGCATTACAAGTACCCTGGTTGCTGTAGGTGACGATGCTGCCTGGGAGGCCGCCGTACAACCCAACACCAAAATGGTGTACCTTGAAACGCCAACCAACCCGCAACTGGAGATTATTGATTTGGAATGGGTGGGCAAGTTTTCTAAAAAACATAATCTAATTCTCAATGTTGATAACTGCTTCGCAACACCTTTGCTGCAAAGGCCAATTGATTATGGCGCTGATTTAGTGGTGCATTCAGCTACCAAATGGATCGACGGACAGGGCAGGGTATTGGGCGGAGTAATTGTCGGCCGCGCCGACTTAGTTAAAGAGATTTATCTTTTTTGCAGGAATACCGGGCCGTCAATGTCGCCATTCAACGCATGGATCCTAAGCAAGAGCCTGGAAACACTGGATGTGCGTATGCAGCGCCATTCCGAAAATGCACTCAAAATAGCTGAGATATTACAAAGTAATCCACACCTGGCATGGGTTAAATACCCTTTTTTACCAAGCCATCCGCAGTATGAAATTGCTAAAAAGCAAATGAAACTGGGCGGGGGCGTGTTTTGCATAGAACTTAAAGGCGGGTTGGAAGCCGGCCGCAAGTTTTTGGATTCGCTGGAAATGCTTTCTGTAACTGCTAACCTGGGCGATACGCGAAGCATTGCGTCGCACCCGGCAAGCACTACGCATTCAAGGCTATCAGATGCTGAAAGACTATCGGTAGGCATTACCCCCGGCTTGATACGAATCTCAACAGGGCTTGAAAAACTGGACGATATCTTAGCTGATATTGAACAGGCTTTAACGAAAAGTGCAGTATAACAACCCATTTACCTAATAGTTTGCGGTTTGGCTTAATTTCTGTGTATTTATTACTGGATTTTGTTAGGTTTGTTTAATTTAAAAGCAAAAAAACCTCCTGTAACCATGAACTATAGGCTAAAAGCGGCTGTGTTGTTATTTTCGTTATTGACAACAACTACCCAGCTATTTGCCCAGACCGCAGATGCTACCGATCAGTTCCGAACCTGGTCTATTGGCTTCAATGGTGGTATTTCAACGCCCTATACCATTATAAGTGATAATAAAACACAGGATTTCACTTCGCCTGATATTCAATACAGTTACGGCGTCTATATCAAAAATCAAATTACAAATTCATTTAGCCTGCGGGCCGATTTTTTGTCGGGGAAATTAAAAACCGATCATTCGCAGGAAAGATTTCCAAGTGGTGACTATATTTATTCAACCTCCAATACTAAAGTGAATTGGTCGGCCAGTTTAAGCGGCAACTTTATCTTCGCTCACCTGGGTATTGTTCAGCCCTACCTTACATTAGGCGGAGGAGTCCTTAATTACACTTCCCAATTATATACATCTCACATTCGTAAGTTCTATAATCCAAATACTTCAAGCGGATTTTTTGTTCCGGCTGGCCTTGGTTTAAAGATTGACCTGGCGCGGGGTGTAAACCTGGATATAGGCTACCAGGTGAATTTTGTGAGTTCAGATAATTTGGATGGGTATATTTATGGATCAAACAACGATAAGTTTTCCTTCACGCATATAGGATTGGAGTTCGTGCTTGGTAATAGTTCTAAACCGCAACTGTCGGCACAGAATAAACACAAATCCAGAAATGGTGGATATATTCCATGGACCAGGAATGTAAAGGCCCCGGTGCAACCCGTGCCTATAAAACCAACACCGGTACAACAAATACCGGTTGATTCAGACCAAATTAAGCATGATCAGCTAAAAAAAGATCTCGATTCAACCAATGCCAGGCTTGCTCGCTTGACTGTTGACAGTGACGGCGACGGCGTACCGGATGTAAAGGATAAATGCCCCAATACACCTCCGGGCACCAAAGTTGATTCTGCAGGTTGTCCAATCGTATTGCCAGTAGTTAAACAGCAAATTGAATACGAAGTTAAGGAAGAGGACCGTTCAGCTGTTAAAACGGCCGTTCAGAACCTCGAATTTTTCCCGGGCACATCGATTATACACGGCTATTCGTTAAATGGCCTCGACAAAGTCGCTGACTTATTAAAAAAGACAAAATTACACGTAAGATTAGAAGGGTATACCGATAATTCAGGAAAGGCTGACGACAATTTAAAATTGTCAAATGAACGCGCCGAGGCTGTAAAACTTTACCTGGTTGGGCGGGGCGTTAAACCAGCGCAAATTGAAACTGTAGGCTATGGCTCCGCAAATCCGGTAGCGAGTAACAAAACTGCGTCGGGGCGACGTTTAAATCGACGTGTCGAGTTCGTACTATACTAAAGGCAACAAACTTATTGCATTAAAAAAAGTCATCCGCTGGTTAGTGGATGGCTTTCTTTATTCTCCCTCGAAAAAGTCTGCCAGGGCGCCAAAATAATAATCGTCCCAGCCCGAAGCAAAATCGTCGTATTCCTTATCAGGAATATTGGTGTGCCTGAGTTCAACGGATGTGCCGTTATCTTTTCCTGCGTGTAGTTTAATGGTAACTATCGATGTTTCAGGTTCGCCATCAAAATACCATTGCTGCACTATCTTTTTATCCTGTTCAAATTCAAGATTTTTACCCACTATGCTGCCACCCCATAATGAAAATTCGGATCCGGGTTCGGTGCTCATCGTCACTTCATCACCCGTCCAAAGCTCCAAAGTCAACGGGTTAGTGAGGGCCATATAAACCTCTTCCGGAGTGGCCGGCAGGGTGTAGTATTTCTTAAAATCTTTCACGCTGCAATTTAGCAGATATTATTAACTTACCGGGCCAATCGGCAAAACGGTTTTGCCATACACTTCATTTAATACATTAGCTATGCCAGTATATATGGCTGATAATCCGCATATTATACCTTCATAACCAGCAAGGTGAGTGATAGATTCATTTTTGGTAGCGTCTCCTACCGCAAGGAGTATAAACAATATGGTTAATGATCCAAATACAAATTGCAAAGCCTTATTGAGCCTTAGAGTCCCGAAGAACAAGCAAAAAGTAAACAATCCCCATATCGCCAGGTAAGCCACTTTAGCTTCATCAGATGGTTTATCTATCCAGCCCAGCTTTGCCATCACAATAAAACCAACAAATGAAAGCCAGAAGAAGCCATAAGAAGTAAATGCCGTCAGACCAAATGTATTGTTCTTTTTAGCCTCAATGACGCCGGCGATTACCTGTGCCAATCCGCCGTAAAAAAGGCCCATAGCTAGTATGATCGAGTTGAGTGGGAAAAAACCAGCATTGCAAAGATTCAATAAAACTGTTGTCATGCCAAAGGCACAAAGGCCCAATGGGGCAGGGTTAGCCGTTCCATCCTTTATGGGAACAGGAGTTGTAGGTATCATAATCTGTGATGTTTAATTTGGTTTATAATGCAAGATAGTAAAAAAGCATAAAGCAAAAAGCAGAAAGTCCAAAGGTTTTCGCTTTAAGCTTTTACCTTTGGGCTTTAAGCTTAAGAAATGCAAAAATTAGTATTGATGCGCCACGGCGAGAGCGTGTGGAACGAAGAGAACCGCTTTACCGGCTGGACGGATGTCGACCTTTGTGAAAATGGCTTTCAACAGGCAAAAAATGCCGGTCGGCTTCTAAAAAAACACGGTTACACCTTTGATACAGGCTTTACGTCGGTCTTAAAAAGGGCCATTAAAACCCTGGATATTGTATTAGAAGAAACCGACCTGCTGTGGATACCAGTACAAAAATCATGGCGGCTGAACGAGCGATTTTACGGTGCCTTACAGGGATTAAACAAGGACGATATCGTCGCCCAATATGGGGCGGAACAGGTTTACAAATGGCGGCGCGACCCGCACGAACATCCGCCTGCTATTACCAAAGAGGATAGCCGGTACCCAGGTAATGATATTCGTTATAAGGGCCTTACCGAACGAGAGTTACCTCTTACCGAGAACTTAAGCGAAACAATGGATAGGGTATTACCCTTCTGGCACGAAAGCATAATCCCTGATATCAAACTGGGGCATAAAGTAATCGTGTCCGCTCATGGCAATAGTTTGAGGGCCCTGATCCAATACATTGACCACCTTTCGGACGAAGAAGTTACCAAACTGGATCTGCCAACTGGAGTTCCATTAGTGTATGAACTGAATGATGATTTGAACAGGATAAGGCATTATTATTTGGAATGATGTGTCAGTTGGCAGTTTTGAGTTAGCAGTTTGCATATTTGCTAAATCCGAAATCGAACTTCCGAAATTCGAAATCACTTACCCTTCTTTATCATACAAAACCGCTGCTTTCTCAGCCGAAGTTTTAATACCCTTTATCATCGCCGAGCTAAAACCATTGTGCTCCATTTCATTCAACCCGGCAATCGTGCAGCCCTTGGGTGAGGTTACTTTATCTATTTCCTGTTCAGGGTGCGACGATAGTTGCAGAAGCAAATCGGCAGCGCCTTTGGCGGTTTGAGCAGCCATTTTAAGCGCGTCATGCGCATGGAAGCCTATTTCTGTTCCGCCCTGCGAGGCGGCACGGATAGAGCGCAGGAAAAACGCAATACCACAGGCACAAAGCGCTGTTGCCGACGTCATTAGTTCTTCGTTGATTTGAATCGTTACGCCAACCGTGTCAAACATTGACTTCACTGTATTCATATTCTCCGCCGAGGCGTTGTCGGTAGCAATACAAGTCATAGACTGACCAATAGCAATAGCCGTATTTGGCATGGCGCGGGTAACCTGTACTTCCAATCCTAATTGCTGGCGTATATCATTACAGCTTACGCCTGACACTACCGAGATTAACAGGTGTTTTTGCTCCCAAATAGATGGTTTAATCTCGTGCAGCAGTTTATTCAGTTGCTGGGGCAATACCGCCAGAACTACTATATCCGCATCATTTACCGCTTTTGAATTATCGGCAGTAACATTATAACCGGTATCTTCCATTAACGCCAGTGCCTTCACATTACGGCGCGTTAATGTGATTTGCTCTGGCTGATAAATGCCTGCTTTAACCAATCCTTTGGCTAATGAAAGCCCGATATTTCCGCTGCCTAATATGGCTATGTTTTGTTTTGTGCTCATTTTGTTTTTGTTAGCTTAAAGCTTAAGGCTGAAAGTCCAAAGCTTTGAATTTTTCATTGTGTAAAGTGTTTTTATCTGAATTTATACCCTTTTGGAACAAGTTCTCAGCTTTAGTCTTTCCGCTTTTAGCTTTCAGCTTTAAACAATCGTGTACCAAAAGGTTCTTTTTTCTGTAGCCGACCTAAATCATCCGAATGACCTATAATAACTGCTTTAACACCACAATTGATCGCTGTAAAAGCATTATCCAGTTTGGGCAGCATGCCGCTGTGTATAATTTCCTTTTTCTTTAGTTCTTCGTACCGCTCGGGGTCTATCTCTCTAATTATCGATTCATCGTCATTAATATCATGCAGCACACCCTTCTTTTCGAAACAATAGATCAGTGTTGTTTCATATAGCTTGGATAGTGCAACCGCAAGTGCAGAAGCTATAGTATCCGCGTTAGTATTCAATAACTGGCCCTCGCCATCGTGTGTGATCGCACAAAAAACAGGGGTGAAACCTGCATCCAACAGCTTACTGATACTTTCTGAATCAACTGACTTTTCATCGATATCACCCACAAAACCGTAGTCAATGGTTTTAACCGGGCGTTTTTTGGTGCGAATGAAATTACCATCAGCGCCAGTGAGGCCAATAGCATTGGTGCCAAATCGCTGCAACTGGGCTACTATATTCTTATTAATCAATCCCCCATAAACCATCGTCACTACGCGCAGGGTCTCAATATCGGTTATCCTGCGGCCATCCACTAATTTGGGTTCGATACCAAGAGTTTCGGACAACTGCGTAGCCACCTTTCCGCCGCCATGCGCTAATATCTTATGGCCGTCCAATGCAGTAAAATCTTTCAGGAAATGATGTAAGCTTTCCGAATTGTCTATGACATTCCCGCCGATCTTGATAATATGTAGTTCTTGTTTAGCCATGAGATGTTACTTTGCCAAAAACGCATTGATCACAGCAAAATCTTTTTCAGGTTCCTCCACTTGTGGATTATGACCTGATTTTTCGAACATTACGAATTCGGCCTGTGGGCAATACTCTTTAAATTTTAATGCCATCCATGGCACAGCTACACGATCAAAACGACCTGAATATATCAATACAGGCATTTTGAGGTTTTTCAGTTTTTGCCTGTAGTCAAAAGTGCCAATGTCACTTCCTACGATAAAATCACCGTCTTTGCCTACCATTTGGTAATACAATTTGGTATTATTAGGATTAGGATAAGGTTTGCTGTCGTCACTCTCAAATTTCGAAGGATCGTAAGCATACAGAAAACCATAAGGTACCTGGCCATAAATTTCCTGGTGCAATTGATCGCTCGATACAGCGCCCTGTTTGCGTATCGTCATCAATTTTTCCCATATTTCGGGGTAGTTGGTTTTTATTTCCCGGTTTGAATTATCGTCATTTTCCTGCCACATTACAAAGCTGTGAAAAGTATCAGCCAGTATCAGGTGACTCAGATGGTCAGGATATTTCAATCCATATCCTTGCGCCACAACACCGCCGTAGGAATGGCCCAAAACGGTAACCCTATCCAAATTTAGCGCTTTGCGTAAACCTTCTATATCTTCAATATCTCGGTCAAGCGTATATTCAGCGACATTTTTTGCGGTATCAGATTTACCACGACCGAAAGCATCAAAATAAATGATCTGGTGGTGCGATTTGGTAAGGGGATCAAAATCGCGGTAGCCGATGTGAGCGCCGCCCGGTCCGCCCGGTATGATAATAATCGGATCGCCTTCGCCCACGGTAACAACCCACAAATTCGCGCCGTTAACCTTTACATATTTTCCATCGGTCCAGCTATCTACCTTTTTTTCCTGGGCAATTGCTATGGATACGATAAATAATAAAACCACTGCGAAGAAGATTTTTTTCATTGTTCCCTGATTAAGCCGTTAAAAATACTAATTAGGTCGTATTTATTTTTAAATAAAATATTGCGCAGCAAATGCTGGTTAAAATAGTTTATTAAACAGGTTTTATCCCTTATTTTGCAGCGGCAAATAGATTATCTATGGAGATAAAGAAAACTGCGGGCAGACCGCGTATTGTTATCATTGGCGGCGGCTTTGGCGGTATCAACCTTGCTAAAAAGCTCAAGAACAAGCCTGTAGATATTTTGATGCTTGATAAGCATAATTACCATACGTTTCAACCCTTGTTATACCAGGTGGCCATGGGCTCAATTGAAGCCGATTCGATTGGTTTCCCGATAAGGCGGATATTCACCGATCAAAAAAACTTTGCGTTCAATTTAGCCGAGGTAAAAACAATCAATCCGGAGAAAAATACTGTAACCGCCGACATCGGTGAAATAGAGTATGATTACCTTGTAATTGCCACGGGCTCCAACACCAATTTTTTCGGCAACAAGGAAATTGAGCATTTTACCATGCCGATGAAAAACATTGGTGAAGCGCTGAATATCCGCAGCTTTATGCTGCAAAACCTCGAAAAGGCTGTTATTGAAAAGGACTATAACGAACGTGAGGCGCTGCTCACCTTCGTCGTTGTAGGCGGCGGCCCTACCGGTGTTGAACTTTCAGGCGCACTGGCCGAGCTGCGCAACCATGTTTTGTGCAAAGATTATCCATCGCTTTGCGAAGAAGATATGAAGGTATATCTCATCGAAGGCAAACCTGTGGTTTTGGGCGCGATGTCGCCAACCGCTTCCGAAGCTGCAAAAAAGACCCTTACAAAAATGGGGGTCAAAATATCCAACGGCGTGCACGTAAAAAGTTACGACGGCAGTAAATTAATAGTTGACGACGGTACCATAATTGAAACCCGGAACGTATTTTGGGCCGCAGGAGTTATGGGCGAAGTTCCGGAGGGGATGGATGCGGGCTGTATTACACGCGGCAACAGGATAAACACGGATGACATAAGCCGCGTGATGGGCTACACAAATATATTCGCCATTGGCGATGTTGCTGCTATGATAACGCCCAAAACACCCAACGGGATACCAGGCATGGCGCAGGGCGCGATCCAAACCGGGCAGCACCTTGCGAAAAACCTGATGCACCTGATTGATGGCCAACCGACTGTACCATTCAAATATTTTGACAAAGGTTCGTTAGCTACCATAGGACAAAATAAAGCTGTTGCGGATATCTGGAAGCTTCATTTTCATGGATTTATTGCCTGGTTGCTCTGGATGTTTGTGCACCTGATGTCGCTGGTTGGTTTTTCGAATAAACTAAGCGTATTTACAAGCTGGGCAATCAAATACTTCACAAAAAACACGGACGACCGTCTAATCGTACGTTTTTTCAATATGCAGACGCGAATGACGGAGTCGGAGACGAAGTGATTTTTGAAGTCAGATGTCGGAGTTCCGAGATCCGAAAAATTATTAGTGCTTTAATTTAGCCATGTAAGCTGCGATTTCCTTTTCGTTGGGATCGTGGCTTTTGCTTAATGAATTGATGATATTTTCTTTTTCGGTTTCCGACCGGTTCTGGCTGAGTTTCTTTTTGGCTTGCAGGTCCGTTACTTCAATTTCAAAAGCAACGATGCCTTTCATCATTTTCGATTTGAAGTCTGCCGGTAATTTTTGGTATTGTTCCAGGTAGCTGGCATCGTATTGTTCAATAGTATGCTGAAGTAGGTCAGCTTTTTGCTCTTCGCTTTCAATGACGATAGCCTTGCCATAGGCATGTACAGCGACATAATTCCAGGTTGGGACACTTTCTTCTTTTTCGTAAAGCTTAGGTGTGATGTAAGCGTGTGGTTCAGTAAAAATCACCAGCGAAGTTTTACCAAAAACTTGTGCCGATTGCGGGTTTGCTTTGGCGAAATGAGATAGTAAAAATAGTTTATCATTTTCCTCTTTCACTAAAATGGGCAGATGCGTGGCCTCGGGAACACCATTTAGATCCGTTACAATCGTCCCGAAGCTGTATCGCTGCATAAAGGCGACGATGTCCTGTCTGTCAGTAAATGAATTAAAAGGTGGGATGTACATTGTCAGTTGATTAGGTTGACTAAGTTAGATTAAGTTGATTGAGTTTGGAATCAGGATTGTAATTTTTACCCAGAGCTAACTTAATCAACCCACTCAACCACTTAACTTAATCAACTATAATGCCTCTAACACCTGCTTCAACACCGCCTGCGCTGCCCAAACACGGTTTCCCGCTTCATGGACCACTACAGAGTGTTCACCGTCTAATATCTCGTCAGATAGCTCTAAATTACGTCGTACAGGTAAGCAATGCATTACTTTGGCATTGTTGGTATTCTTCAGTTTGCTGTTGGTTAGCATCCAGTCATCATGACCGCCAATTACTTTCCCATAAGGCTCATATGCCGACCAGTTTTTTACGTAGATGAAATCAGCATCAGCTAAAGCCTCGTCCTGGTTATTGGTGATTGTAGCACTATTCGTAAAGTCCGTGCTCAACTCGTAACCTTTAGGGTGAGCAATGGTAAAATCCACGTCAGCCTTACACATCCATTCTGCGAATGAATTGGGTACCGCTTGGGGCAATGCTTTTACATGAGGCGCCCAGGTTAACACTACTTTAGGACGGGCTTTGGTTTTCAATTCTTCAATCGTAACCAAGTCAGCTAAACTTTGTAAAGGGTGCCTCGTAGCTGATTCTAAACTTACTACAGGCACACCGCAGTATTTTACAAACTTGCTGAATACATTCTCGCTGTAGTCCTCATCACGGTCCTTTAGACCCGGGAAGGAGCGAACCCCGATGATGTCTGCATACTGGCCTAATACCGCAGCCGCTTCGCGAATGTGTTCAACCGTGGTTCCGTTCATTATCACGCCGTCCTGCAACTCCAATGCCCAACCTTCTTTGTCCATATTGAGCACCATTACATTCATACCCAAATTAAGAGCTGCCTTTTGGGTGCTCATGCGGGTGCGCAGACTTGGATTTAAGAAAACCAAAGCCAGCGTTTTGTTTTTACCCAAATGCTGGTGGGAGTAGGGGTCGTGCTTTAACGCTAAGGCCTCTTTTACAAGTGCATTAATGTCGGTCACGTCGTTTACGGATGAAAAAAGTTTCATGGTTTTTTTATAAACCGTTTGTCATTTCGAACGATAGAGAGAAATCTTATACGCTGTGCATAGTCCGCGACTCGCTTGTATAAGATTTCTCCTCGTTCCTCGTCGAAATGACATACTTTATAATTGTGTTAATTGATGATTCAGTACATTAGCAAACGACTCTAAAAATCTATCGGCATGTGCTTTGGTTAAATTTAAAGCCGGTAATAATCTTATCACATTTGGTTTTGCTTCACCGGTGAATATGTGATGCTTGAACAACAGTTCCTTACGCACATGCGCTAATTCTTCAGGCATTTCGATACCTATCATCAAACCGCGACCACGTACTTCCCTCACCTGTTCAAACTTCTTTACTTCATCGATGAAATATGCTCCGACTTCAGCGGCGTTTTGCAATAAGTTATCGCGTTCAATAACCTCCAACACTGCTAATCCTGCTGCACAGGCTAAGTGATTGCCGCCGAATGTGGTGCCCAGCATACCGTACGATGGCTGTATTTTTGGCGAGATAATAATACCACCGATAGGGAAGCCATTACCCATGCCTTTAGCCATGGTGTATATATCCGCATTTACACCAGCAAAATCATGCGAAAAGAATTTGCCTGTCCGTCCGTAACCACATTGCACCGAATCTGCTATAAATACGGCATTATGCGCGTCACAAAGCGACCTGATCTTCTTCAAAAAGCTTTCTCCTGCGACGATAATACCGCCTACGCCTTGTATGCCTTCGATAATTACTGATGAAATCTCATTTTCTGCAAAAGCTTTTTCCAGCGCAACTTCATCATTCCAGGGCAGAAATACCACATTATCCGTTTCATTAACAGGTGCAACTATTTTAGGGTTATCCGTCACCGCTACAGCTAATGATGTCCGTCCGTGAAATGATTTTCTGAAGGCTATTACTTTCTTCTTACCATTATGGAACGATGCCAGTTTAAGCGCATTCTCATTAGCTTCCGCACCCGAATTGCACAAAAACAATTGGTAATCGTCCTTGCCTGAAACCTTACCCAACTTTTCAGCAAGTTCCTTTTGTAAAGGTATTTCTATGGAGTTTGAATAAAAACCAATTTGATGTAACTGATCTTCCAATCGCTTTACATAATGAGGGTTAGTATGGCCAATAGATATTACCGCATGACCACCGTAAAGGTCAAGATATTCGGTACCATGATTGTCATAAACTAAGCTACCCACGCCGCGGGTTATGTTTATGTTGTTGATTGGATATACGTCGAACAGTTTCATTCGTTTAATTTAAAAAAACCTTTATCCTTTTACCTTTCGCCTTTCACCTAAAACGCAGTGGCCTTAAGCTTTAGCCCGGCAGTTTCATCAAGGCCAAACAGCAAATTCATATTCTGAACTGCTTGCCCCGACGCACCTTTAAGTAAGTTATCTATAATGCTTGTAATCAGCAACTTATTACCGTGTTTAGCTACCTGTATAAAGCACTTATTAGTGTTAACCACCTGCTTTAAATCGATGTTTCTCTTAGTAACATGTGTGAATGGGTGACCAGTATAATAATCTTCATACAGCTTCAAAGCCTCATCGCCTGACAGTTTACAATCGATATAGATCGAAGCTATAATGCCCCTTGTATAATCGCCACGATAAGGCACAAAATTGATAGCCTGACCAAAACTGGGTTGCAACTGGTTAAGCGATTGACCAACCTCGTTTAAATGCTGGTGTTCAAATGCTTTGTATACAGACAGGTTGTCATTTCTCCAGGTAAAATGTGTGGTCGCCGCAAGGCTTTGACCTGCACCCGTAGAACCTGTTGTGCCAGTAATGTGCACTTCGCTGTTCAGTAAACCTTTAGCTGCCAGTGGTAATAATCCCAATTCTAAGCAGGTCGCAAAACAACCGGGATTGGCAATGTTTTGTGCACTTTTTATTTGCTCACGATTTAACTCAGGCAAACCATACACAAATTCCGACTTCCGACTTCCGACTTCCGACTTCAATCTAAAATCCTGGCTCAGATCAATTATTTTAATTCCTTCCGGGATATCATGTGCATCCAAAAACTTTTTCGCATCGCCATGACCTAAACACAAGAACAGCACATCAATTTCGTCGTACAGATCACTTGCAAATTTCAGGTCGGTATCACCAAAGAGATCGGTATGCACCTCGTAGATGTAATTGCCCGCGTTGCTGTTGCTGTGTACAAAAGCGATCTCCACATCAGGGTGATTCAGCAAAATGCGCAGCATCTCGCCACCGGTATAACCAGCGCCGCCAACTATGCCTGCTTTTATTTTAGAGGTTGATGCGGTCATTTTTTGTTGAGGGTGAAGAGTATAATATAAATTCGAGGTCACTTCGTTCTTTATTGCTAATGAAGTGCTTTTGACCTGGTTTTATTTCAATGCCCTGTTCAGGCTTAAGCTCGGTTTCGACACCTTCAATGGTAAATACAGCCCTCCCTTTCAAAATAAAGAATACCTGTGTAGCTTTCTCGTGGTAATGCAATTGCTCCGAAGTATCCGGTGGCATTAATTCCTGCTTTACCGATAAGGCATCCGTGTCAATATAATTCCAGCCATAACAATCGTCGCCCCATTTATAGTGGCTCTTACAATCGTTTTTTGAAAATGACGGGTTATTCATTGCTTGTGTTGTTTACTTTATGATATATCATTACCTGGTTACCAAATATCTTAGAAAAACCTTTAACATCCTCACCGGTCCATGCGTTATTCATTTCGCCATAGCTGCCAAACTTGCTCGACATCAAATCATGAGCCGATTCGATACCCGTAACCTGGAACCTGTAGGGGTTCAGTTGTACAAATACTTTACCGCTTACATTTTGCTGGGCATCATTTAAAAATGCCTCGATGTTGCGCATAATAGGGTCGTGGAACTGTCCTTCGTGCAGCCAGTTACCATAGAATGTTGATAGCTGGTCCTTCCACGAAAGCTGCCACTTTGTTAAAACGTGTTTTTCCAGAGTATGGTGTGCTTTAATGATAACCATTGGTGCCGCCGCTTCAAAACCAACACGCCCCTTGATACCTATAATCGTATCGCCCACGTGAATATCGCGTCCAATGCCGTAAGGTTGTGCTATTGCCTGCAAATCCTGTATTGCCTGGGTAGGGTGGTCGTATTTTTTACCATCAATACCCACCAGTTCACCTTTTTCAAAAGTCAATTCAATATTCCGGGTTCCGGATTCTGTCATCGGTGTTGGCCATGCATCTTCCGGCAGACCTAAATTTGAGGTCAAAGTCTCCTTACCACCAACTGAAGTTCCCCAAATGCCTTTATTGATAGAGTACTTGGCTTTCTCGAAGTTCATCTCTACGCCATGCTTTTTGAGGTAGGCTATTTCTTCTTCGCGACTCAGTTTCAAATCCCTGATAGGGGTTAATATCTGAACGTTCGGTACCAGGATGTTGAATATCATATCAAATCGTACCTGGTCGTTACCGGCACCGGTACTGCCATGGGCCACGTATTCGGCGCCAATTTCCTTAGCGTAGTTGGCGATCGCAGTAGCCTGGCTAACACGTTCAGCACTTACAGATAGGGGATAGGTGTTATTTTTTAATACGTTGCCATATATCAAATAACGCACGCAGGTATTGTAAAAGTTTTCCGTCTCATCCACCACATGGTGCGAAGTAACACCCATTTCATAAGCGCGTTTTTCAACAGCGTATAATTCGTCGATACTAAAACCACCTGTATTTACAATTACAGAATGTACTTCTAAACCCAAATCACGGGTTAAATAAATGCAGCAAAATGAGGTATCTAATCCACCGCTATATGCCAATACTACTTTCTTTTTCATTTAATATTGTTTGTGTAGAGACGCAATGCATTGCGTCTCTACGATATTTATCTTATAGTTCCTTCCGCTTTTACCTCGGAAAAAGCGGAATTCTTTTATCCTTTCACGTCAAAAAATCAGCTTTCTGCTTGTCCCATTCTTTTTTTGATCGCATTCTCGATACGCTCCAGCAAGGTCGCCTTATGCGTTATCTTTTTCATTTTATCTTCGTACTCCTTTATTTTTTCCGCAGGGTCAAAAAGCATCGCTGTGCACATGCAATTCTTGCGTTCCTTGCTGGTGAGTATATCAAAGTTCACACAGCTTCTGCAGCCTGCCCAAAAGTCTTCATCCTGTGTCAGCTCCGAATAGGTTACCGGTTCGTAACCCAATTCCGAATTTATCTTCATTACAGCCAGTCCTGTGGTCAATCCAAATATCTTTGAATCAGGGTATTTGGTACGTGATAGCTGAAAAATCTTCTGTTTAATAGCTTTGGCTAAGCCTGATTTGCGAAACGCAGGACTTACGATCAAGCCTGAATTAGCCACAAAGTCACCATGACTCCAGGTTTCGATATAACAAAAGCCCGCCCATGTACCATCTTTGTGCAGCGCAATAACTGCTTTGCCTTCCAGCATTTTATTAGCAACATATTCAGGCGACCGCTGGGCGATACCCGTGCCACGCGCTTTAGCCGACTCAGCCATTTCATCACAAATCAATTGCGCAAAATCAACATGCTGGGCCGATGCAACCTGTATATCAAAATCTTGTAGTGTCATTGAAAATAATAGAGAAAATTAACGTCAAATTTTATGGCTTGCGCCCGATACGTAATTAAGTGAATTATTGTTAATGGTAGAGACGCAAAATCTTGCGTCCTTACGGGTGGATTACTGACGCGTAAAATTAAACCCGGGGGATGTAAAGCCTTCGTCGTGAAGGGGTCAATGGCAAACCTGCCTGCTGGCAGGCAGGAACAGGGCACACCGTTACAGTGACATGCGGGGCAAATATCGCCCTGATAATGTGATTTATGATGCTTTGCTTTATCACTTTAACGCGTGTTTTTGGTATTTTTTAATTTGGATGCAAAGTATCGCATAAAATTTTACTTATGCAAGAAAAAATGTGTTTAATGTGAATAGGCTGACTTTTTCTGTGAGTTGATTAACTTTTATAACCGCGATAACTCAATCAACTATTCAACCCTCCTCCATCCGTTCCGCCGTCCGAATATAGTACCCGTTGATGTCGATAAACGCAAATTCGCACAGGCCGTAAGAATATGCAGTTATTGGGCTGACTATTTCGATACCTCTTTCCTGGTACTCTTTGTACACCTCCTCAATATTATTTACAAACCACATTAAACTTAGGCGGGAAGTATCGTTATTGATTTTTTGTACATGATTGGGGTCCTCGCCAAAAAGCATACGCATTTCATCGCGTCGAATGCCGCCGTCTGTCTTGCCTTCGGTCCATTCCTCATAAAAGCCCAAGGTATCCCGATAATAATCAAGTGTTTGCCGTAAATTAATTACAGGCAGGTGAGGGTTTGATCGTATGAATTTCTTGGTTTTCATTTGACAGACTAAATTAGTCAGTCTGTTTCATTTTGCCAATAATATCTCCTACGATCATCTCTGCATGTACGCGAGAGTTTTCGATGAACCACAGGTGTGTATCCATACCACCGCAAACAACGCCTGCCAGGTAAATGCCTTTCAGGTTAGTTTCCATGGTTTGAGCGTTGTATTCGGGGATGAATTTTTCATCTTTCGATAGGTGGATGCCAATCTTATCTAAAAACTCAAAATTTGGCCGGTAGCCTGTCATCGCCATTACAAAATCATTGGGGATAGTAATTTTTCCTTCCGGTGTTTGTATATCCACTTCGGTTTCTCGCACGGCGATTAAGCTTGAGTTAAAATGAGCTTTAATGCTGCCTTCTTTAATTCGGTTCAATATATCCGGCCGTACCCAGTATTTTACCCTTTGACTTACTTCGCTTCCGCGAATCACTAAAGTAACTTCAGCACCCTTACGATAAGTTTCCAAAGCCACATCAATTGCCGAGTTGCTGGAGCCTACTACCACCACCTTTTGCAGGGCGTAATAATGCGGGTCGTCATAATAATGTTTCACTTTGAGCAGGTCCTCGCCTGGGATGTTCAGCTTTACGGCGATGTCATAAAAACCAGTCGCCACGATCACATTTTTAGCCTTATAACTGCTTTTTGATGTCTCAATATGATAGTTTCCTTGTTCTCTGGTAACGGAAATTACTTCCTCAAAAAGATTTATTTTAAGATGATTTGAAAAAGCCACCCTGCGGTAATATTCCAAAGCCTCGGCGCGTTTGGGTTTATTGCTGATGGTTACAAAAGGTATACCGCCAATTTCCAGTAACTCCGAGGTACTGAAGAACGTCATGGTAGTAGGGTAGTTATACAGTGAATTAACCAGGCAGCCTTTTTCGACAATCTGATAACTTAAACCAGCCTTTTGAGCTGCCAGCGCACATGCCAAACCTATGGGGCCACCACCTATGATGAATATATCGAGCATCTTATTTTGGAGCTAAAAGCTGAAAGCGTAAGGCTTAAAGCTCAATTATCAACTAAATTATTAAATTATTCCTTTTAAAGCTTTTTGCTTTGGTCTTTCAGCTTTAACCTTCATCCACAAGCACATCCTGAAATTCTTTCGTCCTGTCAAAAACCGCTTTGGCAAAGCTACAGGTTGGCAGTATTTTCAAATGGTTCTCGCGGGCAAATTTTACACCTGTTTCCACCAGTTTAAAGCCCCATTTATGACTGCCAATGTCGGGGTTCACTTCGGTATGGTAAATGTTCATTACCCCGCTTTTTATGATGTAACGCATTTCCCCCATACGGTTGCCGTTATCATCCAGGTAAAATGAGCCGGCATGATGGCGTTCTTCCTGTTTTATTAACACGATTATTGGATTACAATGATTATCACGATTTAAATATCGCTGAAATAAATGAAACAGGTTGTTTTAAACCCGTTTCATTACATAAAATGAGATTATCCTGAAAAATCCTGCGAATCCTGAGATCGTGTCCAGACCAAAAAAGAAGGCATAAAAAAAAGGGTAAGCTACTTTTATCGCACCGCTACAACCCTCTACCCTTGCTGCGTTCCCACCCTGGGGGAGTTCAAGAGGAGCTGGTCGTAAAAGACTTACCCCGGCGCAAATATAGATAAATGATTGATATGGGTTAAGAAAATGTTAAAATTGGTTGATTGGGTTGAATAAGTTGGATTAAGTTGATTAGTTTAACCGACCCGCTACCAACTTAATGAACCACTTAACTTACTCAACCTAATCAACTAAAACAAAGACATCTGGTTCTCATCCACCTCTTTAACAACCTCCTTCTTTTTCTCAGGCAATACATTCCACTCCGGTTTGCCCCTGAAAGATACATCCATAAATGGTCGCCATATTTTTTCGTAGCCAAAGGTTTCGCGTTGTAAAATGGTCAGGCGTTTTATCTCAAATTCATCATTCCAACGCCTTTCCTTAAACTTTGGCCATAGCTTCTTTGCTTTATCACTGGGTACCTGCCGGGCTATAGTGATGTGCGGTACAGCCTTTTTCTCGTTCAGGCTTTTCCGCAGGCGCTTAAACCAGTCTTCCATTTCGGGTGTGGATTTGATAGCTGCATAAATCGTAGTAAAATCAGTGGGCAAAAAGGTTGCAAAACCATTCAATTGCAGTGTTACAGGCTCCAGCAGTGATAGCTCCTTTTCCAGCTTTTCAAATAACGGCTCGGTCCAGTGCGGTTTTTGTCGATAAAGGCGTTTCATGCTGATATGCGCTTTACTGTGCATTCCCTCAAAATCGCCGATAAGGCGATGGCTCGCCTGTTTGAATTTCTTTACCTGTTCGGTGATATTGGCTGGGGGTGAAAGCAATATCATATAATCCTTGTAGACTTCCATAGCAAATCATTTAAAATCAAATTTGCTAAATATTTTAGCATTTTGCGAAACGAATTTTGAATTATTTCTCTGGCCTTTCACCCATCTAAAAATGTGCAAAAATTGAAAACCATTTTTTATCTATATTGTTGATTTACAACTAACAAACTAATTATAAAATATCAAAAATACAGGTGGCCCGCTAACCAAAGGCCATTAAGCCATACTTCCTGCTACCAACGCTCAAATTGGAAAGGAAATTGACCTCTATAGTTTAAAAAGAACTTTAGGGCAACGAATATGCACGTATTGTTTAATCATTTAAAAATCTTACAACATGAAAAAAGTAATTCTATTGGCATTGGCTGGTATGATGACGCTTACCGCCTGCCAAAAAACTGAAATGGCCCCAGCCGCCGCAAAAAACAATTTGAGCAGCCAAAACAATCTAAGTTCGATGAACGGGAGTGCGGGTATTATCCTCGTTTATTATGACGGTAACTTGTTTCAAATGAACTCCAAACTATTTACAGACCAGCCCGCTTCGAGCCTTTTGGCACATAATAAATCCATCAATATTCTTTACGAATCAACTGGTTTTACAACAGTTACCAATGCCATTCAGGGTGGTGGCCCTGGTTACAATGCATTGTGGCAGGAAGTTGACATTGTATTTAACACAGGTTTTACCCCGCACCAGTTTGTGAGCGATAACGACATTTTACCCGCTGCCGCCGGGTCAAACCCCGAAATTACACTGGTACCTACCACCGAAATATACAGGTGCGCCATTATTCAGCATACAAAAGTGCAGTAATTGAGCCGAAAGCATAAAGACCAAAGCATAAAGCTTTTGATCAGCATAAACATAAAAGCTTTGGTCTTTATGCTTTTGGCTTTAAACTCATTATACTAAATAAATTAGCAAATCTCAAAACTTTTCCACACCTTTGTGTGATGTCATCCAAGCGGTATATCATGCATATCGACCTCGATTCGTTCTTCGTATCGGTGGAGCGGTTGTATGACCCGTCGCTGATTGGCAAGCCCGTGATCATTGGCGGCAATGCGCAGCGGGGGATAGTGGCATCGTGCAGTTATGAGGCACGAAAGTTTGGGGTGCACTCGGGTATGTCGAGCCGTGATGCGTTTAAGCTGTGCCCGGATGCGATCAGCGTGCGTGGCAATCATGAGCGGTATTCGGACTACTCCAGGCGGGTGACGAAGATCATTGAGGAAATGGTGCCCTTGTATCAGAAGGCGTCGGTAGATGAGTTTTATATCGACCTTACCGGCACCGACCGCTATTACGACCCATATCAACTGGCTACACAGGTTCGCGAACGCATCATCAAGGAAACCAAGCTGCCCATATCGTTCGGACTGGCATCGGGTAAAACCATTGCCAAAATGGCTACCAATCGCGCCAAGCCAAACGGTCAGCTTTTTGTGCCCCATGGCAGCGAAACGGCATTTTTAGCGCCTTTGCCCATACGTGCAATACCGGGCATGGGCGAGAGCACCTGTAAAAAACTATACGACTACGGGATAGAAAAAATAGGCGAACTGCAAAAGGTTGAACTGCGCTTTTTGGAAACGGTATTCGGAAAAAACGGGATTTGGATATACGAAAAGGCGAGGGGTGTTGATTATGGCGAGATCATACCGCATTCGGACCGTAAATCGATATCGACAGAAACGACATTTAACGCAAACGTAAGCGACCGCCGCAAGCTGGAAACCACATTAGTATCAATGACGGAAGAACTGTCGTCCAAACTACGGCGGGAAAACAAACTGGCATCGTGCCTGGCCATTAAGATACGATATGCCAACTTCGAGACGCATACCCAGCAGGAAAAGATACCCTTCACCGCCGCCGAACATATATTGATACCGGGCGTCAAGAACCTGCTGACCAAAGCCTGGGAGCAAAATCGGCCGATAAGACTTATAGGCGTGAGGCTTAGTCAACTCACCACCGGCAGCTACCAGATAAACCTTTTTGAAGATAACGAAACGCAAATCAACCTGTACCAGGCAATGGATAAGATAAACTTCAAATTTGGGGATAAGACGGTGTGCCGCGCGGCCGGTATGGAAGTTGGAACGAGGAATTTTAATCCGTTTATGCGTGACTAAGCTAAAAGCAGAAAGACTAAAGCTGAAAGCGACTTTTGAAGCGAAAGACAGAGAGAACTAATTCAAAAGCTAAAGAAAATGAGAGATTACAAAAAATTAGAGGTCTGGAAGAAATCACATAAACTTAATTTATTCGTGTATACGGACCTCCTTTCAAAATTCCCAAAAAGTGAACAATATGATCTGATGAATCAAACCAAAAGGGCAGCTTATTCAATTCCATTAAATATAGTAGAAGGAAGTGGTAGGTTTACTGAGAAAGATTTTGCTCATTTCCTTGATCAAGCCTTAGGCTCTGCACATGAGTTGGAATATTGTTGTTTACTGAGCCATGATTTATTATACATTGATAAAGACTTATTTCAACAGACGAATCAATTAATTAATGAAGTAAAAGCTATGTTAATTGGCTTAATTAAGAAATTAAGAGAATAATAGCTTTGGTCTTTCAGCTTTTTGCTTTAAGCTCTCTTTGCATTAAAAAGTCAATCTGCACATCACTGCCGACCACAAATTGATGACTCCCCACTTTAACAAACCCGTTCCGCTGATAAAACCGCTGCGCCGCATGGTTATGCTCCCACACACCCAGCCAGATGTAAGTCATTTTATCTTCAATGGCTTTATTGATGGCGAAATCTAAGAGTTGATTACCAATCTTTTTACCCTGCTGGCTTGCAAAGATGTATATCCGGCTTAGTTCAACGCCATCAGGTTCCTGGAATTCGGCTTGTGCACCACGGTAGTTGAGTTTGATATAACCAACAGGTTCATTATCGATCACAGCAAAATAAAACACTGAATCAGGGTTTTCAATTTCAGAC
>Ga0207116_10086_pt2 | contig 22537 bp, 23 predicted proteins | sample Alteio_BWMinHeat_44_FD_153550 | JGI IMG/M metagenome (GOLD analysis project Ga0207116, IMG submission 153550) | Enriched cells from forest soil in Barre Woods Harvard Forest LTER site, Petersham, Massachusetts, United States -... | ecosystem: Environmental > Terrestrial > Soil > Temperate forest >... | reverse complement strand
TGGCCGCCGAATTCGTCGAAGTGCAGCGCGAGCTTCGCCGGGCCTTTGAAGTGATAAAGAAGTCGGCGGGAAGACCATGAACCAGAGGGCCAGAAGCTTCGTGCTCTGCCTGCTGCGCGGGTACAAGTGGGCGCTCTCGCCGCTCTTGCCACCGGCCTGCCGGTACGTGCCCACCTGCTCGGACTACGCCATGGAAGCGGTGGATCGCTATGGCGTATTTCGCGGCAGCCTCATGGCGATGTGGCGTGTGCTGCGCTGCTATCCCTTTGTGCGGGGCGGTTACGATCCGGTGGTGAAATCCCCGGACATGCATTCCATCACGAAATTCAAAGATTACGGCGTCACCAATACGCCGCCCGCCGGTTGTGCGGTCACTGAGTAGCGAATTTGCCTGAATACAACAATCCTCAACAAGAACCCGGCATGGAGCGCCGCCTGTTGCTGGTGTTCGCGCTCACCTTCCTGGTCATCATTCTGTTTCAACCGTTGATGAAGAAGTATTTGCCTCAGTCGACCGCACCGGCACCGGAGACTCCAGCGGCCGCCCAGCCTTCTACTCAGGCAGCCACGTCTTTGGCGCCGCAGGTTTCGATTCCTGCGACGGGTGCCAGCAAGCAAGCCGCGGCGGAAGCTGAAACGGTCGTCGAGAACAATCTCTATCGCGTCACCTTCACCAACCGCGGCGGCTTGGTGAAATCCTGGATACTCAAGACCTACCTCGACGAGCACGGCAATCCGCTCGAGTTAGTCAGCAAAGCGGCGGAGAACTACGGATACCCGATGTCGCTCTGGACATACGACGAAGCCCAGCGCAACAAGATCAACTCCGCGCTCTACGTCGCCTCTGACTCGGGCAAGTTGAATGCGCCGGTGCTAGTGACGTTTGAATACTCGGATGCGGACGTGTCTGTCCGCAAGACCTTCAGCTTCGATCACACTTATCTGGTGCACCTTGAAACCTCGGTCGTCTCCAAGCAGAGCCAGGTCACGGCGTTTCCCATGTGGCCGGCTGGTTTCGGCGATCAATCGAGCCCGTCGTCCTATGCCGCCAGCCGCATCGAACACCAGTACAACGACAAAACTGAACGCCTGGACATCAAGAAAATCAGTGGTGGAGCCACTTTGCCGGGTCCATTCAACTGGGCCGGAGTGGTCGACCAGTATTTCGCTGCCGTCTTTCTGCCTGACGACATCCAGAACGCAGCCCTGGTCACGCTGCGGCATCAGGTCGATGTGCCGAGGGATGCGCGGAACCCTAAGCCGGGAGAAACGATTAAGGCAGATGTTCTCGGAGTGGGCGTCGGCAATCTTCGGGGAGCGAGTGTCGAGCGCCTGTACGTCGGACCGAAGTCACTCGGCGTTCTCGAATCCGTGCCCGTGCCGACTCTCGCGGGCGCGCCCCCAGACTTGCGGGGCTTGATCAATTTCGGTTTCTTTGGGGTGATCGCCCGTCCGTTGTTCCTCTGGCTGAAGTGGACTTACGGGTGGATTCATAACTGGGGCTGGGCCATTGTCATCCAGACGCTGGTTATCAACCTGGCCCTGCTGCCGTTGCGCATCTCCAGCATGAAGTCGGCGCTCAAGATGCAGAAGGTGGCGCCGCAGATCAAGGCCATTCAGGAAAAATATAAGAAGTACAGCATGCGCGATCCGCGCAAGCAGGAGATGAATCAGGAAGTCTCCGCGTTGTACAAGGCTGAGGGAGTCAATCCGGTGGGCGGCTGCCTGCCCATGGTCATCCAGATGCCGTTCCTGTTTGCGTATTACAGCATGCTGGGCGCAGCCCTGGACTTGCGGCAGGCGCCCTGGCTCTGGATCCGCGATCTTTCGTCGCCGGACCCGTGGCATCTATTGCCTATCGGCATTATCATCACCATGCTGCTTACGCAGCGCATGACGCCGCAACCGGGGATGGACCCGTCGCAGCAAAAGATGATGACCTTGATGATGCCACTGATGCTGGGCGTCATCAGCTGGAACCTAGCTGCGGGCTTGTGCCTGTACTGGTCCGAGGGCAACCTGATCGCCTTGGCGCAACAGTCGATCATGAACCGTACCAGCCTGGGCCGCGAGATGCGGGAGATTGCGTTGAAGCGGGCGAGGAAGAAAGAGAAGTGAGTTTCTAGCTTGTAGCTACTGGCTTCTAGCCGAACCTTGGCCGGAAGCGTTAGCTAGAAGCTAGCGGCCAGGAGTTAGAAGCCTGTGTCTATTGCCGACAAAATCGCCGCCGCCAACAAGATCAACGATCTGCTGAAAGGGATTGTGAGCAACGGCGGATTGCGCCTTAAGTACCGCATCACGGTGGATCCGCCGTTGGCCGAGCAGCGAGATTGGGAGCGTCCCGAAATTCTCGTGGAATTCGTCGGCCCGGATTCGCCGCTGCTGTTGGAGCGGGGTGGCGAGCTGCTGCGCGCAGTCGAATTTCTGGCGCTCGAAATGCTTCGCCTGCCGGGCAACGAGCATGAGAAAGTCTGCTTCGACTGCATGAACCATCGCGGGATGCGCCTGGAAGAGTTGCGGCTGGCCGCCGGCGTGGCTGCCGAAAAAGTGCGCAAGACGAAAATGCCTTACGAGTTTGCGCCCATGTCGTCGCGCGAGCGTCGCATTGTCCACCTGGCGTTGCACGACCAAGCCGACCTACGCACTCAGAGCGAAGGCGAAGGTCTGCGCCGCTACGTGGTCGTGTATCCGGAAAACTACAAGCCTGCCGTGGCCAAGCCCCCGCGAAAAACCCTTCCCTGATCTTCAACGGCTGTCCGCTATCCAACTTTTCGCGCTGCTTTGTCAACGACTTCGTGCAATCGGCCTGTCTTGACGTCATAGACGAAGCCTCGCACAGCAATATGCTGAGGAACCCAAGGATGGCACTTTATCCGTTCCACCTGCACCCGTACATTCTCCTCCAGGTCATCGAAGGCGTGGAAATGTGCCGGCGCAATGGGATGTGAACCCGTCTTCTGCTCCAGTTGTTTGCGCAGGGTTTCGTTCTTGAAGCTCAGCATGCCGCAGTCGGTGTGGTTGATGACGATGAACTCCTGCGTGCCCAGCAAGTGATGCGAAATGATGAGCGACCGTAGCGCATCCTCTGTAGCAATCCCACCGGCATTGCGGATAATGTGCGCCTCACCAGTCTTCAGCCCACACACCTGCTCGACCGTGAGCCGCGCATCCATACAGGCCAAAATCGCAAGCTTGCGCGACGGCGGCATCGCGAGATGGGTGAGTTTGAAATCGCGTGCGTAGGCTTCATTGGCATTCAGCACTTCAGCGGTGACGGACATGGCTTCTCCTTGTCGACTATGTTGCAAGACTATAAAGGAACCTCGCGGGGTGGCACAACTTCGGTAGAGTTGTGCGACGTCGAGGCTGCTACTCTCCCCGCGGTTCAGCCACTACAATCTCCTGGTGAACCTTGACGACACGATCGTCGCCATCGCTACGCCGCCCGGTCGTGGGGGGATCGGCATAGTCCGCCTCGCCGGACCGGAAGCGCGCAGCATGGCCGCTCCCATGCTTCGCCTGAAGCATGATTTCGAACCCGGACGAGCGTTATTTGGAGAGCTTGTCGAATCATGTGGCCGCGGGCGACTCGCCCGCGAGGGGGTCGCCTCGGACCCAGAGGTCCTTTCCACGGAAGAAATTTCGCGGGCGAGTCGCCCGCGACCACACGGTCACGAACAGCGCATCGACGAAGTCGTTGTCACCTACTTCGCCAAGCCGCATTCTTATACCACCGATGACATCATCGAAATCTCCACCCACGGTTCGCCGGTGGTCTTGCGCCACGTGGTCGAGCTGGCTCTGGCTCGGGGCGCACGCCTGGCCGAGCCCGGCGAATTCACGATGCGCGCCTTTCTCAACGGTCGGATCGATCTCACCCAGGCGGAGGCTGTCCGCGATCTGATCGAGTCGCAGACCCTCTATCAGGCCAAAGTCGCGGCCCAGCAGCTTGAAGGTGCGCTCTCGCGTCGCTTACAGCCCATCAAACAGAAACTGGTAGAGCTGATCGCCGTACTCGAAGCCGGCATTGACTTCGCCGAGGACGATGTCTCCGTCCTTCCGCCGGAACAAATCCTTGAGCACATCTCTGCGGTTCGAACGCCGCTCGGGGAGCTGTCCGCATCCTTCGCTTATGGAAAGCTGGTCCACGAGGGACTAACGCTGGCGATCGTAGGCCGGCCTAATGTGGGCAAATCGAGCCTGTTCAATCGACTGGTGGAAAGTGACCGCGCTATCGTCACCGCTACCCCCGGAACTACTCGCGACCTGGTGACCGAAACGGTTGCTCTGGGCGGTATTCCCGTAAAACTTGTGGACACGGCCGGCATTCGCCGCGCCCTGGATGAAGCTGAAGGCATCGGCATTCGCAAGTCGATGGAAGCGCTGGCCGACGCTGACCTCGTGCTGGTCGTGCTGGATTCTTCTGAACCGGCCGGGGCCGAAGATTACCAGCTGCTTGCATGGCTGGCACAGCGGACTGCAATTCTGGTCGAAAATAAGTCAGACAAAACCAGTTCGCAGTTTCAGGTTCCCAGTTCCCAGTGGGTCAAGGTTCGAGTGTCGGCGCTGACCGGCGAAGGCGTTCCAGAGCTGCGCGCCGAGATTCTGCGCCAGGTAGGGGGAGAATTCGAAGGCAGAGGTGAAACTGGCTTCCTCACCAACACGCGTCATCAGGGCCTGGTGTGCGATTCACTGGCTGGGCTCGATGCCAGTGTTGCAGCGGTTCACGGTAAGGTCCCACACGAGATGGTCCTGCTCGATCTTTACAGTGCCTTGCGTCCGCTCGATGAGATTACCGGAGCCACTACCAACGATGACATCCTGAATCTGATTTTCAGCAGGTTCTGCATTGGAAAGTAAGCTTATTTCGAGAGCACGGCCAGGGCTTCTCTAAACAGCGCGTCGAACGGGCCGGTCTTGCCGTTCTTGGAGGCCGCTGCCAAAGCTTTCTCCGCCGCCGCCCGTTGATATCCGAGATTTATCAGTGCAGAAAGCACGTCTTCCTCGATGGGACTCATGGGAGGCGCGGCGGGAATTTCTCCGGCTTTCTCCACGGTTAGCTTGTCGCGCAGTTCGAGCACCATGCGTTCGGCAGTTTTCTTGCCGATTCCAGGAATTCGGGTGAGCTGCGCGATATCGTTGCCGCGAATGGAGTTGACCATCTCGTCGGCGGCCATGCCGCTGAGAATGGTGATAGCGAGCTTCGGTCCGATGCCGCTCACGGTGATCAGCTTTTCGAACAGCGTCTTCTCCGCCGGACGCAGAAATCCGTAAAGCGCAATCATGTCTTCCCGCACATGGGTGTGAATGTGTAGCGCAACCTCGCCGCCAACCCCCGGCAGACCGGAAAAGGTAGGAACGCTGATGGTGACGTCGTACCCAACGCCGCCCGTCTCCACAGTGGCCTGGTTGGGATGCTTCGCTAGCAGCTTTCCGCGCAGATGAGCAATCATAGGAAACCAGTCGTCAGTCGTCGGTCGTCGGCAGAAATCTGGTTTTTCTGATCACTGATGACCGACTACTAGAATAGCGAACTCTGCTTTCGGTTTGGAGTGATCCCGAAATGTTCGTACGCCAACTGGGTCGCGATGCGTCCGCGAGGGGTGCGATTCAGGAACCCGATCTGGATCAAGAACGGTTCGTAGATTTCTTCAATCGCGTCCTGCTCCTCGGCCAGGGCCGCGGCCAGTGTGTTCACGCCCACCGGTCCTCCCTGATATTTCTCGATGATGGTGAGCAGAAGCTTTCGATCCACTTCGTCGAAGCCGTGACGATCGACCTCCAGCATCTGCAGCGCGGCCTGCGCAGTCGGCAGGTCGATTTTCCCCGCGCTGCGAACCTGGGCAAAGTCGCGTACCCGGCGCAGCAAACGGTTGGCGATGCGCGGAGTCCCACGAGAGCGGCTGGCAATTTCGAGCGCACCGGCGTCGTCGATCTCGACTCCAAGAATCTCCGCTGACCGTTCTACGATAATGCGCAAGTCCTCGTGAGAATAAAACTCTAAACGCAACACGATGCCGAAGCGCGACCGCAGCGGCGACGAAAGCAGGCCGGCGCGGGTGGTCGCTCCAATGAAGGTGAAGGGTTTCACGTCCATGGTGTGGGTGCGCGCGGACGGCCCTTGCCCGATCATGATGTCCAACTTGTAATCTTCGAGCGCCGAATATAGGAGTTCCTCCAGCGCCGGCTGCAAGCGGTGTACTTCGTCAATGAACAGGACTTGCTTGTCGCGGAGATTGGTCAGGATGGCAGTGAGGTCGCCTTTGATTTGCAGCGTCGGGCCTGAAGTCTGCTGAAACGGCACGGCCAGTTCGTTGGCGATGATGGTGGCGAGAGTAGTTTTGCCGAGACCAGGCGGACCGTAGAGCAGAACGTGATCCAGCGCCTCGCCGCGTGACCGGGTAGCCTCGATGGCCACGGCCAGGTTTTCTTTGACCTTGGGTTGACCGATGAACTCCGCCAGTCGCTGTGGCCGCAGTTTCAGCTCAAACGATGAATCGTCCTCGACCGGCGCCGCTGACACTAATCGCTGCTTCAGATCTGGAATGTTTTTGGCTGTAACCACTGACTGGATGGTAAGACGAAAAGGGAAATTGGGCAATTGGCAAGGAACACCTGGAAGCGGGCGCCCGCATCCTCCCGGCGAACACAGCTCGACTGCGGTTCGCACTGTAATTCATCGGGGAGATGCCAGGAGTACATGTCCCTATTTCCCCGGGGCATGACCTGACATCACATAGATTAGCCGCTCTTTCCTGTGACAATAGAGGCATGATGTTTTCCTGGAGGAAATTACTGGCCGCCACGGGCGTGCTGGTATTGGCGCTCGCCTGCGTGCATTGCGGCGGAGGCGCAGCCGGCTCAACCCTGTCATCGGGCGGCAGCGGCGGCTCGGGCGGCAGTAGCGGTTCCGGCGGCTCGGGCGGAAACAATCAAAGTGCCTGTAGCGCAATGAGCACCGGACAAGGCGCCAGCCTCAACGGGTTCCGTCCATTTGGCAGCGACAACCTTTGGAACCAGGATATTTCCGGATCGCCCGTAGATTCGAACTCGGATGCCATCATCAATTTCATCGGGTCGGGCGTCGGAATGCACGCCGATTTTGGATCGGGACAGTACCAGGGTTCGACTATTGGGATCCCGTACTCAGTAGTGGGCGGAACGCAAGCCCCGGTTAGCATCACCTTCACGGCCTACGGCTCCGAAAGCGACCCCGGGCCGATGCCGGTGCCGGGGAATGCGCAAGTCGAGGGCGATCCGAATCCGGGCAACGGAGATCGTCATGTGCTGGTGCTCGACAATAGCACTTGCTTTCTCTACGAGTTGTACGCGGCTGTCCCCAACGGCAATGGGAGCTGGAACGCTGGTTCGGCGGCGGTCTGGGATCTGCTGGGTAACGAGCAGCGTCCCTGGACCTGGACTTCTGCCGACGCTGCGGGCCTGCCAATTTTTCCTGGTCTGGTGCGTTACGACGAAGTTGCTGCCGGGCAGATTCAGCACGCGATTCGCTTCACCCTGCCGGACAGCCGGGCCGCGGCTGTGCTACCGGCGACACATTGGGCAGGCACCTCGACCAGCGCAAATGCCCCGCCCATGGGAATGCGGCTGCGCCTGAAGGCGGGCTACAACATTTCCGGTTTTTCCGCCAACCTGCAGGTGATCCTGTCCGCGATGAAAAAGTACGGCCTCATCATGGCAGATAACGGCAGCGCCATGTACATCAGCGGCGCGCCCGACAGTCGCTGGGACAACGACGATCTGCACAACCTCGGGCAGGTACCGGCGTCAGCTTTTGAAGTGATACAGATGAATCCGGTTTACACCAATTCCAACGTTCCGCAGGGCGCGGCTCCAAGCATCGCCAGCTTCACGGCAATGCCAACGAGTGTGAGTTCGGGCGCCAGCGCGACCTTGTCGTGGGATGTCAGCAATGCCTCCTACGTCATCATCTCGCCGCAAGTAGGCGCAGTGCGAGGCACCAGCGTGACCGTCCAACCCACCCAAACCACGACCTACACGCTTTATGCCACCAATCAGTACGGACGCAGCATGACCACGGTCACGGTAAACGTCCAGTAGCAAGAAATGTGGGCGCGAGCGCCCCGCTCGTGCGGCAGCGTCAATGACTGTTCTTGCCTAGTGTTTCGGTGATTTCGAACACCCGTACCCCGCTGGGCCTGTGCTGCTCCCTGCACGAGCGCTCGCGCCTACAGTCTTAGAACAGCTTTTCCTGGCGGCGGAGGTTTCCGAATGAGCCGATATTGGCCAGGGCGAAATTGAAGCGGAACTGATTTTCGTTGCGGACCGATCCCAGGGCAAAGCGGCGGTATTCGACACTGAAGCCGCAGCAGTCCCAGTTGTAGGCGGTCTGCACCGCCGCATACTGCAGAAAACCCAGATTGGCATCGAACCCCAGGTTGGTCGCTCCACTGAATCCGCGCTTGTTGGGTTGTCCATAGCCGAAAAGGATGCGGAACTGATTGAACGCCTGCTGAGCGGTGGGGGTAGGTGTACTGCTGGGTGCCAGCAGATAAGCATCTCCACCTCCGACGGTGTAGGAGCCGAAACGATAGTTCACGAACGCGGTGCTGGCATTGATGCGGCTTTGCTTGAAGTCGTAGTCAATATCCCACTCCGCTTCAGTCCGGCTGGTGGCCTGGAACTTAAGCCGGGAGATCAGGGGAGAGAGCCGCCGAGCTTCGCTGAGAAACGCAATCCCGGTGAACTCGGCCGTGGTCGTGAATACATTCCGCTGCCCGGGTACCAGGGCCCCGCCGAAGGTTGGATCGAGAAAATATTTCTGGGCCAGTTCCCAGGTGACGACTTCTCGCACCGGCGGTTCCGCCACGCAGGGAATCTCACCGCGTTCCGGCTGGCGCTCCCACGGGATAGAGCTTTGCACAGCCGGCCGTCCGATAATAAGAGAAGCCATGCCGTTGGCGTCGCAGTCCTCCGCCTTCTTTGAAGTACGCTTGGCGTAGAGCCGATTCACCACCGCATATTCAACTTCACTGGTATTGCTCAGAATGTCGCGCTCGTCAAAGCGCAGAATCTGCGCGAAATTGTCGACACCGGTGACGTAGCGATAAGTGGCGCGAGGTTCGATGACGTGCTTCCATTTGCGTCCCCACAGTTCCCGGTTGTACACCCGCTCCAGCGCAGGCGGGCGAATTTCCAGCGATCCCTCCAGCGCCTTGCGATCGATTACGGAGCTTTCCGCTTCACCAACTCCACCGCTGCTGGGCACGAGCTGTTGGGTATAGAAGGTTTCGCGTAGCGAAAGTTCCGGACGCACCGACCAACCATGCAGTACCAGGGGAAGAGACAGCGTTGGGCGCAGATCAAAACGTCCCACCAGCGGCGCGGTGGAAAAAAAATGAGTGCAGCTCTGGGTTCCCTGATTCACGGTAGTGCATTCCCTGCGGGAGACTCCTTCAGCCGCAGCCTCATAGGACCAGAAAAAAGGCGAATGCGCGATCGCATGGTCTACGCTGGAAGATTCAAAGCTGGGTGCATGCAAGATGGTGACGACATCACCCGGTGTCGTGCTTTCGAAGTTCTGGTAACGCTGCGCGGACGCATTGTAGAAAAAACCCTGGGTAGCGCCGGAGAGAAAGGCCTCCGACTTGACCTCCGAGTTTACCGCCTGACTAAAAACGTCGTTAAAGGCGAGGCGAAAAACGAAGGAGCTCAGATAGTCGATGCTGGCAACGCCGCGGAGGTGTCCAAACGTATCTTCTGCATCGAGCCGTACCTCATGGCCGCCCTGGTCAACCGGCGGTTCGCCGATGCCGCGGTCGAAAACCCCGAAGTAGTTCAGGTACACATAGGACTTTTCGCTGGGCTGGGTGCGAAACTCTATCTGCGGCGCCCAACCACGCCGGGTGAAATACTCGGCTCCCGCGGTGACGTCCATGCTGCGATTGATGGCCCAGAATATTGAGTCCCCCAGGATCGTTCCCTTGATCGAAGAGCTGCCGACATTGGGGATCAGAAGCCCAGTCTGTCTCGGCTCGCGCTCCACCGGGTGGGTCGCGAAGGGAAAATAGAAAACCGGAACGCCCTCGACGCGGAACGTGCTGCGATAGATGGTTGCATTGCCGCCAACTTCCACGACAATCTTGTGTGCGTTGAACTCCCATTTGGGTTGCGGCAACTCGCAGGTAGTAATGGTTCCGTCGTAGACGACGTAATGGTCTAGACCGGTTTTCTCCACCACTCCGCCGGTAAAGGTAAAGGGATTTTCGGTGGTCAGAACCATGCGTTTCCCACGCAATTGCATCCCTGTCGTCCCGACTACGTGTTGAAACCGGCCTGATTCCGCACGGATGTTGTACGTGGCATGAGTAGCTTCGACATGCTCGTCGTTGGGTCCGCCGTCGAGCACCACGTGACCGTCAGCTACCGAATCTCCAGTGTCAGAGTTGTAGTCCACCGAATCGGCATACAGGATGTACGTGCCGTAGTGGATCTCCGCCTGCCCGCGCAGTTTGTACACCACGCCGTCCTTCTCCTGTTGCAGGGCTCGGATGGTGACGTCCTGCTCTCTCACCGTCGAAGGCGCAGATGGCGGCGAAGATTGCGCGCCCGGCGGTCCGGATGCGAAAAGCAACTGGCTGGTAACTACGGACGGAGCGGGTAGCAGATGACAAACCAACGCCGCCGTGATAAGGAATCGAGTGCGGGATGTCATCGCAAGCGGACGAAGACCCTTGGTGAGGGAATTCACGCAGGGGTAAGGTGACGTTAGCACGGCTTCGGCTCGAGAGCAAAGCAGCGAAGCCTCGCGCCATTTATTTTTAGAGCTTCGGCTTTTTTCCGCGGGACCAGTTCACCGCATTGCCGTCGTTTTGCCGCTGGAGGCTCACCGGGACCCGATCGTTCTTTCATGAAACCAAGATTCGAACCCGACGTACCAATCGATGCGAACCAAGAGCTCTCAGCCAGCCTGATTGATCCTGAAGCATACGATGCCAGCGAGCAGCAATTTGCTGCCAGCCTCGAAACCATTTCGCGTGCCGAGCCCAGGTTTGTAGCGCCGAAGTTAGTAGCGTCCCGGCCAGTAATGCCCAGATTCGTAGTGGAAGATTCACCACAGGAATCCGTGACGAGTCCTCGCGAACCAGATGCGGGCCTTGGGGAGGCTCAGGAGACCACAACGCCTCCGGAGCCAGCCGAACCGCAGCCGGCGCAAGATCCCGACGCATGGCGGCGCGAGGTGGCGGCTCGATTGAGCCATTACCGATCGCGTCGGCGTACGCGAGAGCCGCGCTATCCTTCGCTGCAATTGAAGTTCGAGACTGCATCCAGTTCCACTCCCGAGCCAACGCCCCCTCCCGCGCTGCGCGATACAGCCGACTTCGCTCCAGCCACTGCGGTTCCCCGCATTACCCTGGCTGAGCCGTCGGGTTGTCCCTCGAGCTATTCTCCGAGCTATCCGCGAATATTGCCCGCCGCCAGCAGCGAGGCCACGGCCAAGGTGATTGAGTTTGCCAGCTACAATCCGGCCCCCAGAGCCCTGGACGAACTGGCCGAACCGGTGCTGGACCGTCCCAGAATCATCGAGACGCCTGAGTTGGCGCCTCTGCCACCGGCCCTTGGTGGCATTCTGATTGAGCCGGTCGAAGAACCTGCGAACCAGAGGCGGCCTGGATTCGAGATTCCGTTGCAGGCCGCGCCCATGCCACGGCGCCTGGCCGCCGCGGCTATCGACGCCGTCCTGGTGATGTCCGCATTTACGGCTTTTGCGTATGTTGTTTTTCGAATCAATGCTGCGCTGCCTCCGCTCGGCAAGATAACCGGAACCGGCGCCCTCCTCATCGGTTTGATGTGGTCTGCCTATCAATATCTGCTACTGGTTTACAGCGGCACCACGCCAGGGTTGAAGCTTGCGAAACTCGAACTGCACCGCTTTGATGGGAGCCCAGTTCCGCTCCGGATCCGCCGCTGGCGAGTGCTGACATCCGTTCTCTCCGGCTTGTCGCTGGGCCTGGGCTACGCCTGGTGCTTCCTCGACGAGGATCGACTCTGCTGGCACGACCGCATCACCAGAACCTACATGGCGCCCAAGAAATGGTAGCGCCACCAGCCACATAGGCCCAGACGCCTCGTCTGGGGGTGCGCGAAGCTGACCGAAGTTGATGAGGCTCTCATGGCGGACATCATCGCGGAGCTCCGCTCCGCCGGGCGGGGGGTGTGGCCCCCCGCCCTACCTGAGTCGTGGTGGTCTGCTAACATCTCTTAGTGACCGCAACTTCTCCCGCCCGCGTGCGCTTTGCTCCCTCTCCAACCGGGCATCTCCACGTCGGCAACGCCCGCACCGCGCTGTTCAACTGGCTTTTCGCTCGGCAAAAAGGCGGCACTATGGTGCTGCGCATCGAGGACACCGACGTCGAACGCAGCCAGGCCCGCTTCGAAGATCAGCTGATCGCTGACCTCAAGTGGCTGGGCCTCGACTGGGACGAAGGGCCCGACTTGGGCGGACCGTACGCTCCCTATCGCCAGTCCGAGCGCCGAGACCTCTACCGTGAACACGCCGAACGCCTGGTCGATCAGGGCAAAGCCTACTTGTGTTTCTGCGCTGAGGAAGAATTGCAGAAGGAGCGCGAACGCGCCCAGGCCGAGCATCGCCAGCCGATCTACTCCGGCAAGTGCCGCTCTATCGATGCTGCGGAAGCCAGTCAACGGCGAACATTGGGAGAGTCTTGCGCCATCCGGCTGAGAATTCCTGAACACCCCATTCGTTTTCACGACATTGTGCATGGCGATGTCGAGTTCTCGAACGAAGTGGTGAGCGATCCCATCATCCTGCGCTCGAACGGGATGCCGGTATACAACTATGTTGTGGTGATTGATGACGCGCTGATGAAGATCACGCACGTGATCCGCGGCGACGATCATCTTTCGAATACTCCGAAGCAGGTTGCACTGTATGAAGCCTTGGGCTGGCCCGTGCCTGAGTTTGCGCACCTTTCGACGATTTTGGGCAGCGACCGGGAACGGCTCTCCAAACGGCACGGGGCCACGTCGATCGCCAATTTCCGCGACATGGGCGTGCTCCCCGAGGCTCTGGTAAATTATCTGGCTCTTCTGGGATGGGCCCCGACCGGCGGCACTCGGGAGCTTTTCAATCCTGAAGAGTTGAAGAAGGAATTTTCCTTGGAGCGGGTGACGCCTGCGGCGGCCATGTTCGACATGGAGAAGCTCTACTGGCTGAACCGCCACTACATCAAGAGCTGGCCGGTGGGAAACCTTACCGCGTTGGACGCGTGGTTTCTCTCCCAGGCAGGCTACCTCGAGCTTAAAGACGCGAAGTGGCTGAGCGCGGAAAGCGTCCCGCGCATTCACCTTGATGACGAATTACACATCTGGCTCACGAGGATGACCGAGTTGCTTGCTCCCTCCGTCGACCGCTTCGACCAGCTACCCCAGCGAGCGTCGCTGATCTTCAACTACGATGCAAACGCGGCCCTTGCTGCGCCCGACAATGCCGAAGTGCTCGCCTGGCCCAACACCGACGCTGTGTTGGCGAGTTTCACGGTCAAGATTCTGGAAGACGAATCCGCCACAGCGGCGCAACTCACGCCGGAACGATTCAAGCTGCTCGTAAACGAAGTAAAAGCTGAGACCGGCACAAAGGGGAAGGAATTGTTCCATCCCATTCGCATCGTGATCACGGGTTCACACTCCGGGCCGGAATTCGACAAGCTGATTCCTATTCTCGAAGAGGGCAGCCACTTCAAGTTGCCCAAGCAAGTGCTCAGCGTGCGCGAGCGGGTAGAAGAGTTCGCGAAGCAGAGAGCCCGCAAGAACTAGTCCTCCGCCCCTGTAGCGCCCGCCGAACGGTCGCCGCGACGGCGGCGCTACGCCTGACACCAATGGAACTCCGTGCTATTGTCCTTCCATGATCCGATACCTGGCCGCTTTCTTCCTGCTGTTGTCCGTCACCGTGCCCAGCCTGGCGAAAGAGAAATATCAACACGCCGGCCCCATTCATTTCGACCGTGACGGCGAAAAATGGGCGGAGAAAACCCTCCGCAAGCTTTCTCTGGAAGAAAAGGTCGGACAGCTTTTCATGGTCTGGGTGCGGGCAGAGTTCCTCAACCTCAATAGCCCTGAGTATCTACAGTTGCGCGACACCATGCGCAAGTACCACGTCGGATCATTTGCCATGACGGTGCGCTGGGAGCCTCCATTTCTTTATCGTAATCAGCCCTACGAGGCCGCCGAACTGCTTAACCGTTTGCAGCAGGACTCCAAATTACCTCTGCTCTTCGCCGCTGACTTTGAGCGCGGAGTCACCATGCGACTGCATGGCGCAACCTCGTTCCCGCACGCCATGGCTTTCGGCGCTGCCGGGAAAGCGGAGTACGCCGAAGCCTTCGGACGCATCACCGCGCAGGAGTCTCGCGCTGTCGGCGTGCACTGGAATTTCTTTCCCGATGCCGATGTCAATTCCAATCCCGCAAACCCCATCATCAATACTCGTTCCTTCGGAGAAGATCCGCAGCAGGTTGGAGATCTCGTAGCCGCATATATCCGGGGATCGCGAGCCCACGGCATGATGACCACGGCCAAACATTTCCCCGGCCATGGCGATACCGCAACCGATTCGCACCTCAGCCTGGCTCAGGTCACCGGTGACCGAGCTCGCTTGGATGCTGTGGAGCTGGCGCCCTTCCGCAAAGCCATCGCAGCCGGGGTCGATTCCGTAATGGTTGCGCACGTCACGGTTCCCGCGCTTGAGCCCGACCCCAATCGCGTGGCCACAACTTCCCCGGCGATCGTCACTGATCTGCTCAAGGGCCAGCTCGGCTTCCAGGGGATCGTCGTGACCGACGCCCTCGACATGGCCGGCCTCACCCGCCTCTACTCGGCAAACATCGGTCGCGCCGCCGTGGAAGCCTTTAAAGCGGGGAGTGATCTGTTGCTCATCCCCGCCGACCTGAATGCGTCATATAACGCCGTCCTTGAAGCTGCCCGCAGCGGAGAGATTTCCCCGGTGCGGCTCGACGCATCAGTCCTCAAGCTGTTGAAAGCAAAGGCCTCACTGGGCTTGGATAAGGCCAAACTGGTGGATGTCAACGCTCTTCCCGAAATCGTGGGCAAACCTGAGAACCTATCCACGGGCCAACAGATTGCGGACGACGCCGTCACTCTGGTTCGTGACAACGGCAAGCTGCTGCCGCTGAAACAATCGGGAACTGTTAAGGACGGGCTTCCGTATCAACACGTGGAAGAAGTGCGGAATGGAATTGTGGTCCTGGTGCTTTCTGACGATGTCCGTACCGAGTCTGGCCGCACCCTGGAACGTGCGCTCAGAGCTCGCGTGCCCGATGCCAATGTGATTTATGTGGATCCGCGCATCGCTGCGGCCATGTCGGAGGGGATATTGAGCGCGGTGGACCAGGCGCAGGCTGTGATCGCGGCCGTTTACGTGGTACCCACTGCCGGTAAAGCCATGAAGAGCGCGAACGGTTTGACCAACTCGGTTTCGCTCAGCGATGCCAGTGGCACGCTGCTGCAGACGATCCTGGATCACGCCGCGCAGAAAACCGCGGTTCTCGCTATGGGAAATCCTTACGTCGCCCAGGATTTCCCCGCCATACAGAATTATCTTTGTACTTTTTCCAACGCCAGCGTTTCGGAAGTCAGCGCGGTCAAAGCGCTTTTTGGCGAGATCGCCATTCGCGGCCATCTTCCAGTCAGCATTCCCAACGTCGCGCAACGTGGCGCCGGAATCGAGCGGCCGTCACAACTCGCAGAGGAAGGATCGCAACATGCGCATACGAACCCGGCTCAACGATAATTCTCGTCCGATCCTGATCTTGGTCCTGACCTTGGCCTTCGGCGCTTTGCTCGTCCTGCCCGGCTGCGACGTCAACGTAAAAAAAGACAGCGAGGGGAAAGAAAAGAACGTGGACATCGAAACTCCCGTGGGCGGACTCCACGCCACGAAAGAGGCCGACGTCCGCGACATCGGCCTCCCCGTGTACCCGGGCGCGCGCCGCAAGCAGGGAAGCAACGACGGAAACCAAAATAGCGTCCACCTCAATATTTCTACCAGCCTGTTTGGCATTAAAGTCGTGGCCATCGAATATTTGTCCGATGATCCGCCGGAAAAGCTCGTCGCGTACTACAAAGACCAACTCAAGAAATATGGCAACGTGCTGGAGTGCCACACCAATGACAGTCATCCGGGGACAAACATGGATGGGGTTGACACTTCCGGCGACTCCAAAAAACTAAAATGCGAGGGCGACCAGAATGGCAAGACGGTCGAACTAAAAGTGGGTACCGACCAAAACCAGCACATCGCCTCGATCAAACCCGGCGATGACGGCAAGGGATCGGACTTTGGCCTGGTCTATATCCAGATGCGGGGCGGCAAGGACACAATCTGACGAGATTGTAGATTGTAGTTCAGATTGAAGGGCGGCGCGTCACCATCGGTCTGAAGCCGGGCAATCTTAAAGACCACTCAGTCTTCAGTCTTCCGATCTGAAATCTTCATTCTGAAATCGAAAATCTCCCCCGCCTTCCTTGCCTGCCTCGCTGCCCTGCTGTAACTTGAAACTCAGTGGAGTATCCCTGTCATCAATGTGGCGCGGCCGTGGAACAGGGAACAGCGTTCTGTCCACAGTGTCGTGCGCCGCAGATTCGGGTCGCTGTCCCTGAGATCGTGATCCCCTCGGGGATCGCCTCTGATTCTACTGTTACCTCCCTTCCGGCTTATTTCGGCGCGCCTTTAACCACGCGCATTGAATGGTCAGAGGCTTTGCCCGCCACCGCCCTGGCGGGATTGATTACTGCCCTGCTTATGATGACTCCTCTTGCCTACTTTGGATTCGGTATGCTGATCGGTGGGAGTCTGTCGGTAGTCTTCTACCGGCGCCGCGTCCCGGTGGCCAATGTCACGCCTGGAATGGGGGCCCGCCTGGGGATGGTGAGCGGCATTCTGGGCGGCGGCATTTTCGCCGCGCTGCTCTCGGTCGGGACCACGCTGTTTCACGCCTGGGACAGCGTCCGTGCCAAACTGATCGAGGTAGTCGAGCAAACCGCGGCCCGCAATCCAGACCCGCAAACGCAACAAGCCCTGGAATTCTTCAAATCTCCTGATGGCATCGTTTTGCTGCTGACCACCGCCTTGATCGGCGCCCTGATTGCTTTCGTGATTTTCTCCGGGCTGGGAGGAGCTCTGGGCGCTGCGTTCCTTCGGCGCAAAGAACATCCGTAACAACCCCGGACCACGTGGGGAAAACCGTTCCCCGGCTGTTCGGCGGAGCAAGGCTCCGCGAGGTGCGGCTCCAGGCAAAGGCGGTCGAGCTTCGCTCGACCGGACAGCCAGGGGGCGGCTGTCCCCACCTGATTCGGGGTGACGCCGTGCAGAAGATTTCCTCAAACTGCGCCACTGACGGCATCTCCGCAGGTTGCGCGCCATCGCAAGGCAGTCTATAGTCACCGTTTCGGAGAGTGCCATGAGACATCTCCTCAACTGGGCGCTGAGCGCCCTGGCGGTCTGGATTGTGGCCCGGCTGGTGCCGGGTTTTCACGTCAATGGGCCGCTGGCGGCGCTGATTGCGGCGCTCGTGATCGGCTTCGTAAACGCAACTCTCGGCGTCTTCCTGAAAATAATTACCTTCCCCCTGGTCCTGCTCACGCTGGGACTATTCTGGCTGGTCATCAACGCGGCCATGATCGAGCTGGCCTCGGCGGTTGTTCCCGGCTTCCATGTGGATACTTTCGGCGCTGCCTTCGTGGGAGCGATCGTTCTCGCTCTGGTCAATATGTTCTTCCGCTGGCTGGCGGGGTCTAGCAGAGACCGGGGTTGAGCGAAGTCTTTGTAGATTATTCCGATTTGAAATCTTGCGAGGGCGAGACGCCGGCGCTACTGATCACACGCCACGCGGAATCCGTAGTCGGCATAGTGAAATTCGGGAGGGATGCTCGAGCGGGCTGCACACCGGGCAGCCTTGATGTGATGACGCCAGGATCCGCCGCGCGACGCTCGACGGTCGCCGTGATCCGGACCTGTCGGGTTGCGCTCAGGTGATTCCGCGTAATAGCCCGCCTTATACCAGTCGCTGCACCACTCGTGCACGTTTTCGCAGATGTCGTAAAGGCCAAACGCGTTGGGCGCAAATTGCGCCACCGGCTCAGGGCCTTTCTTCCAGCGCTTTTCGTAGTCGGGCAATGACTGCGGCGCACCGTCGCCCCAGGGATAGAGCCGGCTCTCGACGCCGCCGCGTGCTGCCCGTTCCCACTCCACCTCCGTCGGCAAGCGATAGCTCACACCAGTGCTCAGGCTGAGCCATTCGCAATATTTGACCGCCTCAAACCAGGAAACCGCGACGACCGGCTGTTCAGGATGGCTGAAATCCGGATTCTCGCGAAACGGCGCTGGTGGATTTCCCGTGGCCCGCACGAATGGGTCGTAATCGGCGTTCGTTACCGCGCAAGAAGCCAGCCGAAATTCGTCCACCCACACGCGATGAACCGGACGCTCATTGTCTTGACCCGTGTCCGATCCCATCCAGAACCAGCCCTCCGGGATGCGCACGAGTCGTGGCTCGACCGAGAAAGCTCGCGTAGACGGAAGGGGCGAGGACATGAATCTATAGTGTATTGCGTTCGTCCGATTTCGACTCCATGGAGAACCAGTTCCACAAAAAAGGAAAACATCTTCCATCGCCCATTCCCCGCCTCTTTGCTCATATTTATCTACCGTATTATCATGCAGATACGAGGGTACTCCAACGGGTCGAAACGTGCTCTCAACCCAGGTAGAGAAGTTAGGATTCTTGCTCCACCGGGATGGATTTCTTATGAAGCTATTGTTCAAGTTACTCCTCGGCGGTGTGGTGCTGTTGACTACAGCGTTCGCCCAGGAACCAACCCGCGCCGTGGTCTCGCAGGAACCGGTTACTCCGTCCGCCGCGTCCAGAGAGCAAGTGATTGTCACGGGCTCGCCACAGCGATCCGCGCCCCTGGTACAGCCGAAAGCCTTGCCGCCACTAAATCCATCTCTGGGAGAAATTGCCCGCAGAGCCCGCGCTGCTCACACCGCGGCCTCGAAGGCGCAAGTAGTGATTGCAGACGACACGCCACCTCAAAAGTAAGAGGGCCTCATCACAGTTTCGTGATCGCTTCGGCTCGAGCTTAGCCTGCGACCCTCGGCAGATTCCAATGCTGCCAGACGCTGACCAGACGCAGCCCAAAACAAACGACACCGCCCAGGATGGCAGACAGTGTAGGAGGCAGTCCCAGCTTTCGCGCCATGATCATGGCCGCTGATCCTGCCATGGCCGCGGTGGCATAGACATCGGCGCGCAAGACTGTCGGTATTCGCGCCAGGAACATGTCGCGGATCGTCCCTCCACCCACTCCAGTGATGGTTCCCAGCAGAATCGCAATGAAGGGATGCATTTTGTAGATCAATGCCTTTTGCGTCCCAGCGACGGCGAACAGCGCCAATCCCGCTGCGTCCAGAACAATCATGACTCCATTGGGAATACCTTGAACGAAACGATGCAGGAAGAAAACGATGGCCGCGCCCGTAAATACCACCGCTGAGTAACGCCAATCGCGCAGTGAATTCGGCGGGACGGCGCCGATCAGGAGGTCGCGAATAATTCCTCCACCTAAGGCCGTCGCAAACGCCAACACCATCAGGCCCAGAACATCGAGATCACCGCTGATCGCGGCCGTGGCTCCCTCAATCGCGAAGAGCAAGGTCCCAGCCAGATCGACTGCGAACAACAGTCTTTCCGGATCGTACTTCATAAGTTCCGGTTGCCGATCGGAATAAGTCCCCGCAGATGCCCTGGGAACGGGGATTTTATCAAAGGTCGTCACCGGGATCGCTAGGAGAGGAGTACAAGTGGGTGACTCGGACCAAATGCCCGCTCGGACAATTGCAGATACACTGTTTCCACAATCAGCGCCGATCTGCGGATGACCTCGACAAAAACATCAACCCTGGGAGCGATTTGTCGCCAGCGCTGTCCCCGGTGCCGCCAGGGGAAAATTTTCCTTTCGTCCATCTTTCTCGGTTTCCCCAAGATGCGCCAACACTGTGCCGTCTGCGACCTCAAGTTTCAGCGGGAGGAAGGGTATTTTCTGGGAGCCATGTACATCAGCTTTGGCTTGGCGCTCGCGATCATCGCGCTGATCGCAGCATTGTTGTGGGCCATCACCGGCTGGTGGATTACCAACGACGTAATCTGGGCGCTGATATTGTTCCTGCCCCTCGCTCCGAGCATTTCACTCTTCGCCCGCGTGCTCTGGATCTATCTCGACCAGACCTTCGATCCCGAACCTCCACCACCAGCCGCGTAGGGGGAGATGTCCTCACTGCCCGGTCGAGCGCAGCTGGACTGGTGCTTGCATGGAGCGAAGAAATAGCAGAGCTTAGCACCGCCGGGCAGAGGAGGACATCTCCCCTACGTGGCTGGTGCCAACTACAGACTCAGCGTACTTCGGCCAGTTGCATTCGCAGTTTGTGGGTGGCGCGGAACAGTGTGTTCTTGATCGTCCCTTCCGTCGTGTTCAGCATTCCGGCAACGGTACGCAGCCTCATGCCGTGGTAGTGCTTGAGCTCGAACACCATTCTCTCGCGAGGCGAAAGCCGGCCAAGGGCCCGAACGATGCATTGCTGGAGTTCGCGTCCCGCAAAGCTTCGTTCCGGACTGGCAGCCGGGCTGTGATCGGGCATGCGGTCGAGCAGATCTTCCGGCTCGCCGTCTGGAGACATGGTCGTATTCAAGTCCCGGCCGCGAGAATTCTTCTTGCGCAAGTGATCCAGACAGAGGTTGGTGACGATGCGATAAATCCAAGTGTAGAACGAACACTCGAACCGGAAGCGCGCAAGATTGATGTAAGCCCGGAGAAACGCTTCCTGATAAATGTCCTGCCCATCTTCCGGAGAACCAGTGAGGTGGATGGCCAGCCGCAGCACGGCGCGATCGTACTGCCGCACCAGTTCTTCGAAAGCGGCGGTGTCGCCCTGTTGAGCCTGGCGAATCAGCACGGAATCGTCCACTCGGATCGGCGCCCCTGAGCTGGTCTCCTTCATGGGACCCAGCACCGGCCGGCTCAGGTATGGTGCTACGCGAATTTTGCCGTTCTCAGACACACTCATCTTCGTTCAGCCAACGAACTTGTAACCCGTTCCGTGCACCGTGAGGATGAAGCGAGGCTCGTCCGGCTTGGGTTCAACCTTCTGGCGCAAGCGAACAATATGCGCGTCCACGGTGCGCGTGGTGGGAAAGCGGTCATAGCCCCACACATCCTCGAGCAGGCGATCACGGCTCAAGGTCTCGCCGGGATGGCACAGAAAATATTTCAACAGCTCGAATTCCTTGGACGAAAAGTCCATAGCCTCGCCACCACGTGAAACCTGGCAGCTTTTCAGATTTACCTCGACCTCGCCAAATGAGTAACACTCCTGGTCTTTCGGAACCGTCTTGGCGCGGCGGAGGACCGCTTTAACCCGGGCCAGAAGTTCACGGATGGAAAACGGCTTAGTCACGTAGTCATCCGCGCCCAGCTCCAGCCCGACCACCTTGTCTACTTCCTGGCCGCGCGCCGTGAGCATGATGATCGGCACCGAAGGCCGCTTGGCTTTGAGCTGCTTGCAAACGTCGAGGCCGCTCATGCGGGGCATCATTACATCGAGGATGACGAGGTCTGGAGCCTCCTTCAGAGCGCGCTCCAGCCCGGCAACGCCATCGGGAGCGGTGATGACGTTGTATCCTTCGAATTCGAAGTTGTCGCGCAAACCCGCCACCATGTTGGGTTCGTCTTCGACAATTAGGATTCTGGTCATCGCTAGTCCTTGCTGCTGCCAACTTTGCTGGAGCCGAACAGCCGCACTAGGCTGTTCCTACGCGTTCGCTGCCGTGTTCTGAGGGCCCTTGACCGGCAATACAATGGTAAATTTGCTGCCCTGGCCCGGCGAGCTGTCCACTGCAACCTCGCCGCCGTGGGCCTGCACGATATGGCGTACCAGCGAAAGGCCCAGGCCACTGCCTTTCGTGTTGTGCACCAGGGGATCGCCCACACGATAGAACTTCTCAAAAATCTTCTGCTGCTCCTGATGAGGTATGCCAATGCCCTGGTCCACCACTTCCAGTTTCACCGAGCCGTTGTCGCGATACAGGTTTACGCCGATATACTTTCTATCCTGTGAATACTTGAGCGCGTTGTTCACCAGGTTTAGGAGTGACCGGGCCATGGCTTCGCGGTCCACGCGCATCGACGGCACTTCATCAATCTTCTCTTCAAACTGGAAACCGCTCTGCTCCAGCTGGTAGCGATAGGAATCGAGCGTGTTGTGCACCAGTTCGCTCATATCGGTTTCGCGGAAGTCGTATTCCTTGCGTCCAGCCTCGATACGGGAGAAGTCGAGAATGTTGTTGATGAGCGCAGTCAAGCGTTCGCTCTCTTTGCGGATGATGCAGTAATACTCCTGATATTTTTCCGGACTGGTGAGCCGCCCCATCTCCAGGGTCTCGGCGTACAAGCGGATGAGCGAAAG
>Ga0207116_10111_pt1 | contig 22547 bp, 24 predicted proteins | sample Alteio_BWMinHeat_44_FD_153550 | JGI IMG/M metagenome (GOLD analysis project Ga0207116, IMG submission 153550) | Enriched cells from forest soil in Barre Woods Harvard Forest LTER site, Petersham, Massachusetts, United States -... | ecosystem: Environmental > Terrestrial > Soil > Temperate forest >... | reverse complement strand
AAAAGCTCCAATGTATGCGGATTAGGATCTGGACTAGGGGCTGGGTTCTACAGCAGCCTCCTCTTCACCTTAATCCCGAAAAACCGCAAGTTGCGGTGATGTCAACGCTGCACTCGGCCGGATCCCCCGCCTTTGAGTAAGACTTCGACTTCCTCTGGCGTGGAATGGGAGAAGTCACCTGAAATCGAGTGTTTGAGACAGCTGACCGCCACGGCGAATTCCAGGGCCTCACGATGAGCTGGTAACTCTTGAAAGCCGAAGATCAGTCCGGCAGCAAAACTATCTCCGCTTCCCACCCGGTCAACGATATGGGTAATGTCATAGCGGCGGCTGGTAAGAAATTCCGTACGGTTATTCAAACAGGCCGACCATCCATTGTGCGACGCGCTTTTCGATTCCCGCAGCGTGACCGCGATGGTCTTCAGGTTGGGATACTGCCGTAAAACGCGGTCGGTTAGCTTCTGATACTGTGCGTGATCCAGTTGTGCCGAATGTATGTCAACCTCCGCAGGGATGCCGAGCGAAATTTGGACGTCTTCCTCGTTAGCGATTACGACGTCGGCGTGCTTAACCAGTTCTGGCATCACTTCATCGGCACGCTTTCCCCACTTCCAAAGATTCTTGCGATAGTTCAGGTCGCAAGAGATCGTGACGCCTTTTTCTCTCGCTTTTGCAAGAGATTCCAGAACGAGGCTGGCGGCCGAGGCGCTAATTGCCGGCGTAATGCCGGTCACGTGGTACCAGCGCGCGTTCTGCAAGATGGCGTTCCAGTCGAGGTCGCCAGGGTTCGCGAGGGCGATGGCACTGTATTCCCGGTCGTAGATGACTTTGGAAGGACGCTGGTTGGCGCCGGCCTCGATGTAATAGATGCCCATGCGTCCTTTGCCGCGTGCGATCTTCGAAGTGTCTACTCTGAATCTGCGCAATTCTCCCAGAGCTGCGTCCGCAATCGCATTGTTTTTCGGAAGCACGGTGACGTAGGCGGCGGGCAATCCCAACTGGGCGAGCGCCACTGCGACGTTGGCCTCTCCGCCGCCGAATGTGGCCACAAATTGCGGGCTTTGCAAGAACCGCTCAAAACCAGGAGGGGAGAGGCGGAGCATCAACTCGCCGAAAGTTACCGTCATCCCGCTCATAATTGATTAGTCCCGCCGGATTGCGCCTGCTTCATCTCCTGGTTCGCGCGCTTGCGGTTTTGGAGAAGCATACGCCAGGCTGGAATAGCGCTCGGGATTGGTGTAGCGCAGCCTGAGATGGGCAATCATTGCCTCCTCTGCCGTCTGCTCCGACTTACCTAAGACCACATCCAGCAGCTGCCGGTGATGGTATAAGGGCCAAAGTTTTTCGTTGTTGCTTGTGTACTCAAGAGCCTGGTGAGCGAAGAGCATCGGAACCTGTGAGTTCAAGACCTTCTCGAGGTAGGTGTTGCCGCTAAGGTTCCAAATGGCACGATGAAACTCTAAATCCAGCGCTGCGGCATCAATTTCCGATCCGGCATTCGAGTTTTCCATCCGCTCGACCAGGTCCAGTAATTGCTTTTCCGAGGCTGCGGTAAGACGCGCGCGACATAGCTTTAGGGCTTCTGCCTCCAAAATAATTCGCAGGCCGTTAATTTGTTGACAATCGTCATCGCTCAAAATATTTACGAACATCCCCCGGCGGGGATGGTTCATTACCAGGCCTTGTTCTTGCAGTTGCTGCAGAGCCTCGCGGACGGGAATACGGCTCACGCCGAACTGCCTCGCCAACTGACTTTCATTCATTCGGTCGCCCGGCTTAAATCTGCGGGCTATGATGGCGTCCCGTAACCTTGTGACCAAGTGGGCCTTGAGCGTAGTGGGAGTACGGTCGTTCGCGGAAGTGATGACGTTCGACATCTGAGAGATTTCTGTATTCAATCTACCGTAATTTAAACCCCGCATGCAATAAAGTCTTGTGCATTAATATGTATACTGTATGCGATCTATAACGGTTCCTCCCACAAACGAGAGGGCAGAACATGCAAAGCAAGATGTGTTCAGCGGATCATCGTCATCATTTCCGCGTGATTGCGATGGTCCTTGCATTGTCCGCCACGTCGGTAGCTCAACTGCGTAGAATGCACGTTGATGCCGGCCACGTAACCGGCCACATTCGATCGTTTCAGGGTGTAAACGGTCAGCCGACACCAGTGATGGAGGGTCTGCCTTACCTGGTCGAGGGATATAAGGACTTGCGCATTGACATCGTGCGGACCCATGACTTCATGGGGCCAACAGAAATTGACGCCCAGTATGTCAATGACGATCCCATGCTCACCTGGCTTGTACCAGACCCAAAGCAGCGATCGGGACTGGTTGCGGCAGGAAATGCGAGTACCATCTTTCCTGACTGGAGTGCAGACCCGGAAAAGGCGGAGAGCTATCGCTTCGGACCAACCGACAAGGTTATCGAGGCCATTCACGAAACGGGCGCCGAGGTTTACTACCGCATCGGGCGGAGCTTTGGGGCAAACCGGAATCCGCCCGCGGATTTCGACAAGTTTGCTGATGTCGTGAAACACATTGCCATGCACTACAACCAGGGGTGGGCACAAGGTTTCCACGACAACATTCGTTATTGGGAGTTCTGGAACGAACCTGAATTCTTTTGGTCCGGGACGCCTGAGCAGTTTTATCTGCTCTTCGAAAAAACCGCGCGGTCTCTGAAGGCGCTGGATCCATCTCTAAAAGTCGGGGGCGATGCCAAAGCGCTGCCGCTGGATGACGGCCCCTACCGCGAAGGATTCATCGACTACTGCGCAGCCCACAACCTGCCCCTCGATTTTTATTCCTGGCACACCTACGCCGATTTTTCTGCCGATCCCTATGACGCGGTCCGGATTGGGAAAGAAATTCGAAGCCTGCTGGATGCAAAGGGATTTCGCAGCTCTGAAAGCATTCTTTCGGAGTGGAATTTAAGCGCCGATTTCACCGACGCCGAAAAGCAGCAGCTAGAGGGAGCCGACAACGCCGCGTACGTGGCCTCAGTCATGATCTATCTGCAGGACTCCTCGATTGATCGCGCGGAGTTCTACCGCGGCGACGCCGCCTGGATGGGCCTATTCGACCTGCAACGGAAGCTCTTTAAGCCTGCATCCGCGTACAAGGCGACCGCCGCGATGTTGGACACACCGGAGCGACTGGATATGGTGGGCAGCGACACCTTTGGTTTTGGGGCGATTGCGGGGCGGTCAAGGGATGGGACCACCGTGCAAATCCTCATCAGTAATTATGAAATTCCAGCAGACTTCAAGCCGCACATGATGGCCATGCCGCCTGACGTGCAGGCACTTCTAAAACTGGATTTTTCCAAGCTCAAGTTCCTCGCAAGAAGAACCAACATCCATCCTGAGAACAACGGCGGTTACTTTTTGACAATTGATCACCTGCCTTGGGGGAATGCGGAGTTTACGATCAAGCGATATCGCATCACTGGCACAGAGGATTTGAGGTCTGTGGAAGAAAGCTCCGGCAACGGGGGCAAGGCTGACTTATCGAATCCGTTGCCGCCACCCGGCGTGGAGCTAATCGTTCTTCGACGCCGCTAGAATACGGCAATATCCTCCTCTTAAGCGATGCTAAGTTAGAGGAAAAAGCATCCGCGACTCATCCATGAAGGACGGGGACGATTGAAAATTACCCGGCTGAAAACCGCAGTGGTCGAAGGCAACTTTGATTGGACTTTTGTTCGCATTGAAACCGATGAGGGCATTCACGGCCTGGGCGAGTGTTTTTTTGCCCCGGGTCTTACAGCTATTTTGCGCTCGCTGGAACCGCTGTTGCTGGGCGAAGATCCGCGCGACGTGAATCGCCTGTTTCGCAAACTGCAACTTGCGACTTCCGGTGCGGGCTCGGTGGCGGGCATTGTCTACAACGCGATTAGCGGAATTGACGCTGCACTCTGGGACACTCTGGGGCAATCGCTGGGCGTTCCGATCTATCGTCTGCTTGGAGGGAAATTTCGCGATCAGGTTCGCATTTATGCCGACTGCCACGGCTCCGAGGCGCTGGAGAGTCTGGATGAAGTGCTTCGTTCACGGCCGCCCTCGTGGCTTCCGGCGAACGACGCCTACGCTTCCAAGGACTACTACGCCCCTGCCGAAAACGTCGCCGCATCGTTACCTGAAGATTATCGTAAGCGCGCGATCGTCATGAAGGCACAAGGCTATACGGCCCTGAAATTCGATCTCGATGTGCCCGGCACGGAAGGATTTGATCCTTACAACCGCTGCCTGACTAATTCGGCCATTGATCACATGGTGGCTCTCATCGGCGCGGTGCGCGAGGCCGTGGGCTACGAAATTGATATCGCGGCCGATTGTCACTGGCGCTATAGCGTGAGCGACATCATCAAGGTGGCCGGTGCTCTGGAGCCGTTCCGGCTGTTGTGGCTCGAAGATCCAGTTCCTCCAGAGAGCGTGGAGGCGTTGCGCACGGTAAGCTCGAAAGTCAGAATTCCGATCGCCACTGGTGAAAATCTTTTTCTCTTTCAAGGCTTCCAGGAGATTCTGCAGTCTCACGCCATCGGAATTGCCACGCCGGACCTGCAAAAAGTCGGCAGCCTCGCGATCGCGAGCCAGATAGCGCAATTTGCCGATACACACACGATACCCATTGCGCCCCACAACATCAGCAGTCCGGTCGGCACGTTGGCTTCCGCACATTTCTGCCTGGCAATCCCGAATTTCCTTGTGCTTGAGTTCCATGCTTCGGACGTTCCCTTCTGGGATGACCTGGTAGAAGGAATTCCGAAGCCAATCATTCAGAATGGAGCGATTCGGCTACCCGAAAAGCCCGGGCTAGGCGTCACGCTAAATGAAGAAATCGCGCGCAAATATGCGCGGAAGGGCGAGCCGTTTTTTGATTGACCAGGCCATGAATGAGGCAGATCGCATCCAGCTTGTGTCTTGTAGAATGCAATCGCGGTAGAAGAATAGAAAACATGATTCACTGATGGCAATTGCAAACCTGAAGCCTCTGGGGAAGATTGTGGACTCCGGTCTGGTCGCAGTGGTGCGCGCGGAAAGTCCTGAGCAGGCTTCGCGCATTGCAGACGCTTGCGCACAGGCTGGCGTGGCGGCCATCGAGATCACCTTTACGGTGCCTGACCCGGCCTCAGTCATTGCAGAACTGACTCGTCGCTACCCCAAAGGCGAAATGCTAATCGGAGCCGGCACAGTGCTCGATCCAGAGACGGCTGCCGCAGCGGTTGCTGCGGGAGCGCAGTTTGTCGTGGCTCCGTGCCTAAACTTGGAGGTTGCACGTTTCTGCAATCGTCGCCAGATTCCCTACATGCCGGGGGCGGGAACCGTAAAGGAGATTGTCGAAGCGATGGAATGCGGCGCTGAGATTATCAAAGTGTTTCCGGGCGAGACGTTGGGACCGCAGTTCGTCAAAGCTGTTCGCGGCCCCTTGCCCCATGCTCTGCTCATGCCGACCGGCGGCGTGACATTGGAGAATGTACAGGACTGGCTGCGCGCGGGTTGCGTCGCTGTAGGAGTTGGATCGAACCTGTGTGCCGGAGCAAAAAGCGGCGATTATCAGGCAATCACCGACCTGGCGCGGCAATTCATCGCGAAAATCCGCGACGCACGCAACCAGGCGCACGGCAAACATTGATTCAACCGCTGATCTGCCAGCACAATAGTTATGAAGAACGCACTTAACGACGAAGAATTGTTTTCCACCGCACGGCAGGAGCTTTTTACCTGCGTCGTTGGCGACGTAATGGACAAGATGGGCCTGCAGCATCAGTTTCTGCCTCCGCAGATTCGTCCTTTACGTCCCGATATGGTCTTGATCGGTCGCGCCATGCCTGTGCTATCGGTGGATGTCTTCGAAGAGAAAGTTGAGGGCACCCACAACAAGCTCATGGAGAGGCCATTCGGCTTGATGCTGGAAGCTCTCGACGATCTAAGAGCCAACGAGATCTACGTAAGCACAGGATCATCTCCCCGCAACGCTCTTTGGGGAGAAATGATGAGCATTCGCGCCCGCAAGTTGGGGGCTGCCGGAGTTGTGCTGAACGGCTATTTGCGCGACACCATAGCCGTGCTGAAGTTAGACTTTCCCGCATTCAGCTGGGGCTCTTACGCACAGGATTCCGCGCCGCGGTACAAGGTGGTAGATTTTCGCATTGCCATTGAGATTGCGTCTGTGCGCGTGCGTCCGGGCGATTTTCTTTTTGGAGATATTGACGGAGTGTGCGTGGTTCCTTACGAAGCGGCCGACGAAGTATTCAATAAGGCACTCGAAAAAGCCCGTGGCGAAAAACTGGTGAGGAAAGCGTTGGAGGAAGGTAGCAGCGCCGTTGCCGCATTTGAGAAGCATGGAATTATGTAAGCGGAAATCTTAGTAGGACGCCATGATCCAAATTGACCTCTCCGGCAAAGTAATTTTGATGACGGGCGCCTTGGGCGCGATTGCCGAGCATATGGTGAAAAGGTTGAGTGCGGCCGGAGCCACGCTGGTCCTGCTCGATCTCAAACCAGAAAAAGAAGCAAAGGAAGCTCTTTCCGCCTGGCAGGTGCCGGATAAAGACTACGTCTATCATTCGATTGATCTGACTGATTCCTCGAAACTTACCCGAGTGGTGGATGAATCGTTCGACCGCTTTCCGCACTTGGACACAGTGCTGGGACATGCCGGAGGCTGTGGACTTCACCCCTTCGTCACAACTTCTGAATCAGAGTTCGAACGCATCTTCAAGTTCAACTTTCTTGCGCAGGTTTCGCTAGCGCGTGCCGTCTTCGCACAGTGGCTCAAGCGAAAAACGCCGGGGCACATCGTATTTACCTCTTCTTATGTTGCTCGCGTTCCCCACACGAAAATTCCTGCTTACGCATCCGCCAAGGCAGCTCTGGAGAATTTCGCCCGCTGCATGGCGCTGGAATACGCGTCGTCTGACATTCGTGTGAATGTGGTCTCGCCGGGGAATGTGGCGGCAGGAAGCTCGCTCAAAGTTTTTGACGAGGATCCGGCCTACCGTGAATTCGTTCTTCGAGTTTCTCTGGGCAAGCGCAACAGCCCGGAATCGATTGCCGATGCCTTTGTATTCTTGTGTTCGCCGCTGGCTGCGCAGATTAACGGACAAATTCTCAGCGCCGACTACGGATCGGGAATCGGGAACAGGTTATGAATGTAGGTCTGGGACTTTACCGGCACATGCTGACACGCGACTACTATGATTTCGCGCGGCAAGCGGGATGTACCCATGTGGTCGTTCATTTGGTGGATTACTTCAATCGTGGAACCACGAACCCCCGCGATAATCAGCCAACCGGGAGCAAATATGAGCCGTGGGGAGTGGCGGGCGATCCGGAAAAGCTATGGACGATTGCCGAACTGAAGCAGCTTCGCCGCGAGATTGAAGACGCCGGCCTTGTGTTCGCCGCCATCGAAAATCTTGATCCTGCGCATTGGCATGACATTCTTCTCGACGGGCCGAGGTACGAAGAACAGCTAGAAAAAGTAAAAACAATCATCCGCCGCATGGGCGAGGCTGGCATTCCCGTGCTTGGCTACAACTTCAGCCTGGCCGGCGTGTGCGGGCGCGTGACAACGGCTTCCGGCCGCGGAAGAGCGTTGACGCTGGAAATGGACGGCCCGGCAGAGGATGAGCCGGTACCGAAGGGCGTGGTGTGGAATATGGTCTATGACGAGGCGGCTCCGCCCGGCGTTCTGCCGAGGGTTTCGAACGAACAACTTTGGGACCGGTTGCGGCGATTTCTGGAGGAAGTGGTCCCAGTTGCGGAGCAGTCTGGCGTGCGCTTGGCCGCTCATCCTGACGATCCTCCGATGCCTACAATGCGCGGGCAGGCTCGGCTGGTTTACCAGCCGGATATGTATCAGCGGTTGCTTGATATCGCCCCGAGCCGCAGCAACGCGTTAGAGTTTTGCGTCGGGACCGTCGCCGAAATGACCGAAGGCGATGTGCACGAAACGGTGGATCGTTACAGCCGCCAGGGAAAAATCGCTTATATTCACCTACGCAATGTGGTGGGCAAAGTGCCGCACTACCGCGAAACATTCATTGATGAAGGCGACGTGGATATGGTGAGGATTCTAACAATCCTTGAGCGCAACGCCTTCGATGGAGTCATCATCCCAGATCATACTCCGCAAATGTCCTGTGCTGCGCCCTGGCATGCCGGCATGGCGCACACATTGGGTTTCATTCTTGCGGCGAAAGCCGTGTTGAAGTCGTCGAGTTCCGGCCTACTCATGGAAAAATCGGTGCCGCGAGGCGGGTCACACTGACCCTCCCCACGATTGGCTCGAAAGCGATTCCCTCAAATTCAAACAGCCCGCTTGTGATTGCGGCGAGCGTCTCCACTCTGGGCGGTCTTCTCTTTGGTTACGACAACATCGTGATCAGCGGAGCCATTGGCTACCTGGGCCAACTGTTTCATCTGGACGCGGCAGGCATTGGATGGGCCGCTGGGTGCGCTCTAATCGGATGCATCGGCGGATGCGCGATGGCCGGAACCGTGGCTGATTATCTTGGCAAGAAGAAAGGACTGGCGCTCTGCGCGGTGTGCTTCGCGCTGTCGTCTGGTGGAATCTTCTTCGCAGCCAATCTCAATCAGTTTGTAGTCTGGCGATTGATTGGCGGTTTGGGGATTGGTGCCGCGTCGGTCATTTCGCCGAACTACATTGCGGAGATTGCTCCTACGCGAGTGCGCGGCCGCTGCGTCACGCTCTATCAGTTGGGCATAGTAGTTGGGATTCTCGCCGCGGTCTTCGTCAATATGCTGATCCAGCGCATGGGCGATGAAACCTGGAATATCACCGTAGGCTGGCGATGGATGTTCTTTGCTGGAATCGTGCCGGCGCTACTGTTTGGCGCCATGATTCTTCCAGCAGTGGAGAGCCCACGCTGGCTGATGAAGATGGGGCGTCGCGAAGAAGCCACGCGCGTGCTCGCCGAACTTAACGGCGCTGAAGCTGCGCTAGGGGAGGCCGCGGAAATCGAAAATTCGCTGGCCAGTGAAGAGGGTCATATCTCGGAGCTGTTCACCGTATTCCGGAGGCCACTGTTGCTGGGCATTATGTTGGCGGGGTTGCAACAGATCAGCGGCATCACCCCGCTGTTTTCTTTTCTTCCGCAGATTTTTCGTGCGGCTGGAACGGCGTCGGGTGACGCATTTTTTCAGTCAGTACTGGTCAGCCTGGTAAATCTGCTATTCACCCTTTTTGCGTTATGGCTCGTAGATCGTGCGGGCAGGAAAACCCTGATCCTTGCCGGAACCACGTTGCAATTTATTTCGCTGGCGCTGGTGGGCTGGCTTTATCACGTCCACGGCAGCGGACTCACGGTTCTGATTTTTGTGATGAGCTTTGTGGCGGGACATGCTTTCGGCAACGGGGTGGCTTGCTGGGTCATCATTTCTGAAATTTATCCGACGAAAGTTCGTGGCCGTGGCATGTCCATTGCTACGACAGCGCTCTGGCTGGTCGGCTACCTCGGGAATCAGCTATTCCCCATCATGCAAAAGACGCTGGGATCAGACGGGACTTTCTGGTGCTTTAGCGCGGGCGCGCTCCTGACCATCGTTCTCGTTGGACTGCTCATTCCAGAGACCAAGGGGCGCTCGCTCGAAGAGATTACGAAGTTCTGGACGTCGCAACAACAAAGACCGGCAAGTCCCGCTCACGGCGCCTGAGCAATCACATGGAATTGATTTTCCGGCTGGCCTGCGACTTCGGTAGGAATGGCGAATAAACCGCCTGCGAGTCGGTCTCCTGGCGGAGCTTCGATCCGCGCCGTCGTAACATACAAAGTCTTAAGGCCCGGTCCTCCAAATGTGCAAGTGGTGATGTTCTGCACCGGCATTTCTACGACGCGGTCAATCGCTCCATCCGGCGCGGCACGCACGATGCACCCCCCAAAAAAGCGGCAATTCCAGAGATAGCCTTCTGAGTCCACGGTCGATCCGTCTTTGTCACCAAGCGCGGCCATGCCAAGGTTTTAGATTTCGGGCTGGCGAAGGTCGCGCCCACGGCCAGTTCGTCGAGCCAGATCGCATCGGCGAACACGCTGACGGCCACGATCGACGAAGAGCCCCTGACTAGCCCCGGTTCTACGCTCGGCACGGTCGCATATATGTCGCCAGAGCAGGTGAGAGCCGAGGAACTGGACGCCCGCACGGATTTGTTTTCGTTCGGAGTCGTGCTCTACGAGATGGCGACAGGGGTCTTGCCGTTTCGGCGTGACACCTCAGGGCTGATCTTCGACGCCATTCTGAACCGCGCTCCGGTATCTCCTTTGCGCCTGAACCCCGACCTGCCGCCCAAACTGGAAGACATTGTTAACAAGGCGCTTGAGAAGGACCGCGATCTGCGCTACCAGCACGCCTCGGAGATGCGGGCCGACCTGCAGAGACTGAAGCGGGACGCAGATTCGGGAAAATCGACCTGGTCTTTCGCCCGTATTGGAATGTACCACCCAGGATTCTCCGCAACGAAGTCATTCCGGATACTGCTGAGGATCGGAGCTATATCGTTGATAACGACATGGAGGTGACCACGCTGGCTGGCCAAGTGGTCGCTTCCGGCCCCATCAGCGACAGCGTGCTCCAACAACTCCGTGCCGGCAAGCTGACGGTGCGGCAAAAACCCGGGCCTGAGAACGCTCTGGGACTAGTCAAGATCATCTTTCCCAACGAGCATCACGTTTACCTGCACGACACGCCGGAGAGCGTCGACATGTTTTCCCAGGAACATCGAGCACTCAGTCACGGTTGCATTCACCTGCAAGAACCGGCGGGACTTGCTGCCTGGCTGCTCAAGGACAAGCCGGAATGGAACCTGGAACGGGCGGAACACGCGATGCACGAAGGACGGAATAACTTCACGGTGAATCTGACGAAGCCGGTGCCCATCCTGATTGTGTACGGAACTGCGATTGTCGAAGAAAATGGTGAAGTGCACTTCTATCGAGATATCTATGGCCACGATGCGGCGCTGGAAACCGCATTGGCGAAAGGCTACCCCTATCCAAAGTGAGAAGAGGACTCACGGCCTGATTTCAATGGGAGTCCCATCCGGCACCACGCGAAAGATCTCATCAATCTCTGGATCGGTTACCGCGATGCAACCATCGGTCCAGTCCTCGAATGTCTGGTTGTGGGATGGCTCGTACCCATTCGGCAATCCGTGCAGGAAAATATCATCCCCAGGGGAAACTCCAAGTCTCCGCGCCCGCGTTCGATCATCTGCGTTCGGATAGGAGATGTGAATCGAGCGGTGGAACTGGCTCCGCTGATTATGCCGATCGAGCAGGTAGCTGCCTTCCGGAGTCTTGTGATCCCCCTGGCGGGTTTTTGGGCCCAGGGGATCCGTGCCCAGAGCAATGCGATAGGTTTTCAGCGGCTTGTCGTTTTTCATCAGCATGAGCTTGCGCTCACTTTTCAGCACGACCACCTTATCCGCAACGGCGGAGGAGGGAAGGGGGACATCGGCCGCTGGTACGAGGCGAGTTCCGGTGCCAACCCACAGAATAGAACCAGCACCATCCCCTTCGGCATCATGCGGGATATTTTAACGAAAGCCCTGCACGAGCGAGCGCGGGAGGGTGGGAAATGTCAGGACGGCAACTTTGTTTGGTTCGAGAGCGAAAAAATCGCCACTACCGGCACGCGTCGCTAGAAAAGGTTTCATGGCCTCTGCCCGTGCGACAAGCCTGCTGTGTCAACAGGACTCGCCCCACTTCCCAAGCTTCGTTCTTGTAATAAGCTTCCGCAGCCTTTCTTTGGGCCCGTATGGCGTCGTCCGCCACGCCCTCGTACATCGCCTCTACGTACCAAACTCCGCCCCTTCCATCCAAAACGTTTACGGTTAGCTTGCTACAAGTCTCCGGTTTGCAATCTCCCCATTTGCTTACTACAAGCTTTCTGGCCACCTCTTGATCTAGCGTAGCGAATGGCTTCTCCTTAAGTTCGTCGGTTTCCACCACAAAGTATCGCGACCGGCTGACCGAAGGTGGAACTGCAAAGCTTTCCCACGGATATCGCTCTCCATAGTTCACGACGATCGTTCCGTCGCGGATCTCCATCGCCCGAGGCGCAATGCGTTCGCCGATGAGAATTGCGTTCGTGCCGGGATATCCGTCTTTGGTCCTTAGAGCTGCGGCGACATAATAAAAGGATCCGCTGCCGCCGGAATTCTGAACCAGCAGCACAAGAACGTCGTCCCGACCATCTCCGTTCAAGTCACCCGTGGTGGTTGCATCGAAAATTCTCGTGGTTGCGATGGTGGCCGACCCCGGTGCGGCTTGCTTTTCGGCTTGACCCTCTTTCAGTACGACGGACCTGCCATCTATTACATACTCGCTGTTCGCCGCGTTTTTACCGATCATGTGCGTTGCAAACTTGCAGACCGGGACGCATTGCATCGTGCAGGGTCCCGGATTCAGTTCGTGACGGCAAGCCGACCCGCACTCGTCGAAGTGCCCGCCGGCTGTGGCGCACCACTCCCTGCTCGCATATTCGCATTCCTTATATTTCTCAAGCCACGTGCCATTGTTCTGGGCGCACGATTCCGGTAGTTGTTGAGCTGGGGTGGGCGAGGGCATTACTGCACATACAACCACTAAAAAAATTGCGAACGACACAGCAGATGAAAGTGCATTTCGGGGTCTTGACATACCGTCTTTGGGGTTCTCGTCAGTTGTGAATACAGGGAGACGATCCTTTTTACCGTGGTCAAATGAATCTCGACTACTGGCAGAATTCCCAGGCGGCAACTCTCTGACAGACGGAGAGCGGGTGGCCTCGACAATGTACGATTTCACCTAGCGAAACTGTGACATACAGCAAACACCGGATTGACTCTTGACACAATCCGTGACGTCGGATACGATTCGGGGCCTGTGAATCCGACTCGTCTTGCGTAGGGCAGCCTAATATTCCTTTTATTGTTCAGGCGCCCGCCATGCTGACGAAAACTACCCTTACGTAGGTCCCCGCAGTGTCCGTGGCTGGGCGATCGTCAGCCGACAGGTCGACCGCGCTAACGATCGCAATTGGCATCATCGAGTGAAGGCACGACAACGGGTTGGAACGGATTACCGTCATGACGAACGTAGGTTTTTGGTTTCTCTTCGGTTCTGGCTTCGTCAGCGCTGCCGTGATCGGCTGGGTATGTTTCCTCGAGCTCACCTATCAGCTTGAACGGCGGCGTTCTCGCCAACATGCCGCTTCAACTAGTCTTGCTGGACTTCAAACCACCGGAGCGCGCGAGATTTCATTGCAGCCTCGGCAATCTGCACATGGCTTTCGAGAACAATCACGCAGCCCGTGCGCGGAAGCTGAAGCTAAGATTGCCCATGTGTCTGCGCAAGTGGCCTCCTAAAAACACACTAAGTCCTAAACATGTTCTCTTCACCTCGAGGAGCCTCGGTTGAAAGATGCCGCGCCGCGATCGCCGGAACCACCACCGAAGACCGGCTATGATGCGTGCAATTCGTCCAGCCGCTTGCGAAAGTTCTTCGCCCAGGAGCGAAATGCGGCCTCAATGTCTCCCCATTTCTTGTAGGCGTTAAATCCGCTGAACCACCTGCGGCCGCCCTTCCCAGTTACGAAAGCTACCATTCGCTCCCCGGAGACTGAGTCAATCATCTCCCCTTCAATTCCAATCTTACCAACGCTGAGCCTGGGTACCACCAAGCCGACGCCCGGGGCTACTGTAACAGAAGCCGCCGTAGTACCCGCCTTCAAGGCTGCATTCTTCTTGCCGCCCGTAGGCTCCACATTGGTAATTGCAATCTGCAGCTCCAGAACGCCCGGTCCAGGCTCAGTCACGACTTCGTAGCCGCCCCCAATCAGTTCGTCCGTGATAGCATCCGTGAAATACCGAGCCAAGCGATCCAAGTCGTCGGGGTCGATACCTCGGTCTTGAGCCCCAGGAAGCAGGTAAACGGTTACTGGGTCAAGGATGAACTTCCGGTAACTTTTCAAGACGTCCTTGTTCTTCTCGTAGACGAGCAAGTCGCCGTTCTTGGGATCAGGATAGAGTCCGGAATAATCGCCTAAGAAGCCGGAAACTTCCTTTGATTCGGCTTCCTGCGGCTTCGACGATTCTTGCGCCTGGGTAGTGAAACCGATGAGCAGCAACGAACCGGCGATCAGACTCATACACACGAACTGGGAAAGTGACGTTCCTCGAGTCACGTCGCAATCCCGCGGCTGAGGAGCAACATTTTCTGCATTGTGCGATATTGTCCGGAAATGGCGTCGATCGTTCATAGTGCCTCCGGGAACAAGTTTCCATCGCGCTGAGCCATTTGTCAGCTGGAAGAACTCCTAGGTGCTCCAGTTTGGACTCGCCGTATAGAATCCCCAGGTTTCCGGGGCGCAGTGGCTCAAGCGAGCAGACACATGGTCCATGGTCACAAGCCGATAGGAATCCACAATTCTGGATTACAAGAAACGGACCGCAGCCCTAGATCTGGGATTTCGGCATTGATCCATATCATCTTGGTCTTTGGCGGATTGTGGATTCTCTTGAACCGGCCGGCAATCGCCCAGGGACAACAACAGGTACCGGACCCGGGAACCGGCTCGGGTACACAGGTCACATCTTCTCCACCGGAGGCGGCTGAGAAGTCCGAGCAGACAAAAGCGCCTCCGCAGCCCGAGACGCAGCCGCAAGATAAAAAGAACGAGAAACGAGTCCGACGAGGGGCGATTGTGGTCGCACCTATTCCGATTTCGAGTCCCGCTATTGGTTCGGGAATTGTGCCAGTGCTTGGCTACATTTTCCCCTTCAGCACGAAAGATAAGGTTTCCCCCCCTTCTGTTGTTGGAGTCGCCGGCCTCTTCACCAACGATGGCAGCCGGGGGTTCGCCGTTGGGGGACAACTCTACCTGAAGGAGAATACGTATCGGATCACGTCGGGTTTCGTGCACGGTAACATGAACTACGATATATATGGCAACGGAATTGCTGCGGGTCTTAAGTTACCCCTGAAGCAGACCGGCGAGGCCTTCTTCGCGGAATTCCTGCGGCGCATTGGCTGGAAATTTTTCGCTGGCCCTCGATTTATGACCGGACGTTCCTTTCTTACGGTCAGGCCAAATAGTGCCAGCAGGTTTCCGATCCCCACGGAAGTCGGGCTCCACTCGACCCTAACGGCCATCGGCGCACAGCTGACACGGGATACCAGCCTCAACCGCTTCTATCCGACTGGGGGAACTTTTTTTGCTTTTACTTCGGATTTTTTTTCCGATGCATTAGGCAGCAAGTACTCCTTCCAATCGTACAAAACTACGTTCTCCAAATATTGGAGTTTGAGCGGGAAACAGGTTCTTGCCTATAACGCCTTTTTCTGTGCGACTGGCGGGAGTCCCCCCTTCTATGCGAACTGCATCTATGGGACCAGCAATCAATTGCGCGGATATACAGCGGGGCGTTACTTCACTCGCTACATGCTCGCAACACAATTGGAGTATCGACTTGAATTGCCGAAAAGGTTCGGCCTGGTCGGATTCGGGGGCGTTGGCGGAGTTATCCCCGGAGGGAGTCAATTGTTTCAGCGTGTACAGAATAGCCACTTCCTTCCCAGTGGTGGCGTCGGGCTGAGGTTCCAACTGGACAAGAAGAATCATGTCAGTCTTCGTGCCGACTTCGCCCAAGGCAGGGACGGTCACACGTTCGGTTTAGCGATTGGTGAAGCATTTTAACGACATAGCACTCTGCTCACGACGAGCTGATAGAGCCGACTCCGGGGTGATGTTGCCAGCGCGTTTGCGATCCACGCAAGTTTACGTGCATTGCGTATATACTCCGAGAGCATTAGCCGCCTAGGAGTTCTGCCAGTTTCCTGCTCTCCCGTAGTTGGTTACTCTCGGCGTCGTTGGCGACACAGTTCGAGAGTTGTTTGAACGGAACGCCCGGACAAGAGAGAGATTCCCGCAACGAAACAGAAAGCAGCGTAAGACATCCGGCGGTTGGTGCCAACGTTCCGGAATCGGCGCAGGTAAGTATGCGCGTGCAGAGAGGTTGGACACCTTTCAGCGAGCCTTTGAGGCCTGCATGGGATGCACGCGGCTATACGGTGAAGTAGCGACCACAGAGTGTGCGTGAGCAGCACACCGGCAAGATGAGCCAGTGCACCACCGTGAGGTGATGCACCGGCTCGTCACCGGCGACCACCGCGAATCTTCTTTGGAAGCTCGGCCAGCCTAAGCCGGGATTGCTATTTCTCTCAGAGCTCCTGAAATAAGGGAGTCTCGAACCGGCGAACAGTTCGCTAGCGACACTCCTAGGTAATATTCCATCCGCTATCATTTATACTGGCGGCATTTGCCACGCGCCGCTAAACCATCAAGTCCAGGCCTCCTTCCTCTCGCTAAAATTTCAACCAACTGAACACCTAGGAGTTTTGCCAGTTTTGGGCTGGATGCGGGGAGCGCTATTGTTAGCGCCTCGGAGAACGACGTGCTCAGAATCGAGCGTCCTCTGCTGCCACTTGGGCTCGCGTTGTGGTCAAACACTTCCGAGCCGGAAGCTCTGACTAGCAAGCAAACGCAAGGTGAACCGGTTTCGAATAACAATATGGCGAAATTTTGAATTCATGGTTCCGAAGGCCGAAGGAGAAAATGAAATGAACCCAAAAGCAGGTTGGACACGTGCAAGGCTAGTGCTCGTGGTGGGGGCTGTCTCTCTGGCCTTTGCCGTGAGCATGAGAGCGCAGGTGCAAACGGAAACCAAAACGAGCGGCCATCAAGCGACTGTTAAGAGTACGATCGAGCGCGCGAAAGTGATCATGATCTGGGATAACAACATGATCGTCCAGATGGAAGATGGGTCGATCCTGCACATCGCTAATGTGCCTGAAAGCGCTAGAGCGACGGTCGATGGCAAGGAAATCGGGATTAGTGATGTGAAAGCGGGCATGACACTTCAGCGCACGGTCACCACCATCAGCAGAGAGAAGACCATTACGACGGTGCAGAGTGTTACGGGAACGGTGTGGAGAGTAATGCCGCCGACCTCTGTAATTCTCACTTTGGAGAACGGAAAGAATCAGCAGTTTAAGATTCCCAAGAATCAAAAGTTCAATGTGAATGGCCAGATGGTCGATGCTTGGGGCCTGAAAAAGGGGATGAAAGTCTCGGCCACCAAGATCGTGGAGGTCCCATTCACTGAAGTTACACAGAATAGGACCGTTACCGGCGAGATGCCGACTCCACCGTCTCCACCGCCACCTGATGTACCGATTCTTATCGTCGAGGAAGCTGCCTCTGCTCCCGTAGAGGTGGCTCAGGCCGCGCCGGCAGAACTGCCGAAGACCGCAAGCCCACTGCCCTTAATAGGACTGCTGGGTTTTCTGTCGTTGGCCTCTTCGCTCGGGCTGCGAACTGCTCGGAAGAGTCGCTAGAGTATCTTCGGGAGGAAGACTTTGCGTCAGCCTAGCTAGGTTATTCGATTCGATGTGATGAGCAGACTCCGGTTCAACTGGCCCCGGAGCTAGCTACCGCAATCGCTCTTGCATGTAAAAAATAGGGAGTTACAAAAGGAGAGAGTCGATGACAAGAATTTCGCAGAAACTATTGATAGTTATGATCTTGCTGTCGTTGGCGATGAGCGTAGGGCTTCCTGTCAGAGCCGCAGCAGATAAGCAAGGAGCATCTCAGCAGGACAAAACCAAAGCCTGTAACAATATGGCGGACAATAAGGGCCTCAAGGGAGACGATCGCAAGAACTTTATGCAGGACTGCCTCAGCAAAGGTGGCGATCAGAAAATTAACGACATGAGTCAGAAGGACAAGATGAATGTCTGCAAGAACCTCGCCGACAAGAAGAACCTCACGGGAAGTGACCGCAAATCGTTCATCAAGGACTGCATGAATAAAGCTAACCCCAGATGAGCTGACATGTATCAACATTATGTTGCATCGGCAGAATTGAGGACCACCACCGCGCTTCTGCTAGGCTGGCTTTTGGTTCTAGCCCTGCGGAGGCCCGCTGACTTGCTTCTCCTTGAGGTGGAACTGTACGTCAACATGGTCGGCGATGCTGATGAACGGAATGCCTTTGTTCATCCCGTAGTCCTTACGGTTGAATACCATTGCTCCTTTAATCTCGTCTAAGCCTTGCCCCTTCCTGGAAACCGTTAGGGTCAGCTTCTCGGGGTTTGGTACTCCGCGTATCGTAAAGTCGCCATCCACCTCAAAGGTGTGGGGGCCAGTCTGCACGAACTTCGTTGACTTAAACGTGATCATCGGATTCCGCTCGACGTCGAAGAAGTCTTTGCTCTTCAGCTTGCTGTTCTTCATGCCACTTCCGGTATCCACGCTATCTGCCTGAATCTTGATGTCCAAAACGCCTGTTGTTTCGTCAGGAGAGGTAAATGTTAGAGAGGCATCCCACTTGTCGAATTTACCGGCAATAGTCACGGACGCCTTCACGTGGAACTTGATCGAGCTGTGTTCCGGCGCAATCACGAAAACCGGAGCTTGCGCTTGACTCAGCGACGGAAAAAGGGCACACGCTAAGAGGCAGAAGAAAGCTAATCGCGTGGGAGTAGCGTAAAGCAAGCAGAGAACTTCTGGATGTTCAAGATTACATGCACCCGTAAACCACAAACCAATTCTTTTCATTCTTTCACTTCCTTCACTCGCTCTTGCCTAACGCTCTGACAATGCACCGCGAATTCCGAGTGCGCCGGTTTCGGAATCCGGTACGTCCGCGGACGGAGTCGCTTATCATCAGCGCGGTTCAGTGTCCTGACGCGTCTTTATTTCATGGGCTGCCGGTTTCGGAATCCGCAAGGTCCACGAACCGCCGAAGACGATCGTGCGCCCCTGCACTCGAGCCTTAGCCGAATACTCGTCGTAGTACTTAAAGAACAAGGCCAGATTCCTCGCCGGAAGAATGAAATTGGACTGAAAACCAATTCCATGAACCGAATAGTACGGAACCCTGCTGGCGGCGACGGGAATCCCCGCTACCAAGTAATTGCCGCCGTTACTCGTAACTTGCCACTGGTCATACCCTACCAGCCCGAGTTGCGCCAGCATGCTCATATCTTTCTTCAAGGGAAGAGCCTGGCCAATTCCCCACTCCATGGTGAAAGCCTGGCCGGGCGTTATTTTGCTGAGTTGACCCGACACCGGGCTGGCGACCGTTTTTCGCCCGTGGATTTCCCAGTCGGTAAACAGGTTTGCGCTCGTCCCTTTGTTCTTGGTGATGTAGAACGTGGTGCCGGACGTTATATTGTTGCCCCAATATCCGGAACCCACGTTGTCCTTTGCTCCCGCAGTGTATCGGCCGGTTGGGGCAGTGAAAGAGTATCCGGCGTTGAAGTCGACTCGATCCCCCAAATGCCAGCCCATGTTCAATGGCTGCACGTAAGTGTCCGCAAAACCTGATCCACCGGCGCTAAGACTGATCCCGGATGTGCTGCCGGGTAAAAGAGGAGGTAGGTCGGCGACCAGCGAACCGGTCGCATAGTTTATAGCAATAAAGGGCATGAAATACCCGCCGAGGAACTTGTGCGCCGGAACGTAGTAGATAATGTTCTCATCTACCCAGAACGAGTAAGTCCCCGTAACATTCTGAAGAATGCGGTCTCCGTTGGAGTTATTCAATCGGTCAGCCGAATAATTTACGGCCACATTGGCATAGGTGATACCGGGATCGGGAACCACGCCGGCATTGAGACCAAACCCTCCCGGAACCCATTGCCCCTTTTGTTGCGCCGGCGAGGGCAAAGCGCATGTTAGGACAAGGCATGCAGAAATTAAGATTGCGTTCTTGATTTTCATTGTTTCCTCTTTCTCTACTGCTTGGCTGCGAGCTTCGAGCGCAAACTCGCAATCCGCCAGGAATCTAAGTCGAACCGCCGTCTGATCCACGCCGCCAACGCCCATGCGGCCAGGACGGGTGGGGCAACGTGCGAAGAATCTTCATGCCGACAACCTCGAGTGGGAGTGTCTGCAAGCAGGAGCCCGATCTGGATGCTAAGGAAGAGGCCACTTTTCCGGTAACTGGGAAAATTGCTAGTGATGGACCCAATTCGTCTTCAGGCAAGACCTTCTTAAATTGGTTGACAACAAAAGCCGAGTCGGGCGCCTCACCGTGAAACTGGAGGCGAAATGAACCGACGGCCGGAAAGCGCCTCCCGCATAGCTTGGACCAAATCCACTGCCAGGCGAGACTTCACAACGTACCCCAGCGCCCCTTCGGCTAAGCAGGCATGAACGAACTCAACCCGCTCATGCACGGTCAGGAAGACGAACCGCGCTGTGGATCCTGCTTCGCGAAGCTGCCGCGCTGCCTCGATTCCCGTGAGACCAGGCATGGATATGTCCAATACGATCAGGTCCGGCCGAAGTCGCAGAGCCTCCGAAATAAGATCGGTGCCATTAGCGACAGCACCCACAATCTCAAAGCTCGACTGCAAAAGTACGGTTACACGTTCGATGATGGGATGATGATCGTCGGCAAGTAGTACACGAGGCTGATTCAAGATTGGCCTCATTTTCGGAGCATCTGGAATGTCGAGTTGCGGCTCCAACACGAAATGCTCCTGCCCTAAAGGTCACCATTGCTTGTCGAAGCTTGCATCAGATACTGAATGACGTCTCACAACATTGTCAGATTTCGACAGTCGTGTGATGGACCTTCTGGGATTTCCCACAGCGCCATCCTAGAGGCCGAACCGCATGCACGCCACTAGGAAAAGTTATAGGCGGATGGTTACAGGAATTAAGCGGAAATCAGGCCATTCTTCAGCGCGAACAGCACCAATTCGGCGTTGCTCTTGAGATTGAATGAATCCATTATGTGATATTTATGGAACATAATCGTCTTTTCGCTGACCTTCAAGATGTCTGCTATCTCTTTCATAGGGCGTCCCTCTGCGAGCAATTGCAGCACCTCACGTTGGCGGGGAGTCAGACCCTTAGAGAATTGCTGAGCCCGTGCTTCCCTGACTGCCCAATTCTCCGGTTTCAGCTTAGGGGTGACGTAGGAGCGCCCGCGTAGCACCTCGGAGATCGCCTTTAGCAGCTCGGATGCCGCAGAATGCTTGAGGACGTATCCCACGGTTCCCAGATTCAGCGCCGCCGCCGCGAGGTTGGGATCGTCCTTCATGGTTAGGAAGACCAGCTTGACGTTCGGAAGTAGTTTTTTCAAGCGTTCGCCTGCGTCCAGACCGTTCAGCAGCGGCATCCCAACATCCAGAACGATGACGTCTGGTGTGAGCTTGGTGGCTTCGGCTAACAGCGCGCGGCCATCGGGAACCACTCCGACTACGTCGTAGCTCTCGCTCAGCAGCGAGCGAAGTGCTTCGACTACGATTGCATGGTCATCCGCGAGAAGAATGCGGTGGCGTGTCGGAGATCGCTTGAGATCCTGCATATCCGCTAATTTTGTATGCTGGGCGACTAACTGGCGCGCACCATGGCCGGCTTCAAGGGAACCCAAGCGTCAATACGCGTTCCTTGCATGGGATCCGATTGAAGCTCAAACCGGCCACCGACAAGACGCAAACGTTCTTCCATGCTGCGAACGCCGAGACCAAGCTGTGTCGAAGGGTTATGTCGGTCAAATCCCGCGCCGCGATCGAACAGTGACAAGTGAATAGCTTCGTCGATTCCTTCCAACCGAACTTCAGCTCTGGACGAACCGCTGTGCTTCTTCACATTGCGAAGCCCTTCCTGGACGATGCGGAAAAGGCATAGGGCAATCTGTGGAGCAACCGAGCGTGGAATATTCTCGTAGACAAAATCGACTTGGATGCCTTGTTGTTCGGCAAATTCCGCGCAAAACGCGTTGACCCCAAGAACCAGCCCAAGACTCTCCAGGGTGGAGGAGTGCAACTGGTGCGATAGGGTGTGGAGATCGGCGCCAATCTCACTAGCACGATTCCACAATTCAAGCATCCGTTCGCTGGCCTCAGCCGGAGAATGCTTAATCATTTCCGCACACCTCTCCAGATCAACTGCCAAGACGGCAAGTCTTTGATTGAAGTCGTCATGGAGTTCCCGTGCCAACCGGCTGCGCTCCTGCTCCTCTGCATTAATCAATCTGCCGGCCAGTTCCTCGCGCTCCTGTTCCGCCAGTTTGCGCGCCGTAATGTCGTTGAAACTAATGACAGCACCACCGTCTACCGCCTGCAAAGGGGTGACTCGCATCGAGAACCATCGCTGACACGTCGGCTGCAACTCCTCATCGCTACGGCACCAATAAATTGCCCTGGTACACCAGGAAGTTACTCAACAACGAGCCGATCGCCTTCACAAATATGGATCAGCTTGTCGAGGCCACGGATGGAGACAAAGGGTTTCTACAGCGTCAGGGAATGCAGTCAAATGTTGCTATCCCGCTCGAGGCCGAAGGTTCGGTTCTGGGCTGTCTTTCTTTTGTGACCGTTTATGAAAGCAGGGTATGGTCAAGCCGTCTAGTTGATCAGCTCAAAATTGTGGGACAAGTCTTTGCCAACGCGCTGATGCGAAAGCGCACTGACGAGGCGCTGGTCAGGAGCGAAATGTTGAAGGGAGCGATTCTGACCTCCAT
>Ga0207116_10110_pt1 | contig 22634 bp, 24 predicted proteins | sample Alteio_BWMinHeat_44_FD_153550 | JGI IMG/M metagenome (GOLD analysis project Ga0207116, IMG submission 153550) | Enriched cells from forest soil in Barre Woods Harvard Forest LTER site, Petersham, Massachusetts, United States -... | ecosystem: Environmental > Terrestrial > Soil > Temperate forest >... | reverse complement strand
TAAACTGCTCTAACAGAGATATCCGCAAAATCGGGGCTAGATCAGCCAGCATGCTATTAGCTGGTATGACAAGTTTCATGACATTTTTAACTTTGCGTCAGTTACTCATTAACGACAAAGCAGGTAAAAAATTTTAGAATCGCCAAGCAATACGCGCATATCCAGAATACAAGAACGGGATATAATCCTCCGCTGGATCCATTTCTGAAATAGCGGTTCCCGCAGTATAATTCGCGCCCACTTCAGCCATGATATGATCCGTCACATCAATATCAAACCCAAAATTAAATGTTGGCGTTAATAGCCAATGATCATAAACAATATCTTGACGATGTGTCACCGATGGGCCAACACTAGAGAAAATTCTGATACTACTTGTATGTGGCACGGGCACCATAAACTTAGCCACTAAAGAATAATTATTTGTGTGCGTGATGAAGTCAGTTATACCCCCAAAATCATAGGTAATGATGCTCATTTCATTAAAATATACTTTTGCATTAGGATAATGCGTATAACTTAATTCAACAGCAAATGATGGGAATAATTCATAACCAACAAAAGCACCACCAATCGTACCACCTTCATCAACACCCGTCGGTGTTGAAACTGCCATTGCAATCATATCATCATCAGATGCAACCAACCCAGACCACGTCGTTGTACCATAACCTATCGTTAACCCGGCATAAAATGGGTATAAACGATGTGTATCAGGTGGCGTGGTAACCAATGAAGCAGCAAAACTAGTTAATGGTAAGCAGCAGATACAACACAGTAAGATTAATAATTTTTTATTTATCATTATAAACTCATTTATTATTTAGAGATGAGGGCTCTTATTGCAGAGCCCTTCTAACCTATGTTTTTACGCGAAAGATTTTGATACGGTTATACGCAGGCTGCGCCTGTACCATTACATAAACCAGTAGAAGAAGTACCACCATGCCAATAACAATTCCAGTCATCAATACATTCTTGTGTCGATGTAATGGTTTGTGCTTTTGGATTATTGCACGCATCCGCTAAATTATTATGATATGTTTGCATCATGACATCATAAATATTTGACATCGAAGCACAAAAAGCGGGAGTCATTTTATGATTGATACAATTACACGTTGCAGCAGGAGGAAACGTTGCACAAAAGTCAGGGCTTGAACTAATAGATGCATGCGGATCACATGCTGGCACTTGTGGATGCGGTAAATATTGTGAAACAACATCCGTTGTCGCAAAAGCAGAGATACTTGAAAAAAATAAAATAAATAAAAGCATTTTCCTTATCATGTCTAACTCCTTTTTCTCTGAGGAAGTTTTTAACTTAGTGAGTGATTCTATCAATATGAATTTTGACTTGCAACAACGAATAATTTTATAAAAAGTCAAATTTTAATCAGTGAATTTGTGAGATCTTCAGCATAAATAGCACTTTAGATGGAGAGTGAATCCCTGCAAATTTATATCACTAACTAGTTGCTGGCACGAAATTAGCACTATCTCAGCAATCGCATTTTAGGATGCAATAGGTATATACTGTTAAAACCTCTTATTTAAAGGAGTTAAATATGAAATCTCTCATGAAAAACACTGGCCTACAATCTCTATTTATTTTTCTTTCCATTTTTTTTACTGCTTACGCAAATAGCTATGCTGCAGATAATACCAGTATTATTGGCTTCTGGCGTACTTATGATTTACAAGGCAATGCACGCAGTATTGTGCAATTCTATCAAAGCAACGATCAATTTTACGCGGTCGTTGTAAAGGATTTAATGCCTTCTCCCCGAAAAACACCTTGTGTCGATCCACAATTCCCAGGAAAAATGGTCGTTCGCAACTTAAAATTAAAAGATATTAACAAATGGACTGACGGTTTAGTATTAGATCCCGATGCATGTAAAGTATATCCTTTGAATGTCTCTCTTATTAACCATGGTGCAACAATGGCGTTTCATCCCTATGTTGGCACACCTATTTTAGGAACAACCGTTAACTGGCAACGCGTAAACAACCCCCAATAATTGCTTAAGAGGAAAATAATGAAAATAGAAAAATTACTAGAATTAAGCGTAAAACATCGCGCATCTGATTTACATCTTATTCCAGGACTTCCTCCACAATTACGTATTGATGGCGTACTGAGCCCAATTAAAGAATATCGTTCTCTATCAGCAGAAGATACAATGAAATTGATTTATAGTATCATGTCTAGAGAACAACAAAGTGAATTTGAAAAAAATTTACATTATGAATTAGCGCTTGCTATTCCAAAATTAGGAAATTTTAGAGTCAGTATTTTTCATCAATTATATGGTAAAGGAGCTGTTTTTCGTGTTATTCCTGAATCAGTCCCTTCTTTTGAAGAATTACTTTTACCTGAAACATTCAAACCGCTACTCGGCTTAAGCTTTGGTTTAATTTTAGTAACAGGCCCCACAGGCTCAGGAAAAAGTACAACGCTTGCAGCCATGATCGACTACATCAATTCATTTCGTTCATGTAATATTATCACCATCGAAGATCCTATCGAGTTCACGCATCATAGTAAAAAATGCGTATTTAATCAAATGCAAGTAGGACGAGATACGCCTGATTTTGCCTCTGCATTACGTGCATCATTACGCCAAGATCCTAATGTTATTTTATTAGGTGAATTACGCGATTTAGAAACGATGCGCTTAGCACTGATTGCCGCAGAAACAGGCCATTTAGTATTAGCAACATTGCACTCAACATCTGCGCCACTGGCAATTAATCGATTTGCCGATGTCTTCCCTTCTGAAGAAAAAAATCGCGTGAGAAATTTATTATCCGAAACGTTACAAGCTGTTATTTGTCAAACATTAGTAAAGAAAATTTCTGGTGGTCGAACAGCGGCTTTTGAAATCATGCTTTGTACTCCAGCGATACGTCACTTTATTCGTCAAGATATGGTTGCACATATGGAATCAACTATCCAAACTAGCGGTGAAAAAGGAATGTGTACTTTAGAATATTACCTGCAAAAACTTGTGACAAGCCAGGTTATTCATGCAAAAATAGCAGAGCAAGTCATTGCTAATCGTGGACCTTATAAAGAAGCTTATGGATCATTAAAAAAGAAATAATCAGGAGATCATTATGAAATATCATTTTTTACATCGCTTTTATTTATGCATATTATTTTTATTTTTTACGCTTTCAGCACAAGCAGCTGATGTTTATACTTTAGATCCAATGCATACCTATGTTGCGTGGCGCATCAATCATTTTGGATTCTCTAATCCTTCTGGCAAATGGATGGCGAATGGCACGTTAACTTTAGATGATAAAAAACCACAAGATAGTAAAGTCAGTGTTACTATTCAGACAGCGAATGTTGTAACGGGTATCGCACAATTAGATGAGCATTTACAAGGTAAACTATTTTTTGATGTTGCTGAATTTCCAACAGCGACTTTTGTTAGTAATAAAATTGATATTAAGGGGAAAAATAAAGCGTTAGTCCATGGGATATTAACGCTGCGTGGTATCTCTAAACCTGTCACGCTGGATGTGACTCTTAATAAAATGGGTGTGAATCCTATTACTAATAAAAATGCGGTTGGTTTCAGTGCAACAGCACAAATCAAACGGTCTGATTTTGGTATGACAACATTATTACCTGGGTTGAGTGATGATGTGAAATTGAATATAGAGGCTGAAGGGTTTAAAAATAGTTAAATTTTGATTGAAGAATGCACCTCCTTTCCCCAACCCTCTCCTACAGCTTGCGCTGGAAGAGAGGGAGTTTATTATTTCTCATCTGTTGATTGCTGCATCGTTTTCGGTGTTTGCTCAGCCGCCGCAGGTTGCTCTGTGCCTGGTAGTAAACTAGCACCTACTATTTTATTACATGTCCCTTTTGGCAAGAAAATAAAAGCATCAGCTTGATTATCTTTTGTGGAAGAACCTGCACAGCTTTGTGTGCCCGTTTGGCAATCATTTAAACCTGCTTTAACAATGCCATAACATTTTTCCATTTCCTGTGCAGCGATTGCGTCTGTTGTCAACACAACGCTATTGACTGCTGCTAATGCTAAAATACCTTTAACAGTTGCTTTAATAACATTATCTTTGTTACTCATTGATCTAATTCCTTCTATGTGATTAATATCCTAGTTAACATCTACATCCTTATTAGCTATTTATACCCTCTTCGCTTAAAATATGAAGAGTAGGATTCAATTAGGATGAGACTCATGGATGATTCAACTGATTTGGCTACAAAATATGCTTTTATCAGACAACAGGAATGCTTCAAACCATTAACTGAAAAAGAATCGCAAGAGCTTGCAGCATTATTAGTTGAAAAATCATTTAAAGCCGGAGAAACCATTGTAACAGAAGGCGATCCCGTCGATAGCATATATTTAATTACTAATGGCTCAGCGGACGTTAGGCATGTTACTGTCGGCAACAAAGGACTGGAGTCACATTCTGTTGCCACTCTAAAAGTGGGTGAAGCAATAGGATTAAATGAAACGGGTTTTTATTCGTTAACAGGAAAACGTACTGCAACTGTGATTGCACTGACTGATATGACTACACTTCGTTTAAGTCTTGCTGAATTTCATGGCTTTGCTCTCGCTAACTCTCATGTACATGCTGTTATGCGTAAAAATGCCGAGGAAAAGTTAAACCCTTCCTAATAATGCAAAAGGTCATTATCCCGATTTCGCATTAATAATAAATATCATTATCACCCGTATTCCCATCGATATCAGGTCCGTAATCATCTTCGCAGGTACCCTGCATATAGTAATAATCGCTATGTCGAATGGCTGGCGTTCCATAATAAGCATTATAACTGCAACCTTGTGTCGCTGGCACCCAAACTTGTCCACCGCCATTACAACCACCACACTGCCCAAAAGCAGGCGTATTGAAAACGTAATAAACGGATACCACGGCACGACTCCTTGGATGATGCACTACTGTTCTATAGTGTGTTCTTCTATGTCTATGCTTTTTAACAGTGCATTGTGTTTGTGTATAAACAACAGGAGGCGGGGGCGCAGCAATATATTCGCCTGTTGAATACACGACATAATATTCTGCTGATGCGCTGCTAGTGATAGAAATTGCAATGATAAAACAACTCCATTTGAATAATAGTGAGAATAACTTATTTTCTGTAGCGACAGATTCCATAAGATACCTCTATCCCTTTTAATATAATTTTATCATTAGAAAAATGAGGCGACGGCTGTAACTGATTGATTGAAGAAATCTGATATGGCTAATTGAATGAATCTACTTAATTTATATTTTTGTAATATAAAAATTCCCCGCTCCTATTGGTTTTAACAACATGATGAATGTTTAAGTGTCTGATTTTATTAAATGCTTAGCTGAATATTCCGAAAAAAATCTGTAACTCCCTGATTCATTTCAAATATTATTTCTATTAATGTTTAACATATTTTGATCTTTATATTGACTTACGCCTTATAAATATACTACAATGCTGAACCACTTAAGTTTCATCTTAGTTTATTAGCGTTATCTCAATATTAAGCTTTATTCGTTATACACATTAAATTCAATATTCATACAGTGGAATTAATTTATTTTAGTCAGGATGACATAAAAAAAGAGGAGTGCTCGTTATGAGATATTTGTTATTTATTTTAATTTTATTGTGCCTGGCAGCATGGGGCCCGTTCTCATTTTTAACTAACACTACAATAGATATCGCTGCAATTAAAACAAATATCGTAGCACCCACATGGTTAGAGAAAACATCTAAAATGATTCTAGCACAAGCAAATAATATGGACCCCGCTGTATTAAAAGTTGGTTTAACTGCTTATCAAAACGCTAGAGCAAAAGGGTTAGACGAAAAAGGTTTACTCACTATTATTGATTATTCAAAACCATCATCTGAACGCCGTCTTTGGGTCGTTAATGTGAATACAGGTAAAGTTTTATTTAATACTTGGGTTGCCCATGGAAAAAATAGTGGTGAAAAAAATGCAACGTCGTTTTCAAATGATCCAGAAAGTTTAAAATCAAGTATTGGCATTTATCTCACCGATGATACCTATAGCGGTCATCACGGGGACTCGTTACGTATACAGGGTTTAGAACCAGGTTTTAATGATAATGCACTGAAGCGTAATATTGTATTTCATGGTGCTGCCTATGTTGGTGAAGATATCGCAAAAAATAGAGGCATGTTAGGTCGTAGCTGGGGTTGTATGGCTGTTGCTTTTAACACAATTAAACCCTTGGTCAATGCAATTAAAAATAAAACCTTAGTCGTTGCATACTATCCTGATAAAAATTGGCTGCGTCATTCTTTATTTTTAAGCTAAATACAATGTAACTCCCCAGGTCTCGTCATCGCGAGGCCTAGCAAGTTACTAAAATTCATTAGTAAGAGGTATAGAATTGTCAATAAGCCTTAGTATAAAATGCTGGTTTTTTATAAGAAGATACCCTTGAATACTGACAATAAAAATATCCCTTATGCCAATCTTGATCCTAATGTCATTCTAAATGCCATTGAAAGTGCGGGTTTTCATTGTTCCGGCAGTTTATTTGCTTTAAATAGCTATGAAAACCGTGTTTATCAAGTTGGGATCGAAGATGCTTCGCCACTCATTGCCAAATTTTACCGCCCGCATCGCTGGACGGATGCTGCTATTTTAGAAGAACATCAATTTGCTCATGAGTTATTAACACTCGAAATCCCTGTGGTAGCCCCCATCCCAGGCGCAAACCAACATACGTTACATCACTTTCAAGAATTTCGTTTTGCAGTATTTCCACGTTGTGGCGGTCATGCGTTAGAACTTGATCGCTTAGATCAACTTGAATGGATGGGAAGATTTCTTGGCCGTTTACATGCGGTTGGTGCATGCCAAACATTTCAACATCGTTTACCTTTAAATGTGCAAACGCATGGGTACAGCTCGTATCATTTCTTAATTGAAAATAACTTTATTCCTAATGAAATAAATCAATCTTATTGCACAGTGGTTACACGATTATTAACAGAAATTGAAAATCAATTTAATGCGATTGATCATATCAATTATATACGTTTACATGGTGACTGCCATGCAGGAAATGTTTTATGGAAAGATACGGGGCCGCATATTGTTGATTTAGATGATTGTTTAATGGGACCTGCTGTACAAGATATTTGGATGTTACTTTCGGGTAATTCTCACCAAATGGAAATAGAGATTGAGTGTATATTACGCGGGTATACCGAATTTCATGATTTTAATCGCAGCGAACTACGGTTAATTGAAGCGTTACGTGCATTACGTATGCTGCAATATTCTGCATGGCTCGCTAACCGCTGGGAAGATCCAGCATTTCTTAGCGGTTTTCCATGGTTTAATACGATCAATTATTGGCGGGAACATTTACATGATTTGAATGAACAACTTAATTTATTACAAGGATATGAGGATAATTAGCCACCAACCCTGCCTTCCCATATACAAAACATATGGGAGGAGATTTAAGACTCAAAACTTATGGATGGTTACTCATTTTTTAATTTTGCATCAGAAACTAATTTTTTTATATTTAAAATAACCCATCGTGGGATAAACTTTGCTGCTTTTTTTATACTTAAATAATCCATCGCGGAATAAGCTTTGCTCCTTTTTTTAATGCTTTATCATGTATATCAGTATTTGGATCTAGCTTCGTAAGCAAATCCCAAAATGCTTTTCCATGATGCATGATTTTAGTATGGCATAATTCATGTAGTATCACATGACGCACTAAATATGCTGGCAAAAACAATAGGCGGCAGCATAAACTAATATTTTTTTTACTCGTGCAACTTCCCCAACGCGTTGTGTTATTACGAATCGTCGCTTGATGAAAAGGAATACCCACTTCATTCGAGATACTTCTTAACATTTCACAAAGATGTGATTCAGCCATTTGTTTAAGCCATTGTTTTAATAATTCTATACAATCAGGTTCATTAGCCATATTGCCAACAAGTTTTATTTGTCTTGAGGGATTCGTATAAAGACTGACCCGTTTATGTTTGGTTGTGAGATAACCCACTGTCCATATTTGATTAATTGCTTGCAAATCGATACGCTCTGGGAGTTTTGCAATGGTTGTGGATTCGTGGGAATTTAGATATTTTTGTTGGACTTTTGCAATCCAATCTTTTTTTTGAATAATAAAATCATGCAAAACACTTGTAGATATGTGTTTTTTAACTGGCACAATAACTTCGAGGCCTTTATTTGACATGCGCAATTGTAGATGTTTCGCTTTTTTGCTGTAACGCAATGTGTAATCGGGAATAGTCATAGCAAATAATGTTACGTTACTTCAACAAGTGCGCACGATATCAAAAAAATATTCTTTTACCTAGACTTTTTTCACAGAATATTTTTCATATAATACATACGCTGCGCTGAGACCAACTAATATATAAACCAAACGTGCAATAAATGACATACCAAAAATCGCTGAAACTACATTCAGATTCATTAAACCGATCAAACCCCAATTAAGACCACCAATAATTAACAACCACCATGCTATTATTCCAATTAATCGGTTATTCATATTTTTAACTCCTTTTAAAAAATAAATAGTATCGTCAAACGGCTACAAATGATCCGTTCAATAGGATAGCATACTTTTCTTATTATCAAAACATCATGGCTGGCGGCATTTCCGACTATTTTAAAAATGGGTGATTTTAGGATTTTTGACACTCAGATTGTGAGCGTGTTTCATAGCAACAACTATGTTTGATAACCATGATTTTTCAACATTTGCAAAAACCGCACCCCTTCTTCACTCATATCTTCATAGCAATATGTTTTAACATAGTTTTGCAGAATATATTTATATTGGGTGGTGTTTAATACTTCTAATATAGACTCTATGCGATTCATATCATCTGGATTATTTTCATGACAAGATTGATATAATATCGCTGCTAACAGTTCACCTTTACACGCTTTTCGTAAAGAATCGGCTTCTTTGAAACGCTGAATACAAAAATTTAATGCGCGATCTTTATTCCATTCTCGCCATTTTTGAAAATAATTTAATGCAATATTCTTATATCGCGACATATTTTCTTGAAAATCTTGATATTGAGAGAATAATAAGAAAAATATTGCCGGTATACACGCTTCAACATTTGCCCACGAACAATTTCCACTAATTTGTGCGGCTACTTTAATTTGTGTAATCGGTTGCAAATCAAGTATTTTATGCAATTCAGTATTGATAAAATCGCCTGATTGTTTTTCATAAATCAATTGATAAATAAATTTTTCTGTTAATTGCTCTAACCTGCCCACATGATAAAACATCACATTGTCATATAACCTGCTATCTTCACGACGATCGCACTTAACTAATATATTTCCCATTTTTATAAATGTGATAGCGTGTCCTTCATATCCAATGGGGATAAGCAATGGTTCTTGCTGAAAAAGATGGTTAATATCAGTAATATATTTTTTAGTATCAACGCGATATTGTTGGAATTTGATTAAACGTGCCGCTCGGTTAATCGTCTCAACAATGATAGTACTAAACTGTGTATAACGACGTAATTCACGAGCTGCAAAATGATTTTTAAATTGATCTAATGCTTCAGCAATAATGGCTAAACTAAATTCTAAATAAAATCCTTCAAAATCAATTTCAACAAAATTATTTTTAAGATCAATAATATCTGCCGTTCCAACAAGTTCAAACATATGTCCCAATAATTTTGCATTAATATAATCTTGTGCGAATTCAATATTCGCTTTATATTTTACTAATAATTTTTTCAATGTTTGTTGCTGACGTAATAATGGCATAACTAATACGGGTTGGCCTGCGAAAGTATACGCATTTGGATCAGCGCCATTTTCTAATAACAATTTTGTCAATTCAATATTGTTATTTTCAGCTGCCCAATGCAGCGCTGTTCCACCTGTCATATCTTGTAATTTAACATTGGCACCGTGATCGATAAGCAATTTTGCCAATTGATAATTATCAGCAATCGCAGCTTCTATTAATGGGGTAAAACCGTATTCATCGACGGCATTCAAATCGGCGCCGTAACGCAAATATGCAATGACTTGTTCAACTTGATTTTCAATAATTGCATCTGCTAATGTTTGTATATTATTCATATTTTAGGTGGGTCTTGGGGTTGGATTAAATTTAGGAGCATTTTGATATTGCAAACGGTTTCTCAACTCTAGACGTTCTTGTAATTCATTTTTCTTATCTTCATTTGTCTCTGCAATATTTTCTGTGGTCAGTCCAGTCACTTTTTTATCGATTCCACTAAAATATGCTTTTTGTGAAATAGGATGACTTTTAAAATTACTACTTGCGCCATATCCTGCTTTACCGCTATAAGCATTTGAAACAACTGAACGCTTACCTTCTTTCAGTTCATTACGTTCTTTACGTTCAATTTTTTGTTTTTTTACTAAATCATAATGTTTTTCATTATGTAATTTTAATAATCCCTTGAGCTGTTCCGGTGACAATAAGTCATCACGCGGCTCGCCAGCAAGAAGATCTAAGTGAAACTCCACACCACTCGTACCTGTCTGAGTGCCTTCTCCGCTATCTTCATCGTCGTATTGATACTCATTATCGTTGAATTTTTTAGCCATTGTTTAATACCTGATCAATTCATGGTTTCTTACTATTATTATAGCAACTCTTTTATTTAGTTCACTATGTCATGCGGGTTATTTCATGTTTTTTTGTTCACTTTTCAATATGTTAGGGATTAATTGATAAAACACCCTAGTGAGAAGTATATCTTGATGGAATTAATAAGCGCAGCTTAACACTCAGATTTGCAAATCGGTGGAATAAAAATTAAGGTCTGTTAACAACTTTGTTACATCTTGTCATAAATCAATAATTTTTGACACGACATAAAAATTTGTCAACAAACCTTAAATAAATATCATTTCGCGTCAAGTAATAACGCAAATAATGTTGTGTTAGCAGTAGATATCGTTATTGCTCATCAACAACTGCGACATCTTCCGCTTGAGGTCCTTTAGGCCATTGCGTAACATTAAACTCTACGCGTTGTCCTTCTTCCAAAGAACGATAACCATCGCCTTTAATAGCACGGAAGTGAACAAACACATCATTACCTTGGTCTCTTTGAATGAAACCAAATCCCTTGCTATTGTTGAACCACTTAACTGTACCTTTTTCACGTACTGACATAACGAAGATAACCTTTTAAAATTAAACAAGTACCGCTTTCAAGTTAACTATTCTTGATATTTCAGCTGAAATTCAAGAAACACACAGTTCTCCGCGGTATATTAATGTAGCATGAATTTTTGTCTTTGTCTGTATATTTTGGTACGACATATATTTTTATAACAAAGGGATGATGTCGTCTTAGGCAAAAATAAAGTTTAGGATGATTTACGTTTTTCTAATTCTTCCCAACGTTGATATACCATTTGCAATTCTGTCATTATCGCTTCTAATTCAGCCAATGTTTTAACGACAATATCCTGCTGCTGTTGATAAAATTCAGCACTCGAAGTGATTTTTTGTAAGTCAATCTGTGCCGCTTCGAGTCTTTCAATGTGTAATGGTAATTCAGTTAATTCTTTTTGTTCTTTATAGCTCAACTTATTCACTGGCTTAAGCGTTTTTTCAATTATTTTTTTAGATTCTTGTGCCTTATTCATGACTGTTTTCTTTTTTTGTGATACCCAATCTTGATAGCCGCCAACATATTCTTGAATCACACCGTTACCTTCAAAAACCAATGTGCTAGTGACTACATTATCAAGAAAGGAACGATCATGACTAACAAGTAACAATGTACCCTGATATTGACTCAACAATTCTTCTAATAACTCTAGGGTTTCAATGTCTAAATCGTTTGTGGGTTCATCCATTACTAACAAATTAGAAGCTTTACTAAATAGTCTTGCCAATAATAAACGATTACATTCACCACCCGATAATGCTTTTACAGGCGTTAATGCCCGTTGTGGTGTAAATAAAAATTCTGATAAATAACCGATAATATGCCGTTTAACACCATTGATTTCAATAGTATCACTACCATGTGATACGTTATCCGCTACCGTTTTTTCTAAATCCAATGCTGCGCGTAACTGATCAAAATACGCCATTTCTAATTTAGTTCCTAACGTCACGGTTCCTTGTTGTGGAGTTAATTTTCCTAATAATATATTTAATAATGTGGTTTTGCCGGAACCATTAGGACCAATTAAACCGATGCGATCACCACGCATAATACGCACAGAAAAATCATTAATGATTGCTTGATGATGATATGTTTGAGTAATATCTTTTGCGGCAACAACCAATTGACCTGATTTAACAGCTTCATTTAAATTGAAACTCACTTTACCTAACACGTCACGACGTTTTGCTCGCGTTACACGTAAGGCTTCTAATGCACGGACACGTCCTTCATTTCGTGTGCGTCGGGCTTTGATTCCTTGACGAATCCATTTCTCTTCCTGCGCTAATTTTTTGTCAAATACAGCATTTTGTTTTTCTTCTGCGTTTAACATTTCTTCTTTGCGTCGAAGAAAATTAGCATAATCACCAGGCCACGAAGTTAATTGACCTCGATCTAATTCAATAATACGTGTTGCTAACCGTTGCAATAACGAGCGATCATGAGTAATAAAAATAAGTCCTACATTCCAAGCCGCTAATTGATCTTCAATCCATTGAATCGCTTCAATATCAAGATGGTTTGTCGGCTCATCTAACAAAAGCAATTCTGGGTTGATAACAAGCGCTTGTGCTAATGCGGCTCGACGTTGCCAGCCACCTGATAACTCAGCCACTTTTACATCTGGATTTAAATCTAAACGTGCTAAAACGGTATTAATTTCTTGTTCAAATTGCCAGCCATTTTTACTGTCTATTTCATGCTGAAGACGTTCTAATTGATGTAAATCATCTTGTGTATGTTCGCCTGATAATCTATGAATAACTGCATGATATTTTGCTAATAACGTTCCCGTTTCAGCTAAACCTTTTGCAACATATTCAAAGACGGTGTTTGTTACGTCTAGCGGCAATTCTTGAGAAAGTCTAGCAATACGTAAATTAGGTTTACGCCAAATAGAACCGCTATCAGGGAACTGGGTACCATCGATCAGTTTCAATAATGACGATTTCCCTGCACCATTACGTCCAATGAGACAAACTCGTTCATTTTCTTCGATTTGAAGTTTAACATTATCCAATAGCACCTCTAAACCATATGCAAGTGAAACATGATCTAGCGTTATTAAATTACTCATTGAGAATCACCATTCATTATGCTGCTCGTTTAGTATAAAATTGGCTGTATGATACCATTGCATATCTAGTACGCAATAGTCTATTCCATGAGTTTCCAAATTCCATTCCATGGATCAAGTGGCGGGTGAATTTTAAACTGTTCACAACGTTTAATAAATATGGGTGCTATCGTATCACCTGAATAAATACTGATACATTGCTTAAAATATTCAATCGCATGATCCCATTCGCGGTGTTGATACGCTGAAAATCCATAGGTAAAAACTGTTCTATAATTATAAATATCGAAACTAATCTCAGCTATATTTTCACATACTAATTCATAGATATTTGTGCTATTCATTTTTCCTCTAATCGTAACACAATCAATCATTCTAAATATAAATTGATTACATACTTCTTTGTAAACAGTGTCACTGACGATGATTTTTGTTCCATATATTTTATTTAACTTTTCTAAACGACTAGCAATATTAATGGTATCACCCAACGCAGTATAATTTAAGCGTTCTGAGGAACCTAAATTACCTACAATTGCATCACCAGCATGAATGCCTATTCGAGTCATTAATATAGGCCTGCCTTGCTTAACCCATTTTGCATTTAATTGATCTAATTTATTTTGACATGTTAATGCAGCATATACTGCTTGTTGACTAGAAAATTTTTCAGGCAAAGGCGCCCCCCAAAAAGCCATGATAGAATCACCAATGTATTTATCAATCGTACCGCGTTCATTACTAATTATTTTAGTCATCTCTTCAAAATATTCACACATGTATATCATTAGTTGATTGGGATTCATTGTTTCAGCAATGGCCGTAAAATCTTTTACGTCTGAGAATAAAACAGTTAACTCTTTTCTCGTCCCGCCAATACGTACATCTTCATGTGTTTCGATTAATTGATTGATTAATATTTTAGGAACATATTTTTGAAATGATCGCAACCCTTGTTTTAATGCTTGAAAAGCGCGTGATAAGTCTATCACTTCTTTTATCCTGGATTTAATATTTACGTCACTTGAAAGATCAAAATGTTTAATTTTATTTGCTTCACGTACTAAGATTTTAACAGGGTTTACAATTCGCGTAACAACTTTGGAAACAACAATAAGACAAAAAAACAATATCACCAAGCAGTTTATTATAGTAATGAAATTTATCTGTTCTAATTTATTTGTTAAATCTGTTTTTGGCACAACAACACCAATTAACCAATCATTATGCTCAATAATAGGTATCGTTTTATAGTTAAAAAGATATACTTTTCCATTAAATTCCAAATTAAATTTTTCTTGTCCCGTTGCATTATAATAATCAAGTGATTTTATTATCCATGGCTGTGCAACAGAATGTATTTCTGGCATAAATGTATTTTTATTATTTGATTTTGCACCTGGATACGCAATTAACTTACCATCTTTTGTAACAATATATGCAAAACCATTCGGACTTATCTGCTGTTGAGTAAGCAAATTAAATAATTCACTTAACTGAATAGTTAAGCCAACCACACCGCGTAAGCCAGCATCATGATTATATACAGGTGTAACAGCTGTAATGACTAAAGATGGGTTTAATCGTGTTATAAAAACATCTGTCCATGTCGTATGTTTAGCACGTTCAGCACTGATATACCATGGACGGCTGCGAGGGTCGAATTTAACATCACTTGATGCAATCGTTGCAATCAATTTTCCATTGAGATCATACTGATGAGTATGATGCGTAATCACGCTGCTCGTTTGAGAATATATCTCAGAGGTAATGAGGCCATTATTGTCTTTTTTCACAACAATTGCATTACCATATTCATCTCCCCAATATGCGCTTTCTAGTATAGGCAATGCTTTAAATATTTCTAAAATATACTTAACAAATAGTTCTTCTTTATCTGGATTTAATACACCGCGTTCAATAAGCTCTGCTACAAATAAACTTTGTATTTGTATAGGATTCATTTCATCTTTAATATTTTCTACAACTGAAGTGGAGATTTGATTCATTAATGAGAAAGAGGTATATTCTAATAATTTTTCAAAACGAAACGTAACAAAACTTATTATCAGTACAACCGTAATGATAAACAATGTAATAAATATGGAAAGAATACTGAATCGCAATGAGACAGCGAATTGTTTCGCTTTATGCATGATGTTACTAAGCATAAGGGTACCTACAAATAGCTGATACGATAACTATATTATATCATCTTATTGCTGAACAAAATTTATCTGGTCAACAAAACTTTTTTCTAGGAATCATGATATGTTCTTGAAAACAAACGGCTTACCGCCAAATATAATTAACATCGTTTATAACAAAGCTACTGAACATCCATATACTAACGAATACAATGATGCTAAAGATCACGGTACTTATTTATGTCGTTTATGTGGTCTTGCTTTATTTCGTTCTCATACAAAATTTCACTCTGGTTGTGGTTGGCCAAGCTTTGATGATGAAATACCTGGGACAATCGCACGTGTCATCGATGCCGATGGTATTCGAACTGAAATCGTATGCTCACGTTGTCATGCACATTTAGGTCATGTATTTGAAGGTGAAGGATTCACCGCTAAAAATATTCGTCACTGTGTTAATTCACTTAGTCTTGATTTTGTGAGTGACCCAACAGTTGTTGATACGGAAGAAGCTATTTTTGCAGCCGGTTGTTTTTGGGGAGTTGAATATTATTTTAAAAAACTCTCTGGTGTTGTAAAAACAGAAGTAGGTTATTCAGGCGGCAACACATTGAATCCTAGCTATGAAAACGTTTGTACAGGGGAAACGGGTCATTTTGAAGTAATTCGTGTTGTTTATGATCCTAATACAATTGATTTTTCTTCTCTCGCTAAATATTTTTTTGAAATCCATGATCCAACACAACAAAATGGTCAAGGACCTGATCTGGGTGAACAATATCTTAGCGTTGCTTTTTATTACACTGAAGAACAACGAATCATTCTTCAAAACCTTATTAATGAGCTTAAGAATAAAGGTTTGGCTATTACCACACATATTTTACCTGTGAGTGTATTTTGGCGTGCGGAACTTTATCATCAAGATTATTACAATAAATCAGGTCATCAACCTTATTGTCATCATTATACAAAACGGTTTTGAATCACTACCGGATTTTTATAGCGTAATACATTAAAAAATTAAGAATTTAAAGAGAGCTTGAATGCGACTGCCGTGCGCATGAAATGTGATCGGCTGTTGTCAATTATCTGTTTCGTCCCGCGGTTTGATAATCATCAGGAGGCAGGATCCAGTCGTGGTAACTAGAAACTGGATCCCGCGGATAAACTGCAGACAACGCATAATTGACAACATGCTCTAGACACGTACAACAAACTTATTTTGGCATTTTGTTTTCTTCTTGCATTTTTTCAATTTTAGCTTTGCAAGCCATCACATCATTACTAGAAACGGTAACACCCGTAATTGTTTTACCTTCTGTTAAAGGTTGAATACAGTCTTTAAATAAGCCTTTATGTGATGCAGAACCACCCTTATAAAAACCTGCAGACTTACAAGCCTCTTCAAGACTTTTACATGGATGAGCTTCATCAGCAAACGATACTGAACTGAATTGGAAAGCTGCTACACAACCGGCAATAAATAGAATTTTCTTCATCATCATCTCCTTAATAAAAACAGATATATTTGAGTCACAAAAATTCTTACAAGAATAATATCCTCTTGCACCCAATCTGACCCTAATTGGATTGTTAAGTATATCTAATCCATTGAAATAACTAAATATATTTTTTACTGTTAAAAACAGTATAGGTTTATACTAAATAGAGATACTTATATGGAGGGTTCAAACATGATGGATAAAGAAAATTGCGTGAGTAAACTACACGCTTGTGCTCTTGGTTTAGCATGTGGCATCACCAAAGGATTGTTTTTAATGATATTTGCTTGGGTGGCCATGGGTACTGGTCACGGAGATCTAGCGATGATTACATTTTTAAGCAATGTATATCATGGGTATTCTGCTAGCTTCGTAGGTGGCCTCCTGGGTGGCGCTTATGGCATAGTTATTGGCTTTGTATTTGGATATATTTTTGGAAAAATATACAATCTTTGCGTATGTTGTTGCCGTTGCTGCTGTTGCTGCAAGTCATCCTCATGCGCAGATAAAAATAAAAGCCAATAAGAGCGATATTTCTCTGTACGCGATCAAATCTATTTGTCGTGTACAGAGATAATGTATTGTTTCTAAAGAGAATATTCGCCATAAAACTCGCTGGTTAATCTAACACCCTTTTTGATAAAAAAATACACAATTATCTAAAATCTGATATATACTAAAAGTAGAGAGATGTTTAAGTATTTCAAACTGACCGTTAGCTAAGAGTAATTGTATATATGTTGAGTTGTAGTGTGGCGCGCAAGTTCACCATGAGTGAAAAGCCCAAAGCCCTACACAGACATGAGAGTTAAATAAAGCATAAGTGGGTCAGACGATAACTTAGACATCTCTTTTTATTATGTTACAGACAAGGCTTATTCTTCTATTTATTTCAACTAATTAGTTGCTAACAGGAAATTAAAAATTTGTGTCATTTTAGCTGCAATAACTAAAACAGAATTTAACAACAACATATGATACTATCGTCAATCATTATAAACTCTATCAGTTGGAAATATCATGGATATTGGCTTCAAAAAAATTTTAAATGGTTATCAAATATTTAGAAAAAAATACGCTCACGGCGATCAATCTGTTATGCAATACTTGTCGCATTATGGCCAACAACCACAAACGATGATTGTTGCCTGCTGTGATTCACGGGTTGATCCTGCACTCATTCTGCAATGTGATCCAGGCGATTTATTTGTTGTACGTAACGTAGCAAACATTATTCCACCTTATGAAATAGATGAAGCACATCATGGTACCAGTGCAGCGCTAGAATTTGGCATATGCTTTTTAGAGGTTAAAAATTTAATTCTATTAGGCCACAGCCAATGCGGAGGAATTCAAGCATTACTAAATAAAAATGCTAACAAAAATGATTTCATCACTAACTGGGTTTCTATCATACAAAATACAGAGTCCCCTTTGCATAACGAAGATGATTATGCAAAACTCGCTCTTAAACAATCGTATCAAAATTGTTTAACCTTCCCTTGGATAAAAACAAAAGTAGAGCAAGAAGAACTTGCGATACACTTATGGTTTTTCGACATAAAAACAGGGCAAATTTATACTTATTCTAAAACGCACAATGATTATCAGATTTTAAATGATCCAGAATATATCTAAAGCAGATGATTTTTCGGTAGTAATTGATCCTCGCAGGCTTGATTGTTATTAAGTTATTGATGCAACTTCCACGTTGATGCATACACAATTAACCGGGCCAATAATATGTGTTTAATTGACATATATTTAGTTCATTTAATAGTAATAATGCTTATTACGCTGGATTAAGATCCGCATTAATTGGCTCTTCTGCATTTATTTATAATGGAATAAATCGATTCACGGGTATTGAAAATGGAAATAACGATATGCAATCTAGCGTTATCAATCTTTATTTTTAACACAAATAATACGATAAATGCCAATGATACTGATCGTAATCCATGCTATTTCAATGAGTGCGGACGGAGTATTCCAGTGAAAATAGAGAGAGAATAAAATTAACCAAGCTGCAAAAAAATTTAAAAATTGATAAAGCAATGTATCGGCTTTTAAACGTCCTGCACTGAGACCAAAGTAAGCGGTTAATAGTAAAATCACTCCTGTTATCCCAACAGGGTCTGATAATTTCATTAATATTTCGTACATTATTTAAAATCTCGAATAGATTAGTTAGTATACGGAGCGGTATTTTATAATATTTTTAAAGATATTTCGCTTATTGAACAAATAAAAATGAATTCATTGGGTGAATGGCTGTTTGGACAAAACATGGGTTAATTTTTGTGCTGCTTTATATAGGGTATTAGAAAAATATGAAATAATGATTGCGAAAAGAATGACTTTATCCTAACATTTTTCGCTTCGATTGTTGTTGTTTAAATATTGGTTTAAAAATGCCGACGTAGCTCAGTTGGTAGAGCAACTGATTCGTAATCAGTAGGTCGGGCGTTCGATTCGCCCTGTCGGCACTGTAGAATCAATAGGTTACGATGCTTTCTCAACTAACCGCAAATGTGAATGTAGTAAATTTGTCACACTAATTCTTTCTGCAGCCTTCTTAAGATGGTCGCTACTGAGATGTGCATAACGCAATACCATCTCAAAACTTGCCCATCCTCCAAGTTGTTGAAGCTCTTGTAACGATGTTCCACTCTGTATATGCCAACTTGCCCACGTGTGACGCAAATCATGCCAACGAAAATTTTCAATGCCCGCACGCTTTAATGCTTTACTCCATGCCTTGGTGCTGCATTGAGTAATACGTGAACCATTATATGTAAAAACATATTGATGATGTTTACCTATCATCTGACGCAAAATAGAGATTGCATCCTCATTTAATGGTACAGGAATAGCTTTTTTACCTTTAGCTTGGTCGGGATGGATAAGAGCGTGACGCTTCATTAAATCGACATCACTCCATTGTAATCCCGTTACATTAGCTTGCCTTAAACCTGTCGCAAGTGAAAATGTAGCCATTGCTGCTAAATGTTTAGGTAGCTCTCGAATAAGGCAATTAGCTTCTTCGCTTGTAATCCAGCGGATTCGTTTATTATCCTCTTTATGCAAGCGTACAGCCGGTGCTTTTTCTAACCATTCCCATTCACGCGCTGCTTTACTTAATATTGCTCTGAGTAATGCTAACATACGATTGGTGCTTGCAGGTTTTACACCTTCCTTCAGCTTTATTTCTGAAAGATGATCAATTACATCACGCGTTATCTGATTTAAGGTATAATCGTTAAGATGTTTATGTAACCATCTTAAATGTACTTTATCATCATATAAACTGCGTTTATGCTGTGATTCAGCAAGCCATCGTATGACAGCTTCCATCCATGTTCTTTCCGGTTTTTCATCAAGATTGTTTTGTTTCCATAAGTCAGATTTTATCTTGTCGTGTAACCGCTGAGCGGCTACTTTATCCGAAGTCCCAGAGCTTCGTTGTATTCTTTTTCCATTGTGGCTGATTTCAATCCACCATTTGTTACTTCTTTTGTAGAGCGCCATATAGTCCTCCTATCTGGTTTGATGACACCCCACGATGCTTTAACAGCTGTAGGATAAATCGATTGGTTTAAGTAGAGCGATTGGATTGCTCCGATCGCCCCCTTCTCAGAACCGGACGTACAGATTTCCCGTATCCGGCTCCCGAGAGTACTAAGTTATTCAGCTCACGGTGAACATTGATGTCGTTTTGAAATACTGCGGATATTTCATTTCTTCCAGCATCTTTCCGAACGTCGCCCAATTCATTTTACGTTTTCCACCTTTGCGATTTACCCAGCGGAACAGTATTCGCTTGCTCATTAAGATAAACGAATTTACCCGCTGTTGGTTGTCTGAGATAGCATGGTAATTTCCCCATCCCACAACTGTTTTCTTTACTCGCATTATAGTTTCCTCCGTTCCTTGATTTAGACTTTTCTTTAGATATTCTCGCAGACCTTTGAGTTTTGCCGTGAATCGATCCGATCGACTTGTATATTTAAGCCTCCATCGACCGTTTCGACTCTTTCCCCAGTAACATGTAAACCCCAAGAATTTATAGGTGGGTGGGCGTCCCTCTCTTTTCTCTGCGAGCTCAGCTTCCTTGCTACCGGACTTTAGCAAACTCGATTTCTCTTCGTGTAGTTTCAGTCCGTATTTCTTTAATCGTTTAGGAAGTGTTTTATAGAATTTCTCCGCATCCTCGCTTCTTTGAAATAAAAACACCATATCGTCTGCAAATCTCACCATCTCTGCTTTTCCTTTTAAGTGACTTCGCTTGATTTCAGAGAACCAGTTATCCACTACATAATGCAAGTAGATGTTTGATAGTATCGGCGATACAATCGAGCCTTGTGGGCATCCGAGCTTATTTAATTCTGCTTTTCCATTTGTTAACACAGGCGCTCGTATTAATTTCTCGACCAGTTTTAGAAACCGTTTATCTGAAATCTTTTCAGATAGTATCCTCTGTAGTATGTCATGAGGTATCGTGTTGAAGTATTTCTTGAGATCGATTTCGAGTGTCGCTCCGCTCGAGAATTGGTTGCTGTATTTCATTAAAGCACGCAATGCCTCGTGTCCATTTGTTCCTTCTCTGTATCCATATGAACAAGGAAGAAATTGCGGTTCGTATATTGCCGCGAGAATCTTTGACACTGCCAGTTGGACGATCTTGTCTTCAAAACAGGATATTGCCAAAGGCCGCGTGCTTCCATCTTCTTTTGGTATTTCAACTATCCGCGATGCTTGAGGCTTGTATGCGCACCTACGGATTTTCTCTAGAAGATCTTGCAAGTTTTCTTCTAGTTTCTTCCCGTAGGTCTCTTTCGTCACTCTATCTATACCAATCGCTTTCTTTCCATCCAGCTCTTGGTAGCATTCATGAAGCAATTCCAAATCTAAGACGTATCCAATGTTATTGAATACCGTGTCTTTTCTATGGACTGCCCGTTTGCTTATGCATTCAAGTTTCGTTGTCTTCTGTTTTCCGCATGCTGTATGTACGGTCATAAGTTTCCTTCGTTTGCTATTACTCTCTGCCAGCCCTTCGCTCCACGAGCGTTACTCGCTTCATCGCTACTACGGCTGACTCCGTCATCCACAAATCCTTCTTTCCACTTCTCAGTTTCTATACTGCTTTCCTTGCAGGAATTTGTGGACTTCCCAAGTTCCTGTGCTCATCTCTACTGACTCGCTGACGTTTGCAACCCCGGTGAGAGAAGTATGCAGTGTCTCCCGATTTAGTTCCCGCACTCTTCTATTGCTTGCTGAGTAGTTAAGATCATCAGCTCTCACAATTAGCTGCTTTCGGGGCTAATTTCGTTCACCCTATGCAATTCGGATTTCGGCTCGCCAGTTTCGCTGTCTACGCTTCGTCAACTTCGTTACCTCTTTTAACGCAAGACTCGCTATACAGTGGGATCGGTTCCCCTTCCGCAGCAGGACTTTCACCTGCAAGATGAGCCAAGCTTTGCTTGGCGCACTAACTATTCAGCCCCTGCAGCAGGCCTAATCGTGAACGCGCCTGTTTGCGAGCCCGCTTGCGTTTCTTCTTCAAATTTTAATCAATCATAAATTCTGGCCTCTTACCCTGAAATAACAACTCTAACTCATCTGTTATAGTGACATTGTGCTTTTAGCAAGTTAAAAGATAACTAAAA